>WNFJ01468226.1_pt1 | contig 11210 bp, 6 predicted proteins | sample 5400461 | NCBI WGS metagenome assembly WNFJ01 (sample SAMN13153349, study PRJNA577476) | soil metagenome | isolation source: 115 cm saprolite on Douglas fir-dominated hillslope | place: USA:California | collected 2013-09-17 | reverse complement strand
GGGCCGGTGCTGCTCGAGGTAGAGACCTGCCAGGATGGCATGGGCCTCCGCCAGCTTGGGGTTGACGGTCGCCGCCTGCTCGAACTTCGCGGTGGCTGTCTTGATGTCCTTGGCCTTGATGGCGGTGACGCCCTCGTTGTAGACGACGGCGGCGTCGTGCCTGGCCTTGGCCTCGGCGGCGTCCGCCGGCGGCGGCGCCGGCGCCGCCTTGCCGGAGGCTCCGGCGGGTTGTCCGGCCGCCGGCGCGCCCGCGGCGGCCGCCCCGTGTGACGGCGAGCCCGCGGCGGCCGCCCCGGTGGCCGCCTGCAGCGAATAGCTCTGCCGGAGCGTGTCCTCGATCTTCGGCTTGAGCGGTTGCTCGAGAGTGATGTAGCCCTGCTTCTCGAGGTGGATCGTGTACTGGCGCTGCGCGTCCAGGATGATGGCGCTGAACTGGCCGCGAGCGTCGGTGGTCTTCTCCAGCTTGTAGGTGGCCATGTCCGGGCTGGTGATGACCACCTTGACCCCGGCCAGGGGGGTACCGGCAGCGTCGACCACGGTGCCGAGCACGCGGCCCTGGTCGGCGGCATGGGCGGCGGCGGCGAAGCCGGACAGCAGGAGCAGCGCACAGCCGAGCGCGCGGGCGAGAGCTCTCATCGGAAGCCTCCTGAGCCTGAAAAGGTTGCGGCGGATGGCGCCGCAGACACGGATCGCCGCCCCGCCACGGCAGCAAGGTGCATGACTCGTGCCGCGCCCGGGGCCGGCCCGCCTGTCACCCATCCGTCACGGCCGCGCCGCGGCGCCGGCCGCGGCGCCAACCGGCGAGTCGACGTCACCGTGCTGGCGCCGGCCGCGGCACGCTAGAGGGCTGGCGGAACCCTCCCCCGGCCGTCTGATAGCATCCCGCAGGCACCCTGGGAGGAGGCGCGACATGCTGGCGGAACGGATCGCGGAGATCGAGGCGGCGCTGGCGCTTCGCCTGCTTCCAGCACAACGATCCGATCGGCATGGATCTGCTGGGCCTGTCGGCGCCGGGGAAGCTCGTCACCCGCCGCTGCTACTACCTGGTGTCCCGCCACGGCGGTCCGGCCAAGCTGGTCCACGCGCTCGAGCCCGCGATGCTCGACCACCTGCCGGGCGGCAAGTCGGTCTATCTCACCTGGCAGGAGCACCGCGAGCAGCTGGCGCGGCTGGTGGCGGGCCACCGGCGGCTGGCCGCCCAGTACAGTCCGGGCAACGAGCTGCCGAGCATCTCCCGGCTCGACGCCGGCACCGCCGAGCTGCTGCGCGCCGCGGGCGTCGAGCTGGTCTCTGCCGCCGACCTGGCCCAGCGGTTCGCCGCCTGCTGGAGCGCCGAGCAGCTCGCCGGACACCGCCGTGCCGCCGCCCACCTGCTGGCGATCGTGCACGCCGCCTTCGCCCGGGTCGGCACCGCCCTGGCGCGGGGGGACGAGCTGGACGAGTACACGGTGCAGCGCGGCATCCTGGACGCCTTCGAGCAGGCCGGGCTGTGGAGCGAGAGCGATCCGATCGTCGGCGTCAACGCCCACAGCGCCGATCCCCACTACCAGCCGGGCCCCGGGCGCTCGTCGCCGATCCGGCGCGGCGACTTCCTGCTCATCGACCTGTGGGCCAAGGAGCGGGCGCCGGACAGCGTCTATGCCGACATCACCTGGTGCGGCGTGTGCGCGCCGTCGCCGACCGAGCGCCAGGCGGAGATCTTCGGCCACGTCGCCGCGGCGCGGGACGCCGCCCTGCAGCTGGTACGCAGCCGTTACCCGCGGCAGCCGGTCCAGGGCTTCGAGGTCGACGACGCCGCCCGCGAGGTCATCCGGAGAGCCGGCTACGGGGAGCGCTTCTTCCACCGCACCGGGCACTCGATCGGCACCTCCGATCACGGCCAGGGCGCCAACATCGACAATCTCGAGACCCACGACACCCGGCGGCTGCTGCCCATGACCTGCTTCTCGATCGAGCCCGGGATCTACCTGGCCGGCGACTTCGGGGTGCGCAGCGAGATCAACGTCGTGCTGCTCCCGACGGCCCCGGAAGCCCCGGTGGAAGCCGCGGCGAACGCCGCCGTCGAGGTCACCGGCGGCCCGGGACAGCGGGAGCTGCTGCGCCTGCTCTGATGGCCGCCCGGTCCTTCCGGCGCCCCTCGCACCGGCCGCGCCACTACCCGCTCTCCTGAGTGTGCCCGGATTCGCTCCTGTTTCGATGGCCGCTTCCGATGGCCGCGCCGCCTGATCCGGATCCGCCGCCGCCGCCCGCGCCGCCGGCCACCGTGCCGCAGCTCGCGATCCGCGAGCACCGGCCGACCGATCCACGCTGGCGCGGCGACCTGCTGGCGCCGAGCTCCCACGGCCGCCTGCTGCCGGAAACGCCGGAAGGGTGGGAGGACGAGGGGGAGGCCGGATCGGCCGCATCGGCTTCCGAGGGGGCGGAACCTCTCGCCGCAGCCCTGACGCGCGAGGCCCTCGGCGACTTCGCGCCGGCCCTGCTGCTGCTGCCGGCCACCGAGAGGGCCCGGGTGCGAGCCCTCCTCGCCTATGCCTGGACGCTGATGGCGTGCGCCGGCCAGCATGGGGCGGAGGGGGAACGCCTGGCGCAGATCGACCGCTGGGAGGCCGGCCTCGAGCGCGCCCTCGGCGGCGGGACCCGGACGCCGCTGATCTGCCGGCGCATGGCGCGGGAGAGTGCCCGCCGCCGGTGGCCGGCCGACGCTCTCGAAGAGCTTGCCGCGTGTGCCCGCCGGCGCGTCCTGCGGCCGCGCCCGGCGACCGCCGCCGACGCCGAGTCGGACGCTCGCAGCCTGGCGCGGGCGGCGACCGGCGCCCTGCTCGAGGCGAGCCTGAATGCCGAGGTCAGCGGCTTCGCCGGCGCGCTGGTCCGCCTGCATGCGCTGCAGCACCTCGGCGCGACGCTGGCGCGCGGGCGCTGCCCCCTGCCGGCGGACGAGGGGCAGCCTCTCGCGGCCGAGGCCCTCGGCGAGGCGGTCCAGCGTGAGTGCGCACGCCTGCGTCCCTGGCTGCTGCGCGCTCCCCGCGGCCTGGTCGAGTTGCCGGTGGCGTACCGGCGGGCCGGCGTGTTCTCGCTGCTCGCCGCCCTGCGCCTGCTGTCGGAGATCGAGGAGGCAGGCGCCCGGGTGCTCTCCGCGCCCCCGCACCTGCCGCCCGCGACGCGCATCGGCCTGCTCGCCCGGGCGCGCTGGTTCGGGCTGCGTTTCGGCCTGCCCTGACCAGACGCGACCTCCCTACACCTCGCAGATTGGTGACACCGTTACCGATAGGGGGCCCACTACCCCGTTACCGATCAGTAGGTATCGCCGGGCTGCAGTGCCAGGACCTCGCAGGCGACACCCAGGTCCTCGAGCGCCTCGACCAGCTTCCGCGGCGTGCCGGTGAGCGCCGGGAAGGTCCCCCAGTGGACCGGCACCACCTTGCGCACCTCGAGGTAACGGCACGCCCGGGCCGCCTGCTGCGGGTCCATGGTGTAGAAGTCGCCGATCGGCAGGAAGGCGAGCTCGGGCCGGTAGAGCTCGGCGATCAGCTGCATGTCGGAGAACAGCGCGGTGTCCCCGGCATGATAGAAGGTGAAACCGCCCGACAGCTTGACGATGTAGCCGGCCGCGGCGCCGCCATAGACGATCCGATCGCCGTCCATGAGGCTGCTCGAATGGTCGGCGCGCACCATCGTGACGGTGAGGTCGAGGAGCTCCTGGGTGCCGCCGACGTTCATGCCCGAGCAGTTCTCGACCCCCTGCGACTGCAGCCAGGTGCAGATCTCGTAGGAGGCCACGACGTGGCGCGGGCGGTGGCGCCGCGCCAGCTCGACGGCGTCGCCCATGTGGTCGGAGTGGGCGTGGGTGATCAGCATCGCGTCCAGGCGGTCGAGACTCTGCAGCGGCTCGGGACAGGCCGGGTTGCCCATCACCCAAGGATCGATCAGCACCACCTGGCCGCCGGGCAGGGTGCAGCGGACGGTCGCGTGGCCCAGCCAGGTGAAGCTCGGACGCGGATGTTGATTGGTCATGTCCCCCCCTCGCTCGAGAAGGCGGCTATTCTATCCGACGCTCCCGGATCGTTGGCATAAGATGGGAGCGCTCGCGGGAACGAGGACGCAGACGACATGCCCGGCAGAGAGATGGACGTCATCGTCGTGCCGTACGACGTCGAGCGCGACGACACGCCCGGGGCGCGCGGCGCGCGCGAGCTCGTGTCGCGCGGCCTGCTGGCCGAGGTCGAGCGACGCGGCCTGGGCGTCCATGTCTCCGAGATCCCGCTGCGCCGGCCGGGCGCCGGCAAGGCGGAGGTGGTGGCCGAGATCGGCCGCAGCGTAGCGCGAGCGGTGGCCCTGGCGCACTCGCAGCGCCGCTTCCCGCTGGTGGTGTCCGGCGGCTGCCTGGTGGCGGTCGGCGTGGTGACCGGGCTGCAACGGACCGGGCGCGAGCTGCGGGTGGTCTGGATCGACGCCCACGGCGACTTCAACACCCCCGAATCCACGCCGAGCGGCTACTGGGACGGCATGGCGCTGGCGGCGGTGTGCGGCCGCAGCCTGCCCGAGGTCTACAAGTCAGTCGAGCTGCGGCCGATCCACTTCCGCAACGTCGTGCACCTGGCAGGGCGCTGCTTCGACCCGCCCGAGGTCGAAGACTTCGAGCGCCTGCACCTCTCTGTCATCCCACCGGAGGAGGTCGGCTCGCAGGAGTGCCTGCGTCTGCTGGCCGAGGGTGCCGAAGGAGCCGCCGCGAACCGCGAGCTCTACCTCCACGTCGATCTCGACGGCCTCGATCCGCGGGACGCTCCGGCGGTCAGCTTTCCCTGCCCGGGCGGTCCGCCGCTGGCCGCCATGCTGACCTGCTTCGCGGCCCTCAAGCTGCCGGCCGCCATGACCCTGTCGACGGCGTGCTTCGCCCGCGCGGACGACGAGCAGGCGGCGCGCACCCTCGACACGTGCCGCCGCCTGCTCGACAGCTTCCTGCTGCGTGACTAGCCCGGGCCGGACGGTGTCCGGTCCTACACCTGGAACTGCTTGAAGAAGTTGTCCCGCAGCTTGGCGTTGAACGCGTGATCGGTGAGCCGGTAGTAGATGGTCTGGGCGTCGCGGCGCGGGGCGACCAGCCCGTAGGCCTTGAGCTTGGCGAGATGCTGCGAGACTGCGGACACCGACACGCCCAGCATCTCGGCGAGGTCGCAGACGCACAGCTCCTTCATGTTCTCGAGCAGGTAGAGGAGCTTGAGGCGGGTCGAGTTGCCCGCCAGGTTCATCAGCTCCGCCGCCTCTTCGATGTCCGGCGTCCCCTCGAGGTTCTGCCTGATCTGGGCCATCTCCTTCGACGACATGTTGGGCGCTTCACCTTTCATGGTTTCCTCCAACAGATTCTACGATCCTTATGGCATCCTGGCTTCGCGCCGATGTCCAGGGTCACCGGAGGTGACCAGGGCCACCGGCATCGAAGCCAAGCTCGGCGTGTTCCGATCCAGCGCTGCTCTCGGCGCTCCGTGACCGGACCCCGCGGGGCTCCATGGCCAACGGCAACGCTATTGAACAATCTCGATTGTACTCCGTTCGCGGCCAAAAGCTAGAGGGGCAAGCGACTTTTTTTGACGAAATTGTCCCGCTCTTGCCTCGAAGCGCACCATAATGGGTCCAGCTAACGGCACTCACATATGTTCACACATTGCCAGTCATACACATCCGCGTTGTGGATCAGACATACACTCACGCAGGGAAGGAGGCGACGATGGCCAAACACATCAGCATCGAGTATTGCGTAACTTGAAACTATCTACCCCGTGCCGCCGGTCTGGCGGACGAGCTGGAGCAGAAGTTCGGGACTCGGCCCGCGCTGATCAAGGGCGGCGGCGGCATCTTCGACGTCAAGCTGGACGGCGAGCTCATCTTCTCGAAGAAGCAGGCCGGACGCTTTCCCGCGCAGGGGGAGGTCGAGGCGATGATCGCGGCGCGGACCCACCCTGCCGGGAGAGGCGAGAGGTAGCCCTGGCGCCAAGGGCCGCGGCGTGCGCGGGGAGGGCGGCGGCGTGGCGGTCCTGACCATGGCCGCCCTGCTGCTCGGCGGCGCGCTGATCGGCCTGGGCCTGGCCATCGAGGCGCGACGCCGGCGGGCCCCGGCGCTGCCGGCGGCGGCCATCGCCGTCGAGGCGATCGCGATCGACACCACCGTCTTGCTGCCGGTCCGCGACGAGGAGCGCAATCTCCCCGACTGCCTCGAGGCCCTCCTCGCCCTGGTGGACCGGCCGCCCATCCGAGTCATCGACGACGGCTCGAGCGACGCCACCGCGGCGCTGGCGGCGGCCGTCGCCGGCCGCGAGCCCCGCGTGACGGTGGTCAGCGCCGGACCGGTGCCGGCCGGGTGGCGCGGCAAGGTGCATGCCCTGTGGACCGGCAGCCGCGGCGTCGAGTCGAGCTGGCTGCTGCTCACCGACGCCGATGCCCGCCATCGGCCGGCGGTGCTGGCCCGGGCGCTCGCCGCCGCCGCCCGCTGGCGCCTGGACGCCGTCTCGCTCGCCGGCTTCCAGGAGGCGCGCGGCCTGACGGAGAACCTGCTGGCGCCGGGCGTCTTCGCCCTGCTCGACGCGCTCCTCGGCGACTGGGAGGAGGCCGCGGCCGCGGGCGGCCCGCCGGTCGCGAACGGCCAGTTCCTGCTGCTGCGGCGCGCGGCCTGGGAGAGCTGCGGCGGATTCGAGGCGGTGCGCAACGAGGCCGGCGACGACGTGGCGATGGCGGCGCTCCTGCGGCGTCACGGCTACCGCACCGGCTTTTTCCGCGCTCCGGAGCTGCTGTCGGTGCGCATGTACAGAGGCATCCGCGAAGCCACGCGTGGCTGGCGGCGCAACCTCGGCGGCTTGCTCGGGCCGCGCCCAGGCGCCACCCTGGCAGCGCTCGCCGTCCTGGGGGCGCCGGCGCTCGCGCTGGCGGTCGCCCTGGCGGCCGGGAGCTTCGTCGCGGCGGCGCTGCTGTGGGGCGCCGGCGCGGTCACCTCGGCCGTGCTGCGGACAGGCAGCGGGAACCGGCCGGCCTATGCGCTGCTCTATCCGCTGGACGCCCTGCTGCTCGCCGGGGTGCTGGCGGCGGGCGCGCGCGACCGCCGACGCGGGCGGCTGCTCAGCTGGAAGGGCCGGGAGATGCGGCTGTGATGCGGTCCTCGTACCAGCAGCGCTGTCCCGCCGATTCCTCCCCCGACACCGCCAGCGCCTCCACCCGCGAGCCGCGGAGCGCGGCCGCGAGCTCATGCCACAGCATGCGCGCCAGCAGCTCGATCGAGGTGTTGACCAGCGGCAGCAGCAGGGTGTCCGCCGCCGGGAAGACGTAGCAGCGCTCGCCGAGACGGGCTTCGACGGTCTCGCCGCGGCGGGTACAGAGCAGCCGGTTCGAGGCGGTCGCAGAGCGCGCGCAGCACGCGCTTGCAATGCTCGAGATCCACCAGCAGCCCCGCGTCGTCGAGCTCGCATCCCGCGAGCTCCACCTGCACCTGGTAGTTGTGACCGTGCAGCAGCTCGGCGCCGCCGCCGCTCCACAGCGTGAAGTGGGCGGCCGAGAACTTGAAGTCCTCCTTGGCGAGCACGACGCGATACCGGGGAAAGGAGGACACCGGTGGATTCTACGGCGATTCTACAAGCTAGCCCCGACCCCATTAGTATGAAGCGCGATGCCGACGATCGGGACTCGGAGCTGGATCCGCGGCGTGATCGCCGCGCTGGTCCTGGCGATCCTGGCGGCGCTGGCGGTTACCGGCCGCATCGCCGCCCCGGCGGGCGACATCCCGACGCGCGGCAGCTTCGCCCCGGCCGATCAGCCGGCGCAATATCCTTCGGACCGCCTCTACCACCTGCAGCACCTGCGCCTCGAGCTGGCTTTCGACCTCCGCCGGCGCACGGTCGCGGGCACCGCCACCAACACCGTCGTGCCGCTGCTTCCCGGGCTCGATCACCTGGTCTTCCATGCCGCCGGCCTGCGGATCTCCCGGGTGCGCCTTGGCGCCGACGGCGCCGATGGCGCCGACAACGCGGAGGAGCTGGAGTTCTCGACCGACCCCGAGGCGCAGACGCTCCGCGTCCGCCTGCCGCGCGCCTACGGTCCTCAGGACCGCTTGGCGGTGGCCATCGACTACTCGGCGCAGCCGCGCGCCGGGCTGTACGTGGTCGCCCCCGACCACGCCTACCCCGACCGCCCCTGGCAGCTGTTCTCGGATGGCGAGCCGCAGCTCAATCGGTACTGGTTCCCGAGCTGGGACGAGCCGGACGATCGCGCCACCAGCGAGCTGCTGGCGACCGTCGAGCGGCCGTTCGAGGCGATCGGCAACGGCCGCCTGGTCGAAGTGATCGATCGCCCCGGCGGCCGGCGCACCTTCCATTGGTCGATGGAGCAGCCGCACAGCACCTACCTGGTGTCGGTGGTGATCGGCGAGTTCAGCCGCGGCGGCGACAGCTGGCACGGCGTCGCTCGCCGACCGCGCGCCGCGCGCCTTCGGCCGCACCGCCGACGTCATGGACTTCTTCTCCCGCGTCACCGGGCGCAACTATCCCTATGCCAAGTACTCCCAGAGCACCGTCTACGGATTCATGTGGGAGGGAATGGAGAACATCTCGGCCACGACGGAGACGGTCGACACGCTGCGCGATGCGCGCGCGGCGCTCGACGGGACCAGCGACGATCTCGTCGCCCACGAGCTCGCCCACCAGTGGTTCGGCGACCTCGTCACCTGCCGCAGCTGGGCCCATGCCTGGCTCAACGAGGGGATGGCAACCTACTTCGAAGCGCTCTACCAGCAGCACCTCGCCCGGCAAGGCGGCGCCGCCGGGGACGACGAGCTGGCATGGAAGCTCGACCAGTCGCGCGTCACCTACCTGCGCGAGGACCGCGAGCGCTACCGGCGGCCGCTGGTCACGTCGCGCTATGTCAGCCCGATCCGGATGTTCGACGCCCACACCTATGACAAGGGCGCGTGGGTGCTGCACATGCTGCATGAGCTGGTGGGAGAGGAGGGCTGGTGGCGGGGGGTCCGGACCTACCTGGCGCGGCATGCGCTCGGCACGGTGACCAGCCGCGATCTCGAAACCGCGTTCGAGGATGCCGCGGGCGTCGATCTGGGGGCGCTCTTCGACCAGTTCGTGTATCGCGCCGGCTACCCCGAGATCAAGCTGCGCTGGGATTACCAGGGCGCGGCGGGCCTGGTGCGCCTCGAGGTGCGCCAGACCCAGCAGCTGGAAGGCGCGACCGGCCTGTTCTCGTTCCCGGTCGAGGTGGCGCTGCTCGACGGCCGAGGGACGCCGTCGCCGCGCCGCGTGTCGATGGCCGCGCTGCCGCTGCAGGACCTCTACCTTCCCTGCCCGGTCCGCCCGCGCACCGTCGTCTTCGACCCCAGTGGTGGATTGCTGAAGAGCCTCGATTTCGACAAGCCAGCTGCCGAATGGAGCGAGCAGCTGCGGGCGCCGCTGCCGCTGCCGGCTCACCTCGACGCGGTGCGGGCGCTGGCCGAGTTGGGGGGCGACGAGGCGGTGGCGGCGCTCGGCGACACGCTGCTGCACCATCGCTTCTTCGGCGCGCGGCTGGTCGCGGCCGCGGCGCTGGCCCGGATCGCCACCGAGCCGGCGCTGAGGGCGCTGCGGCAGGGCGCCGGCGATGCCGATGCGCGCGTCCGCGCGGCGGTGCTCACCGGCTTCGGCGCGTTTCCGGAGCACCGCGAGCTGGTCGCGCCGCTCGTGCGGGCCCTGGAGGGCGACGCGAGCTATCACGCCCGCGCCGCGGCGGCTGGCTCGCTGGGGCAATTCCAGGACCGCCGGCAGGAGGTGACGCCGCCGCTGCTGCGGGCTCTCGACCAGCGCAGCTTCCTCGAAGAGGTGCCCCGGGCCGCGATCAAGGCGCTGGCCGAGGTCGGCGCCCCCGAAGCCCTGCCCCAGGCGCTCCGGCTCGCCCGTTACGGCAGCCCGCAGCCGGGCCGCGCCGACGCGATGCTGGCGCTCGCCATCTACGCCGGCCACGGCGGCCACGGCGGCCACGGCAGCGACGACGCGCGCCGCCGCACGGTGCGCCGAGCCCTCGAGGACTACCTGGACGATCCCGATTTCGCGGTGCGCCTCAAGGTGCCCGAGGCGCTGGCGGAGCTGGGCGACCCGGGTGCGATCCCGGCGCTCCGGCGCAGCCTGCGCGCCGAGATCCAGGACGAGCAGCGCCGGCCGCGCGAGGACGCGTTGCGCGAGCTGCAGCAGCAGACGGCCGCCAAGCAGCCTTCCAGCCAGGCGCTGGATGAGCGCCTGCGCCAGCTGGAGCGGGCCAACGAGGTGCTCGAGGAGCAGCTCCGCGAGCTGCAAGAGGCGCGCGCGGCGCCCCGCCCCTCCTCTGCGGTCGATCCGGTGCCGCCGCCGCCCGGCTCGGCGCTCGCATCCGGCTCGGCGCCCAGATCCGGCTCGGCGCTCGCATCCGGCTCGGCGCTGGCATCCCGCTTGACGCCGGCAGGCGGCTCGGCGCCGGCGGCCGCCGCGCGGGCCGACCGCCCGGACGAGGCGCCGGTGCGAATCCAGCTCGCGCCCGGGAGGTCCTCGGCCACGGTGGAAGTCGCCTTTCCCGGCGGCTCTCGATCCGGCGGACCGGCGAACCCTCCCGGCGCTCCCGGCCAGGCTCGCCCCTCGCCGGAGCCGGCGGCGGCAACGGCGGTCGCCGAGCGGCGGTTCGTGCTGACGGCGCTGGCCGGCCAGACGCTGAGGGTCGATCTGCGCGTCGCGGGCGAGAATACCGGCCTCAGACTGTCGCTGCTCTGTCCTGGCAACGGTCACACTGGCATCGGCCGCAACGGCAGCCTGCAGGGGTCGGCGGCGCTGCCGGAGTCGGGCGACTACACCATCCTGATTCGCAAGACCGGCTCGGCTCCCATCCCCACCGCCATGCTCCAGGTCGAGCTCACCGGCTCACCCAACCGCATCCCCGCGCGGCCCTACACCGGCACCTACTTCCGCCAGGACCGCCCGCGAGCCTCGGTCGACGTGCGAGAGGTGCTCGGGGCTCCACGCGAAACCGGCGGCGCGGCAGGCCCAGCGGTCCCGGGTGCCGGCGGCGACGCCGGACCGCGTTTGGCCTTCTCCATCGCCGCCTCGCCGGCTGCCCTCGAGATCCCCGGCAGCCCCGGCGCGGGGACCGCGCACGGCACCGTGACGCTGCGGGACGGCGTCGGCGTCCATGAGCAGGCCGGCTGCCGGCTCACCCTCCGCTTCGGC
>WNFJ01470409.1_pt1 | contig 11211 bp, 10 predicted proteins | sample 5400461 | NCBI WGS metagenome assembly WNFJ01 (sample SAMN13153349, study PRJNA577476) | soil metagenome | isolation source: 115 cm saprolite on Douglas fir-dominated hillslope | place: USA:California | collected 2013-09-17 | reverse complement strand
ACGCGGGCATCGCCCACCCTCCGATCGACCTGCACCAGCTCGACACCGCGACCTGGGTGAAGGTCATGGACGTGACGCTTTTCGGCACCTACCTGTGCATGCGCGAAGAGCTCAAGGTCATGGTCGCGGCCGGTCACGGCGCGATCGTGAACATGGCGTCCAATGCGGGCGTCAAGAACGCGCCCGGCATGGCCGCCTACACGACGGCGAAGCACGGGGTGGTAGGCCTGACCAAGAACGCCGCGCTCCAGTACGCCCGGCGCGGCATCCGCGTCAACGCAGTCTGCCCGGGCACGATCGCCACCGAGGCCATCGCGTCCTTTCCCGCCGAGCTCCAGAAGGAATGGTCGGAGATGATTCCAATGGGCCGGATCGGAACCTCGCGCGAGGTGGCGCAGTCCGTCGCCTACCTGCTGTCGGAGCAGTCCGGCTTCATTACCGGCGTGCCGCTGCTGATAGACGGCGGATTGATGTTCGACTGAGCGCCGCCGGGCGTGACTGCGATTCAGCTGACCCGGGGGAAGCGGAGCATGGTACGGGCGTTGGTTTCGACGATCTTGGCGCATTCGTCGTCAGGCACGTCGGCCAGCACCTCGGCGGCCCGCTTACGGCTATTCGGCCAGTTCGAGTCGGAGTGCGGGAAGTCGATCTCCAGCATGATCCGGTCGATGCCCACCTGGTGCCGGTTCGCTACCCCGTGCATGTCGTCGATGAAGCACCCCCAGAAATGCTCACGGAACAGGTCCGAGGGCCGCGCGTCGAAGTCGATGGGCTGGTAGTAGCGGTGCCGCTCCCAGGTGTAATCAGCACGCTCCAGGATGTACGGGATCCAGCCGATCCCGCCCTCGGCCAGTGAGAACTGCAGCCGCGGGAACTGCTGCAGCTTGCCAGAGAACAGCAGGTCGACCGTGGTCCACATCAGGTTGCAGGAGAACAGCGCGATCGCGACAGCGAACGGGGCATCCGGCGGCGCCATCTGACCCGGCAGCGGCTTCATCGCCGAGAAGGAGAACCCGGGCACGAACGCGCCCGACCCGAAGTGCAGCGACACCGGCATCTGCGCTTCCTGCATCACCGCCCACAACGGGTCCCAGTGATCGGAATGGAACGACGGCAGCCCCAGCGGCACCGGGCTGTCAGGGAACGACACCGTCCGCGCCCCCTTGGCCGCGATCCGCTCCGCTTCGTTCACGCACAGGTTCACATCCCAGGTGGGCAAGATCCCCATCGGGATGTACCGATCCGGTGCCGTCCCGCACCACTCGTCGATGTAGAAGTCGTTCCACGCCTTCACGCACTCCAGCGCGAGCTCCTTGTCCTTGGCCCGGTGGAACACCCCGCCGCCGAACCCCGGGAACGACGGGAAGCACAGCGCGGTCTGCACCCCGTCCACGTCCATGTCCTTGATCCGCTCCACCGGGTCGTAACATCCCGGGATCATGTCCTCATAGCGCACCGGATCCATGCCCCAGTCCCTCGGATCCTTGCCCGCGACCGCGTTCAGCCCGATCGTGGGGTAGATCATCCCGTCGTAGGACCACTGATGCTTGCCATCGATCTCCAGGATCCGCGGCGCTTCGTCTTTCATCCGGACAGGCACCCGGTCCTGCCACACCCGCGGATGCTCGACGAGATGATCGTCAACCGACACGATCTGGTGCTCATCCCGAAGCGGCATCGCCGTAGACTCCTTCCTCTGGCGTCCTCTGAAGGGACGCAGTGGTTAAAGTGAGCATAACCGTCAGAAATGCTTCGTCATAGGGGTGGGTCGGTCCAAACGTCGTCAGCCGGCCGGCCTGGGTGCGGAAATCTGGGCGGACAGGCTGAGGGAACCGGCTGGACGGCGGTCACGACACCTCTCTTGTTTCACCGCCTGGATCGGTCATGCTGGTGGCGCTGGGCCCGCAGCTGCACATCAGGCGGAACTGATCGGTGAGCGCCGCGATCTCGCCTTCGGCCAGCAGCCCGGATAGCTCGAGGAAGCGCCGCTGGTATCGCAGCGGTGACTGCAGCATGCGGCTGCCGACAAACGCGGCCCAGCCGGCGGCACGGTACGCCCGGGTCCGCGCCATGCTGGTCACATGTGTCAGAGGCGCGATGGTGGCCGACTCGGAGCCGACGGGAAACGAGCCGAGGAGGCCGGCCATGACCCGGCCGGCCTGCTCGAGCGCGGTGCGGCCGTTGGCCAGGACGGCGTCCATGGTGAAGAAGCCGTGTATCTCATCGGGATAGTGCAGCAGCGTCGCTGGGACGCGGGCCTGCCGGATCCGGTCGTAGTAGGCCAGGCCCTCATCCCGTAGCGGGTCGAAACCAGCGGTGATGATCACAGTGGCGGGCAGCGTGCTGAGATCCTTGGTACCTAGGGGCGCGTAGCGGGCCGAGCCCGGGGTCTGCGAGCCTGCGATATGCGTCTCGAACCAGCGGATCGCCTTGCGGTCGAGCGCACCGCCGTCGAGGTTCTCCTGCTTGGACGGGAACGGATCGCTGACCCGGGCGACGGCGGGGTAAACGAGCAGTTGCGCGGCGAGCCCGCGCTCCGCGGACGCCTGGTACTCCTGGGCGACGACGGCCGCGATATTGCCGCCCGCGGAGTCACCGCCAACCGCGATGCGATCGGGGTCGGCGCTCAGCGATGCGGCGTTGGTGCGGACCCAGCCCAGCGCGTCCAGCCCGTCCTGGTACGCGTCATCCAGGCGGTGCTCGGGTGCCTTGCGATACTCGACGCAGATGACGACGGCTCCGGTGCGGAGCGCCAGGCTGCGTGCGGTCGGCTCCGCGGTCGACAGATCGCCGAGCACGAATCCGCCGCCGTGGAACCACACGATCGCCGGGCGTGGCTCACGGTCGCGGGCCGGAACGACGACCCGTACCCTGATGCTTCCTTGCGACGTCGGGATGGAACGTGTCTGTACTAGGGCGACGCGGGGGAAGGACGCAAGCAGGGGTGTCATCAGCCGCAGGTTCCGCCGCGCTTCGGCGAGGGACACCCGTTCAGACAATCCGCCGAACCGTGCGGCGCGGCGCAGCAGAGTCTGGGTGTCTGGGTGTGGGGCGCCAGCGCGCAGCTGTCCAGCCGCCAGCAACTCGTCGTGCGTGGACGGTTTCCGTGATCGGGCCGCGCTCATGCGGCACTCACCCGTCCGACCGAGTACAGAAGCGTGCCGGGAATGGCCCACTCGCCCTCCTGGTTTCTGCGTGGTGACGAGCTAGCGCAGCACGGATCAGGTGCTGCTCCGGCTTGTCGCTGGAACGGATGATCTGACGCCATCGTCATCGTCGTCCGCCCGTCGCGACGACATCAGGCTGGCCTATGTACGGCCATCACCTGCTCACCGGGCGCCCTGCCACTCGGCGCCGACCACTCCGCGGCGCGCAAGCTCGCCGGTGACGGCCTGCCAGTGAGCGCTGGCATGGCTGAGGCGGACGCTGTCCGCCCGGGCCTTTCGCAAGGCCAGGTGCGCGCCGTGTTCCCAGCTGAAGCCGATCCCGCCGTAAATTTGCAGGCTGCGCTGGGCGCAGTCGATCGCTGCCTCGCTGGCGTAGGCGGCCGCTAGGTTTACCTGCAGGAAAGCCTCGTGGGGTTCCCCGGCATCCATGGCCACGGCGGCGGCCCGTACGAGTTCACGGCTTCCCTCCACTTGCACGAGCATGTCGACGCAGCTGTGCTTGACGGCCTGAAATGATCCGATGGCCCGGCCGAACTGCGTGCGGATCTTCGCGTAGGAGACCACGGCGTCCAGCACGCGCTGCGCGACGCCGACCTGCTCGGCCGACAACAGCAGCCAGGCGAGCCAGAGCACGGGAGCGACCCGGCCGGAGCCCTCGTCGGCGATCAGGTGGGCCTCGGCATCCTCCAGCACGACGTCGGCGGCCGGCCGGGTCAGGTCAAACGGCTGGACGGCGGTGACGCATACGCCTGTGCCTGAGGTCGGTACCAGGAACAAGCCGGTGCCCTGGTCGTGAAGTGCGAGGACCAGAAGCGCATCCGCACCGACGGCATCGGGTACGGCCGGCAGGCGCGCCGTGACCGTGGGGGCGCCGGCGGGACCGCTGGCGGATGCCCGTGATCGTGGCGTGACCATGTCCTCGGCGACAGTCACCGCGACCGCGACGCGACGCTGGCCCGAGGCGATGTCCCGCGCCCACCAGCGCAGCTGCCTATCCGCGGCCGCGTCGAGCGCGCAGATCGTGACGGCGGTGCTGAGCGCGGGGACTGGAGCCAGGAACTGCCCGAGTTCCTCGAAGACGACGAGGAGATCCAGGAGTGTTGCGCCCTCCTCGTTGCGGAAACCTGGGGCCGCCAGCTCGAGCACTCCCATCTCGGCGATCCGGTTCCACAGTGCGCCGTCGACACCCCCGTGATCGCCGATAGCCGTGCGTACGTGAGCTTCGGAGCACAGGTCCTCGAGCAGCTCGCGCACGGCGCTGCGCAGGGTGCCTCGTTCGCTGTCGGCCTGGGTCATGACCGCGGTTCCCGCGCCAGCCCCAGCACGCGCTCACCGACCAGGCTTTTCAGGATCTCGGTGGTTCCCCCAGCGATCGTCGCGCCGCGCGAGAACAGATAATTGGCGGCGGCCTCGCTGTAGCGGCCGCCGTCGGCTTCGAGTTCCCAGAGTGTCTCGGCCACCTGCTGCATCGTGTCGGCCCAGATCAGCTTGATCAGGCTGGCGTGTGCGCCCTCGGCAGGTTCCTGCTCCTCCGCGTCAAGCGCCTGCATCCCGAGCAGCCCGGCGACCCGCGCGCTGGCGTAGCAGCGCGCGACCCGCTCACGCAAGATGGCCGAACGGGCTCCGCCGGCCGGGGCCGGCAGCCGGGCCAGCGCCGCCAGCAGTTGCTTACTGACCTTGTACTCCAGCTCGGCGGCCATGGAGATGACGCCTGCCCGTTCGTGGGCCAGTGTCGCCATGGTCACCGGCCAGCCCCCGTTCAGCGGGCCAAGCAAGCTCACCCGGGGAACGCGGACATCGGTGAAGAACACCTCGGCAAAGCCGGCCTCCCCATCGATCTGCCGTATCTCGCGCCGCTTGATGCCGGGACCGGTCATGTCGACGGTGAAGGCCGAGATGCCCTGGTGTTTCGGCGCGGCCGAGTCGGTGCGCGCCAGCAGCAGGCAATGGGTGGCTTGCATGCCCTCCGACGTCCAGATCTTCTGGCCGTTGACGACGAACTCGTCACCGTCGGGAACGGCCTGGGTGCGAAGCGAGGCTAGGTCGCTGCCAGCCTCGGGTTCACTGAAACCCTGGCACCACAGTTCCTCGGTGGACAAGATCTTCGGCAGGCTGGTCTGCTGCTGCGAGGTGCCGAACGCCATCAGCGCGGGAGCGACGTTGTTGAGGCCGAGCACGCCCCCCAGCTGGGGGACATCAGCCAGCGCGAGCTGCAGGCTGCACGCGACGCGGTCCCGCGCGCCGAGCCCCCGTCCGCCGTATTGGACCGGCCAGCCGGGCGCCGCCCAGCCACCCTCGTGCAGAGCCCGCTGCCAGGCCAGCCGGGCGGCTAGCGAATGGCTGGTGCCCCATACCGCCCTGACCTGCGGAGCGACCTGAGCGACGTAGTCACGCAGCTGCGCGGCAAGCGGCGAGCCGACTGCGAGCTGATCGGCCGCGGCTGTTCGCATCGTTTCCTCCGGCGCCCGGCAGGCGAGCGGCGCGATCTAGCTGGCAAGGCGCCGCCTCGGGGCCTGAGCGGCGTCACAGAATGAATCTGACGGTGTGTTACCCAAAAATGTACCCAGATCTCGGCAACTGTACCCCCGGGACCCTACAGGAAAAGGCCTTGGCTGACCGGCGCGTCGTCGCGAGGTGGGCCTGCTGCGGTTCTGCTCAGCCCACGACTGCGGTTGCTGGCGCGCACCGGAGCACCGGAGCACCGGAGTGCTGCTTGGTCAGCTCGCTGGGACCATGTTGCGCTCTGACGGCTTGACGCCCTCGCAGAGCTAGCTCATCATATTTCGGTGACACTGATGTTAGATGAAACCGGCAGATTACCGGTAGAGTCTTATCGAGCCAACGTGATCTTCGAAGGTCGGGACCCGGCCCGTGGCGTCCTGCTGACGGTCCGGTTAGGCGCCGGCTACGGCGAGCGGCACCTGCGGCATGCCGAGTCCGGGCTTAATATGCGGTCAGGGATGAGGACGTCGACATGAGCGATGCTATGTCCGGGATCAAAGTGGTGGAACTGGCCGGGTGGACATTCGTCCCGTCGGCAGGCGCGGTGCTGGCCGACTGGGGTGCCGATGTCATCAAGATCGAGCACCCGGCCACCGGCGATCCTCAGCGCGGGCTCAGCGTGGGAGCGCTGGGCACCAGCGGGCCGGGGGGCGTCAGCTTCATCCTGGAGCAACCGAACCGGGGCAAGCGGAGCTTCGCGGTCGACGTCCAGTCCGAGAAGGGACGCGAGCTACTGCTCAGCCTGGTCAAGGAAGCCGACGTCTTCCTGACCAACTTCCTTCCGGCCAGCCTTGGCCGGCTGCGGCTGACGGTCGACGATGTCCGGGCCGCCAACCCGGACATCATCTACGCTCGCGGAACCGGCTACGGCGTCCGCGGCGACGAGGCCAACCGGGGTGGCTTCGACTCGGCGTCGTACTGGTCGCGCGCCGGCATCGCCGAGATGCTCACCACCGGTGACGGCTGGCCGCCCTTCCAGCGCCCGGCCTTCGGCGACGTCATGGGTGGCCTCACCCTGGCGGGCGGCATTGCCGCGGCGCTGTTCAAACGCGCCAGCACCGGGGAGCCGTCGGTGATCGATGTGTCCTTGCTGGGTCTCGGGGTCTGGAACGTTGGGCCCGACCTGGTCGCGCAGGGCCTGCTTGGAGACAAGGGCCTGATCCGGTTCACCGTCGATGACATGCCGAACCCGCTCATGAACTATTACAAGACCAGCGATGGCCGGGTCATCCAGCTGATGATGCTGCAGGCTGACCGGTTCTGGCCGGACATATGCCGCATCCTCGAACGGCCCGACATGCTCGACGATCCCCGCTTCAAGGACGCGGGGGCGCGGTTCGAGAACCGCAAGGAATGCATCCTGGAGCTGCGCAAGAGCTTCCTCAGCCGACCGCTGGCCGAGTGGGTCGAGCGGCTGGCCACGACTGACGGGGTTTCGGCCGTGCTGCAGACCCCGATGGAGGTTCTCCAGGATCCGCAGGTTGCGGCCAATGGCTATCTGCGGCCGGTCACCACCGATGACGGTTCCTTCTCCTACGACCTGGCCGCGAACCCGGTGCAGTTCGACGAGACGCCACCCGACCTCACCCGTGCTCCCGGCCATGGCGAGCACACCGACGAGATCTGCCTGGAGCTGGGCCTGGACTGGGACGACATCATCGCGCTGAAGATCTCGTCCGTCCTGCTCTGACCCGCAAGAAGCCTGCGGCGACGGCCTCGGCGGCAGGCGATGCCTGGGCTGGCGGCGCTGCACCACCGAAGAGAAGGGGCGCAGATGTACCCGGGAACGTTCGCCAAGTCAGCTCCCGACCGGCCAGCCGTGATCATGGGCGGCACCGGCGAGGTGGTCACCTACAGCCAGCTGGACGAGCGGTCCAACCAGCTCGCCCATCTGCTGCGTGAGCGGGGACTGGGTCCGGCGAGCGTGCTCGCGGTATGCATGGAAAACAATGCGATCCGGCATGTACCTCGTGCCGGTCAATCATCACCTCACGGCCGCCGAAGTCGCCTATATCGTCAACGACAGCGGCGCCCAGGCGCTGATCGCCAGCGCGGCCACCGCCGAGCTGGCGGCACGGCTCACGACGGACCTGATCCCAGGGGTACGCACCCGGCTGATTCTCGACGCGACGCTGCCCGCCTGGGAGAACCTGCACGAGGTGACGGCCGGGCAGCCTACGTCGCCGATCGCCGACGAGATGGAAGGCGACCTGCTGCAGTACTCGTCAGGCACCACGGGCCGGCCCAAAGGCATCAAACGGGCGTTCACCGAGCGCCCGATCTCGCTTGAGGCGGACGCCACGACGGCGTTCCTGCGCGCCATCGATTTCACCGAGGGCGGTGTCTTCCTCTCCCCCGCTCCGCTTTATCATACGGCGCCGATCGTCTGGTCTTCGGGCGTGCACCGCATGGGCGGCACGTCGATCGTCATGGAGCGCTTCGACGCGCTCAAGGCGCTGGAGCTTATCCAGCACTATCACGTGACCCATTCGCTGATGGTCCCGACCATGTTCGTGCGCATGCTCAAACTGCCAGCGGACGAACGGCTGAGCTACGACATGTCGAGCCTGCAGACGGTGGTGCACGCGGCGGCCCCCTGCCCGGTCGACATCAAGCGGCAGATGATCGAGTGGTGGGGTCCGCTGATTTCGGAGTTCTACTCCTCCTCCGAGGTCGCAGGCGCCACCTTCATCACCGCACCGGACTGGCTGAAGCACCCGGGGTCGGTCGGCAGGCCGATGATCGGCACCCCCCATATTCTCGATGACGACGGTCACGAGCTTAGTACGGGCGAGGTCGGGCAGATCTGGTTCTCCGGCGGGATGCCATTCGAGTACCACAACGATCCGGACAAGACCAGGCAAGCCTGGGATGAGCACGGCTGGGCGACCGTCGGCGATATCGGCTACGTCGACGACGAGGGGTACCTGTACCTGACCGATAGGAAATCCTTCATGATCATCTCCGGTGGGGTAAACATTTACCCGCAGGAGGCGGAGAACGTCCTGATCGAACACCCCAAGGTTCTCGACGCCGCGGTCTTCGGCGTCCCCAACCCGGACATGGGCGAGGAGGTAAAGGCCGTCGTCCAGCCGGTCGACGGTGCCGACCCTAGCCCCGAGCTGGCCGAGGAGCTGCTGGCCTACTGCCGCAGCAGGCTCGCGAGTTACAAATGCCCGAGGTCGCTCGACTTCCGGGCCGAGCTCCCGCGCAGCGACTCGGGAAAGCTCTACAAGCGCGTGCTGCAGCAAGAGTACTCCGAGCACGCGTCGGCCGCGCCCGCCTAGTAGACGCGGGAAGGATGCCGCCATGAAGTTCGCGTTCCAGTTCCCCATGCGGGCGGTGAACCGGTGGGACGACTGGATCGCCGGGCATTCGATCGGCGAACTCGCCGCGGCCGCGGAGAACGCCGGATTCGACATGATCTCGAGCACCGACCATCCCTTCCCGGACGAGAAATGGCTGTCCGGCGGAGGGCACCACGCCTTCGACCCGTTCGTCTCGCTCGCGTTCATGGCCGCGCACACGAGGAGGATCCGCCTCCTCACGATGCTGGTAGTAGCCGGCTACCGGCATCCCTACATCACCGCCAAGGCGGCAGCCAGCCTGGACAACCTCTCGGGCGGACGGCTAGTGCTCGGCGTGGGGGCCGGCTACCAGCAGCCGGAATTCGCCGTGCTTGGCGCCCCGTTCGGCGATCGCGGTCCGCGCCTGGATGCTGCGGTCGCGGCGATCCGGGTGGCGTGGAGCGGCAATGTCGTCGACTTCGACGACCCGTACTTCCCGGCCCACGGACATGTGATGCTGCCCCGGCCGGCTCAGCCAGACGGCCCGCCGATCTGGTTTGGCGGCAACAGCGCTCGTGCCCGCGGCTGGCGCTCATGCCGGAACGGCATCGCCTTGTCTGGAGTCCCGGCATGTGATGCAATACAGCTCAGGGTAAACATACGCGTCAGAAACGGAAGCGCGAGGTGAGGCGTGTCAGGCGCACAGGCAGACGAGCCGCTCTCCCGCGACGATGAAGACGACTACGACCTACTCACCTTCGGCGAGGCCGGTGTACGTCTCGACCACGAGATCAGGGTCCTGCGGGCCCGGATCGAGGAGATCGAGCAACGGCAGCAGCCTGACCAGGGCGAGCTCGCCGCCGCGAGGGCGCGTCTTGCCGCGCTCCGCGACGCCGCCGCGCGCAACGCCAGGCAGCCGATCACCGACGAGAACTTCACCAGGTTCTTCGGCTACGAGGGCCAGGCCCGGCGCAACACCAAGTGACCACCCGGGTACCCGCTGCGGGACAGCGGGCAGGTACGTAGGAGAAGAAATGTCTGGACTGGATACGAGTCAGCAAATCACCGATGACGCCAGCGAGCATGCCGCCGAGCTGCACCTCGCCAGCCGCCCGCACAAGCCCATCTCGGGCAAGAGCCCGCTGATGGGGGACGAAGCCACGTCGGCCGCCCGGGACGAGACCGTCTCGCCCGCCGAGGATCAGGCTACGGCGGGCGACGATAGTCCGCAGTAGCGCCGGGCGCTACAGGTTCCCGTAATTCTCGGTGATCTGGAGGTCAACGAGATCCTGGTCAAAGCCGAGTAGGCCCCGTTCGAGAATCGTCGCTATGAGATCGGCGATATGACCGCGAGTCGCCGGGCCCACATTGTCGGTCATCGCGTCAGGCAGCCGCTCGAGCAGTCCGATCAGCATGACTTCGCCGGCCCGCACGGTGACCACGTCCGCGAACCTGGTCTGGCGGATCAGCCCTTCGAGCGACCGGTGCACCAGTTCGGTCACACGGTCGCGGGCCTGATTGAGCGAGGGACTCGACGGCGAGCGGTCTATCCACGCGCGGACCACACCGATGTACCGCGCCCGGAAGTCCAGGAATTCGGCGAGCCACTCCCGGCGGGCGGTGCCGCCCGCGACCCCGGCCGGGATGGCAGAGAATGCGACGATCCGCTCGGCCAGCAGGTCCTCGCCCTCGTCGGACAGCACTAGAAGCAGGTCGAGCTTGTCCTTGAAGTACTTGTAGAAGGTCCCACGGGCAAATCCTGCTCGCTTGACGATCTCATCGACATTGGCCTGGTGGTAGCCGCTCTCAGCGAAACACCGGGCGCCGGCCTCGAGGATCCGGGTCACCGTCACCGTGCTGCGGGCCGTCAGGCCGTTCAGCTTGCTGCCGCGATCGTAGCTGCCGTGCCAGCGCCTTGGGGCCGGGGGATGATGGCATTTCGCCGCGGCGCTGGAATGGTCGCGGGCGCGGAGGACGGTCACCGGCGTCGTCGGGAACAGTGTCATCTGCAGGATGGCCGCGAGGTCTTGAACAGCGGCTTTGGCGGAGGGCTGGGCGGTGTGGCTGACGAACCTCAGGTAGTTGAAGCGGTGTACGACGCTGGTGGTCATGATGGCGGCCTCGCGCGGATCGATGCCGGTCAGGCCCGATCTGCGGAACCGGTTCGCGATACGCATGTTGTAGGCGTACATGAAGCTTGACACCAGCCCGCGTACCGCGGTGCCGGGCAGGTCGACGTCGGCCCACTGGACGAA
>WNFJ01239021.1_pt4 | contig 11211 bp, 6 predicted proteins | sample 5400461 | NCBI WGS metagenome assembly WNFJ01 (sample SAMN13153349, study PRJNA577476) | soil metagenome | isolation source: 115 cm saprolite on Douglas fir-dominated hillslope | place: USA:California | collected 2013-09-17 | reverse complement strand
AATAAAACTGGCTGGACCATCAGACTGGCTGGACCATCAGAAAAGAGACGCAAAGAGCCTTTAGCTCGCATTAAGAGTCGTTAATCTAAAGCGCCGTGAACTCTGGGCGGGGGCGGTTGCCAGCGAGGACGTTGGGGGCTGGAAATCCGGTTTTCGTAAATCATTTCAGCAAGTACCCGTCGGTGCCGGGGAGGTGGCCGTCGACCTTGATGACCTTCACACCCTGGCGCACGTCACCGAGTTTGATGAGAGCGATGCCGCCTTTTTCGGCGCGGACAGCCTCCAACTGGATGCCGTTGGAAAGCAGGGCCAGGGGCTCGCGCTGCACCTCGCCGCTGTAAATCTTTCGGATCCAGTATTGCTTGTATTCTGATTCGTTCATGCGCAGAACCTGGTTCAGCAAGACGTCGCGTTCGCGAGCCTGAGGGGCGCGCACCAGAACGAAGACCGGGAGGCTTCCGCTCCAATACTGTCTTTCGCCAGTAAAAATCTTGCGCAGCTCGGATGCTGAGATGGAGTCCACCGGATTCAACGGATTCACGATGACGGCCACGTCCGTACCACTGTCACTCTGGCTGTGGGCCAGCACAGCCCAGGCTGCCAGCAGCAGCAGCAGAGTGAGATTACAACTGGCCCATTTCTTACGTTGCGTCTTCATCGTTCACCTCTCAGAACCGGAAAGCCAACTGCACCATGATATCGTTGAAGTCCGGCAAGGGGGGCCGGTAGGTGTGGTCAAATTGCGTCTTCAGGGCGACATAGTCGTTGAAGTCGTAACGGATTCCCGCACTGGGCCCGTGGCGTTTGCCAATGTCGGGAAACAACGGAGAGCCTGTGGACGCATTCGCGTACTGGTAGCGGAAGTATGGGCGCCAGTGCCTGCCGAACTGATTCGAAATCAGACTGTAGAACGCCGGCGTGTTGAACCTATGTCCCGTCTCCTGCTCTTTGTGCTGGATCAGGAAGCCCTCATTGAGCCACTCGAAGTGCGGGGTCACGTAGACCGCATGGGCGGAAATCACCGACTCCCCGAAGTGGAGACCGCTGGCAACGTCCGAGAAAGCCGGGCTGATGCGGTCATGATAGAAGGAGCCCCCGATTTCCAAACCCGGCAGCCCATCCGGCCTGACAAAAAGTCCGGCGGTGGTCTCATTGCCGTTGTGGAACGCGATGTCACCGGCGTCCGGGGTAGTGATTTGCGGGCGGTCGGTGTTGGCCGTGCCGTATTCAAAATTGTAATTCAGACCCAACTTGCCGGAAGGAATCCCTCCAGTCACTGAGCCGCCGGTTGCCCCGGAAGGCACCAACCCTCCGTGATCGGAGAATTCGACCACCAGCGGACGGTCTACGGCGGTCTGCAACCAGGCGCCGTGATGAAATGTTACGTTGTAGTAGCTGGTCGCGGTATGAAAGCGCCCTACGGACAATTTCAAGTAATCTTTGGGGTCATACTTAAACAGCAGGCGTTCGACCTCAGATTTGAATTCCCCGTTGTTTTGCTCCGCGAAGGTAATCTCACCCAGAACGTTGGACTTAGCTGTCAGCTGGGACGTGAGGAAGAGTTCCACATCGCCCACGCCGATGCTGAAGCTGCCGGCCGAGCCAGGGCGGAACCCGTTCGATGCGCCCAGCTCGGGTGGATTTGCGGTGCTGGCCTTGTAGGTTACCGACGCGAATCCCTGAAACTTAATACCGTGAACGATGCCGAAAGGCCCCGCCTCCGGAGATTGTATCTGTGCTGGCGCGGGCGGAACTGGCGCCGCCGCCTGCTCACCCATCTGTTTGGCCTCTAGCGCCGCAACACGGGACTTGAGCTCCTTTACTTCCTGGAGAAGAGCTTTGATGGTTTCCTGCTGGTCAGCTTGATCGGCGGTCTGAGCCGCGGAGGGTGCTGTCAAGCACAGTGAGAGACCCAGGAGTATGAAAACGCGATCCATCATACTGGAGTTCCTTAACGCACTCTAATTTTCGGGGGATGGCCGAAGGATAGTTTGTCTTTGCTACACCTTACAAGTAGCTTTGGTAACTCTAGGGGTTAGACAAAAGGTAACCTGTCGCGAGTTCCAAAATGGAACTCGGGTCCCGCGGTGCCGGGACTTTCGTCACTCAAGCGACAACGCTCCGGCCCTGGGCCTGGAACAGCTGGTGTTCAAGCACTCAATTTCGGCAGCGTTCATTTGCGCAAACAAGCACTGCACGGAATGTTACCCCGGGCAGCCCGCGAACGGCCTGCAGCCGTAGATTCTCGCCGAGGATAGACACCAGCCGCAACCTCACGGCTCTGATTGCAGGTCGTTTGCTTGGAACAGGATTGTCGCCCCGTTTTCCACAGGCGGAACATCGCGTTCATGCTTTCTTAACAACGGTTTCACCGTTTGAAAACAATCAGTTGCTAACATTGCGCGCACCCGGTGAACGGGCGATTTTCACAGGTTGCAATTCGCTTCCCGACGGCTATGATTGTCCGCCGGGTTTCTCAAACAGTTAGTTCCCGCCAGGTTCTACTTTTTTTATGCAGGGAGGAAGGCAATGCTGCCAGGTTTTGTGAAACACGTGCGACAGATGCTGGTAGGGGCTCTGATCGCAATCGTAATATGCGCCACGCACGTTGTGGCTCAGTCCGCGACCGACGGCGCAATCGGCGGAACGGTCTTTGACGCCAGCGGGGCTTTAGTTCCAAAAGCGCAAATCAGCATCCGCAATAACGGCACGAACGCCGAACAAACCGCAACCGCCGATGATTCGGGCTACTACCTTGTGATCAAGTTGCAGCCCGGCTCGTATACGGTCACGATTACCCACGAGAAACTGGCGACCTATAAGGTGGAGCAAGTGATCGTCCAAGTCGGCGCAGTGACAGAGGTCTCTCCGCATCTCGCCGTCGCAGGCACGCGAGAGACGGTCGAAGTCATCGCCGAGGCCCCCCAGATCAATTATGTCTCGCCGGACTTTGCCCCAAACTTTAACCAGACTGCAATCTCCAACCTGCCCATCAACGGCGGGCGGTGGTCGAGCTTTGCCATCCTGACACCCGGCGCGGTGAGCGATTCGAGCGGCTTCGGCCTGCTCAGCTTTCGCGGCATGAGTGCACTTCTCAATAACAACACGGTGGACGGCGCTGACAACAATCAGGCGTTCTTCTCGGAAGAGCGTGGCCGCACCCGCGCTGGCTATTCCACGCCCCTGGCCGCAGTTGATGAATTCCAGGTCAACACCTCGAACTATTCGTCGGAATACGGACGGTCGGCTGGCGCTGTAATCAACACTGTCACCAAGAGCGGCACCAACGCCATTCATGGTGAGTCCTATTACTACCGTCGTAACAACACCATCGGCGCTGCCAACGAATTCACGACCATACCCGTTCAGACCTCCCCGGGGGTCTTTTCTCTCGTTAATTTCAAACCCACCGACCTGCGCGATCGCTGGGGATTCGGGATTGGCGGGCCGATAATAAGGGACAAGCTCTTCTTTTTTGTGGCGTTTGATGGCTACCATCGCAACTTCCCAGGAACAGCCGTAGCGGGCAAACCGAGTGCCTTCTTTGCTCCGCCCAGCGTCGCCAACATCACCACGCTGGCTGGAAGGCTGGGCATGACTCCGACCCAGGCCACGGCAACCTACAACAGCGACCTGACGGCGTTGACCACTATGCTCGGCCCGACCCCGCGCGCTGGAGACCAGGACATCATCTTTCCGAAGATCGACTGGCAGATCAATCCGAAACACCGCGCGTCGGTCTCAGTGAACAGGATGCGCTGGTGGTCGCCGGCCGGAATCCAGACGCAGGCGACGAACACCTTCGGCACCGCCAGTTTTGGTAATGACTATGTGAAAGATACGTGGGGTGTCGGCAAGGTCGACAGTTTCATCACGGCAAACTTATCCAACCAGGCGCGGTTCCAATACGGCCGCGACTTTGAATTTGAAAACGGCCAGACTCCGACCGCATACGAGCAACACAACTTGCTCAAGACGCCTTCGTTTACAAATCCGTTAGGACTGCCGCCGCAAGTTTCCATCACCAACGGCTTCACGTTTGGATTGCCGAGTTTTTTGCTGCGTCCGGCGTTCCCCGATGAAACGCGCCAGCAAATCGCGGACACCGTGAACTGGATTCGTGGCAAGCACAGCCTCAAGTTCGGGATGGATTACAGCCATGTGCACGTCAACGCGGAGAACTTGCGTAACCAGTTCGGATCGTTCAGCTACTCCAATCTGGTAGACTACTTCTCCGATCTCACCGCTCCCAACACATGCCGCGCCACTGTGAACGGTATTCCCAATACTCCAGTGCCGTGCTACTCGAATTTTTCGCAGGCTTTTGGTCCGCAAGGTTTTGAGTTCAACACCAATGACATAGCAGTGTTTGTCCAGGACGACTGGAAAGTGTTGCCTCGTCTGAGCCTATCGCTCGGGCTTCGCTACGAGCGCGAACTTCTGCCCGACGCGTTCGCCAATCTGATCAATCCGGCAGTACCTCAGACCGGCCAGATGCCCAACGACAAGAACAACCTGGGCCCCCGCGTTGGGTTTGCGCTTGACCTCACCGGCAGCGGCAAGACCGTTTTGCGCGGCGGCTGGGGCATTTACTACGGGCGCATTATCAACTCCACGATCTTCAACGCTCTTACCAACACCGCCATGCCTGGAGGGCAAAACTCGCTCTTCTTCACTCCCAGCACGACGACGCCGGTGCCTGCTCCCGCTTTCCCAGTGGTCTTCAGCAGTTTGCCAGCCGGCGCGGGAAGAAACGTCGTCTTTTTCGAAACCAACTTCCAGAATCCGCAAATCCGTGAGGCGGATCTGATCCTGGAGCATAATCTGGGTTGGGGAACTGTGGTGTCCGCCAGCTACTTGGGCAGCTTTGGCAAGCAGCTGCCAGACTTCGTCGACACAAATGTGCCTCCTTCAACTACCAACGTGACCTATACCGCGATCGGCGGCGGCCCGATTACGACGCCCACCTACACCACTAAGCTGTTTAGCGGCGCCCGGCCGAATGCCGCTTTCGGTTCCATGACTGCGATCGTCAGCCGTGCCGTCAGTAACTACAACGCGTTGGTCCTGCAGGCCACGCATCGCATGAGTCACCATATGCAGTTCTCGGCTAGCTACACTTGGTCGCACGCTCTGGACAACGGCGTCAACGGCACTACGTTCAGCGACACCAATGATTTCCTGGATCCCTTCAACATCAACCGGGACTACGGCAATTCCAGCACCAACGTTCCGAACCGGTTTGTCTTCAACGGAATCCTGGATTCGCCGTGGCGACTAGGCGGGTGGGTCGGTCGCCTCGCCAATGATTGGGAGTTAAGTTCGATCTACCAGGTCCAGAACGGACTACCCTATTCCGCTGTCGTCTCCGGGAACGCACCTGGCGGTACAGTTGGCGGCATAAACGGCTCAGGCGGGACCAACCGGCTCGATATCGGCCGCAACACCTTCCGCATGCCCGGCCCGTGGATCGCCGATGCCAGGATTTCCAAACGTGTCACGCTGACGGAGCGGTTTAAGATGGAATTGTCCACGGACTTTTTCAATCTTGCCAACAAACAGAACGTAACCGCCGTCAGCGGCATCGGCGGACCCAATGGAGTGTTCTACAGTATTGCGGGCAACACCCTCACCTTTAACGGCTTCGGAGTCAAGACCAACTCGAACAGCAACTTCATTTATTCGCCGCGACAGATTCAGCTCGGCGTGCGGTTGAAGTTCTGATCACGACCATCACGATAACTGGCGCGGCAGGTTCGGCCTGCCGCGCTTTGCTTCGCAAGTGCCGGGTACTGATGAAACCAAGAGTCGCGATTCTCACGGTAGTGATTTTTTCATCCACGCAGCTTTATTCCTGGGGCATCCAAGGCCACCTGATTGTGGCCGACATTGCCAGCTCCCGCCTCTCTCCAGTCACCAAGAAGAATGTTCGTTTGCTGTTGGGCAATGAGACTCTGGCGGCGGTTTCCAATTGGGCCGACGATGTAAGAAAGGACCATCCAGAAACTTTCGCCTGGCATTTCGTCGATATCCCAAAAGACGCTCGCGACTTTTCCGCAGAGCGCGATTGTTATCGCCCTCACGACAACGGGCCTACAGCTCAAAGCGATCATCACAACTGCATTGTCGACCGCATTGATTTGTTCCGCCAAACACTCGCGGACGCGAATGCTCCGAGAAAAGACCGCGTGGAAGCTCTGAAATTCCTGATCCATTTTGTGGGCGATGTACATCAACCCTTGCACGCCATCGATGAGGCTCGCGGCGGCAACGACATCAAGGTCGTCGCTTTTGGATCCGATCAGTGCGGCGCGTATCCATGCACCTTGCACGGCGTCTGGGATTATTCCTTAATTGAGCATGCAGGCTATTCGGAAGAGAAATATGTTCGCCGCTTGAACCAGCGCATACGCGAGCATCGCCTGGACGCAAGAGCTGACGGCAGCCCCGCTGATTGGGCCAATGAATCGCATGCTGTAGCGGTTCGAGTGTTAGACGGACGCGCGTCAAATATCGACCAGGCATATTGGCAAGCCAACATCGGCTTGGTGGATGACCAGCTGGCGCTGGCCGGGTTACGGCTAGCCACGTTGTTGAATGATACCCTGGGTAAGATTCCTTCGCAGCAATTGAAGAAGGATCTGGAACAGCACAGCGCAATGTAAATCTACGAGCACGAAACGGACCGATCCAACTATGAACACGCAAAGACTCCCCCTTTGTCCGATTGTCATCTTTCTTTTCGCCAGCCTTCCGCTATTTGCAGCTGATCCCAAGCCAAAATCGCAGGCGCCCCAAGCCGTCACTGGCGAGACCCTCCCCACGGGCATGAGTATTACCCCTACCGCGGCGAAAGGATCGACCTTGCAAGCCTTGAATCCGGATCTTGCCGATCGCCCTGATTTCACTGTCGACCATCCGATCACGACGGCCATCAGCCCGGATGGCGGCACGCTCTTGATCCTTACCAGCGGCTTCAATCGCAACATGGACGCGAAAGGCCACGCGATCGCCGGCCAATCGAGCGAGTATGTCTTCATCTATGACATTCGCCGCGCAGCGCCGCTCAAACGGCAAGTCGTGAAGGTGCTGAACTCCTACGCGGGCCTCTGTTGGGCTCCCGACGGCAAACATTTCTACGTCTCCGGCGGGGTGAGCGATAACGTCAGCGTCTTCGAGCAAAAAGATGGACACTGGGTGGAGTCGGCAACCATTGCGCTGGGACACAAAGCAGGGCTCGGCGTTCCTTCCATGCACGAAGATAAAAGCACTCCTATCCATGCGATCGCTGCTGGAGTGGCTGTAAATGCCGGCGGCACACGCCTCCTGGTGGCTAATCACGAGAATGACTCGGTCACGCTGATCGGTACGTCCAACAATCAGAAGCTGGCTGAGCTGGATTTGCGCCCGGGTATGAACGATTCATCGAAGAAGGGCGTACCCGGCGGCGAGTATCCCTACTGGACTCTTTTCCAAGGCAACGAGAAGGCCTACGTCTCCAGTTTGCGCGACCGCGAGATCGTAGTGCTGGACGTGCATGCGGTGCCGACAATTGCCGGGCGGATCAAATTGCACGGCCAGCCCGGCAAGATGATCTTGAACAAAGCCCAGAACCTGCTCTTCGCGGTGGCGGACAACAGCGATTCGGTTGTCATCATCGATACCAAGACGGATTGCGTGCTCGCGGAGATCAAGACCACGGCCCCAGCCGCGGTTTTTCCCAACCGCGACGGCTTCAAGGGCAGCAATCCGACTGGCCTCGCGCTCTCGCCTGATGAAAATACGCTCTACGTCACCAACGGTGGCACTAATTCAATCGCCGTGATCCGGCTGGAGAAGGACCTCGATGACAGCCGCGTCGTCGGACTGATCCCGACCGGGTGGTATCCGAATTCGATCAGCGTCAGCGCCGACGGTGGTCTGCTTTATGTAGTGAACGGCAAGGGCAACGCCGGTCCAAACCCCAAGGGATGTCGCAACAGCGTGCGCGTAGTAAAGGATGATCGCCCCTGCTCCGCCGCCGAGCAGTACATCCTGCAACTGGTCAAAGGCAGCTTCGGAGTCATTCCCCGTCCCGATGCCGCCGAGCTGCAATCACTCACCAGCCAAGTGGCGCTCAACAATCATTTCGTGCAAACGCTCTTGAAGCCTGGCAACGGCGGCGAGCAGGATGCAGTCTTCTCCTTCTTGCGGCAGCATCTTAAGCACGTGATCTACATCGTGAAAGAGAACCGTACCTACGACCAGGTGTTAGGCGATTTGGAAAAAGGCAATGGCGATCCTGCCCTGACGTTGTTTCCCGAGGCAATGACTCCCAACCATCATGAGTTGGCGCGCCGCTTTGTCACGCTCGACAATTTTTACGATAGCGGCGAGGTCAGCGGCGACGGCTGGAACTGGAGCACCGCGGCGCGCGCGACCGACCTTACCGAGCGCAACGTTGTCATGAACTATGCTAGCCGCGGATTCACCTATGACTTCGAAGGCACGAACCGGGACATCAACGTCGGCGCGGTTTCTTCGCAAGATCGAAACACTGCGAAGCTTGACGATCCGGAAGACCAATTACCCGGCGCCGCCGACGTAGCTGCGCCCGATGGCCCGAGCGACGAATCGGGCGCGGGATACCTGTGGGATTCGGCCCTGCGGGCTCACTTAAGCGTGCGCAACTACGGCTTCTTCGCCGACTTGAGCCACTACGTCGATTCGCCGCAAACGGGCGCCGCGATGGCTTTGCTCCACGATCCCGCCGCCACTGGCACTCCCGTGGTCATTCCCACCAACCCACGGCTCCGTGATCTGACTGATCTGTATTTCCGCAGCTTCGACCAACGCTTCCCCGACTACTGGCGTTTCAAAGAGTGGGAGCGCGAGTTCGACGATTTCGTGAAGCACGACAACTTACCCTCGCTCGAACTGCTGCGCATCTGCCACGACCACTTCGGCGATTTCAAGAACGCGATTGATGGCGTCAATACCGTCGAGGGGCAGATGGCCGACGACGATTACGCTCTCGGCCTGGTGGCTGAAAAAGTCGCAAACAGCAAATACGCCAAAGACACCCTGATCTTTGTCATCGAGGACGATGCTCAGGACGGGCCCGACCACGTCGACGCGCACCGCAGCGTGGCCCTGGTCATCGGTCCGTATGTGAAGCAAGGCGCCGTGGTATCCGAGCGCTACAACACCGTCTCCATGCTCCGCACCATTGAAGAGGTGTTGGGCTTGCAGGCGCTGGGGCTGAACGATGCAGTCCAGCCGCCGATGACCGAGATCTTCTCAAACAAGCAGGCCACCTGGAGCTACGTGTCGCGTGTACCGGCGGTCTTGCGCAGCACGCAGCTTCCTATTCCCGCGGCATCGCCTTCAGGAAAGTCCGGGCCCTCCCTGGCGCTTCGGCATGACGCGGCCTATTGGGCGGAGAAAACGCAAGGCTACGACTTTTCGTCGGAAGACAAGATCAACTCCGCAGCCTTCAATCAAGTTTTGTGGTACGGCCTGAAAGGCGAGGGCCAACCGTATCCTTCCGACCGCGATGGCCGCGATCTAAGCAAAGACCGGCAACGCCTGCTGCGGCAATTCAACCAGGGTACGCAATGATGGTCCGAAGCATTTCCTAGGGCATCGACCAAACCAAGCCGGGTAACCGTTGCTCTGCGTCGTTAACCGGCGCTCGGACGGCGTTTGCCGAAAAGGTCATGCCGCCTCGCCTGTGCGCGATAATCTCGGGTTGGGCCGAGGAATGAAAATGAGCATAAACAGCCGCCGGGAAGCAAGAATCGCTTCTCGGCAGTGATATCAAGACCTTGCGATCGGCTTTTTTATTTTGCGACCGCACGTCGGCGATGGGAATCACTACGCTATCATGGACGGGCAGTTTTTTGCGCGTACCGCCATCAGCGACTTCTGGACGCTCATCTTCTCGTTCCGATGAACGGTTGCGCGGAACCCGAAAGAGCAAGACAAAATCCTTATGACTCAGCGCCGGGGTGCTGTACCCCCTGCGCCCAAGGAAATGACCAAGACCTCATGAGCACATCCTCATCACCTCCGCGGCATGATCTGAGCTCGTTGCGGATCGATGACCAGTCGCGCCGCTCCGGCAAGACCGGCAAGCGGCTCGGCATGTTTGCCGCGGCTCTGGGCGGCCTGGTGGTGTTGGGTGGGTTGTTGCTTGCTTTTCGGACGCAGAAACCTCTGGTGGAAGTGGCCGCAGCGCGACCTGCAGGCGATCTTCAATCACAAGCTCTGCTCAATGCCAGCGGCTACGTCACGCCGCGACGTCGGGCGACAGTGGCCGCGAAAGTTACGGGGCGCGTGGAACAGATGTTTGCCGAGGAAGGCCTGCACGTAAGGAGCGGACAGGTGCTAGCCGAACTCGATTGCTCCCAGCCCAAGGCGTCGCTCGCCTCCGCCAAGACGGATCGCGATGCCACCGCGGCAGCGCTGGCTGATCTGGAAGTCCAGCTCGGCAATGCGGACCGCGAGTGGAAGCGTGCGGAGTCGCTGCGTGCCGCCGGCGTCAACAGCGTCCAAGCTCTCGATGCAGCCCGCACTACCGCCGACAGCTTGCGCTCGAAGATTGCTCTCACCAAAGAACAGACCCGCGCCGCCGAGGCTCGCATCGGCGTAGCCCAGCAGGACGTCGACAATTGCACCGTGCGTTCGCCTTTTGACGGCATCGTAGTCTCGAAAGACGCGCAGCGCGGGGAGATGGTTTCGCCGATTTCCGCCGGCGGGGGATTCACGCGCACCGGCATCGCCACCGTCGTGGATATGAAGTCTATCGAGGTGGAAGTCGATGTGAACGAAGCCTACATCGCCCGGGTCAAAACCGGACAGAAAGCCGTCTCCACGCTCGATGCCTATCCCGATTGGCAGATTCCTTCAACGGTCCGCACGGTGATTCCCACCGCCGACCGGCAGAAGGCGACGGTGAAAGTCCGTGTTGCCTTTGATCAGCTGGACCCGAGGATTTTGCCCGATATGGGCGTCAAGGTCGCGTTTCTGGATGACACCCTCCGCTCAAAGACGAAAGGCAGTGAAGCGCGGGCCATGATCCCCAAAGCGGCAGTGCGCCAAGACAGCGGGAAATCGGTGGTGTTTGTGGTCAGCCAGCACAAGCTGGAACGCCGTGCTGTGAGTTTGGGGGCGGAACGCGGCAGCGATGTCGAAGTGATCGCGGGCGTCATGCCCGGAGATCTGTTGGTG
>WNFJ01218840.1_pt1 | contig 11211 bp, 8 predicted proteins | sample 5400461 | NCBI WGS metagenome assembly WNFJ01 (sample SAMN13153349, study PRJNA577476) | soil metagenome | isolation source: 115 cm saprolite on Douglas fir-dominated hillslope | place: USA:California | collected 2013-09-17 | reverse complement strand
AAGCTGTGGGATGAAAATCTTGCCCAGGCGTTAGGTTCTTCAGGTGATAGTCCTCTTTGTTCGCGCCTGCGATCAGGTTGGTGCGGCCTTCAAGAGCTTTGTCGACGAGGAGAACTGGAAGGTGCGCGTCTTTCTTCAGGTCCTTCGCCCACTCCATTCCCGACGGCCCCAAATATCCCGGAGGAGAGTTGAACAGAGCCTTGATCTCGCTCTCTTCCATCGGCCGGGTCCCGTTGCCCAACATCGCATTCAACTTTGCCTCATTAAGCTGGTGATCTCCCCGCATGAGGACGATAATCGATCTCCCTTTTGGCTGTATTTTTCCCGCGCTTAACTCCTTGAAGTCGGCCAATTCAGTGAGTGCCAGCGTCTTCATCTTGTTCTTCGGCGACACGCCCAGAAACCGCGCCACATCCTCAATCGTCTTCTGCCCCGGCGTATGTACTTCCAGCGGCTTGCCGTCGCCTTCAGGCTTCAAATCCTCAACCGGTCCCAGCTTCGACGTGGCTTTCTCCATGTTCGCGGCGTAGCTGCACCCATCACAACTCGCGATCTGATCTTCGCCCGCAGGCGTGCGCACCATGAACTCGTGGGATTCCTTACCACCCATCGCCCCCGAATCGGCCTCCACCACCATGTACTTCAGCCCGCAGCGGTCAAAGATGCGGCAATATGTCTCATAATGCTTCTTGTAGGAAACATCGAGGCCGGCCGCGTCGATGTCGAACGAGTACGCATCCTTCATCATGAACTGCCTCACCCTAAGCAGCCCCGCCTTCGGCCGCGGCTCGTCGCGGAACTTGGGAGCAATCTGGTACCAGATCTGCGGCAGCTGTTTGTAACTGCGAAGTTCCTTGCGTGCAATCTCGGTCATCACCTCTTCTTCCGTCATGCCAAGAACGAGATCCGCGCCCTTGCGGTCTTTCAGGCGAAACAGGTTGTCGCCCATCAAGGCCCAGCGCCCGCTGGATTCCCAAATCTCGCGCGGATGCAGCGCCGGCAGATAGAACTCCTGCCCGATCCGGTCCATCTCCTGCCGCACGATGGCTATGATCTTGTTGAACGACCGATTACCCAGAAAAAGATACGAGTAGATCCCGGCCGCCAGCTGCCGGATATAGCCCGCCCGCACCAGAAACTTGTGGCTGGCAACTTCGGCGTCCGCCGGCGCTTCGCGCAGGGTAGGAATGAAGAGTTGTGACCAACGATGCATAGTGAACAATTCCAGTGAAAGTGGAATTGATCATTGTAAATGATGGGCGACAGGAGCCGATTGCGACCGCCCAGAGGACAGATATTATGTGGGGACAGCTCTTAGTGTGAGGATGAGCAAGTATCTGCGGTGGATGCGCGGGCAAATCTTGTGCGGGCTCGCCCGCCGGACAGCCGAGGGCGGCTGTCCCCACACAAGCTTGCAGCCTACCCTGCCAACTGCTTGAGAATCTCTTTCCCGAGCTTCTGCGTCTCACCGAAAAACTTCTGATACTCAACGAAGAGGCGGTTCATCTCAAGAGACTTGTCGGCCGTGAGCTTCTTGCGCAGAATCATGTCGCGCACATGCACGGGGTTCGGCAGAGTTGCGTCTTCGGTCAGTTCTTCCAGAGCGGTATTGGGGTCGTAGTGATACATGGAACCCTCGATTGAGCAATTTTCTTGATTGAGGAATTGGGTAATTTAGTAATTGAGTAATTGAAGCCAAACCAGAGTCGTGTGGTTCTCAAATACCCAATTACCAAATTCCTCAATTACTCAATTACTCAATTCTTACACCATCTCCGTTCCCCACAGATCGTGCAGGTGCACAATCCCCTTTAGCTTCCCGACTCCGTCGACCACCATTAACGACGTAATCTTCTTCTCTTCCATGAGAGCTAGCGCGGTGGCTGCAAACTCCGCGGCTGCAATCGTCCTGGGATTCTTCGTCATGGCCTCGCCCGCGGTTAGATCGAGTACATCCTTGCCGCGTTTTTCGAGCAGGCGCCGTAGATCTCCATCACTGATAATGCCAACGAGCGTATCGCCTTCGACCACAGCGGTCACGCCCAGCTTCTTGCGCGACATCTCGTAGATCACATCCGGCATCTTCGTCTGCGAGGTGACCCGCGGCAGCGCGTCCCCTGTGTGCATTAGAGACTCGACCCGAGCCAGCCTCTTCCCCAGCTTCCCGCCCGGATGCAAGTTAGCAAAGTCTTCTTCTTTGAACCCACGCTTTTCACTGAGCGTGACCGCAAGCGCGTCACCCAGCGCCAGCATCGTCGTGGTTGATGCCGTCGGAGCCAACCCCAGCGTGCACGCTTCCTTGTCCACCGAGCAATCCAGCGCTACATCCGCCGCCGCTGCCAAAGTCGATCGTGTGGGGCGGACACTCCCTTCGACAAGCTCAGGGCAGGCTCTGTCCGCCTCTTTCGGATGATTCGAAGGGTCGGATGAAACCGCGCTTTGGCCGGAATCGGAACGACTGCTTGCATCCGTGCCTGGGATAGTTTTAGCGGGCAGGAGTGCCCGCTCCACATGAGCAGAAAAGATCTCATCCCCCGTCATCGCAATCAGCGGCACCTGCAATCTCTTGATCGTCGCCAGCAGCTGCAGAATCTCTTCCGTCTCGCCGCTCGCCGACAGGGCCAGCACCACATCGCCGCGCACCACCATCCCCAGGTCCCCATGCAGTGCCTCGACCGGATGCAGATACAAAGCCGGCGTTCCCGTCGAACTCAAAGTCGCCGCGATCTTGCGCGCAATCAGTCCGCTCTTCCCCATGCCTGTAACCACCACGCGTCCTGCGCAGGAAAACATCAGGTCGACCGCACGCTGAAAGACCGCCGCCATCGGACCGGCAATCCGGTCGGCCAGGGCGCGCAGCGCCTCGGCTTCAATGCGCACCACGTTTTCGCCAATGCGTTTCATGGTCTTCGCTTCACTGTAACGGGGTTTCGCGGTAACGGGAAAGAGGGATGTTAGCACGCATGCGCTGCAGCGCCGGGTAAAGCAATCGTGCTCGCGTCAGAAATGCTCCGCGTCTTTGCGCAGTATGTCCTGCGTCACTGGCTTCTGCCCCAGCACGGCCAGCCCCTTTGCCTGAATCATCCGGTCCCACGGACCGGCCTGCCAGTTGTCCCGCAGCTTCTGCGGATGCCTCCAGGGAGGTAGGTTCAGCATCAGATTCCGCGCCATCGAATGAACGTACGGCTCGTACATCAAACGCAATCGCGTCAGCTTTTCCAGTCCATACTCGTCGGTTCGCAATTTCAGCCCCGCCTCCTCGAGAGTGTTTCGGAGATTCTCGAAGTCCTCTGCCGGAAAACGCTCCGGAGCCTGCGGATCGTAGCGGGCGTTCACTACCTGCGCCAGATCCACCGCCGCATGCCGCGCCATGGCGAAGGTCAACTTAGCCTGCCCGGGATGGACGCCTTCGATGCCGGTGAGAATCAGCGAGGTCACGTCGAGCATGGTCGTCAGCGCGCCCAGCCACGACTGGTTGCTGTGCTGCGAACGGAAAAAGCTGAGCACCGGATACGAAATATGGCTCTCCAGCAGCTCCGCCGACCAACGCTCCCAGTCGCGCAACACTTCATCGAGTACGAGTTGGTCAATTGCGGGACCGTCGGTGTTCCCCGCTAGCCGTATCAGGAGTTCCGCCGCCGTGGGAGGCGATCCAGCGCGCGAGTCGAGCATGGAAATCTGAATCTCGCGCCTCGAAAACGACGAGTACACCACCGGGATATAGCCGATCACTACGCCGAGGAAGGCAAAACCCATGCCTGCCTCGGTCACCGAGAGCGCACGTGATGCTCCCGAAGTCGGCAAAATGTCGCCGTAGCAAAATGTCGCCGTATCCCAGCGTGAAGAAGGTCTGGCCGCTCTGATAGAGCAATCGGCCGAATGTTAACGGCTCATTGCCCAGCTGAAAATGTTCCCCCAACCCATACTGCATCAGAGCAAAACTGAGTATCAGTCCGGCAGCCCAGAAACCGAGCAAAAGAAACAACAACAGGGGTCCGAAGTATCCCAGAAAATTTTGTTGCCGCGAGACGGTTTGGATGCGGCGCGCAATGTTGCGCCAGGGAACCCAGGTGCGACGGTAGAACCAGGCCGTCAACCTGAAATGCCGCGTGACCCGGCGCGGCAGCACCACCGTCTCAAACGCATCCAGCAGCACCACGCAGAGGATAACGAAGCCGAAGATAGTCGCGACCACGCTTCCGTGAAGGTTCATGCCATTTCTCAGTTGCGATGTCGTTGGTGGGAAGGGTAACAGATTCGGCGCTTGGCTACTGTTGTCCAGCAGCAAACAGACCGGGGCCGGAAACGCAGTGCTTGTCCGAGTGGCGCCCGAAAGTCCGGTTCCTGAAGTCCGCTAGTGCGGCGCGGATGGCTGCGTGGGCGGGGCCTGCGCCTGTCCCGGCACAGGTGTGATCGCAGGTTTCTTCGCAGCCGGCTTCTTCTTGGATGCGGGCTTCTTCGGCGGCTCGTTATCGTCCACCACAATCTTCTTCGGAGGCGCAGCTGGAATCGCCGCCTGCGCCGCCCTCAAATCGGCACGCAAACGGTTGATCTCGGCTTCCTTGGAGGACGCCAGATTCCCGATGCGCTCAGCGAGTGCTTTGCGAGTTCCTTCAAAACTGCTCAGATCGTTCGAGAGCGCCTGAAAATCGTCTTTCGACCCGAACGCTCCAGAGGATTCGACCACGTTCCCCAGTACATCGTACAGAGCGTCGAGGTTGCGATAGAGCTTGAAAGTCGCGGGCAGATCCTCGGGAGCAGATCGCAACTGAGACAGCATCTCGGGCAGCGCTCCTTGCAGGTTGCGCTGAATCGAATCCACATTGGCCAGCAGTTGCCTCTTGTAAGAGCCGTCGGTCTTCCAGCGCTCGATGCGCAGTCTGCCGAGATCGTCCTGCGTCGTCTTGGATGTCGCTTCGAGTTGCGACAGCAGCCCGTTCAGTTGCGTCACCGACGCATAGGAAACTGGCCCCGCGCCCTGCTGAGAAGATGCCGGAGCCGCAGTTCCCTGCGTCGAATACTGAGCCGTGGCCTGCGCGGCCGAAGCAAGCTGGGGGCAGGTAGACTGGATGAAGGCTGTCGCAGTCCACAGCAGCGAAGTCAGCCCAAGACAACAGGAAATAGGTTTAAGGTTCATTATCGAAGATTGTGGAGTCGGTGGCGTGATGTATTTTTCAGAATACTACAAGCAGAGGCTGAATGTTGATCAGGTCGATCCTGCACGCGCCGTCACAGCGCCCATTCGACTCTTCGACCGAGGAGCACGATAAGATAATCGGACAACCTATGCCACGGGGCGCCCCAGACTCGCAACGTTCGCTTCGCAGTTATGTCTATCTTTATCCCTGGACTGCGGGCATCGTAGTGACTCTGCTGGCGGCGCTTCTGACATTTCCCTTGTCTAGCGCCGCTCAGGAACTGGCCCGGCGGCTCATCCTGAAAGACGGCTCCTACCAACTGATCACCAAGTATGAAGTCAAGGGCGATAGGGTGCGCTATCTGAGCGCCGAACGCAACGAGTGGGAGGAGATTCCGAAATCAATTGTCGACTGGCCCGCTACCGAGAAATACGAAAAAGACCGTGCCGCCGGCGCATCCGTTCCCGAGGCCGTCCAACTCGACAAAGAACTCGAAACCGAGCGCGAAGTCGATGAAGCCAAATTGCCGCAGGTCGCTCCTGGGCTGCGTCTGCCAGAAGACTCCGGCGTCTTTCTGCTCGACAATTTTAAAGGCGAGCCGCAACTGGTAGAAGTACAGCAATCGGCAGGCAACATCTATCGCAGAGCCATCAATCCCATCGCCAGCGCGAAGCAAACGATCGAACTCGAAGGTGAACACGCTCGCGTGCGGTCGCACGTGGACGGCCCGTCGCTTTACATTAACGTGGAGCAGGAGCCGAACCCGTCAGCTGCGGCCGAGAAGCGAGATTCCGCCGCGCAGAGCAAGACTAGCAAGACTAGCTCCGGCAACACGGCATCGAATGGTCCGCAGCAGCCCCAACAGCCCGAGCAAGCCCTCGTACCCTTCGACCGGTTCCGCATCGTCCGCGCACATGCGAAGAATGGCAAACGCATCCTAGGAGACGTCAAGCGTGCGCTCACCGGCAAGTTGAGCCAGGAGCAGCAGTTTGTAAAGACAACCATCAGCCGCGTTGCCGGCGGATGGCTGAAACTCACACCCACCGAGAGCCTGGGGTCGGGAGAGTATGCGTTAGTCGAGATGGAGGGCAAGGAAGGAATGAACCTCTACGTGTGGGATTTCGGGGTTGATCCCAACGGCCCGGCCAACGCTAACCCCTGGAAGCCGGAAGCAAAAACGCCACAAAGCACGAGGAGTAACCCCGATTAAAGAGCGAGGTCCGAGGTCTGAGGTCTGAGGTCTGAGGTCTGAGGTCTGAGGTCTGAGGTCTGACAGCTACTTCAGCACCCCGCGCAATGTTGTCGCGGCTGGTATTTTTCACCAGATACATCATCTCGTCGGCCTGCCGGATGATGTCGTGGGCGGTACGAGCGTCGTGCGGATAAGTGGCGAGTCCGATCGAAGCACGCACGTTCAGGTTGAGACCTTCTTCCCGGCAGAAACTGCTGGCGCGCAAGGCATCGCGCAAACGCCTGGCCACTACCAGGGCGGAATCCTTCGTGGTCTGCGGCAACAGCACTACGAATTCATCTCCTCCGTAGCGGTAGGCAAAGTCAATCAGCCGCAGCTGGGCTTTGATCAGGTATCCGATCTCAGCCAGTAACTTGCTCCCGATGAGGTGTCCATGGGTATCGTTGACTGCCTTGAAGTGGTCAAGGTCGATGAACAACACACTGAATTCGTAGCCGAAACGGGCCGAGCGGTAGACCTCGGTATCGAGCGTCTTGTAGAGATGCCGCGCATTGTAGAGGCCGGTACAGTCGTCGGTGATGGTGAGTTCCTGGATCCGTTCCACCCAGCGCGCGTTTTCGATGGCGATCGCGGCATAGTCACACAGCGACTGCAGGAAGAACACTTCCTGTTCGCTGAACTGTTTCATCTCGACGTTGACCAGCTGAATCACCCCCAGCACGCGGAGTTTTGACCGCAACGGCACGCAGATGATGGAACGCGTCTCCCACTTGGTGGTCTCATCAATGCGCTTGGCAAATCTGGGGTCTGCCTCCACATCCGGCACAATGAGCTGCTGGCCATGCTTGGCCACCCATCCGGCAATTCCCTCGCCGACTTTCAGGCGAACATTCTTCAGAGCTTCAGCGGCGTCGCCCACGGCAATGGCGAAATAGAGCTCATCGTGTTCTTCGTCGACCATCAGCAGTGACCAGGTGTCGGGGCGGAAATATTCCGCCATTTTTTCCATGATGGTCTGCAGAATGGAGTCGAGGTCCAGCGACGACGTGAGCGCCTTGGCCACGTCGTGGAAGATGGTTAGCTCCTGGCTCTGGCGCGTCAATTGTGTGCCGGTGGCCTCAGGCATTCCGAAATACCGTATGTCCTCAGAGAAACAGGTGGCGGTGCAAAAATTATAGGGCTGACTTCGTCACCGGGGCAACGACCGTTGGTAACCAGAACCCGTAACGCCAACGGGATGTTCCGCTTTGCCGGGAAGCGGCTCGGTTAAGGCATAGCGTTGGCGCGCCAGTTGTCCTATTATGGCCCTGTCGCCGCAGCCGGAGGGGTTGACGTAAATTCCAAACCAGTCTTAAGAAGCCGGCGTTTCATCTGTGTTCGCGCGCCGTGACTCTGTCCGATCGAGTTCCGGCGGGCCTGAGGCAAACGGTGGGAGAATTTGGGGAAAAATTTCGGAAAGAGCGCGAGCGTCGAGGCTTAACGTTCGATGACGTCTCCGGCGTCACGAAAATCAACTCGCGGATGCTCAAAGCGATCGAGGCCGAACACTTCGACCAGCTCCCCGGAGGCGTGTTCAACAAGGGTTTCGTTCGAGCCTACGCCAAGCACCTGGGACTGAATGACGAAGAAGCTGTCACGGAGTATCTTGCCGTCTTGCGGGAAGCGCAGATCGGTGCTCAAACGGCGGAGTGGCAACCGGGGATGGGGCCAGAGACGCGCGCTGGAATTGAGCGGGAGGCGGCGCGCCCGAACTCCCCAACTTTAGGACGAAAGTCGGTGGAGTTCGAAACGAAATCGCGGATCCCGGAGGCGGCGCGTCAGGTCGAGCAACGGCCGGAACGTGCGGAGTCCCTGGCGGGTAAACATCAGGCTTCCAGCTTTCGCGCGACCCTTACTGCGTCGGACGGACGAGCGGGTGGGGTTCCGTGGAAGATTCCGGTAATTGTGTTGGCGATCCTTGTGGCGGTAGGAATATTTTGGGGCCGACATTCCCGAAACACGCGGGCGGGGCAAACGACTGCGCTGCAGGAAAATACCGCGCAGACCGCGCGTTCAGCTGCCGATGCGCACCCAACTCCGAGCGATCCCAAGGCCGGTAGTATGGCGGTAGTCTCCGCGGCGTCTTCTCCGCGCGGAGCATCTGCTAGCCTTTCTGCCAGTCCTCATCCCGACCCTAGTGTGCAGTCTGCGACCACGGCGGCAAAGCAATCGAAAGGCTCTGGCGACGACGACGTTACGGTCCGCCAATTCATAAGCAACCACGCAGCAGCCGAGGCCGCAAAGGCGCCCGCAGCTTTGACCCTGGTGATCCGGGCCACGGAAACTTCGTGGATCTCGGTCGCGGCTGACGGCCAATTGGTAAACCAGGAAACGCTCATCGCACCGGCGCATACGTCCGCTCGAGCAAATCGCGAGATCGTAGTGAAGGCCGGCAATGCTGCAGGAGTGAGTTTTCTGCTGAACGGCAAGGAAATTTCGCCGCAAGGGGACGAAGGCGAAGTAAAAACCTATCTCTTCGACAGTGCGGGAATGCGAACCATCGCCCCAGGCCAAGCGTCGGGCACTGATCGTTGAAACTGTATCGTGAAAATTGTTGCGTTTGTTGCGCCTGCGCCCAGCAGTAAGGCCAGCCCACCGCCCTAATTACTGCTCTGCCTGGCTGGAATCGGGCACTAAGGTCGGCGGCTTAATTTCGAACACAGTGCCTCCATTGGCAGGCCCGCCGCCTAAACTCGTTGTTCCGAAAACCCGCCCGTGCCTAACGATCACCCCCGCTAACGGGTCCGCGCCGTCAGTGCCGCTCGGATATGTGTAGTCGAAGAAATGAAGCACAGTTTCCTTCCATGGACCACTCGGGGTGGGCGTGAGCTCAAAAACCGACCCCTGCCCATTTCTGCCCCCGGAGCTCGCAGCCGCATAGAGATTTCCGAGTCGATCAAAAGCGACCGGTCCCAGGGGCCAGCTTCCATCCCTGCCCGTCATCTGGTGCAAGATGTCTTCCGTCCAGCTCCCTGCCGCATCTCTTTTCAATCGGAAGACGATTCCGGAATCCTGATACAAATAAGAGTAGGCGGTCGTTCCGTAAAGAATCCCCTTGTGGTCGAGGGTTAAGCCGGAATTGGGCCCCGCTCCCTCGTACAGGCCAAAGCTGTAAATTACGCTCTCCTTATATGTTCCATCTTTTAAGCGTGCCAACTCGTACACTGTGCCTTTCTCGTACGCACCTCCGGAGCCGGTAACACCGTAGAGGTTCCCCTCGCCGTCCATCACCAACCCGCCATTTGGGTTGTACCCATCGAAGCCGTAAGTTGGGAATACGTAAAGGAGAGTCTCAGTCCAGCCGTTCGGGCCGGGACTCAACCTATAGACGCTACCGGCTGTCTGGCTTCCCTTGCTCATCAGAGTCGTGCCATCGAGATTGCCATCCTTGTCGAAGATGAGATTAGACCGCGGGAAAAATCCGTCGTTACCGTTGCCAAAACTGTGGAGAACAGTCTCGGTCCACGCACCATCGCTCGAAGGACTCAATTTGAAGACTACTCCGAAGTCGTAAGACCCTCCAAATTCCGTGGTCCCGTAGAGATTCCCAAACTTGTCAAACACAAGTGCGGCTGAGGGAAAATGACCATCGGGTCCGCTAAAGGCGTGGAGTATGGTTTCCTTCCACTCGCCGTCGTCGCCGCGGGAGAGCTCGAAGACGCATCCGACGTCATTAACGCCTCCAACAATAGTTGTGCCATAGAGATTCCCGGATGCGTCAGCGATCAACGGAGCAAAAGGTGAGCGGCCGGATCCGTGCGGGTTGGTGAACGCATATAACACCCGCTCAGGTGATTGGGCGAAGACCCTTATGGAGAGGGAAACCAGCGCAAACAGCAACATACCGAAGAGACTTCTGGATCCGGCGACTGTTGAACGGCGCATTTCGCACCTCGGATTAACAGAGCAGCTACGATTCCTTTGCAGGCTGAATGGTTGCACTCCGAGTATAGGAATCGGTATTGCATCCTCCGCCGAACCAACAATTCCTCCCATCCGGCCCCATAATTTCACTATTGAATTTATCCTCACGCAACTAGGGCTAAAACCGTTGCGCGGCAAGGAGTGGTCTGTTAGCCTTTTTTTGAGGGCTTCCTCTTCATCGGTGTCGCTCGTTGCGAGCGCGAGGATTTCCGCTGGTCCCGCCCGACCAAGAGCCCAGAACTTGATCCTGAAGAAACAGGATCAGAGGCAATTAAGGAGAAATATCTTGGCAGCAAAAAACCGTTCTTTGTTTACTTCCGAGTCGGTGACCGAAGGCCATCCGGATAAGATTGCCGACCAGATTTCCGACGCGATTCTTGACGCCTGCCTGGCCGACGATTCCTTCAGCCGGGTCGCCTGCGAAACTTTGACCGCAACTGGTCTGGTCGTCATCGCCGGAGAAATCACCACCAAAGCCTACGTAGATTTCCAGCAGGTGGTCCGCGGCACGGTGCAGGCCATCGGATACGACAACGCTCTGCACGGCTTCGACTGCAACACCTGCGCCGTGATCTCCAGCATCAACAAGCAGTCGGGCGACATCGCCATGGGCGTAGACACCGGTGGCGCCGGCGACCAAGGAATGATGTTTGGATACGCTTGCAACGAGACCGAAGAGCTGATGCCGGCCCCCATCTCGCTGGCACACAAGCTGACCATGCGACTCGCGCAGGTTCGCAAAAATGGAACTCTCCCCTTCCTTCGTCCCGACGGTAAATCCCAAGTCACAGTTGAATACGACGCGAAAGGCAAAGTGGTGCGCGTGGATGCGGTGGTGATTTCCACGCAGCACGCCGAGACCGTAGCCAACGACGAACTGCGGGCCGGAATTCTCAAACACGTGATTCAGGCCGTCAT
>WNFJ01238911.1_pt1 | contig 11212 bp, 9 predicted proteins | sample 5400461 | NCBI WGS metagenome assembly WNFJ01 (sample SAMN13153349, study PRJNA577476) | soil metagenome | isolation source: 115 cm saprolite on Douglas fir-dominated hillslope | place: USA:California | collected 2013-09-17 | reverse complement strand
TAAGGAGCATTTCCGCGGTGTTGCGGATTGTGCTGCCAGTTGTTGCCCTGGCCAACTTGACCCCGATTGACGTTCTTATTGTAGTTCCTATTGAAATTATTGTTGTTATTGATGTTGACGTTGCCGCCGTTCCAATTGCAATTGCCCCAGTTGCCGCCCCAGGCGCCCCAAGCAGCGGCACCCAGCGCAATTCCGGCGCCCCATGCTAAAGCGGTCCCGGGCACGTAGCCTGGATAGGTGTAAGGATAATAAGGATATTCAACAGGAGCAGCCCCGTACACCACAGTCGGGTCGTAAGAGGGCACATAGACAACGTCGGGGTTCGCTTGCTGAATTTCGATCACCTGCTTGCCGCTGGAGACTGTCTCGGTCTGCACCACCTGCTGGGCGCTGGTCTTTAGATTCCCGGTGCCCTGGGCTTTTGCACGCATCCGCTGAACTGCGTCCATCACATCAGATTGCTGCGCCAGGAATGCATTTCCCAAGTCCGTCGTCCATTGAACATTGTCCGCCATGCGCCTAACCACGTCCGGATAAGCTACCAGTCCCTGAATGCTTGCGTCCCATGGCTGCTTTGCCACTGCGTCCGCCAGCGCTTTGCCTTGTAAATTCTTGTTCTTCCCCATCCACTGCTCGAGCTGAATGACCTCGAGTGGATAAGTGGAAGCAGCGAGCGTTTGAGCGAGGAGCGGATCCGAATAAAGAGCGATCGGCGCGACTAAGGAATCCACTTCACCACTTGCAAGCTTGGGAGCCTGTTCCGTGTCCGAGGTTGTCGTGTTCATCACTTGCGATTGCGCCTGCTGCGCGAACGCGCTGGAGCCCGACGAGACGAATGCGAGACCAGTGATCGCGATCACGCTATGAAATAGTTTGCGGCTTGATGATTTCATAAGTTTTTGCTTCAACCCTTGTCCGGGAAGATAGATCAGATTTGTCGATCGGCATATAGGATTTGTGCTAAACCGATCGTCGAAATTTTGAGTCAGGGTGGCGAGATTGGCAGACGCGCCAAACTTAAGATCTGGTGGAGAAATCCCTAGGGTTCGAGTCCTCCGCTTGGCACGATCTCGCCCTTTTTCTTGGATTGTTACGAAACTGTTACAAAATTTCTGTACTGGAATTAAGCCTTTTCCCGATGCCCCGGACAGTGTAATGAAAGTCTAATAATCGAATAGGCCATGCGGAGATGTTGGCATGTAAGGGCTCGCGTCCTCGCTCGGAAGAATGCGAGCCAGACTCGGGACGCGATACTTTTCGCGGCGGCGTTTGATTTTAGATCTTTGTTACAATTGGGCGCGCGGCCCATCGTGTCCGCAGTCGAACAGCAGCCGTGAGAAGCATCTCGGCATCACTTGAGACTGGCGGAGTTCAAGCGTCTTCCCAAAATCCGCGCGTTTGGAATTTACCTTTCGATTTTCACACAATTGTAGCTGGGGCGTGCGTGTTTGTTGGCTACTATCTGGGCTCGAGAATCGGATTCGCGCTCACGTTTCGGCCGCATCCGGTCTCGGTCCTTTGGCCTCCGAATTCCATCTTAGTCGCAGCACTTTTGCTGACGCCACCGCGTATCTGGTGGTTCGTCCTGTTGGCCGCGTTTCCTGCGCATTGCGCAGCGCAACTGCAGAGTCACGTTCCACGCCTGATGATTTTGGGCTGGTTCATCAGCAACTCGTGCGAAGCAGTGATCAGCGCGGGCTTGACGCGCTATTTCGTTGGCGGACCGATTCGCTTCAGGAGCCTTCGAGACGCGGGCATTTTTTGTCTTTGTGCAGTAGTCATCGGTCCGTTTTTGTCCTCGTTTTTGGACGCGGCGTTTGTGGTATGGAATCATTTGGGCCAGGACGCCTACTGGAAGCTGATCCGAATACGATTTTCTTCAAACGCCCTGGCGGCATTAATAATGGTGCCGTTGATCGTCACGTGGGTAAGGAATGGAATTCCGCGCGTGCGGAGAGCTCGATTTTCGAGCTACCTGGAGGCATGCGTCCTCTTTCTTAGTCTGTTCTCGGTCAGCTACGCTGCTCTTTATAAATTTGGATCGGGAGTGGATTCGGCCCTTCTCTTTCTGCCACTCTCGTTCCTTCTTTGGGCGGCGGTACGATTCGGCTCCGTGGGGGCAAGCAGTGCCATTTTCATTGTCGGCTTTTTGGCGATTTGGAGCGGGTCCCACGACGATGGGCCGTTCTCAGGCGGGACAGCCGAAGAAAACGCGCTCTCAATCCAAATATTCCTGATCGTCTTAGCGATTCCGCTGATGTTTCTCGCGGCAGTCATCGAGGAACGGACAAAAGGTGAGGCTCAGCTGCGCGAAAGCGAGAAGCGTTTCCGGATCGTCGCCGACGCAGCGCCAGTCTTAATTTGGATGTCCGGCGCGGACAAGCTCTGTACTTTCTTCAATAAGCCCTGGTTGGAATTTACCGGCCACAGTCTGGAGCAGGAAACGGGAAATGGCTGGGCCGAAGGCGTGCACCCGGACGATCTTCAAAGGTGTCTTGATACTTACACGCAGGCATTTGATGCGCGCAAACCGTTTGTCATGCAATACCGACTACGACGTCACGATGGCGAGTATCGTTGGCTTTCAGACCAGGGGGTGGCGCGCTATGACTCGAACGGAAAGTTCGCCGGCTACATCGGTTCATGCTTGGACGTCACTGAGTTGATCAATAAGGAGCAGGCTTTGCGCGAAAGCGAGGAGCGGATGAGTTTGGCGGCCGATGCGGCCCACCTCGGGATGTGGGACTGGGACCTGAATACTGATGAGATGTGGTCCACCAATATGCGCCGTGCTCTTTTCGGGCTGCCTACATCCGGAAAAATCACATCCAAGGACCTTATTTCCCTTGTGCATATCGATGATCGTGATCGAATCCAAGAGGCGCTCAAGACGCGATCGAGAGCGGTGAGGATTATGCTGCCGAGTATCGCCTCGTACTTCCTGACGGCCGTGTACGTTGGATGGAAGCGCGCGGACGCTGTGTGCGTGGAGTGGGCGGCAAAACTGTTGCGCTCCGCGGCATCTCGATGGACGTAACGGCGCAGAAGCAGGCACAAGATCTGTTTCGCATCGCGACGGAAGCTTCCCCAAACGGTGTCATCCTCGTGAACGATCGAGGTCGCATCATCCTGGTGAACACTCACGTCGAAGAGCTGTTCGGTTATCGTCGCGAGGAGCTTCTCGGAAGATCTGTGGACATCCTCGTTCCAGAGCGTTTCGCCAAACAGTACCCGACCCATCGTGCGGAGTTCCTCGCCGCGCCGGCGAGCCGGGTGATGGGCGTCGGCCGGGATTTATTCCCTCGGCGAAAGGACGGCAGTGAATTTCCGGTCGAGATCGGACTAAATCCCATTCAAACCCCGGATGGCATCGTTATTTTGGCCGCGGTCGTGGACATCTCCGCTCGTAAGCTCGCTGAAGCGGAAGCGCTGCGGCACCGCGAAGAGCTCGGTCATCTCAGTCGAGTTGCAGCGATGGGTGAATTGGCGGCATCGATTGCTCATGAACTGAATCAGCCGCTCTCGGGAATCACCAGCAATGCTAGCGCAGGGCAGCGCTTTATTGATCGCGGCGATGTCGATCTTGGCGAACTTCGCGACCTGCTCGGTGACATCATAACCGATGGACGTCGCGCTGGCGCCGTGATTCGCGGTATCCAGAGGATGGTAAAAAAAGGCGTCCCGACCCGGCAGCGGGTGAATCTGAACGATCTGGTAACCAATGTGGCGCGTATCGTAAACCCCAATGCCATGCTTCAATCCTGCAAAGTGGAGACTTTGCTGGAACCAGATTTGCCGGCGATTGAAGCAGATCCGATCCAGCTGCAGCAAGTCCTGCTCAATCTCGTGATCAACTCCTTCGATGCCATGCGCGACACGCCGCTCAGCCGCCGTAAAGTCGTGATCGTGACGGAGCGAAATGCTGACGACGCAATTCGTGCGAGCGTGCGCGATTACGGAGTTGGTATTTCCGAGGAAGCACGCGATCGACTTTTCGATCACTTCTTCACAACCAAAGCACAGGGATTAGGGATGGGGCTCGCGATCGTACGTTCAATCGTCGAATCACACGGCGGCACAATTGCGGCGGAGAATGTCGAGGGCGGAGGTGCGCGGTTCTACTTTGCTCTTACGGCGACGCCCGAACCTTTGATATGACCGTTTCCGAACGCTCTCGCGTCCGTGATCGAGGGCGAAGCTCGGCTGGGTTCGTCGCGACCGCACTGGGCCCAAGAGTCTAAGATGCACTCGCATTCGCGCGAACCCGAAGTGGCGTAGCGCGATCTTCATCACCCCAGGAAGGGACTCGAACTCCTGAGAATTCGTCGATTGTTACGAATGCGTTACAAATTTCCCGTACTGAAATGTAAGGCTTTTCCCCATGGCATGGGTGGTGTATACATGAGGCTCCGGCCAATCTTGCCGATCACGTAATTAGGTTATGGGACTGGCAGCACCTTGCAGTTTGCTGATCGGACATCCAGACGTTTCGCACTTCGACTTCACCACACAATTGGACGCGTTGCCTAGCAAACAATCTCTCCACCAAGTTTGGAGTCGGCGGACGCCATGAACTGGGTCACCATAATCTGGTCCATGGGCAGCGCAGCGTGCCTGCTGCTGGCGCTGATGCACATCGTCGTTTGGTGGAAGGACCGAAAGGCGCGAGCGAACCTGGCGTTTTCAGTGATGGCAAGTGCCGTCGCGGCATTTGCGGTGCTGGAACTGGCGTTGATGCGGGCGGAAACCGCCGAACAATTCGGCATCACGGTGCGCTGGATGCATGTCGCGGCTTGGGTGATCATCGTGTCGCTGGTCGGCTTCGTGCGGCTGTACCTAAACGCGGGACGACGATGGCTCGCGTGGACGGTCGTCGGCGTGCGGACGGTGTCGCTGATCCTCAATTTCGCTTTCTGGCCGAATATCAATTATCGCGAGATCACCGCCCTGCGTCACATTCGTTTCCTCGGAGAATCCGTCTCGGTCGCAGAAGGCGTGCCGAATCCCTGGATGCTGGTCGCCCAGCTGAGTTTGCTGTTGCTGGTCATCTTCGCGATGGATGCCACAATCACCGTGTGGCGGCGAGGCGACCGGCGCCAGGCATTGGTAGCGGGCGGCAGCATTGTGTTGTTCGTCGTGCTGGCGACCGTGCAAGCAGTGGCAATAACGTGGGGAATTATCTCGATGCCTCTGACGGTAAGCTTGTTCTATCAAGGCATTGTCGCGGCGATGGCCTACGAGTTGAGCTACGATCTGCTTCATGCGGCGCAGATCAAGCGGCGTTTACAGGCAAGCGAGGTTGAATTGCGTGAGACGCACCAGCGAATGGATCTAGCCACCAGCGCTGCCGGACTCGGGATCTGGGTGTGGGACATCGTGCGTGATGAGATCTGGATTTCTGAGAAAGGGCGGTCTTTGTTCGGTTTCGAGCGGTTGGAGAAGCTCGACATCGATCGATTCCGAAACGCGATACACCCTGACGATCGCAACTTTCTCCGCGAGGCTTTGCAAAACTCTTTGAACACCGGCGTAGACTATGAAGCTGAACATCGGGTTCTCCTGCCGAACGGAGAGATACGCTGGTTGGACGAGCGCGGGAGCGTCGAGTTCAGCAGCGAGGGCAAACCGGCCCGGATGCGCGGCGTTTCGCGCGATGTTACCCAGCGCAAGCTGGGAGAACAGGCGCTGCTGGAGAGCGAGGCTCGTTTTCGTACAATGGCCAATACCGCGCCTGTGTTGATCTGGATGTCGGGCTTGGACAAGCTCTGCACTTTCTTCAACAAACCATGGCTGGAATTTACCGGTCGCACAATTGAACAGGAACTGGGAAATGGCTGGGCCGAAGGCGTGCACCCGGACGATTTTCAGAGCTGCCTTAAAACCTACGTCGAAGCGTTTGATGCCCGGCAGCCATTCGTCATGCAGTACCGGCTGAGACGTCACGACGGCCAATATCGCTGGATTTCGGATAACGGTGTGCCGCGCTACGACTCCCAGAAAAACTTCGCCGGCTACATTGGATCGTGCATGGACGTCACGGATTTAATAAGCAAGGAAGAAGCTTTGCGCGACAGCGAGGAACGGATGAGTCTGGCAGCGACTGCGGCCAGCCTTGTCGTATGGACCTGGGACATTCGCCGCGATGAAGTTTGGCTTTCGCAGAAAGATCGCGCTCTTTTTGGTTTCTCTCAGCGTGAAAAGCTCAGCGCAGAGCGGGTTCGAGGCATTGTGCATCCGGAAGATCGTCATTACGTGCGCCGGCTTGTGGAGAAATCACTCGCAACCGGCGAGGAATTTGAAGCTGAGTACCGGTTGGTACTAGCCGATGGCAGGATACGCTTGGTCACCAGGCGCGGCCGCGTCGAATTCGACGAGAACGGCAAACCGACCTGGGAGCGGGGCGTTTTGATGGACATCACGGAACGCAAGCAAGCGGAGGAAAAATTCCGGCTGGCAGTAGAGGCATCGCCAAGCGGAATCGTGCTGGCGGACCGCGACGGCAGGATTGTGCTGGTGAACTCTCACGTCGAAAAGCTGTTTGGCTATCGACGCGACGAGCTCGTAGGAAAACTGGTGGACATCCTCGTGCCGGAGCGGTTTGCCGGTCACCATCCGAAGTATCGGGGAGAGTTCCTCGCTGCCCCTACCGCGCGCGCGATGGGCGCCGGCCGGGAATTATTCGGGCGGCGAAAAGACGGTACTGAATTTCCAGTCGAGATCGGATTAAATCCGATTCAAACCCCGGATGGCATGCTTGTTCTGGCTGCGGTCGTGGACATCTCCGCTCGCAAGCTCGCTGAAGCAGAAGCGCTGCGGCACCGCGAAGAACTCGGCCACCTCAGCCGTGTGGCAGCCATGGGTGAATTGGCGGCTTCGATTGCCCATGAACTCAATCAGCCGCTTTCGGGAATCACGAGCAACGCCAGCGCGGGTCAGCGCTTTATTGATCGCGGCGATGTCGATCTTCGCGAACTTCGCGACCTTCTCGGCGACATCATGGCTGATGGACGCCGCGCCGGCGATGTGATCCGCAGCATTCAGAGCATGGTAAAAAAAGGCGTCACGGCCCGACAGCGGGTGGATCTAAACCATGTTATAATAAATGTGGCGCACATGGTAAACCCGAATGCAATGCTGCAATCCTGCACGGTGGAGACTTTCCTCGATCCAAATTTGCCGCCGATTGAAGCAGATCCGATTCAACTTCAGCAAGTCCTGCTCAATCTCGTGATCAACGCCTTCGATGCCATGCACGACACGCCAGTACCCGATCGCAAGGTAGTAGTCGCGACCGAACGGAATGGTGACGGCACAATTCGCACGAGCGTCCGCGATTACGGAGTTGGTATCGCCGAGGAAGCGCGCGAGCGCCTGTTCGAACAATTCTTTACGACGAAGGCCAAGGGATTAGGGATGGGCCTCGCGATCGTGCGTTCAATCGTCGAATCACACGGCGGCACAGTCGTGGCCGAAAATGCCGATGGCGGGGGTGCGCGATTCTATTTTACTCTTCCGGCGAAGCCGGATCCTTTGGCATGAACGTTCCCAATGCTCTCGTATTCGTGATCGATGACGACGCGTCAGTCCGAAAAGGTGTCTCACGACTATTGCGGTCCGCGGGTTACAAAAGCGAAGCGTTTAAATCGGCATCGGATTTTCTCGCGCGTGAACAACACTCCGGTTCGGCGTGTCTGATTGTCGATGTGCGAATGCCGGGCATAAACGGGATGGATCTCCAGGAGACCTTGATTCAGCGCCGCCGTGAGGAACAACTCGTCTTCATCACTGGCCACGGCGACATCTTAATGTGTGCTCAGGCGATGAAAGCAGGCGCTGCTGATTTTCTTCCGAAGCCGTTTCGAGATGACGAGTTGCTTCAATGTGTCGAACGCGCGCTGATCCGCTCCGCGAAGCAGCGGCGGCGGAGCGCAGATGAGAATAAAACCCGGCAACTGCTTGACTCGTTAACGCCGCGCGAGTTCGAAGTGCTGCAGCTGGTCATCACTGGGATGTTGAACAAGCAGATTGCTGGAGAACTTGGAACGGCGGAGAAGACAGTGAAAGTCCACCGTGGCCGAATGATGCAGAAGCTGGGTGTCACGTCCGTTGCGGAACTTGTGCGTTTGGTTGAAAAGGCGGGCGTCGCTCCTGCGGCACGACATGAGACTAAGGTCTCATATTCGTTCGGCGAAAGGCTAGTGTAGTCTTGGCTTGCTTTGCCTAACTTAATTACCGATGTCATTTGCCTGCTCGACGACGATCCGTCCGTACTGAAGGCGGTCGCCCGGTTGATTTCGTCGGCTGGCTGGCAAGCGCAACAGTTTAGCGAGCCGGATAAATTCCTGGAGTACGCCAAAATCCACCGGGCGCCTGTGGCGTTGATCGATGTCTGGATGCCGATAATGAGCGGGTTGGAGGTTCAATCGCGGCTCCAGGAAGTTTCGCCTTCAACGCGGGTCATCATCTTTACCGGAAAAGACGATCCACTGGTTCGTTCCACTGCGTTGAACGCAGGGGCTTCGGCCTTCCTGGCCAAACCCTTCGATGATGAAGAACTGCTCACAGCCGTTCGCCTCGCACTTGTTTCGGCGACATGAAAATCTCGTTCCCGAACTGTGCTTCGGGCGCCTTGCTAACGAAGAAACACCGCGCGTCATGCAAAAACTCGGTGTTCCCTCCGTTGCCTGATCTGGTGCACGTCTCGCAGCGCGCCGGCGTCTCGTCGGCCCACCATCGCGTGTAAGACTAAGGTCCCACTACCCTGTCGACTTGTCGGGGCTAATGTGGGGCATGATCGCTACATCCCCCATTGAAAATGGGGCGATCGCGCAAATGCGCATGACGCCCGCTGAAGAGCCTTCCGCGGAGGTTGTTTGCGTGGTGGATGATGATCCCATGATGCTGAGAGCGATGGGCCGTTTACTGTTCTCAGATGGATTCGCCGTGCGTCCGTTTAATAAAGGCGAGGATTTCATTGCCTATGTTGCGTCACACGACGTGCCGCTCGTCGTACTGGATATTTGGATGAAAGCAATGACCGGCTTGGAAGTCCTGGCGCGGCTATGCGCTATATCGCCGCAAACCCATGTGATCGTGATCACAGGACGCGAAGATAGCGCCGCGCGGATCACCGCGATGCAAATCGGCGTAGTTGCCTTTTTCATTAAGCCGTTTGACGACGAAAAATTTCTCGCCGCTGTCCATGACGCGCTGAACCTGGCCAAGAAATCGTAACCGTGTTGCTGCGTCGACCGGAGCTGATGGGACGCCACGCGAACGTATTGGACCAAGGTCCCATAGGCAGAGCCCGCGAAACCTGCCAAAATTGTCCAGTCTCGGGAGAAAAAAACAGAAAGAACTACGTTATGATAAAATCAACCCCGACCCTTACGCTCACGCAAAGCGGACTGCTCGCCATGTTGCTACAACGCCAGCGCTACGCAGTCATTCAGTTGGCCCGGCGTCGCACACACCGCAAGCACATGCGTGCCGCCCTTTGGAGTGCCCTCACTTGGCCGTGGCGCGCGCTCACAGCGCAAAGGCTTGATTCCGCCAAGCCGTTGGTGGGAACCGCCGCCACACTTGAATCTTTCACCAAATTTAGTTGCCGGGGCTCCCCTAATCCACATCTACCCCAAGCTCCGGCAACAAATTCACCACGACCTGCCACTGTGGACACGGGATGTAATCTCTCAACGCCTTCCGTTCCTCTTTACTGATGTCAAGCAACTGGCAGCCACCGTAGCCATTTGCTGCCTCTTCGTCGGGCTATGGTTCGGCATTTCAACGTCCCACGCACCACGGCCAAGCTACCCGTACTACGACACGCAAAAGCTCGTGCCGCCGTGGAACGAGCCCACGCCACTTGAAGGCAATCGCGACACAAGAGGAGAGTACAGATGAACATTCCAGATCAGCCAATTGCCATTTATCACCAAACTCATAACTACACCGAGCTTCGGCAACAGATTCACGACGACCTGCGGATCCAACATCCCGAATGGGTTTAAAAGCTAGTTGAGCTATTCTTATTCTGTCTGGGGATCACCTACCTAGGCGCCTGGGCTTTCGTAGCTGCGCGAGCTAAATGACCAACGACACCTCTAGCTTAGTAGCTGAGTTAGTCCTTTTAGCTGCTATTTTTCTCGCTCCCTGGCTTCATAGGAAGAGTAAAAGGTAGCTTTGTCCCGCTCGGGCCTAAGTCCGCGTTTTATGTTACACACCGACAAGTCGCCTGCCTCGTCAGAATCCACGCCCCTCACGACCGATCGGTCGCCATTAAAGGTCGAGATGTTCGAAGAACGCGAAGCCGCGGCGAAATGGCTGGGCGTTCCAGTTGAATCACTGGCAGTGCCTTAACCTCGGGTGAACGAACGTCATGGAGCTACCCGCCGATGTCGAGTACGTCGAGGACGCTAATCTCTTCATCTGGCGACCGCGCGGCGTACTTAGCGAAGCGCTCCTTAACAAAATAATAGTCTTCGTTAGGGAGCAGGAAGACACGCTCGGCCGGTCGTTTAATCGATTCACCGATTTGTCCGCTCTTGATGCAGTCGATCTCAATTTCGATTACGTCTTTCACATCGCACTCTATCGACGGCTCTCGTATGCCGGAGGTAAGGTGAAGTCTGCGTTCTATGTCTCGAGCTCGGACGCTGAACATTACGCCAAATTGCACGCGGTTCTGACGGATCATTCTCCGCTGCAAGTGTCTATTTTTACTGAACTGGCAGCCGCCGCGAAATGGCTGCGCGTTCCGGTTGAATTATTGATGGCCAAGGCCTAGCGGCACAGCACGTCAAAAGCCATCAGATAGCCCGACCTCTAGAGTTGGCAGAAGAAATGGTGTCCTGAATTCGTGCTTGGTCGCGAGGTCGAAACGAAGGAGACTTCGCATCGATTTGAATTTATAGTCGGCTTCGTTATCCTCATTATCCCACCTCACCCGTCATGCAGGGTCTTACCGCGCTAGCAAGCTTGCTTGGCTCCTCTGTTTCCGCGGAGTCTGCTTCGCAAGCGCCAAAAAGGTCGCTGCTCGCGTTCAATTGCGAGCGGCGTCATTTCTGCCGATGAACTGGATCACACTGCTTTGGTCGATTTGCTGAGGGGGTCAGCGATGCAACCGCGAGCTTTTTCTGGGCTGCCAGTCATTGGCCTTTTAACGCTTGTCTACTTCATCGCGGGCAAGTTCGGATTGATGCTGGCATCTCTG
>WNFJ01398003.1_pt1 | contig 11213 bp, 11 predicted proteins | sample 5400461 | NCBI WGS metagenome assembly WNFJ01 (sample SAMN13153349, study PRJNA577476) | soil metagenome | isolation source: 115 cm saprolite on Douglas fir-dominated hillslope | place: USA:California | collected 2013-09-17 | reverse complement strand
CTCTGGCCGATCGACGCGGCGCTGCTCTTCGGCAGCCGCCGGCGCCAGCGCCTCGGGGATCTCCTCGCCGGCACGACCGTGCGGCGGGCGGTCGACTAGCGACGGAATCCCGCGAGCAGCTCGAGCACGAGGTCAATCTCGCTCGCGGTGTTGTAGTGGGCGATGCCGATGCGCAGCGTGCCGCCGTGCTCAGCAAGACCGAGGCGCGACATCAGCTCCGTCGCGTAATGGTCGCCGTGCCAGGTGAACACCTGGTGGTCCCCCAGCCAGCGGGCCAGCGCCTCCGGCCGGTGGGGCGGCCAGGTGAAGGACACGGTCGGCGCGCGGTGATCGAGATCCGCGGGCGCGGTGATCCCGTAAAGCTGGATCCCGCCGATCTGTTCGAGACCATCGATCAGGCGCGCGGCCAGCGCCTGCTCGTGCGCTTGAATGCGATCCATCGCGGCCTCCACCGCGGGGCGGACAACGCGGTCGGAGCCACCAAGCTCAGCCAGGTATTCGAACGCGCCGAGCATGCCCGCCAGGCACTCGTGGTTCTGCGTGCCGGTCTCCCATCGATTCGGCACCTCGTCACTCGCCGGCCGGACCTTGTAGGGACGAAGCCGCTCGAGGAGCTCTCGGCGTCCGTAGAGGATGCCCTGGTGCGGCCCGTAGAACTTGTAGCTCGAGCACACCAGGAAGTCGCAATCGATGGCGCGGACATCGATCCGACCGTGGGGTCCGTAATGCACCGCATCGACCCAGACCCAGGCGCCGGCGGCGTGGGCCGCGCGTGACACCGCGGCAAGGTCGGGGATGGTTCCCACCGCGTTCGAGGCGTGCGTGACCGCGACCAGCCGAGTCCGCGGGCTGAGCTGGCGCTCCAGATCGCCCATGTCCAGCGTGCACTCGGGCACCTTGATATCCACGAACCGCACCACCACGCCGCGCTCCTGCAGCGCCAGCCAGGGCGAGACATTGGCATCATGTTCGAGCCGGGTCACGACGATCTCGTCCCCCGGCCGCAGCTCGCGACCGATCGCCCGACTGACGGCAAACGTCAGGGTCGTCATGTTGGGACCGAAGACGATCTCATCCCCAGATGACGCGTTGAGGAAGACCGCCGCGGCCTGCCGGACGTCGGCGACCAGGGCATCCGACAGCTCGGCCGTCTTGAAAAGGCCGCCGTGGTTGGCATTCATCGTGCGCCAGTACTCCGCGGTGCGATCGATGACCCGCTGCGGCACCTGCGTCCCGGCAGGATTGTCCAGGTAGACGACCGGCTGGCCGTCGACCTTGAGCGAGAGCGCCGGGAACTGGCCACGAACCGATTGGAGATCGAGATCGATCGTGCTCGGGCTGGCCATCAGCGTCCTTTCGCCATGGCCTTGACGATGGTGCGCAGGGTGAACAGCGCCGCGATCGCCAACATGATGACTCGATTGAGGTCGACCGCCGGCTGCCAGGTGACGTCATCGCCCTTGATCACAAAGGCGCCCACCGGCCGGGAATAGACGCCGAAGCCAACACCCCCGGACTGGGGCTCGCCTTCGTTTCCACCGCCGCCGGCGCCGCCGGAAATCGTGGCGGCCGGGATAATCGTGACCCCGTTTTTTTCAAAGGGTTCGCCGAACACGGCGGACGCTCGCATCGCGCCCTTTGCTTCGTTGACGACATCCATGACACGCATCGCAGGTATCCTCCTTGGAATTTGGCCTCCTACCGAAAGCGATCGGCGAGTCAAGCCCAGACTAGCGGAGACCACTAGCGCGCGGTCGTTTCCATCCGCCCGAACGCGAGACGGGCGAGGCTCACGATCACGATGAAGGCGACCACCCCGGCGGCCGGCGCGAGAACAAGGGGCCGCGCGAAATCCGTGCCGGCCAGCAGGGCGTGGAGCGCAAATACGCCGAACATCGGATAGGAGAGCCGGTGCAACCAGCGCCAGGCGAGGGGGTCGAGATACCGCCTCAAGTAGCTGGTGACGGTTACGACGAGCAAGAGGTCGAATCCGATCGTGCCCAGCCCGATCGGCAGCGCGGCATATGAAACCTGGAACGGAATCACGAGGTCGATCGGGCTGACCCGCGCGACCGCGTCGAGCGTCATCGCCGCCACGTGGAGACCAACGAAGGGGACCCAGCAGACCGTGAGGAAGCGGTGCAGGCTCGAGAGGTCGCGATTGCGCATCGCCCCCTCGAACATCGCGCTGCGCAGTGCCTGGCCCGTGATCAACGCCGCCGAGAGGACGAAGAAGGCGGTGAGTGCGGCCGCCCGCGACGTGAGCCAGAGCAGCTGGTCGAGACTCACGCGGCGGCCGAAAGCAGGCCGTCGCCGCTATGGCTGGCGGGCACCGCGGCGTAGTGGACGCCGCGCGACTCGAGGAAGGCGAGACCCGCGGACGCCCCGAGCAGCATGGCGCACTTCGCGTAGACCTCGCCACGTAGAGCGGAATCGGTGACCACCGACACTTCCGCCAGATCGGTCTTGACCGGCATGCCGGTCTTGGGATCGATGAGATGGTGCATCGATTGGCCCCAGCGTCGCACCGTGGTCCCACTGGTGCACACGGCTCCGTCGGTCAGGGCGACGGCCGACCGGTCGCAAAGACCGATATGCCATCCGTCGCCCTCCGGCCCCTTGCCCCGAACCCGAACATCGCCGCCCAGGTTGCAGACGGCTTCGTCACCGAGCTCATCGATGAGGGCGTCCGCGAGCGCCCCTTTGACGATGCCGCCAAGGTCGAGCGCCGCTCCAGGCGACAGCGCAACCGAGCGAGTCGAGGCGTCGAGGATCAGCACCTGCGGCAGCGGCGGAACCTGGGTCGGGTCCAGGGACGCCGGTTGGGTGAGGCCCTGGCGGAACGGACGGTCGTATCCCGCGGCCGCGAGCGCCGGAAGGATGGCCGCGTTGACCAGTCCCCCGCTCTCCTCGTATGCCCACATCGCTGCCTCGAGCATGGCAAACATTTCCGGGCTGACGGGAAGGTAGCGGCCGTCGCCCGCGTTCAGCCGGGCGAGCTCGCTGTCCCTGACGAAGCGCGTGAAGCGAGCCTCCTCCTCACGAACCCGCTCCTCGCATCGCTCCAGTGCCGCCAGACCCGCGCCCAGCGTCATCAGCTCGCAGGTGGAGCCCATGGCATTGAAGTGTCGGGACGTCAACTCAGGAGACATAGCTTTTGCTCTGCACCGTGGCATCGCTCGGAAGGAGGGTGATCGCAGGATGCAGCGGCGCCTGTTCCGGTTTGGGGGAGCTGGCGACAACGCCACCAGCGAGCAGCGCCAGCAGCAGCGTGCCCAAGGTCGACGCCCACCTCAGCGTCGTGATCGAGGACATTTTCCTCTCCCTGCCCGGTATAACGTGGCGTTTCATGCTTTCCGGCGGGCTCCGACCTTACGGTACGAGGCTCTCCCGGAGGGCCGGCTGAATCGACGCTGAGAGGGCGTTGAGACGGTCAGGCAACGTCGAACGTGATCCGGTGATAGCCGTCCGCGCCGTTCGGAAGCGTCGGCGCCGAATTCGCGGTTTGCAAGGTTTCTTCCCCGTCGCGGGCACGAACTTCGACGTCGTAATGTCCGGCCGGTAACGTCGCCGTCAACTGCCAGAACCGCCAGGCGTTGGGGGAGAATTCAGCCATCAGCTGGGCTGCCTGCCAGGATCGACGGCCATCCCAACTGAGCTCCACGCCACTGATGCGGCGTGAGCCGGCGAAGGCGATGCCGCCGAACGGCACCGACCCGGCCGCCAGCGCGGCGCCGTCCGCCGGCGAGTCGATGCGCGACATCGTCTTGACGATCGCCCGCTCGTCCCAGCCGTTCTTCTCCCAGTAACCGGGCTGATCGCTTGATGAGAAACGGATGCGGGTGACCCACTTCGGCTGCTTCATCCCGTAGTGGCCGGGAAAGATGAACCGCGCCGGGAAGCCATGCGTCGAGGTCAGGGGCGCGCCGTTGAGATGCGTGACGAGCAGGTGGTCCGGCGTCAGATCGCGCAGCAGAAAGCTCTCCGTGTACCCGTCGGCGCTCTCCATCAGCATCCAGGTCGCGTTCGATGGCACCGAGGTCAAAGCCAGGACATCGCTCACGCGCGGGCCTTTCCAGATCCCGTTACTGATCAGCGTCCCACCGATGTCGTTGCTGATGCACTCGAGGGTGAGCTCGAGCTCGCGCGAAGGAAGGGCGAGCAACTCGTCGTAGGTGAGCGATCGACCGGGTAGGTTGAGGCGCCAGCTGGAAGCGTTGACGACCGGGTCGCCGCCAAGGTTTTTTGAGACGACGTAGAAATCGCCGACGGCGGTCACCTCGGTCGGCGCCCGGCTGCCCTCCTTCATCGCCAGCGCCGTCGCGAAGCGGCGGACGTTCGCATAGGCGATACCCAACAGGGCGATCCCGACCGCACCATAAAAGATGTTGCGCAGCAGGATCCGGCGGTCTTCGTCCACGGTGGCCGCGGGGGCAAGCGAGTCAAGAACGCGATCGACCAACGGGATCGTGACGGCGAGCAGCGCGACCTCGACGGCGACGCCGATCGCGGAATCGCTCGGGGAGAACGCCACGATCGCGACGATGGCGCTGATTAGCGCGGTCAGCCCTGTGAGAATCAGCACGTAGATGCGCGGGAAGAACCGCGCGATGACGAGCGCCGCGGCGCCGTAGGCGGCGATGATCACGATCGTCGCCCCCACCAGGAGGAGCGGCCGCGCGAGGACGCCGAGCGCCTTCAACAAGCTCTCGAAGGCCGACAGCGGCAGGAGCTTGAGCATGATGTAGCCGGCCTGCTCGGGGAGCAGCGGGATGGCGAACAACGCGTGCGCGAGGTAGTCGGCCCCCAGAGCCAGCGCGCCGGCGCTGAGGCCGGTTGTCAGCGGGCGCTGACGGATCAAGTCGTTACGACCCGGCCGGCCGGCGGATCCCGTTGTAAGCGAGCGCCAAACCAATGATCGCCACGATGATGCCGATGGCGAGCCACATCCGCTGACCGGTCATGAAACTGCCCGGTAGCACGCCCGAGCCCTGCAGGATCAAGACCCCGCCGGCGATGATGGCGATCAGGCCGGGAATCAGGCTGCCAAGCCGCATACGACTACACTACGCGCTCGCGTTGCACGCATCATTCGCTGAGTACGACTCAGCGAATGAGACTCCGCGGCAGAGCGCGGCGCTTACGCTTCGGCGGCGACGGGCTCGGCGGTAACGGCGATGTCTTTGCCAGCGCGGCCGCCCGCTTCGACCTTGGCCAGCGCCAGCTGCCCGATGTTGAGCCCCTGGATGGTGGCCAGATCGCCGAGCGCCCGCAGGAAGTACTGCCGGCGGCGTCGCTCCACGACCCGACCGAGCTCGTGCTCGAGACCCTGGACACCCTCCACGAAGGAAATCCGGAATGGGTCGCTGATCCGCGCGCGCTGCGGGCCAAGTTCTTCCTGGACGAGCCTCTTCGCGTCGCCCGAGAGACCTTCGTTGCTCACGATCACGCCCTCGGCGGCCTTGATCCGGGATGCCTTGGCATTGAAGGCATAGGCGTCCGCCAGGTTGAACTCCCGATCCTTGAGCACCACCAGGACGAGGTCACCGCTCAAATCGAGAACGATGTCGGTCCCCGCGGGGCTGGATTCGATGATGACCTGCTCCCGGCTGATGCCCAGCTTGGGGAGGAGGGCCGTCGCGAGGGTGGTCATCCAGCGGCCCTTGTCGTTGAGGGCGGTGGCCCGATCGGTGGGCATGATGATCTGGTCAACCCGCTCTTCGTTCAGTGGGCGGCCGCAGGCGCACTTCATCCAATCGGGCGCCATCTTCTGCAGCTTGTTGGGATCATCGGTGCGCAGCACGGCATTGCCAGTCCGGGAGCACACGATCACGTACTCCGACTGGATCAGGCCGAGGTTGCGGAGCTCGCCGAGCCGGCCGGCCACCGCCGTGCCCTGCGCCTCGCCCAGGACCTTGGGCAGATCTGAGACCGTGAGCGATCCGACCCGCTCGAGGTCGCGGATCAGCGCCCGAATCTCCGGCGTGGTGAAGGCGGCCATCGCCTGGTTTTCCTCGGCGCTGACCTCGTTGATCGCCTGGCGGGACTTGCGGATCGCCTCGAAGTTGTGGCTGCCGACCGGGGCGAGGAGGGGCCATGAGGACGGGGTGCCCACTTCCTGGCCGAGGGCTTCCTGGGCTGCGGTGCGAACGCGCTTCAGGAAATCCGTCCGGACCTTCTCGGTACCGGCGCGAAAGGCAACGCCGACTTCGATGTACGCCGGCTTGGCGGCGTGCTCGAGCTCCATGAAATGGACGTCGTCGGAGCGCAGTTCCCGCAAGGTCGCGGAACCCGGACGGCGGACGCGCAGCCAGCCAACGACCGGCGCCTGTCCCATGAAGAGCTCGCCTTCGTCGGATGCCGACCAGCTCTTGGTCACGTCGAACTGCAGAAACTTGTTCAGGAGGTCGATCGTGAAACTGATCCCGGCGCTGTCGAAGATCGCCTCGCGCGCCCGGTAGAGAACGCCCATGAACTCAGGGCCGTTGATGCGGGAAACGATGGTCCAGAACTGGTCGGTGTTGGGGGCGATATCGAGCCGGCGGACTTCCACAAGCAGCATTGTTTCGGGCTCCTCAGCAATGAAAGTTAGATGAACGGCAGCGCCACCGCCAGTCTGCGCCTCCCCAAGAGCCGATTGGCAGCAGTCGCAGGATAGGGCGGAATAATCCGTCTTGTCAAACCCTTTCGCACTCGCAAGTGGTGATGGAGCCGATCACCGGCCCGCCGTCACGGATTGCATACTGTGCCGGTGACGGAGAGGGAACGGCTGGCGGCCGCCGGGCGGGTGGCCGGGCTCCGGCTGAGCCCCGGCGACGTGGAGGCCCTGTTGCCAGCATGGAAGCGGTACCTGGCACTGGTCGAAGACCTGAGAGCAGCAATAGCGCCTGAGGATCGGGATGACGGCGATTGAACCGCTGACGACAGCATCCCTGGTCCAGATCGCCCGGTCGCTGCGCCGGCGACAGGTGTCACCGGTCGAACTGGTGGACGCTTACACCCGTCGCATCGAAGCCGCGCGGAGCCTGCAGGCCTTCATCACGATCCCGGACGAGCGGACTCGTCGGGAGGCGCAACGGGCCGAGCGGCGGCTGTCACGGGGTGAGGCAGGAGCGCTATTGGGGGTACCCATTGCCGTGAAGGACCTGTTCGCGACCCGGGCCCTGCGGACGACGGCAGGGTCACGGATCCTGCGGAACTGGGTGCCGTCGAGCGATGCCGCGGCGGTAGCGCGCCTCCGGTCGGCCGGCGCCATCATCTTCGGGAAAACCAACCTTCACGAGTTCGCCTATGGCGTGACCACCGCCAATCCCTGGTGGGGGGTCGCCCGTAATCCGCACGACCCTCGCCGCAGCCCGGGTGGCTCGAGCGGCGGTTCGGCGATTGCCGTCGTGGCCGGGCTCTGTGCCGGCGCCCTGGGCTCTGACACGGGTGGGTCGATCCGGATCCCGGCCTCGCTTTGCGGCTGCGTCGGCCTCAAGCCAACGTTCGGCGCCATCCCGCTGAATGGAACCTTCCCCCTGGGGTGGTCGCTCGACCACGCCGGTCCACTGACCCGGACGGTCGACGACGCGGGCCTGCTCTTCGCGGTGCTCACCGGCCGGGAGCCCGCGCCGGGTCGACGCGCGCCGACCCGGGGGCTGCGGGTCGGCGTCTTGAAAGGGCCGATCGTGCAGAACGTGCAGCCGGGCGTGTCCCGCCAGGTCGAGGCGGCGGCCGCGGGCTTGCGCCGGCGGGGGCTGCGGGTTCGCGAGGTTCGGATTCCGGAGGTGCAGTGGACGGTCGCGACCCAATTGGTCACGCTCCGCGCCGAGGCGAGCGCCGTCCACGCCCGCTGGATCCGAAGCCGGCCGCGCGCGTACGGGGCTGACGTCCGGACGCGGCTGCAACTGGGGGCACTCGTGGGCGGCGCCGACTACGTGCTGGCCCAGCGGATGCGCGCCCGGATCCGAGCGGCGATCGGTCGCGTCTTCGAAGACGTCGATGTCTTGCTCCTGCCCACCACACCGATCACGGCGCCCGTCGTGGGTGATCGCCGGGTGCGCTGGCGATCCGGTGAGGAGCCGGTCGACGCCGCACTGGTGCGTTTGACGGCGCCCTTCAACCTGACCGGTCTGCCGGCGCTCTCGGTTCCCTTTGGCGACGTGGCGGGTCTTCCGGTGGGCGTCCAGCTCGTTGGGCGATGGCATGACGAAGCCAGCGTCCTGGCGGTCGGCCGGCTCATCGAAGACGATGCCCCAGCCCCAGCCCCCACCCTCCCCTCCCCCGCAAGCGGGGGAGGGAAAGGAGCCCTCAGTAGCGCAGGAAGGAAATGAGCGTTAGTAGATGAAGCCGATCAGGGGGATGGTTCCCGGAAGGACGTGACGGTAGCTGACGCGGCCCCAACCACCGCCGCTCGGACTCGCGTAGTTCATCTCGGAGACGAGCCAGCTGCCATCGGCATAGACCTGCTCGACGTAGGCGACATGGCCCCAGTAGGGTGACTCCCAGGTGACCATGATGGCGCCGACGCGCGGGGTCGGCCCTTCGGGCCGGCCGTAGTCACGCGCGCGCCCAAACCACTGCCACGCATTCCCACCCCAGGGCGCGGGCCGGCGCGTGTTGACGTACCAGGTGCATTGTCCAAACGGATAGCTGGCTCCGCCCCCCGAGTAGACCGGCGTGACGAACCACGAGTGCTTCCCCGCCGTGACCGTTTGGGCGTTGGGCTGAGGAACCGACGCCGGTTCGGGGCCGACGCCGTAGGGGACCATCAGGTACTCGTCGACCGGCAACGTCTCCGGATGGCGCAGCAGGTTGAACTCGATGATCGCGTCCGACTCGGCGCGGTATTTCCGCGCGAGCGAGGCGACCGTGTCGGTGGCGCTGACCTTGACCAGCACGCCGTCGACCGGCGGAACGACCACTTCATCCCCCGCAGTCAATTTGTCGACGAGCTTGGGGTTCGACCAGAGCAGCGTGTTCACCGACAGGCCGTACTTGGTGGCAAGCGCACGGAGCGTATCGCCATCGACGGCCTGGTAATAAATGATGTCGCGGTGCCTCTCACCGGGCGGGGTGACGGGCAGCGCCGGCACGACGAGCGTGCCACTCATCGACCAACCGATGCCGTCGACGGCTCGGCCGAAGGGCGCTTGCGCCAGCGCGGTGCCTGGAACCGTACCGCCGGCCATCGCGGGCGCGACGCCAACCGGCACATGGAACACCAGCCAGGGCATCGTGGCGGCCATCAATAGCACGGCCGAATGCGTTGCATAGCGAGGCGCGGCGTACTTCAGACGAAATCCCCCTTTTCCCCTCCCCGACTCGCCGCTCCACTGCGGCCCACACAGGACCAACTGCCCAAGCAACGCTGGCTTGCGTCGGAGCGGCGAGCTCTCACACGCTCGTCACATGACTGTTACCGAATCAGCGTAACCACCGAAATGGTCGCTCCGTCCAAATCGGTCCTACAATGCGGGCGATGTCCGATCCGGCAGAGAGTTCCGGGCGCGAAATACTCGAGGGCGCGCTGCGTGGCGCCGGGTCGCCCCCACCCTACGTCCGTCTCCTCGGGATGCGCTTCATCGCCGTCTCCGATGGCAGTGCGACGTTCGAGATGCCGGCGAGGAGGGACTTGTACAACCCCAACAACGTCGTGCACGGCGGCGCGCTCGCGTCACTCGCCGACAGCGCGATGGGCTTCGCGGTCTTCACTACGCTGCCGGCGGGGGACACGTCGGCCACCGTCGAATTTCACATCAATTTCCTCAAGGCCGTCACCGCTGATTCCGGCATGCTTCGATCGATCGGCCGAGTCGTGCATCGCGGGCAGCAGATCGCCGTCGCTGAGGCGGAGATCGTGGATCAGCAGAACCAGTTGGTCGCGCGCGCCACCTCGACGATCGTCATCCCGCAACGGCGACCCCCGCAACCCGCGCCCCCACCCCAGGCAGCGCCGCAGGCGGTGGGACCCGTCGTGGTCGGTGAGCCCGCGCCACGATTTGCCGCCCCTCCGTCGCCGCTGGAGCGCACGCCGACACCGACCGTGTCGCCGCCGATGACCACCGAGCTCATCAGTATGGCGCCACTCGCTCAGAGCAAACGAAAGATTCGAACCTTCGCCGGCGATATCGCGTACCTGCGAAAAGGGCAGGGTCCGGCGCTCCTGCTGGTGCACGGAATTCCAAGCTCATCGTATCTCTGGCGCGATGTCATCGATCCGTTGTCCGCAACCTTCGAGGTGCTCGCCCCCGACCTGCTCGGCTACGGCGATTCGGACAAGCGGATGGACGTGGATCTCTCGATCGCGGCGCAGGCCCGCTACATGGTGGCCTTCATGGAAACGCTCGGCGTGCACCAGGCGGCGGTGGCCGGCCACGACATCGGAGGCGGCGTCGCCCAACTCATGGCCGTCGACGAACCGCAACGCGTGGCGCGCCTTATCTTGATCGACAGCGTCGTCGACAACAACTGGCCGGTCGGCGACATCGCGCGGTTGAAAGAACCGGCGTGGGACCAGATCATGGTCAACATCGACCTGCGTAAGGGACTGCGCAAGGGCCTGGAGGCCGGCATCGTCACGGAAGGCCGGGTCACCGATGAGCTCGTCGACGAGTGGACGAGGCCCTTCCAGGACCTGGGAGGCCGACGGGCCTATCTGCGCGCGGCGCGGGCGCTGAACAACCGCGACCTCACCGGCCGCGCGAAGCACATCGAGGAGATCGAGACACCCACGCTGATCCTCTGGGGTGCGAACGACAAATTCCTCGAACCGGCCTGGGCCGAGACCCTCAAGCAAAAGTCACGGTTGAGATCATCGACCCTGGTGGGCACTTCCTCCCGCTCGATCGGCCCGACGCGGTGGTCGAGGCCATCAGGCGCTTCCTGACGACTAGATAGCGAGCCCGCAGGGCGAGCCGGCCTTTCGGCCGTAAGCGCCGGCGCCGAATGCGGTCCTGAAGGCGCACACGAGGCCGCCGTTGTTTCGGCCGAGTGCGCCATGGGACCGCTGGAACGGCGCATCGGCGCGGGTAGGTTTCTGTGCTTAAGTGCGGCGGGCGAGGAGTGCGTCGGCGCACGACGCGGGCGTCGCGGTCCAGGCTGCCAATCGGATCAGCGGTGTGACTTTTGGTCCGTGGAAATCATCGCCGCCGGTCGCGACCCAGCCGTACGATGTCGCGGTCTTCGCGAATCGATCCATGAGCGCGGCGCTTTTCGGGCCATAGGGATCG
>WNFJ01238572.1_pt3 | contig 11213 bp, 9 predicted proteins | sample 5400461 | NCBI WGS metagenome assembly WNFJ01 (sample SAMN13153349, study PRJNA577476) | soil metagenome | isolation source: 115 cm saprolite on Douglas fir-dominated hillslope | place: USA:California | collected 2013-09-17 | reverse complement strand
CGAGATCGGCGGCATTGGCGTAGGACAGGCATGGCACGGACGGCAGCCGCGTCAGCGTCGCCATCAGCACGGTGTGATGCGCAAACCAGAACAGGTTCAGCGGCTCGCACCCGATCCGTGAGGCGTCCCCTGCTTCTACTGCCCGCTCCAGCGATGCGGTGAAAACAGGTCCGATCAAATTTCCAATCTTCTCATAAATCAGCCGCGCGAATTCTCCGTCGTCGAGATGGCTGGTGATCATCAGCCTGAGACGCTGGGCGTCCTGCTGATCGGGAGCATCCGCGACCTGCTGGAAATGGCGGACCATCTCGCGTATCAGCACGACAAGCGTTTCTGTCGACGGCTCCAGCCCCAGCAACCGATGCAGCGCAGGATCCGCCTCGCACTCTTCCGCGAGGATCTCCGCATACAGCGCCGATTTCGAGGGGAAGTGCTTGAACAGCAAACCCTCCGAAATTGAGGCCGCCGCCGCGACACTTTTGGTGGTGGTCCCCGCGAAGCCATGGCGCGCAAAGCAGCGCTTGGCGGCGCTCAAGATCAATTGCCGCCGCAAGTCGCTGGTCATGCGCAGAGTGCTCATGCTCGTGAGTAAACACTCACCTTACCAAATGTCAAGGATTTTGCTGCAGTGCACTGGACTCCATCCGACACAAAATCACTTGGTGGAAACATCGTGCTTGTTCGCGTCCGGCCCCACCAAAGATGCTCAGAAAGCCCCTAATGAAAGGCATTTCTGAGATTCTACTCGCTCATCCAGGCAACCATCGCGACTCCAGCTTTCTACCTCAAAATGTAAGTGCAAATGGGAGTACAAATCATAAACACGAGAAACCTGCTCACATGGGACGCCAACGTCGTCGCATTCGATACTGAGCTACGTATTCGTACCTAAACGATCCTTATCGCCGCATTAAGCCAATGTTGGTCCGATCGATATGGAATGCGGGCCCCTCGATGTTGCACTAACCAGATCCGCATTTCCTGATCTTAAGGCTAAATTGACGGTGCGATCCTTCGTTAAGAAAGGGACGACCGGACGCTCGCGCTGGAGGCGCACGTGATGGAAAAATCTAGATCAAACAAGGTAGCTCCGAAGATACTCATTGCCGACGACGATCCCTGTGTTCTGAGGGCAGTTGCCGACCGATGCACCCGGATGGGCTTCGACGTCGAAACCGCGACCAACGGACTCAAAACCCTGATCAAGGCCAGCCGAAATAATCCCGACATTCTCGTCATTGATGTCCACATGCCTGAGGTAGATGGCCTTTCGGTTTGTGCCTTTCTGCAGGATATCGCGAAGCAGTTACCCCATGTGATGGTGGTTACGGGACATCCCGGTCAGGAAATTGTCGAGAAGTGCGAAGGATTCGACGCTTGCTGCATCCACAAGGGGCATAACTTCTGGAACCAATTCGAGGCCCGCCTGATCGAGATATATCCCCAAAGGGCAGTTGCAATAAAGCGATCGGGTAAGCGATCGGCGAAAATCGAAGTGAGGAAACGTCCGCGAGTCCTGCTCGTGGACGACGACGTCAGCGTCAAGAAATTATTTTTCAGCAGATTTGAGAAATTGGGGGCGGATCTTCTGTACGCAGCCGATGGCATGCGGGGCTTCTGGATGGCGCGGCGCGAGCAGCCGACCGTCATCGTCTCCGATTACTGCATGCCGAACGGCAACGCAGAATATCTCCTGACCAGATTGCGGAACATGCCGGAGACCAGGAGCATTCCAGTCATTGTTCAGAGCGGGCGGCGGCTCAACGACTTGATCAAACAAAGGCTGCGACAGGAGATTTGCGGTCAACCCGGCGCCGCCCGGATTTTGCAAAAATCCTTCGACGCCCGGGAACTGTTCGACGCGCTGCAAAGGCTTTGCGGCTTCGCAAGTGACCTGGACGGTGAACAGCTCTACCAATGAGAGCCCGGCTGCATCTGCGATCTGACCGCGTGCGACCCGCAACGATCTCGTCCGCCGACCTTCCAAAACACGGATGATTGCAATCGCGGACTCTCATTGTTGACACCAATCGAACCCCCGTTAAAAAAGCGCGATATAAAATGATATATAATAATGACTGTGTGCACCTTCCCGGGCAGACGGATCGAAAGCTTTAACTCAGACCATGAACCAGGGCGTGATTCGCGTTCACCACGACCGAAGCTTAAAACTCACCGAAAGCCGCCCCCAGATTTTGAACGGCTCGAACGTCTCACTCATAGTCGACAACGGCCCAACGGTCAGGATGGCCGTGGCACTCTATCTCTAACGCGAAGATTTCGAAATCGTTGTACCGGGCGCGATACCGGCATGCCGCATATTCGCGGCTTCGAGTTGATCCGGGTATTCCATGAGCTCGCCGACGCTCCCGCTTATTGCAATGTCCGGCTACGCCTTTACGAATCTCGGCTCGCCGACTCTCGACGTCCTGGAAATGGCCCTCGATCTCGGCGCCGCCGGACTATCTGCGAAAGCCCGTTCACGCCAGCGACATTGCTGGCTGCGATCAAAGCGTGTCTGAAAAATCGGTAACGACGAGTCAAGTTTCGGCTAACTGAAATGCCCAATGCAAACGCGGCGTATGGCTCTTGGAACAGGTTTTGTCGTTCTCGCACTGATTAGTGCGGCTTCGATCGCTCTTGACGTCAAGTCCCGATCCGATGCGGAGTGGATCGTTCATACACTCGGGGTGTTGAAAAAATTGTCGGACACGCAACTGCTGATTCGCCGCGTGGAGAGCGGCGCGCGTGGGTTTGCGCTCACCAGCGATCCGCATTTTGTGAAGGAATACCGCGAAACCCTTGACCGGATCGCACCGGCATTTTCGGAGCTGATAGAGACGACCAAGGATAATCCCACCCACACGCGATTGCTCGAAAGCAGCGAACTGATCGTTGCCCGCCGGCTCGAAGTAACCAGCGAATTGATCCGGCTCCAGGCAGCGGGCGACAGTGCGGGAATAGCAGCGCTTACGGCGAAGGGAGAAGGCCGTGCCGTGATGGAGGCTATTGCGGCGAACTTCGATCGGCTTGCGGCAGAGGAAGAAAGGCTGCTTGCGGTTCGGTCCACGGAATCCCAGCAAACGGGACGTTTCCTTCTTACGGTCGATCTCCTCGGCGCCGCGCTGATCCTGATATTGGCGGCGATATTGGTGCGGGATACCCAGCGTTCAAGCCGAAAACAGGAGCGCGCGTTGCGCACCACGGAAGCTGCGAATAAATCGCTTGAAACCGAGGTTACCGAGGGGACCGAGCACTTGCTTGCGGCGCACGAGAAGCTCCGCCATTCGACGTCAGTGCTTGAGAGCACGTTTGCCAGTATGGCAGAGGCAGTGCTCGTCGTCGACAACGAGGGCGAAATAGTACTCTCGAATTCGGCGGCCGAACGACTGCTGCACTATTGCCCGGGCATGACGATCGCTCAATTGCGAGCACAAAACGTCACTTACAAATCCGACGGATCGACGCAACTGGCGTCCGATGAGTGGCTGACCGCGCGCGCCTTGCGCGGCGAGCAATTTGACGGGCTGGAAATCATCGTTCGTCGTACCGGCAGTCGCGATCCGATTCACTTTATGGTCAGCGGTCGCCCGTTGCACGATGCCGCCGGTGTCATCAGCGGCGGAGCGCTAGTCTTCCACGACATTACCGCGGCGCGCGAAACAGAGCGGAAACTTCATCAGTCGCAGAAACTCGATGCAATCGGCAAGCTCACCGGTGGTGTTGCGCACGATTTCAACAATATGCTCACGGTGATCGTCGGAACCACCGAAATCCTGGTAGCCGACCTTCGCGACCGGCCCGACCTTCAGGCTGTGGCAGCACTCATCAATCAGGCGGCGGACCGTTGCGCCGAATTGATCCAGCATCTGCTCGCCTTCGCCCGCAAGCAACCATTGCAGCCACGCAACGTGGACATCAACGGAACAATTCTGGATATTGCGAAGCTGCTCAGGCCCACACTCGGCGAACAGATCGAAGTTGTGTCGATACTGGAGAAAAAGGTCTCGACCGTGTGTATCGACCCCTCCCAACTCGCAAATGCGCTGCTCAATTTGGCGATCAACGCCCGCGATGCAATGCCAAATGGCGGCAAGCTTATGCTGGAGACCGCAAGTGTCGTGCTCGATGAAGCCTATGCGCAAAGCAATGCCGATGTCCGCCCGGGCGCCTATGTGATGATCGCCGTGAGCGACACCGGCACCGGCATGCCGGCAGAGGTGCGTGAAAAGGTATTCGAGCCGTTCTTTACCACCAAGGAGGCGGGCAAAGGGACGGGACTTGGACTGAGCATGGTGTATGGATTTGTGAAGCAGTCGGATGGACACATCAAGATTTACAGCGAGGAAGGCCACGGCACGACGATCAGGCTTTATTTACCGGTGGTCAGTGGACGCGCCGACGCGGTCGTCCCCCTGGTCGTGCTGACACCGGGCGCCGGCGAAACCATCCTGGTGGTGGAGGATGACGCCCTGGTGCGCAACTTCGTGGTCGCGCAGTTGCATAGTCTTGGTTACAAGACGGTCGCACTCGCCGATAGTCGCGCAGCGCTTGAGCATTTGGAAATCGGTCAGCCGTTCGATCTTCTGTTCACCGACGTGATCATGCCGGGCGGAATGACCGGCCGCCAGCTTGCAGACGAAGTGGCCCGGCGTCGACCGGGGACAAAGATCCTTTACACTTCCGGGTATACCGAGAATGCAATCGTGCACCACGGACGGCTCGACCAGGACGTGATGCTGCTCTCCAAGCCTTATCGCAAATCCACGCTCGCCAGCATGGTGCGTCTGGCGCTTGGGGATGACGCCGTAAAGAGCCTTGCATCGGGACCTATCCCCCTCGCTGATACATCAATCGGAGTTCCGATGAGGCGGCAGCCCGCAAGCTTTCAAGCGCCTTCTTCAGGCTGATAACTTCTCTTTCGGTTAGTCCGCGTTTTTCGCGAAGCGCTTGCATCAACGCTGCTTCGGCTGCGCGCGCAGCCGCGCCGGTGGCGGTGAATCCGACCGTTGGTCCAATGCCGCAGATGCTGTGCAAGTGACGATAAGAGTCCGAGATATACTTGATCACCCCACTGTCGCTGTGAGTCATGTGATCGGCCGAGACGACTGCGTCTGTGATCTTGCTCTCGAGCGTGGTTGCGAAACGGTGCCGTACCCTGGCAAGGCGGGTTTCGAAATGATCGGCGTGCATGGAGTTCTCCCTTGGCTTCTTCGCAGCAAGTGTCCACGACAGACCTTAATCGTCGGTCAGCTTTCGCGGTTAATTTGATGCATCGAGAACATTCAAACTGTTCGGCAAGCGCGCGGAGCGCATGGCCGCAGTGCACCCATCCCTTCGCAGCAACGAATGCCCGCTAACATGCATACTATCTGCAAGCCTACGTGTTTGTACGGTATCATAAATTAACTCGCGCTCAGGATATGCGTCGATAGACTCATGCTGTCGCACGCGCCCCGAAACCTCCTGTCAGGTACGGTTCGCCATCAGGTGCCTAGACCACCACGGGGTCGCTACATGGATGCGTTAGGGCTGCATGCCCCTAGTGAAATGCCCATTCTTGCGAAACCGGCATTGCGTGTTCTTGTCATCGATGACGACGACTGCGTCGGCGCAGCGATCCAGTCAATTCTGGCGCGCCGCAAAAGCGAAACAGAGATAGTGTTACGCGCGCATGCGGGCATTCACGCTCTTGAATCATCCAGGTTCGATGTGGTCCTCGTCGATCTCTTCATGCCGGGAATGAGCGGGCTCGACGCGATCGCGCACATACGGCGGGGATCAACGATCCCAATTATTGCGATGTCGGGCTTCAGACTGCGAAATTCGCTGAATTCCGTAGATTATCTTGGCATGGCGATGCAACGCGGCGCGTCAACGTGCATTCGCAAGCCCTTCGCGCCCCATCAGCTGATCGAGGCCATTGACCGGAGCTTCACCTCAGCACCTTGCACGACGGATTCGATGCAATGACGCAGAGCAACACCAGCGACGTGCAGGCCGACGAATTTGAAATTGGCAACGCCTCCCCTGAGCGGGTAAGGGCGGCGAACGAGGTGGGAGCCGCGATAGCCCATGAGCTCAACGGGCCATTGACCGCGTTGCTGCTTTATGTCGGCGATCTCAACCAAAATAGCGATCGGTTTCCCGCCGCGGATGGCGATGGTCAGTCTCTGAAGCAGGTCGTGGAAAATGCGCTTCGTGAAACGGAGCGTGTTTGCTTCTTGATGCAACGAATCGGCGAGACTTTCGAAGCGCCGCTCGAGAAGGAAACCGCCGTTGCGCATGGTCGCGAGGTCATCAGGTGGTGGTCACGGGTCGGCAATACGAACGGCGGAGGCGCAGAAGCGGAAGCAGCTCGCACCATTCAGAAGCCCTTGACGCCGCGCGAGTGCGAGGTACTGCGCCTTGTTTGCGAAGGCTGCTCCAACAAGGAGGGCGGTTTGCGGATGCAAATCAGCTACAGAACCTTCGAGAGCCATCGGGCGGAGGTGATGCGCAAATTCGGAGCCAAAAACGTAGTAGATCTGATTCGACTATCGCTTCTAACCCCAGAAGGTTCCGGTAGCGACCGGTCCGGTACAACCGTTCAAGCGTAAGGCAAGCAATTCAATTCGCTCTGGTGGGATCATCTGATGACAGGGATGGGAGGGTTCATAGCCGATCGAGGTCTCGCCGAGGAGATGTTCCGGCTGGCGGTCGAAGCCTGTCCGAGCGGAATGGTGATGATCGATCGCGACGGCAAGATGGTGATGGTCAATACCGAGATTGAAAACCAGTTTGGCTATGCGCGCGAAGAACTGATCGGACAGCCGGTCGATATGCTGGTGCCGGAGCGCTTGCGAACGCAGCATGCCCGCCACCGGCATGGTTTCACACCGAAGCCGGAAGCTCGCCGCATGGGCGCGGGCCGCGATCTGTTCGGCCGGCGCAAGGACGGCACCGAATTCCCCGTCGAAGTCGGCCTTAATCCAATCCGCGCCGGCGATAGTCTTTTGGTGCTGGGCGTGATCGTCGATATCAGCCAGCGCAAGCAGATGGAGCGATTGAAGGAGGAGTTCGTCTCAACGGTGAGTCACGAACTGCGCACGCCATTAACATCGATCTCCGGATCGCTCGGTCTGCTGGTGGGTCAGTGGTCCGGCAAGTTGCCGGAATCCGCGACTCGACTTCTCTCGATCGCCCACAAGAATAGCCAGCGGTTGGTTCGTCTGATCAACGACATTCTTGATATAGAGAAGATCGAGTCCGGACGCGTCGTATTCAATTTCATTAGAATCGACCTACGGTACATCGCCGAACAGGCAATCGAGGATAATCGCGGCTTTGCCGAGGGCTTTGGCGTACATGTCCGGCTTGACCCCGCCTCGGTCGAGGCCGAGGTCAACGCCGATCCGGACCGGCTCGCTCAGGTCATCACAAACCTGCTCTCGAACGCGATCAAATTCTCCCCCACTGGAGGCGAAGTATTGGTCGCTGTGGAAAAGAATGGCGACGCATCCCGCATTTCAGTGCGCGACCACGGTTCGGGTATTCCAGAACAGTTCAAGTCGCATGTTTTCGAGAAATTTGCGCAGGCCGACGGGACCAGCTCGCGACAGAAGGGCGGAACCGGCCTCGGCCTCAGTATCGTCAAGCAGATCGTCGAAAGACTTAGCGGAAAAGTCGGGTTCGATGACGCCCCCGGCGGAGGAGCAATATTTTATGTAGAATTACCCGCCTGGGACGGCACCGCCGGCGGCGAAATCGATGTCGACGCCAGGGCCTCGCCGCCGCGAATCCTGATCTGCGATGACGACCCTGCTGTAGCGATGGTCATAAGGATGCGGTTACAGCCCGCCGGCTTCGCGGTGGACTTCGCCCATACGGTTGACACCGCCGTCAGCCGCAGCAGCGCAAACCGCTACGCCGCGATTCTGGTCGACCTGCGGCTTCGTGACAACGACGGCATCGACCTGATTTTCCGGATACGCGCGCAATCGCATCACAGCGACACGCCTATCATCGTGATCTCCGGCGATCCTGAACGCGGGCGCGACGATGTGAGATCGTCCCGGCTCAATATATTGGATTGGCTCAATAAGCCGATCGACTTCGGGCGCTTGACCGAGATTCTTCTGGCCGCCACTTCGCCGAAGCCACGCGCACGACCTTGCATTCTTCACATCGACGACGATCGCGACATACTTGCTGCGGTCGCCCACGCGCTGCACACGATGGCCGATGTGATATCCGTGGATAGCGCTGAAAGCGCACTACGCACCCTTGCCACCAATAGCATTGACCTGGTGGTGCTCGATATCGCGGTTGGACAGGATTCCGGCCTGGATCTGTTGCCGGATATTCGCGACAGCTTCGGTAACACGATTCCGGTAGTCATCTTTTCCTGTCACGACGCGGAGGTTCCATGTGACGACCAGGTAACCTTCGCGCTGTCCAAGATGAATGCGTCCCTCGAAAGTCTGGGCGCCGCCGTCCGCGATCAAATGACGCTTCTACCAGTGCAGCTTGCAAAGGAGGTCGCATGAACGCGATTCGCATTCTCCATGTCGATGACGAGGCGGACATCCGCGAAGTGGTGGAGCTGTCGCTCGGCCTTGATCCCGATTTCGAAACGCGAAACTGCGGTTCCGGCAAGGAGGCGCTCGCGGTCGCCGCCGAATGGCAACCCGACATTATGCTGCTCGACGTCATGATGCCTGTGATGGACGGACCAGCAACCCTCCTTCAACTGCGGGATAACGCAAGGACAGCCAGCACCCCGGTTATTTTCATGACCGCGCGCGCCCAGGCCCGTGAGGTCGATCACTTTCGATCTCTCGGCGCCGTTGGTGTGATACCAAAACCATTCGATCCGATGACGCTGGCGGCGTCGGTGCGCTGTTATGTACAACCGGTGCGAAGTCCGCTTGATGATTTGCGAATTGGATTCCTGCAACGGGTCAAAAAGGATGCTGCGGCGCTTTCGGAGGACCGCCTTGCGCTGAGGGAGGGAAACCGACTGCCGAGCACGCTGGATCGAATCAAGCGTATCGCGCATGGCCTTGCGGGAGCTGGCGGCATTTATGGCTTTGCTCAAAACAGCGACGCGGCGGCCGCACTCGAAGACGCGGTTATCGCTGAGCTTGCCGATACCGGTCCTGGCGATGAAACCGACCTTGCGCTTGTTGGACTGATTTTCCATGCGGAGCACTGCCGGGATTCCGGGGGGCCAGATGGGGCTGTCTCTTCAGACAGCATAGCCGCGGCGGTCGATTGATCTACGCATTTGTACGGAGACATTTTTTAGCCTCGAATTAGTTCATCTGGGGTCTGATCGATGTCGAAATGCCGGGCAGCCAGCCGACAGCTGTACGACGGTTGACACGCAAATCCGGTAGCCGGGATCAGGAGCGACATCATGCAGCAATCTGCTCGCGAAATCGAGAGACTAGACGTTCAAGAGGGTGCGCGCGAGATCGTTGAATTTCGATCGGGCGATGAAACTCCGAGGATGCTGATCGCAGATGACGATCCTTCGATTGTGAGGTTGCTTGCTGATCACTGCGCGCACATGGGCTACAATGTTGATACCGCGTCCAACGGAATGCAGGCGCTTCTGAAGGCAAGCCGATTCAAGCCGGACATTCTGGTGATCGACGTGAATATGCCGGAAGTGGATGGCCTGTCGGTTTGCGCGCATCTTCTGGACCCGGACAGAACGCCGGTGAACGTGATTGTGATCACCGGCAGCAGGGACCAGGATACGCTTGAGAGGTGCGAAGGCTTTGGGGCGTACTACGCGCGCAAGGGGCCTGATTTCTGGAACGATCTGGAAGGCGCACTGGCGGAGATCCATCCCCGAATGGCGGGCAAGATTAGCCAAACGGTTACGAATGCCCCGGCGCCCGCAGTGCAAAGGCGCCCGCGCGTGCTGCTGGTCGACGATGATGATGATATCAACCGGTTTCTCACCAGCCGGCTCGAGAAATGCGGTCTCGATGTGAAATACGCCAGCGACGTCCAGCAGGGTTTCCGGATGGCCTGCAGGGACGAACCCGCGGTGATCGTGACCGACTATTTCATGCCGAACGGCGACGCGCAGTATTTTCTGACCAAGCTACGCACCAACGCAACGACCGAGAATGTTCCCGTCATTGTGTTGTCAGGTCGGCAACTTAACGAGGCGACGGTACAAAGCCTGAGGCGAGAGATTTGCGGCCATCCGGGCGCGACGCAAATCCTGAGAAAATCCCAGAACACCGACGTACTATTCGAAACGCTAAAAAGATTCTGCGGCTTCGAGCGGGGGCATCTGGTGTCAAAGACAGTAAATTTGACCTGAGAAAACTGCGAAGGATTGGAACCGGACCAGTGCACTTTTGTGGAATGAGCTCGCACGCCCCTTCAGAGTTCATCCCGGCAAGAGCGCCCATAGAACGGTTCCGGAGAGCTAACGTCCATGTCAACCAACGAACGCCGAATCAGTGCGCCCCGCGTTAGATTTGAGCGGCCGCTTGACGTCAGAGTGATGGCCATAGATGGGACGTGGTGTCGTGAATGCCTTCTGATCGATGTGTCCGAGACTGGAGCGCGGATAAAACTGACGATCCCGGCTGCGGGGCTGACAGAATTTTTTCTCCTGATGTCGACTTTCGGCGACCCTGTATTCCGCCGTTGTAAAAGAATATGGGTCGACGGCGAGCTGATGGGAGTTGCCTTCGACCGGGATCCGATCGGAGCAAAACCTTTGATGGCACTTAGGCATGACGCGGAGTTGATTTAGGCAAATACCGTCCAAGATGCTCAATCGCAACGCCTCCGATAAGGCTGCAGGAAATTCTGCAAGACGCTTGTGCTTTGGTCAGGAACGCCGCGTCCTCTTGAACTTCGTGATCCGAGGAACCGTACCAGGCACTCAAAAAGCGCAACAATCCGCTTTCCGATCGCGGCGCATCACGGCTTAACATAGGTCCAGCCCCGCTCCTGCAGCTCCATTACGCGCACAACGCCGGACTTCACGACTTTCGCCTCCGGAATGAGGGGAATTTCCTTGTTCTCGGCCTTATGCATATTTTCCTGGGTATTGCCGCAGGCTTTGAAGGAGATTGCCGGCGTGCTCTCCGCGATCGCCGTGATCCGCGCCTTGACCGGCGAGGTGTCGTCACGCAGCATATGCAGGCCGGGACCGAAAGTGACGACCTCGATCGTCACTTTCTCGCCGAGGTCCTTGT
>WNFJ01306556.1_pt1 | contig 11214 bp, 14 predicted proteins | sample 5400461 | NCBI WGS metagenome assembly WNFJ01 (sample SAMN13153349, study PRJNA577476) | soil metagenome | isolation source: 115 cm saprolite on Douglas fir-dominated hillslope | place: USA:California | collected 2013-09-17 | reverse complement strand
GACGCCACGGCCGGCTGGACGCTCTCGATCGGCGCGTTCACCTGGTGCCCGGACAGCTCGTGCGTATACGCCGTCGTGGAAGAGCGCGGGCGCGACCAGATCTACCGCATCGACGTGCCGTCGTTCCGTCGCACGGCGGTGCCCGCGGGCGGGGGCGCCAACACCAACGTGCGGGTCCTCCCGGGCGGCGCGGGGCTGGTGTACCTGCACCAGAGCGCCACACAGCCCGCCGAGCTCTGGGCCGGCGGCCGGCAGCTGTCGCATCTCGCGGACGCCGCGCTCGCCGGGCTCGACCTGAAACCGCTCGAGGAGTACGGCTTCGTCGGCGCCCTCGGGGACTCCGTCCATGGCTGGATTCTGCACCCCCCGGGATTCGATCCAGCGCGGAAATACCCCCTCATCTACCTCGTGCACGGCGGTCCCCAGGGCGCCTGGGATGATACCTGGCACACGCGCTGGAACTACCAGATGTTCGCCGCGCGTGGCTACGTCGTCGCGGCCGTCAACTTCCACGGCTCGACGGGCTACGGCCAGCGGTTCACCGATGCGATCTCCCAGCACTGGGGCGACTACCCCTTCGCCGACCTGGTGAAAGGGCTCGACGTCGTGGCGCGGCTGCCCTACGTCGACTCGACGCGGATGGGCGCGGCCGGCGCGTCCTATGGGGGCTACATGATCTATTGGCTCGCCGGCCATACCGACCGCTTCAAGGTGCTCGTGGCGCACGACGGCGTCTTCAACCCGGTGAGTATGGCGGGCACGACCGAGGAGCTCTGGTTCGTCGACTGGGAGTTCGGCGGCACGCCGTACGCGAACCGGGCGCTGTACGAGAAGTGGTCTCCCCTCGCCTTCGTCCGGAACTGGAAGACGCCGATTTTGATCGTGCACTCGCAACTCGACTACCGGGTGGACCTGTCGGAGGGGTATCAGGCTTTCACGGCCGCGAAGGTGTTGGGCGTGCCCGCCAAGTTCCTGTACTTTCCCGACGAGGGGCACTGGGTGACCCGGCCGCGCAACCGGCGGCTGTGGTGGGGCACGGTGCTCGACTGGCTGGACCAGTACCTCCAACCCCGAGCCGCGACCGAGGCACGCTGATGGCGGCGTGGTTCCCTACCCGGTCGGTCCGGTCTGCTGGCGGTATCCGAGCGCCACACCGCCTACCACCATCAGGAGCCCGATCCACCCCAGTACGGTCAGCTGCTGATTGAACAGGGTCCACGCGAGCAAGCTGCCGACAACCGGCTCGATCGTGGCGGCGACCGCCGTGGGGGCCGCGTCGATCCGCTTGACGGCGGCGAAGAAGAGGAAGTTGGCGGCGAGCACGGAGCCGAGGGACAAGAGCAGCACGTAGAGCCACGCCCCCGGGGTGTGCGGCGGTACCGGGGGATGCCCCGCGAGCGGCAGCACGAGCCCGAGCACCACGCCGCCGCCCAATACCTCGAGGAACAGCACTTGGCGCGCGCCGTAGCGGGGGACGGCGTAGCGCGCGAGCAGCGTCGTGCCGGCGTAGGACACCATCGCGAGGAGCCCGCCCGCCACGCCTTGCACGAGACTCGGCAGCGGGATGGCCGCGGCTCCAGCCCCGTGACTGCCGCCCTGCACCGTGAGGGCCGCCCCGGCCATCACGACGAGCGCGAGGACTACGCGCAGCGTGGTGAGCTGCTCTCCGAGCAGTGGCTTGGCGAGGACGGCGACGAGCACCGGCGCGACGTAGAGCAGGGCGGCCGCGCCGGCGACGCCCGTCCCCGCGATTCCGAACTGGTACGCGACCTCGAACAGCGCCACCAGCACGCCGCCCCCGAGCCCGACCAACAGCCACGCCCGCCGCTCGATCCGGAACAGCTCGGGCCGGAGGCATCCGTACAGGACCAGCCCCGCGAGCCCGACCAGGAGGCGCCAGAACCCGATGCCCGTGATCGCCTCGCCGGCGCGATACAGGGCCGTCGACAGCGGGCCGGTCGTGCCCCACACGGCCCCGGCCGAGAGCGCGAACAGATAGCCCGCGAGGCGCGCGGTGCGCGACATCGCGGGTTGGGCGCTGGCCGTCATGGGCCCAAGGATAGAGGCACGCGACCCGGTCTAGCTAGGCCGGCCACCCCGCTCGAGCGCCGCGCGGATCGCGGCGGTAATAGCGTCGCGGTCCCCAGGCCGGCCCCACCACTCGAGGGCGAAGCGGCCGAGCGCCAGCAACCCGAGCGCGGTCCCGAGCAGCAAGACCATGATCCTCGCGGTCGCCGTCGGCGGCGCGAGGCGCGTCGGCGCGAGCGCGACAACGAAGCAGACGAGCGCGGGAGCGAGCCAGACGGGCAACAGCAGCCGGGCGAGCCGGGTCATGCGGAAGCGACCTTGGAGCACGGTGCTGCCGTCGCGCTCGCGGAATCGCCCGACGAAGGTACGGCGGAACAGGGCCCGGTACTTGGCGCCGTCCCGATAGTACAGCACGGCGGAGTCGCCGCGGATCCAGCCATCCATGCCGGCGCTGTTCCAGGGCCGCGCATCGATTGCCGCCTCGAGCCTGGTCGCCGCGTCGGCCGACGAGCCGGCGCAGGAGAAGCTGATGGGTCTCACGCGGGCCACCACCGGCCGCGCGGGGAGAGCGCCCCGGTCATACCAGCTCGCCCTCGAGCACGGTCACGGCTTGTCCGGCGAGCACGACCCGGTCGCCGGCATGGCGCACGCGGACCGTGCCGCCCCGAGGGGATGCCTGGTAGGCGGTCATCTCCGTGCGGCCGAGGCGCTCGCTCCAAAACGGCGTCAGGGCGCAGTGGGCGGAGCCGGTCACCGGGTCCTCCCGGACGCCCGCGCGGGGGGCGAAGAAGCGCGAGATGAAGTCATAGCCCGGCGTGGCGGCACGGCTCGTCACGATGATGCCGCGCGCGTCCACCTGCTCGAGCGCCGCGAAGTCCGGCTGCAGATTCCGCACCGTATCCTCGTGCTCGACCAGGACGAGGTAGTCGAAGCGACTCCGCCCCACCCAGCGGGGCTCAACGCCGAGCGCAGCGGCGAGTCCTGCGGGCGGCGGGGCGGGCGCGGGGCCCATAGCCGGGAAGTCGAGCTCGATCCACTCGCCTCGGCGATCGGCGGTGAGGAGCCCGCTCAGCGTATGGAAGCGGGCCTGGCGGTCGCTCGGGAGGTGACCGTCCTGCCACAGCACGTGCGCGCTCGCCAAGGTCGCATGACCGCACGGAGCCGGTAGCCCTCGTTCTCCGGATGCAGGAAGGCCGTCTCGGAGAGATTCATCTCGCGGGCGACGTCCTGCATCCAGCGCTCGCCCCGCGGCGCGGAGAGCACGCAAACGGCGGCAGGGTTGCCGCCGAAGGGGCGGTCCGCGAACGCGTCAACCTGCACGATCCTCAGGCCCACGACTCTAAAGTAGCCTGCTGCCGCCCGCGGTGGAGCGGCCGGCTCCGCTCAGCCGCCGAGGCGAAAGGTCGTCTTCTTGTGGAGGAGGCTGTTCTCGTGGCCGATCACAAGCCACGTTGGGGGCACGAGGCTCGCGATCTCGAGCCGTAGCTCGCCGGCGTCAGCGGGGACGTCAAACCCGACGTCGGCGGTGTAGGACTCGCCTGGCACGAGCGGCCGCGTGAGCGGCGGCGCGTCGCCCGCCCCGAGCGCCCCCTGCGCGGCGAGCGAATAGGCGTAGTGGCCGCCCGCACCGTCCGCCAGGTCGATCCGGTGTTCACCCGGCCAGAGCGGCGCCATGCCGCGATGCGGCGAGATCGTCGCCGAGTCGAACCGCACCCGGATCGTGACGACGCGGAAGACCCCTCGCGCGTGCTGCCGTACCGCACCGCTGCCGAGGGTCGGCGTGGTCCGCACGCCGACGACGGAGTAGGCGAGGTGGCAATCGATCTCGCACAGGTGCTTCTCCGCACCCGGGGCGAGGACGACGTCCCGGCTCGTGAGCGCGGCGATGAAGAAGGCGGCGCCGTACAGCACCCACGCGGCGCCCAAGCCCAGCGTGAACCGTCGCACCAACTCGCGGCGTCGCGCGATGAGCGCCGCCCCGATGGCGAGCAGCGCGACGCCGCTGCCGCCCACGAAGGCGAAGAGCGCGAGCAGGTTGAGCGGCGTGAGGCCGTCGGTAATCAGGCGATCGCCCCCTTGGGCACGACGGTTGGGAGGCTGCCGAAGCGGCGCTCCCGCGCCCCGAACGCGGCGACGGCGCGGGCGAGCTCGGCGGCACCGAAATCGGGCCACATCGTATCGCTGAAGTAGAGCTCGGCGTAGGCGCATTCCCACAGCAGGAAATCCGACAGACGTTGCTCCCCGCCGGTGCGGATCAGGAGATCGACATCGGGCAGGATCGCGCCGGCCCGGATCGCCCACCGCGCCGAGTAGTCGATGGCGAGCCTGAGGCAGAGGCGGCTGCCCGTGACCGTCGCCCCCTCGGCCAGGGCGATAGCGGCGACCAGCTGTGCGGGGAGCCGATCGCGTCGCCCCACGATCTCGAGGTGCACATCGTGGGCGCGGAGCCGTGCGGTCTCCGACCGCAGGTAGCGGGCGAACAGGCGCATCAGGGCCGTCACCTCGCCCGTCGGCCGCTTCCAATTGTCCGCCGAGAACGCGTACAACGTGAGGGCCGCGATGCCGAGCGCGGGCGCTGCCTCGACCACGCGCCGCACCGCCTCGGCTCCGGCGCGGTGGCCGACGACCCGAGGCACGCCGCGGCGCGTGGCCCAGCGGCCATTGCCGTCCATCACGACGGCGACGTGGAGAGAAGCGCTTTGCCGCATAAAGTCTGTCCTCAAAAAAAACCGGCCGCCCTCAGGCCTGACGGGTGGCGTGAATCAGGGCTTCCATGTGATCGAGATAGCGTTCCAGGGCCCGGCGTCCGGCGGCGGTGAGCCGGTACTCGGTTTTCGGAATGCGACCCTCGAAGGACTTGGTGCACGTGACGTAGGATGCCTCCTCGAGCCGGCGCGCGTGGACGCTCAAGTTGCCGTCGGTGGTGCGCAGCAGCGACTTGAGCTGGTTGAAGCTCAGCGGCTCGGCGACGGCGAGCGCGCTCACGATTCCGAGGCGGACGCGTTCGTGGATCACGCGGTCGAGTTCGGCCGCGCGGAGCGCGCCCCGCCCGCTCAACAGCGCCGGAACCGCCGTCTCCGCTTTGCGCGCCGTGCCCGGCTTAGCCACCGTGCCTCTGGGCGATGACGGCGCCGAAGGCGAGGTGCAGCCCGCCGAAGCCTGCCGCCATCCACCAATTCCCCCAGGCCGCGGGGCCGAGCAGCGCCACGGACCCGACGAGCATGAAGCACAGCCCCATCACGGGGACGATGCGCACCGAAAACGCGCCGCCCGTGACGAATCCCGCCCCGTAGAGCAGCAGCCACGTGCCGGGGAGTGCGTGCCACAGGCCGGCGCGCCACAACGCCACGGTGAGGAGGCCGCCGACCACCATCGGCGGCAGGAAGCTCAGGCCGAACCGCCGGCCCGGCCCCGAGAGGAGCGGATCGTGCACGGCGAAGGCCTTGCGCACCAGCGCCGCGCCCCCGATGGCGAGGGCCACGACCGCCTCGCCGAGCCAGATGGCGAGCCACAGCTCCGGTGTCGGTTGGCGCGCGGCGAGGAGCGCTGCGCCGAGCGCCGTGGCCCCGACCACCGCCAGCCCCCAGCCCGGGACGGCCGTGAACGACGCGGCGCGCTCCATCGTCTGCCGGATGTAGCGGAGGTTATCGAGGGCGCGGTCGTGCAGCGGGCGAGGCGCGGCCATGGCTCCGACGCTAGCACTGGAGGCTCCCGTTTGTCAAGTACTTTGTATCACAAAGTCACTACGCTTCACGCCACCCCGGCACCGCACCACCTGTCAGCCGAAAGGGCGTCCGTGCGCGTCTACATCTCCGTCGACATGGAAGGGATCGCGGGCGTCGTCCACGAATCGCAGACCGACCCCACCGGCCCGGGTACGGCCGCCGACTACGAGCGGTTTCGCCGTCTCATGACCGCGGAGGCCAATGCGGCCGTTGAGGGCGCGCTCGCGGCCGGCGCCACGACGGTGCTCGTGAACGACGGCCACTGGTTCATGCGCAACCTGCTCGCCGAAGCGCTCCACCCCGCGGCCGAGCTCCTGGCCGGCGACCCCAAGCCCCAGTCGATGATGCAAGGCATCGACGCGGGCTTCGACGTGGCCGTGTTCATCGGCTATCACGCGCGCGCCGGGACAGCGCACGCCATCCTCGACCATACCTACGCGGACCGGATCCAGGAGGTGCGGCTCAACGACAAGCCGGTCGGGGAAATCGGTCTGAACGCGGCCCTCGCCGGCGTCTACGGCGTGCCGATCGCCTGCGTGTCGGGCGATGCCGCTGTCGCCGCCGAGACGAAGGACCTGCTGGGCGAGGGCGTAGCCACGGTAGTCGTGAAGCAGGCGGTGAGCCGCCACGCCGCCCGCGGCGTCGCCCCCGCCGTGGCGTGCCGCATGATCCGCGAGGAGGTCGCGCGCGCGCTGGGGCGCCCGCACCGGCCGTTCACCGTGCCCCCGCCGATCACGCTGGACGTGGACTTCGCCCTCACGATCCACGCAGATCGGGCGGAGGTCTGCCCGGGCGCCGCGCGCACCGCCGGCCGGACCGTGACGGTCACGCACCAGGACTACCGGGACGTGTTCCGGGCGTGGCGCGCGCTGCTCAACCTGTCGGCCGGCGCGTGACTACGGCGCCAGCAGCACCAGCCCGCAGTCTCCGACGATCCTGAACCCGATCGAAGAGTAGGCCCGTCGGGCCGCCTCGTTCGCGGGGTGCGCAAACAGCACGGCTCGGCGCACCCCCTGCTTGCCGGCGGCGAGCAGCGCGCCGGCCACGACCGAGCGGGCGTAGCCCCGGCCCCGCTCGGCGGGCGGCGTCCACACGCCGCCGATCTGCACGATCTCGGGTAGCATCGCGTTGAATGCCGCATAGGCGACGAGCGTGTCGCCGGCGGCGAGCACCCAGTCCGCGCCCCGCTGATGCTGGAGCCGGATGTCCGCCTCGCTCACGCGGCGCAGCTCGGGCGTCTCCGGCGTGCCGAGCGCCTCGACGGAAAAGCTGACGCGCCAGTTCACGAGCAGCGCGAGCTCCTGCGTCGCGGGATGGCGGACGCGGACCTCGCCCCCCACGAGTGGTCGCGGGACGGCGAGGCGCGCGAGCTCGAGCGCGTACAGCTCGTCGCGGCTGTCCTGGACGGTCGGCGCCGACGCGAGGCCGAGCGCCGCGCGGGCTGTGACGACTTGGTCCCACGGCCCGGACAGGCCGGTCACGGCGCGGCCCGAATGCCGCACCGCTGCGCGCGCGAGCGCGCCCGCCTGCGTCGGCGCTTGCACCAGCACCATGCCGTTCCAACAGTGCGCCGCGACCCCCGTGATGCGGCCGCCCGCGAGCGCGGCCACGTACGTGGCCTCGAGCGGCGCCCCGCGGTCGATGAGCCCGGCGGCGAGCGCGTTGGCGCGCAGGAACATGGAGCTATCGGTGTGGTCGGTGAGAAAGGCGTCCAGCGCCGTCTCGTCCCCAGGCCGGAGCAGGCGCAGGTCGGGTCCGCGCCCACTCATGGCCAGCGCGCTGACACGCTCGGATCAGCCCGGCGTGGGGCGCCGCAGCTTGAGCAGCTTGAGCGACAGGCTGCGCGCCAGGATGCCGATGCCGGCGGCGTCGCCCTCGCGGCGCGGGACGGCGCGGTAGATCAAGATCACCAGGATCCAGGTGAGCCAGCTCGACCGCTCGCTCCACGAGAGCCCCGCGAACATGAGCCAGGGCTGCGTATAGGCCACGATGACGCGGTTGGCGCGGTAGCCGTGGGCGCTCGGCCCGGAGAGATTCCAGACGCAGGTCACCTTGCCCCAGCCGTGATTGTCACTCCCACCCACTGCCAGCAAATCGTGTTCCTCGGCTAGCCGCAACACGCGGGCACGCGCCGTGGCCGGGAAGCCGATCGCCTTGGGCGCGCAGTTGACGATCTCGAAGCCATCGACGCCGGCGGTGACGAACTGGTCCAGATCATCCCAATGGTGCAGCCAGTATTCCGGGAGCGACGCGATCCCGATCGCCCCCGTGCGATGCAGCTCGGCGAACACGCCGAGCATGCCGTGAGCGTCGCTGCTGTAGGCCGCCCGATCGATCAGTGTCCCCGCGCCGAGCGCGACGACGTGCTGTCCGTAGACGCTCCACTCGACGCCGGGCAAGAGCCGGATGGGGTCGTCGATCGTTCGGTCGAAGATCACGTTGTGATCGGTGACATAGGACGCCTGGAACCCCTGCGCCGCGTGCCAGCGGGCGAGGTCCGCGACGGTCCAGTCGGGCCGGCCGTCGTGCGAACGTGCCGTGTGCGCGTGGTAATCGATCACCGTGAGCGTCGAGTCCGCGGTAACGAGCCGCGGCACCGGGCGGGGCAGCGCGACGACGGCGACCACGAGGAGCGCGCAGCCGAGCGCCGTCGCCCCGGCGCGCAGCAGGCGTCGCGCGAGCGGGCCGGGCCGCGTCAGCCCCCAGACGGCGATGACCGGCACCCACACCAACAGGAACGCCCGCGCCCGCTCGAGGCTCAGGAACGTCAGGGCATCGAGCACGTCCGACGCCGGCGCGAACACCGTGTAGAGCGCGGGGCGGACGAGGTCCGCGTCAGGCGGGGGCGCGCCGCTCACGGCGTCGACGAGCGCCGGCAGCGGAGCCAGGGCGGACACGAGCACCAGCGCGATGAGTCCGAGCGTGATCGGGTAGCGGCGGAGGAGATTCACTCGTACAATCTTGGGCATGAGGTCGCTCCACGCCACGGTGCTCGGGCCGCTCGCGTCGGGGATGGTGGCGGCGGGACTCGCGTGCCGCCAGGCGGCGCGCGCACCTGCCCGCCCACCCGACGCCGGCGCCATGGTGACGGTCTACGTCGCGCCGGGAATCGCGGACCGCGTGATGGGTCGGCTGCAGCTGGTCGCGGCGCGCCACCAGTGGGCGCTGTCGGTGCGCACCGACAGCGCGGCCGTCGGTGAGGCCGATCTGCGGATCGTCGACAGCGCGGGCCACTGGGTCGGCCGCATTCGGCCGGGCTCCGCTCTCGCCGCCCAGGCGCAGCAGATGGCGGACGCCGTGCTGCGCTGATGCCCACCGTGCGCCGCGACCGCCCGGCCTTGCTCGCGGAGAGCCACGCCATCCGATGACGCCGCTTGCCGAGCAGATCACGGAGCGCTTCGCCCAGATTCCCGATGTCGTGCTCGGGCCGCTCCGCGGACGGGCCGAGCCCGACTGGCACCGGGCCCCGGCGGGGCAGTGGACACCCGCGCAGATCGTCCACCACCTCGCGATCTCGCTCGAGACGAGCGGGCGCACGTTCGAAGCGCGGCGCGCGAAACCGCCGATGCAACGCCGGCGGCGGACGGCGCGCGAGCTCCTCGGCTACATCCTCGTCCTCGGCTTGGGCCGGACCCTGCCGGGCCGGGAGGCGCCGGCGGCCGTCCGGCCTGCCGAGCGACCCGAGCCCCGAGCCGTCGAGCGCCAGCTGCGCGAGGGAGTGGAACGCTTTCTCGGGCTGGGGCGCACGCTCCTCCCCGACCGGCGCGCCGACCTGTTCGTCAAGAATCCCGCGCTCGGGGACCTGACCGTGCCGGAATGGCTCCGGTTCCACGTCTGGCACTGTGCGCATCACGCGCGGCAGATCCGCGCGCGCCTCGCGTCGTGAGTCGCAAACGCAAGCGCAAGCTCACGCTGCGCGTGCCGAATCCCGACGCACCGGTGAAGGAGCGCCTCAAGACCCCCTCGCATAAGGTGCACCGGTCTGCCACCCAGTACCGGCGCCAGCCGAAGCACCGGCGGCCGCCCGAAGAGGGTGAGTGACCGGAGAGCGATGCCCGACTACGCCTACGTGATCGTCGGTGGCGGGATGACCGCCGACGCCGCCGCTCACGCCGTCCGCGAGGTCGATCCCACGGGATCGATCGCTCTCATTGGGGCGGAGCCCCATCCGCCGTACAATCGGCCGCCCCTTTCCAAGGCCCTGTGGAAGGGGGAGGCGGAAGAGACCATCTGGCGCGACACCGCCGCGACCGGCGCCGAGCTGCACCTCGGCCGACGCGTCACGGCGATCGACCCACGCGGCCACACGGCGACGGACGACCAGGGTACGGTGTACCGGTTCTCGAAGCTCTTGCTCGCGACCGGCGGCATGCCGCGCCGGGTCCCGCCCGAATCCGATGAGATCATCTACTTCCGCACGCTCGACGACTACCGTCGGCTTCGGGCGCTCGCCGGCCAGAAGCGGCGCTTCGCCGTCATCGGTGGGGGATTCATCGGGAGCGAAGTCGCCGCGGCGCTCCGCATACAGGACCGCGAGGTAACGATGCTCGTGCCGGAGGCGGGCGTCAGCGCACGGCTGTTCCCCGCCGACCTGTCGAGCTTCCTGGTGGAGTACTACCGCCAGAAGGGCGTCGTCATGCGGATGGGAGAGGGGCTGGCGCGGCTCGACCAGCGCGCCGGTCAGACCATCGTACGCACCACCACCGGCGGCGAGCTCGCCGCCGACGGCGTCGTCGCCGGGCTCGGCGTCGCGCCCGACGTTGCCCTGGCCCAGCAGGTCGGGCTCCGCACGGACAACGGCATCGTCGTGGACGAGTTCTGCCGTACCAGTGTCGCCGATATCTACGCGGCCGGCGACGTGGCCAACTTCGCGACCCCGGCGTTGGGCACGCGGGTCCGGGTGGAGCACGAGGACAACGCCAACACCATGGGGCGTACCGCCGGCCTCAACATGGCGGGGCGCCGGACGGCGTATCACCACCTGCCGTTCTTCTACTCCGACCTGTTCGAGCTTGGCTACGAGGCGGTAGGCGAGCTGGACGCGAGGCTCGAGACCGTGGCCGACTGGAAGCAGCCGTTCCGCGAGGGCGTGGTCTACTACGTGAGAGACGGTCGCGTGCGCGGCGTCCTGTTGTGGAACACCTGGGGGCAGGTGGACCACGCGCGCGCCCTCATCGCGGAGGCCGGACCGTTCCGGCCTGCGGCCCTCAAAGGTCGTCTCCCCGCCTAACCGCGCCGCGGGCCACTGCGGCGGCCATCGCCGCGCGTGAGCCGTACACTCCGGTGGTCGTGGCGCACGGCGGCGGCGAACGACTCACGCGGGGGTCGGCCCAGCTCTTCGGAGCGATCTATATTTCGCGACATGAAGTACGCCCTGCGGCTCTCCCTCCTCGTGAGCCTGAGCGCCTGCCAGACCCGGGCGAGCGCGCCGGGCGACGCGCCCGATGTGGCTCAGCTGCTG
>WNFJ01269131.1_pt2 | contig 11215 bp, 10 predicted proteins | sample 5400461 | NCBI WGS metagenome assembly WNFJ01 (sample SAMN13153349, study PRJNA577476) | soil metagenome | isolation source: 115 cm saprolite on Douglas fir-dominated hillslope | place: USA:California | collected 2013-09-17 | reverse complement strand
TCAGTCCACGTAAGTCCAACGGAATTGACGTCAATCCCCCCTCCTTGACACGATTTGGACACAGTTCCAGCGGTGGGTGGTCCATGAGCTTTCTCCACCGCTGTCGATCCCGCATCGCTTCCACTACTTGCGAGTTTGTTTGCGGGGATCGTCCTTCGGGTCCGCGTACAGGATGTCGAAGGGCTTCTCCCCCCACGCGAGGAAGGTGCACGGCCGCGCGCACTTCGCCACGTAGCGCATTTGACCTGGGAGGAAGAAGTACCCGCCCTCCTCGATCGACTGCGGCGGGCCTCCATCGGGCTCGATGACCATCGAGCCCTTCGTCATCACGACGGCGACGTCGTTCGTATGCCAGTGCATCGGGACCACGAACCTGGCGGGAAAACGCCCGAAGAATGCGTAGGGACCCTCCTGCGGATCCCCGCGCACCACCGCCCCGTGGGCGCCGGGCGGAAGGGCGTCCTTCGGCTTCCACACGAACTGTGCGGGGTTGAAGATGGGAAAGCCAGGTGCGGCGGCCGAAAGCGCCAGGGTGCCGAGCACCGTGACAAGCCTCAATGCGGTCATGGTAACCTCCTGTCTCGGGGGAAACTGCATTTCGGCGTGAACTGTAGGGGGTCGAGAGGGGGCTAGTCCTTCCATCGCTCTTCCATTTCTCTTCCAAATTTCTTGCGATAAAGGCGAACGGTGCGCCCTGATTCAGTCGCAGAGGTCTTCGCGTTCGGCCAATATCGGCTGGACACGGGCCAGGGCGTCTTGCTGCGCCGCGGGGAGCCGGTGCCGCTCTTTCCCAAAGCGGTCCAGCTGCTCGCCGAACTGGTGCGCAACGCCGGCCGGGTCGTCCGCCGGGAGCAGCTCGTCGAGGCTTTGTGGCCCGATGTGGTCGTCGAGGAGGGCAACCTGGCGAAGCTCGTCTTCCTGCTCCGCAAGGAGCTTGGGGAAGATCTCATTCAGACCGTGCCTAAGCGCGGCTACCGCTTTTCCGGGCAACTCACGCCCCCGAGCCCCGTGCTGGATGCCAGTCCGGCGGTCGTCGCCGTGCTTCCCTTCGTGGATCTCAGTGAAGGCAGGACGGAAGGGAGCTTCTGCGAAGGCCTGAGCGAGGAAGTCCTCAACGCCCTCTCGCGTCGGCCCGGCACAAAGGTGGTCGCGCGGAGCTCCTCGTTCAAGTTCGGGGGCGATGCGCCGGATGCGAAGGAGATCGGGCGCAGGCTCTCCGCCTCGCTGCTCGTCGAAGGCAGCATCCGCAAGTCGGGCGGGCGGTTGCGCGTCACTGCTCGCCTCGTCGACGCAGGTACGGGATACCAGCGCTGGTCGCACGTGTTCGATCGGCCTGCGGAAGACGTCTTCGCCGTCCAGGACGAGATTGCACGGACAGTGGCGCGTTGCATCCATCCCGAGCTTCCCGAGCCGGATCTCCGGGCCCCGCGCGCCCTCGATCTCGAGACCTACGAGCTCTTCTTGAAGGGTCGATACCATTGGAACCGGCGTCCCGGACCGGTGGTGTGGGAGGCGCTCAAGTGCTTCGAGAAGGTCATCGAGCGGGCGCCCCGCTACGCCGAGGCATGGGCGGCCATCGCGGACATCTATGCGACGCTGGGCTCGTGGGAGTCGGGAGTGCTCGAGCCAGCGGAGGCCGAGTCCAAGGCGCGGACGGCGGCGGCTCGGGCCCTGGAAATCGACCCTGATCTGGGAGAAGCGCACACCTCCCTCGCGTATGTTGCCATGCATCAAGGCCTAGACCTGCGCGCCGGCGAAGAGGGCTTCCGCCATGGACTGCGGCTCAATCCAAACTACGCGCCTGCGCACCACTGGTACTCGCACTGCCTGGCCGCGGCGGGATCTTTCGCGGAATCCCTGGCCCAGAGCCGGTTCGCGCTCGCGCTGGATCCAATGAACCTTCTGCTCAGCGTGCACCTCGCCTGGCACCATCACATGGCGCGCGAACCGTCGCTCACGCTCGAGCAGGCGGAGCGCGTCGTGGAAATGGATCGCAGCTACCACTGGGGCCACTACTTCGTGGGCTGGGGCGCGGAGGCCCTGGGTGAGACGGGCCGCGCAGTGGAAGCGATGCGCGAAGCCGTGCGCAGCTCTGGCGAGGATTCGGTCATGGTCGCGGGCCTGGCACGCGCTCACGCCGCCGCAGGCGATCGGCGCGAGGCGCAGGCGGCGCTGCGTGAGCTGGAGCGACGGCGCAAGGGCCGCGCGCTCTTTGCTTACGAGGAAGCAATCGTTCACCTGGCCTTGGGTGATCGCGGCCGCGCGCTGGGTCTGCTTGCGCAGGCGAAGGCCGACCGGTCGGGCTGGATGGCGTACCTGGCGGTCGATCCGCGCCTGGATCCTCTGCGGGGGGATCCGCGGTTCCAGGCATTACTCCCAGCCGGATGAGGCACGCGCCGATCGCCGATAGGGCGTGCGGAGTCGGTCGTCATGAGGATGATCGGCCACAAGACGCGCGCCGTGGTCGAGCGCAACAACGTGGTCGCCGAGGAAGACCTGCGCGATGCCGTTCAGCGAATTGAGGGCGCGCGTTTACATCAAAAAACTGTCAAAGCTTCCAAAGAGGATCTCGAAAGACTCAAAAACCCTCTCCGTAAGTGCGGAGAGGGTTTGAGTTTTCAAATTGCGGGGCTGGATTTGAACCAGCGATCTTCGGGTTATGAGGCCGGGGTCGCGCTGTTTGAGGTCCTCGAGAGAGGGCAGGCCGGTCACTGGCCGCCACAGCCGTTTGAGACGGGAAGCGCCGCGGTGCGAGGAGTTGGTGGTGGGATACGACTCGCTTGAGGTGTGAGACCAGAGGCCCCGTCGGGATTTGCCCCTACGTCCGTGGCCCCAGGCAGTCAAGGCCGAGAGGCTTGTGCGGACCGGTTTTGATATGCTGAGTCCCCTCCCAAACAGAGGCGGATCAACACAATTGTCACGAGTACTTTATGCACTCGTTTTAGGTCTTCCAAGCACCACGGAGGTCGTCATGCCATACAGGGCGGAGATCAGCAGAAAGAATCCCGGTTGTTTCCTCTTTCTCGTCGACCAGTCGGGGTCGATGGAAGACCCGTTCGGCGGCGAGAGCGGCCGCAAGAAGGCTGACGAGATGGCCACCATCCTCAACAAGCTGATCCACAACATCTCGTTGCGTTGTGCCAAGTCGGACGCCATCTACGACTACTTCCACGTCGGCGTCCTGGGCTACAGCGAAGACAAGTCAAAGCCCGCACTGGGCGGCAGCCTCGCTGGCAAGGAGCTGGTCCCCATCAGCGAGTTGGCCAACAACCCCCTTCGCATCGAAGACCGCACCAAGAAGCAGGACGACGGGGCCGGAGGGATCGTCGAACAGTCAGTGAAGTTCCCGGTCTGGTTCGATCCGACCTGGTCCGGAGGAACGCCGATGTGCGCCGCGCTGAAGGAGGCCCAGGGCGTCATCAAGAAGTGGTCCGCAGAGCACGCCAAGGGATTTCCGCCCATCGTCATCAACATCACCGACGGCGAATCCAGCGATGGCGATCCCGTAGCCGATGCCAAGGCGCTCACCGGCCTGGGCACCGACGACGGCCCGACGCTGTTGTTCAACGTCCACCTCTCCTCGACGGCCGGCGCGCCCATCGAGCTGCCTGGGAAGCCGGACGGGTTGCCCGACCAGTACGCCAAGCAGCTGTTCGAGATGTCCTCGGTGCTCACGCCGTTCATGGTCGGCCGGGCCCGGGAGTTGGGAATGGCGGTGGATGAGACCTCGCGAGGATTCGTGTTCAACGCTCAGCCGGTGCAGGTGATTCAGTTCCTCGACATCGGGACCCGGCCGGCCCAATTGCGGTGAGCTCGGGCTCTCCCTTCGCCATCGCCGCCTTCTGGTGCCAGAAGGCGGGCAACGCCGTCGAGGAGTACGAGGACGCCTGGTCGGTCCGGCGGGTGGGGGAAACCGCCGGCTGTCGCGTCGCCATCGCCGACGGGGCCACGGAGACCAGCTACTCGAAGATCTGGGCCACGCTGCTGGTGGAGAGTTATCTCCGCGACTCGGTGACCGGCCCCGAGTTCTTCGACCGACTGGAGGCGGCGCGTCGACTCTGGCGCCAGCGCGCATTCAGAAACACCCGGCCCCTCCCTTGGTACGCGGCAGAGAAGGCGAAACAAGGGGCCTTCGCCACGTTTCTGGGCTTCGAGCTGAACGTCGCCGGCAAGGTATGGCGCGCCGTCGCGATCGGGGACTCCTGCATGTTCCAACTCGATGCGGCCAAGCAGGAGATGAGGGTGGTGCAAGCGTTCCCGCTCTCTCGTTCGACCGAGTTCGGAACCAGTCCGTACCTGGTGGGCTCCAATCCGGAAGGCGCAGCCACGGTCGGTGCCCATGCCGAAGTGTGTCAAGGTTCGCTGCGTCGCGACGACCTCATGCTGTTCGCGACCGACGCGTTGTCGGCGTGGCTTCTCCGGCGCGAAGAGGACGGGGCGCCGGCCTGGAAGGAAGCATGCGAGTCCATCGCCGAACAATCCGACTTCGAAGTCTTCGTCCAACGCGCCCGGGACGACGGGATGCGCAACGACGACGTGACGCTGCTGCGGGTGACCTTCCGCGGGTGAGCGGCCTGTAGAGACGACCGATGGCGACCTGGCCGGATCTGACTGAGTATCACGAGGCGCTGCAGCACCCCGCGAAATCGTTCGCGGACGCGGGATTGAAGCAGGCCAAGATCGAGCTCGATCGGTTCGGGATGCCGAAGCCGGCGACGGGCGGCAACGCGGTGGTCTACAAGGCCTCCGAGAGAGCCGAAACCTGGGCGGTGCGCTGCTTTTTGCGGCCCATCAGCGACCACGCCGAGCGCTACGCCGCCATTTCCAGGCATCTCGAAAAAGCCCGCTTGAGCTACGGGGCCCGGTTCCTTTTTCTCAAAGACGGCATTCTGGTGCGTGGGAATTGGTTCCCGGTCGTGAAGATGGCCTGGGTCGACGGCGATCTCTTCCACCGGTACATCGAGGATCACCTGAAGCAGCCTGCGGTCCTCGCGGGCCTCCGGAAAAAATGGCGGACCCTGGTCCGCGAGCTGGAAGCGGCGCGATTGGCTCACGGCGATCTCCAACACGGGAACATCCTGGTCCGAAAGGACAGCCTGGTCCTCGTCGACTACGACGGCATGTGGGTGCCGGCTTTGAACGGCCGTTCGGCGACGGAGATCGGGCATCGCTCCTACCAGCACCCCAAGCGCTCGGAGTCCGACTTCGGCCCCTACCTGGACCGCTTTCCCGCGCTGGTTATCTACCTCTCCCTCGCCGCTCTGGAGCACAACCCCAAGCTCTGGGACGACTACCACACCGGCGACAACCTACTGTTTGTCCGCGACGACTTCCGACAGGCGGGGAAGAGTCCCTTGTGGCAAGAGCTCGCCGCGATCCGGTCGGACGAGATCGCGCACCTCACCGGAACCCTCGCGGCGTGTCTGGAGAAGAGCCCCTCGGACGTTCCGGATCTCGAATCGATCCTCAAGCACTCGACCCGGCTCAAGCCCAAGGCGTTGCCTGCCGGACCGCCGGCCGGCAAGGCAGCTCCTCCGTCGGGGCTGCCCGCATGGCTCGCCTCGGGCGCCGCCTCGGCGCTGCCGATCAGCGACGTGGCTCGGCAGTGGAAGATCGTCTGGTCGAGGCCGGGGCAGCGGGTCGAGACTCGGTGGAAAGCGGGGACCCCTGCGCCGGCCGCCGTCAAGCCAACGCACACCCGTCGGAGCAGCGGCGGAGGCACGAAGGTCGCGATCATCGTGATAGGTCTCGCCATCGCTGCGATCGTGGCATCGCAGGGGGCCACGACTCCGGCTGGGATCATCGCGGGCGCGGCGATCGTGATCGCTCTCCTGTCGTCCGGCGCTCCCAGGAGCGCGGCCGCGAGCGATGACGACGAAGGGGACTCCAGCGCGGGGCGCGAAACCTTTCGCGTCTCCACGCCTGGCATGAAATCCAAAGTCTTCGCCATTCAAGCATCGGCCGACGGCAACGAAGTGGCAGTCGTGACCCAGAACGGCGAGTGCGGCACCTGGGAGGTCGCGCACGACAGTTTCCGAGCGACCACCGCGAAGATGCCGGGCTTTCAAATAGCGGCGATGGCCCAAAACGCGCCCAAGGCGGTGGTGGCCGGCGACAGCGAAGCGGCCGTTTGGAACCTCGCGCAGTGGCTCAAGACCGCATGCCCGGTGGATTCCTCGGGGAAAGTGGAGTCGGTCGCGCTCTCTCCGGACGGGTCGCAGGCGGCCCTGGGATACACCCGGTCTTTGATCGACGTCGTCGACGTCTCGCGGAGAAACGCCGTCACCAAGCTCAAGGGGCACGGCGGTCCCGTCACGGCCATCGCCTTCTCCGACGACGGTCACCTCATCTCTGGCAGCACGGCCGGCTCAGTGCATCTCTCCCGACCGTCGAAAGGCGAGAAGGTCGCGGACGGATTCATTCACACCGCGCGGATCTCCGCCGTGGCAGCTGCTCCCAAGGGCCTCTTCTTCGCTTCCGGCGACGAACAAGGCGCCGTCACCGTATGGAGTCCAAACCTCGCCCGCGTGTTCTCGGTGCCGGTGTCGCGAGCCGGGATCGCCTGCATCTGTTTCGTCGGCCAGGGAGAGCCGGTGGTAGCGGTGGGTTGCAATGACGGCAGCGTGAAGATCCTCAACGTGTGGACCGGCAGGATCCTGGCGAATCATCAACTTGGCAAAGCGCCGGTCACGGCTTTGGCTCCTGCACGCAAGCGGCCCGGCCTCGCGGCCGGCACCGCCGACGGGCGCGTGTGCCTGCTTGCCATCAGCTGAGACGCCACTCTGGCGCCGAACTCGAGCAACATCAACAGGCGACCGTTGACGTGGCTTCCTCCGCTTGTCCAGCGCGCCAAGGTGGAAGTCTACGCCAAGGCTGAGGGCTTCGAGCTAGTTGAGCTCCTATCCGATGGCTTCGAGAGCGCGGAGGACCCGGCTTTTTCAACAAGGGTTTTCAAATGCTCGAGGACCGCAAGGCCGATTTCCTTCCGCCTCTCAAGCTCGAGGCCCTGATTATTCCCTCCGCCAATGGCGAGCATCGGACAACGGACCAAACGCTTCCGATGTTTCACCAGGACTGCGACCGAGTTGGCCTCCGACGGCGGCGTCAATACGACTCGCGCCGCACGTTCATCAGCCTGAGCCAAGCGGACCGGGCGCGGAAAGATATCCTCCGCTGGGTGACGCACGGGGCGACCGGCGATATCGTGGACCTCTACACGACGCTGCCCTGGGGCGCCTCTCTGCGCCGAGGTTGAGAAGCTGAGCATCGAGCTGCGGGAAGGCCGAGTCTTAGAGTTCCGCCAGCTTGCAGCCGTCGCGTGTGACAGTCCGTGTGACAGTCGCTCCGAGGCCAACGAAAAGCCCCCTCGCAAGTTCGCGAGAGGGCTTGGCATTTCAGAGTTGCGGGGGCTGGATTTGAACCAGCGACCTTCGGGTTATGAGAGCTAAGAGGTAGTTTTCCCAAGTGGGCGTCGCGCAAGCGGTTTCGTTTCAGAATCAAGGACTTCCACGGCAGTTGACGTTGCCGCGAGTGGCCTCGAGTTGACGCCATTCTCCGCTATTTACGGCAAGAAACCGTCAAGGTTTGAGTGTTGCTGGCAACCCGATGGCCACGCCACGTGCCGGCGTCAGCGCGTCGCCGACAAACTCAACTTCGCGATCCACGTCAGCCACTTCCCGCCCGGCACGAGCAAGTGGAACGAGGTCGGGCACCGACTGTTCTCCTTCATCTCGATCAACTGGCGCCGCCGGCCGCTCTGGACCTACGAAACGATCATCCACCTCATCGGCAACACGACCAACCGCTGCGGGCTCGTTGTGCGCGCGCGCCTCGATCGTCCCAGCTATCCCACCGACAAGAAGGTCTCCTCCAAGGGGCTTCGCGAGCTGAAGATCGAGAGAGACGACTTCCACGGTGATCGCGTTCGCGCCGGCGGGTGAGTTCGGTGCACGAGCGCCGAGCTTCCGCTTGCTGTTCGGGGCCGCATCCGAACTTCCACAGGTTTCGCCGCCCCCGGCTGAGCAACTGATTGGTCTCGCATGGCTCCACGCGGTCCACGCTCGCGCCTGCATCGCCCGAGGCAAGCTGTGGCAGGCGGAATACATGGTCAGCGGGCTGCGGGATCACGTTCTCTCGCTCGCGTGCCTGCGACACGGCCTTCCCGCGGCCGGCCCAAAGCCGAGGGATGGACCGTCTACCCGCGGAGGTGACGGCGCCGCTTCAGGCCGCGCTCGTTCGGCACTTGGATGCGGAGGAGTTGCGCGAGCGCTCCGCGTCGGAGTAGAGGCACTGCTCACCGAGGCTCGGAGGGTGAACGAAACGCTCGCGACCCGTCTCCGCGAAGTGCTCACGGACCTTGTTGCGACATGCTGACGCAGTCAAGACGGGTGGTTCCTGTCGATGGTCAGGTCGTTTGACTCAGTTCTTTACCGCGACAGTTGGCTTACATGTTTCGGTACTGCTTCCATCAAGAGTGCGAGAGCCTTTTTGAAGCCAGTCGATCCCGCGGTACTCCCCTTAAAGTGTCCCAGGCGCACCACGACGAGCTCGTGCGAGGGGATGATCAGCACATTCTGACCGCCCGCCCCGTTCATGGAGTACGCCTCCTTTGGAACAGGAAGCGCGCCGTCCCCGTTTATCCAAAAGAAGCCGCCATAAATGGGACGGTTGTCGGCCTTCCATGCCGGGGCCAACGTGCTGACGACCTTCACAAAACCTTCGGGCAAAATACGCTTGCCGTTCCAAACGCCGTCCTGAAGATAAAGGTTCCCGAGCCGCGCCCAATCCCGAGCCGACATAAAGTCGTACCCCTGGGTGAGAAAATTTCCAAATGGATCGGTTTCGATCACCATCGTCCGGATGCCGATCTTGTCAAACAGTGCGCGCTGCGGAAACGACAAGTACTCTTCGTGGCGTTTCTCAACAGCCAGACGAATCAAGTAGTTGATCAGCACCGGGTCGGTGTTGTGATAGCGACCCACGCTGCCAGGCGGCCACTGCAGCGGGCGAGTCGCAGCGTAATGGAACGCGTTGATACGGCCGGTGTACAGATACACATGGTCAGGATAGGTGCCCTTCGGATCGTAGTCGGGGTCCTGGGGCGCTTTGATCCGCAATCCGCTCGACATATTCAGAAGATCGGCGATCCGAATTTTCGCGTGTGGATCGTTTTCGCCTTGCCATTCCGGAATCGGCGCCGGCTGTGACAGCTGATAGACGCCGTCCTTGATGAGAATTCCAAGCAGCGTTGCGGTCACACTTTTGCCCATCGACCAGCTCTCGAGGGGCGTACGCACCGTAACGCCTTGGCCGTATCGCTCGCCGATCAACCGGCCTCTCCAGGTCACCACGAAGGCAGCAGTCATCTCGGCGGACGACTCGAACGCCGCATCCACCGCCTGCTTCACTTTGTTCAGGTCGAGTTCTGGCGCGAACGAATTCTTGGGCAGCAGGTCCCCCATCGGCCAAGGCTGTGTCGAGGGGTCCGGAAGCTTGCTCTTGACTTGGACCGGAGTGAAGCTCACCGAGCTTTGCCCAGCTGGAAGTGTCACGCAGCCCTGGCTGCCAAGGTACTTAGCTGTCAGCGCCACGCCATTCGGAAGGCCGACGTGGACCACCTTGGCGGCCCAATCGATCACCGGTTTGCCGACTTTTGCGCGCTCTGCGTAAGGACTCGTAAAATAGCCCACGTTCTCCGCTGCGAAGTCAGGGTCAAGGCCGGTGACGAACACTGCCGAACACATGATTTTCGCAAAGCCAGACGTGTGATGCTCGAGCGGATCTCCCGGCGGTGGCACATAGGGCGTGTTGAGTTCCAGAGACTTGGCGCGAGCGATGAGCACCTCGCGCGGTGAAACCGTCGATTGTTGCGCAGCGGGTGATCCGCCATCCGTCGCCAGCTTATCTGTCTGCGGCGCTCCCACCGCCGCCAGCACAGCTGCGGATAGGGTTGCGAGCACGATGCCATTGATCTTCATGGGAGACTCCCTAAACATCGTGGTGGCGGTACCTGGTTGAGCTTCAGTTCGCGACGCCACTCCCAATCACTCGGCTGCGCCTTATACAACGGCGCGAGGGTCCAGTGAAGATGCCCGTACTGCGGCTCCAGGTTCGAAACTGCCTCATGAACTCCGCCGACCTTCGGGTCGGAAACCCATGGGCCGCGTCCTGGAGTTCCGCAGCTTGCGGGCGGAGCGTGTGACAGTCCGTGTGACAGTCGCTTCGAGGGCAACGAAAAGCCCCCTCGCAAGTTCACGAGAGGGCTTAGCTTTTCAGAGTTGCGGGGGCTGGATTTGAACCAGCGACCTTCGGGTTATGAGCCCGACGAGCTACCAGGCTGCTCCACCCCGCGATGCGCAGGCTCTTCTAATGACGCGAGCCAATTTGTCAAGGTTCTTGAGTGGTTACCGCCCAGTTCAGCTTCCACTCGAGCGTGAGGCGACTATAGCAGCTTTTTGCCTTTGAGAAGATCCGCAAAGGTGCCGAAGCCCTTGCCTCCGGGTTTGCTCTGCCCCTTCTTCCACTCCTCCAACGAGGCGCGCTCTTCCGCCTTCTCCGCCCCCGTCACCGACAAGCGAATTTTCCTCGAACTATCAATTTCGATGATCGCCGCCTGCAAGGTGTCGCCCAGTTTGAAATGGCGCTTGAGATCCGTGCCGCGATCGGTGCCCGTTTCGCTCGCTGGAATCAGACCCTTGCCTCCAGGGAAGGAGACGAACACGCCATACGGCTCGATCCGATCGATGGTCCCGTTGATCAGCTGCCCGACCTTGGGCGTTGGAACGGACTCCTTCTTCTCCGGCGGCTTGCGCTCCACCGGCTTCTCTTCCACCGGAGCAGCGGTCTCTTCGACAACGCGGCGCAGGCTGATTCGCTTCTCGGTCGTGTCGATCTTCTCGATCAGCACCGGCACCACATCCCCGACCTTCACCACATCGCGCGGATGGGCGATCCGTCGATCCGAGAGCGCCGAGACGTGAATCAGTCCGTCGACGCCGGGACGAAGCTCCACGAATGCACCGAAGGGCTGTAACCGCACCACTTTGCCCTCGAGCCGATCTCCTTCCTTGAGCTCCGCAGCCGCCGCCTTCCACGGATCCTCCTGTCGCGCGCGCAAGGACAAGGTGACTCGCTCTCGATGCTTGTTCTTGTCCGGCGATTCCGGATGCGGCGGCTCGATCTTGAGTACCTCGACTTCGAGATCGTCGCCCACCTT
>WNFJ01185043.1_pt2 | contig 11216 bp, 3 predicted proteins | sample 5400461 | NCBI WGS metagenome assembly WNFJ01 (sample SAMN13153349, study PRJNA577476) | soil metagenome | isolation source: 115 cm saprolite on Douglas fir-dominated hillslope | place: USA:California | collected 2013-09-17 | reverse complement strand
GCCCGACGGGGTCCTGGCCGCCCGCCGGGGCGGCTCGCCGCCGGCCGGTGCGCACGCCCGCGGCGCGACGCCCGGCGAGTTGCTGGACGCGATCAAGGCCGGGCGCGCGCCCGCGCCGGATCTGCGGCCCCCCGAGGCCACGGCCCTGGCGGCGTTATCGGCCGCCGCCGGGCCGCGGACGGCCCGGCAGGTGTCCGACGCCAGTGGCCTGGCGGCGTCCACGGCCGCCAAAGCGCTCGCCAGCCTGCGCGCCCGCGGCCTGGTCGCCCGCCGCCGCGGGCAGCGCGGTAGCTGGCACTACACCCCGGTAGCCGCCGCCCAGTGTGGGCAGGTGAGCGGACCGGCCGCCGATGGGTGAGCCGTCCGGCGCGCCCCGCCGGGAACCATCTCAATGTCGCTGGCCGCTGGGACTTCTGGGAGCGGCCCGGTGGACCCAGGCGCCGCCGCGGCCGTCGCGAGCAGAGCCGGTAGGGCGAGCCGCGCTCGCGACCTGCCTGTCGAACTCGGCCGCCACGCCAGTCTCCACTGGCCCGCGATGCTGCTCGTGAACGCGCACGGCGGAAACGCGGACGCGATCGCCGCCGCCGCCGCGAAGCTGCGGCAGGAGGGGCGTACCTGCCGGGTGTGGCACGCTGGACTGCCAGGCAGCGACGCGCACGCCGGCCGCTTCGAGACCTCCATCATGCTCGCGCTCGCCCCGGAGGATGTGGTCATGGACGCTGCGGCGGCCGGCGACATCACGCCGTGGCCGAGCTCATGCCGGTGCTGGCCGTGCGCGGGGTCCGCGCGGTGAGCCCGAACGGCGTGCTCGGCGACCCGTCAGGCGCGTCGGCCAGTGAAGGCGAGCGCCTGCTCGCGCGGCTCACGGCGGGGCTGGCCGAGGCACTCGATGCGTTGCTGGGCAGCGCCGCGGAGCGGCGGGACACGTGACGGAGCGAGTTGGACCCCCGCAATCACACATCATGACGCAACGTTTCCCACCTGCCAGTCCGGCAGTGGCCGCGCTGTGCCGCGCCGGACAGCGCCGCGGATCGCAGGGGTCAGGGCACGTGTGATCCGCGGCGCTGATGAGCCGGCCGGGCCGGCGATCCCGGCTGCGGCGGGGGCCGGCGATTCCGCCCGGCGGGTTTTGGACACGCGGTGACATGGGCGCCGGCGCGGCGCGCCGCGCCGGCGGTCCGCGCCAGCGGTCCGCACCCCGGCCCAGCGCCGCGATGCGCCAAACGTCACAGGCAGGTGCCGGCAGGCGACACCGCCATCAGCGCCCCCGCTGGATCATTGCCGTGACAACCACCGATCTGCCATGAGACATCCAGTGGGCTGCCCACGGCGTCGCGCTGATCGGCCCGCTGCTGGCCGACACCTCCGCCCAGGCCCGCGCCGGGGCGGGCTACGCCCGGGCCGACTTCACCGTCGACTACGACGCCCGCACCGTCACCTGCCCGCAGGGTGCCACCAGCGCCACCTGGACACCGTGCAGCCAGGCCGGCAAAGACGCGATCGTGGTGACGTCCGCCACCTCCGTCTGCACGCCCTGCCCCGTCCCTGGAACGCCTCGACCTGGACCTCGCAGCCTGAACCCGAATTAACCACCAGGATCAAGAACTGCCTCAAAACCCTCGCCGGCGGACTCAGCTAACCCGAAGGTCCCACGGCGGAATCGCGGACGTGAACCGTAGGCGCTCTACCTCAAGGCGTGGCCGCCCCGTCGTTGCGAAGCAGCACGACAGTGACCCACATTGAGTCCTCCGCCAGGAAATAGTGGCCCGGAAAGTACTCCAGATCCACATGCCGTACCACTGCTCCGGCGGGATCGCCGGCAGACAAGGCGAGATTAATCAGCGTTTCAGCCAGTTTGTCCCGCGCCGCTGGTCCACCACGCACCTCTAGTACATCGCTCTCGGCACGAATACAGATCTTGCCCTCTGCGATGGGCGTAAGCCGGAGCACTCGCAGCGGTGCGACTTCGATGACCTCCTGGGGCGGCGTCATCAGCTCGATATCGATTGACGGTTCTCGCCGAAGCCAATCTGCGATCGCGTGCAGGCCGCGGGCCGACACGTAAAGACCAGCGCCCCCGCCAGGAGCAAGCGAGCCGTAGCCGTGGATTGCATACTGAGGGCTCTCGGATGTCACGGTACGTCACCCGGCCGGATCGTGAACGGATCGATCGGTGTATGCGGATCAAGCGCGGGTTGGGGAACACCGTTGATTTGGACCTCAAGATTCAAATGGGGAACCTCGCCGGGACGGAGGTTCTGGATGTCAAAGCGCGCGATGTTCCGCTGAAGATCCCCCGCCGAGTTCGTGAATGCCTCGCCGAGGAACTGGAAGTTCCCGCGAGGAGTCGTCATCATGCTACCGCCGCCGCCCACGTGTTCAGCGCCCCTCGCGACGGCCTCATCCATTGAGATCGGGCTCTGGACGGGGCCCGTTGCGCAGTTGTGGACGAGGACGGCTGTGGTTCCGGCAGTGACGTAGAAGTCGTGGTCGGCGGGGACGGTGAGGTCCCACATCCAGCCGCTGTGCGCCTTTGGCGTCTGCTCGCCGAGAACGGTCGCGGTCCCGCCGCTGGGGGTGCGGAGCTTGTCGCCGTATTTCAGCACGGCGGCCTTGTTCCAGCGGCGGGTGGTCTGGTCCCAGAACAGGTGGCTGGCGGTGGTGTTGATGACTGCGGTCCGGTGACCAGCCCGGACAGTGAGGTCGAACAGGTTGGTGTCGTGGTGGACCAGCACCGCTGCGACCGCCCTGGCGCTCGTCTTGCCGGTCTTCGTGTTGGTTGCCAGCACCTTCTGGCCAGGCCTGAGCGTGCTGATCGGCACCGTCACGCCGCTGGCCAGCACCACCATGGTGGTGGCAGTGAAGCTCATTCCTCCGCAGGAGGGGACTGCGGACTTGTCCGCCGCGCTGCTGGCGTTTTCTTCTGCGGTGGCTTGGGCGGTGGCTTCGGCGCGGGCTTCCTGTTCGGCGCGGGCGGCGGCGCGGGCGGCCTCGGCTTTCTGAGCGGCGACCCGGGCGGCCTCGGCGCTGGCGGCGCGCTCCTCGGCTTCCCTGGCCGCGGCGGCGCGGGCGGCGCGGATGGCCTGGGTGTCATCAACCGCCTCGTTGATCACCTCGTCCGCGCGGGTGGCGGCCCGGGCCCCCTCGTAGAGGTGGTAGGCGTCATCGGCCGCGGCCAGGCCCTCCTCGGCGTACTTGAGGCCCTTGATCGCATACCGGGCACCGAGCGCCGCGTCCCCGATCACCGGGATCGCCCCGACAAGAGACAGCCCGGCGTTGAGGTAGTCACCCTCCGCGGCATACCAGATGCCGTTGGCCACGTCCGCGGCCGCGCCGACCACGGGGATCATCCCCGCCGCGTCCAGCGCGGCATGGCCCAGCGCCGACAGCCAATCGTGCCCGTCCAGCTCGATGTTGGAGACCGGGTTGCCGCCGCCGAGGCCGTACCGGTTACCGGTGAAGGGGTCCGCGGCCAGCGCCATGTCCGCCAGCGCCCCGTTGAACATGTCCCGGGTCAGGAACTGGTTCAGCCCCGGGTCATAGTTACGGAACCCCATGTTGTAGCCGCCCGGCCCGTCGGAGCGGTCGGCGTTGAACCGGTAGGCGTTATACGACGGCGACCCGGCCGGGTGGGCGCCGGGCTTGTCCGCGCCGGTGAACTGGCTGGTGTCGTCTTGGCCATAGGCGGTGTACCCGTAGGTGGCGGTGGTGTTCCCGCCGGACCCGGTGACCGCCTCCACATCGGAGTGGTCGTTGTAGCTGTAATAGCCGTCCGAGGTCGTGCCATCGGTGTTGTGGGTGGTCTGCGACTGCCGCTGACCCCACGGCGAATACTGATACGTCTTGGTGATGATCCCGCCCGACGACTCGCTGATCAGCTCGTTCGACATGCCCAGGTAGTCATAGCTGGCCGTCTTCGCCGACCCGGTCCCCGCGTTGGTGGTCTGCGAGGTGACCCGGCTCAACGGGTCGTAGGTGTAGCTGGTGGCCGTAGAGCTCGTGCCGGCGTACTGGCGCACCGAGGTGACCTGGTCGAACCCGTCGTAGGTGTACTGGGCGCCCAGGTTGCCGCCGGTGGTGATCGTGTCCAGCCGTCCCAGCGGGTCGTAGTTGTAATCCGAGGTGACCCCGCCGGTGACCGCCGTCAGCAGCCGGTTGCGGTCATAGTTGAACGCGGTCGCCGTGCCATTGAGGGTCTGCGAGATGACGTTGCTGTTGGCGTCGTGCGCATACGCCTCGGTGGCCGTGCCGTCCTTGCTGACCTGGGTGATCCGGTCCTGCGGGTCGTAGCTGTAGCCGAGGGTGTGGGTCAGGTACGCCGCGTTGTTGTCGGCGTTCATCAGCTTCTCGGCGTCCTGGGTCTTGTTCCCGTCCCGGTCGTAGGTGTAGGTGTGGTCGGCCACCGTCGTGCCGCCCGGTTTGGTCTCCACCTGGTGCTGCAGCGACCCGTCGGCGAAATAGGTGTCGGCCACCGTGTTGCCGTTGCCCTTCACCTGCCCGGCCACCTGGCCCGCCGGGGTGTAGGTGTAGGTGGTCACCTTCGGCGACGGGTCCGTCGCCGAAGTCGCGTCGGTCTCCTTGGCCAGCAGGTTCCGCGCGTCGTAGCCGTAGGAGGACGTGGCGGCGTCGTGACCCTGGCTGATCACGCTGCCGTTGGCGTCGTAACCGAACGTGGTGGTGTGCTTCACCACCCCCGACGCCAGCTCCTGCGTCTGCGTCACCTGATCGAGCTGGTCATACGACGCCGTGTAGCTATCGATCGCGGCGCCGGGGCTGGAGTCGGTGATCGAGGTCAGGTTCCCGTTGGGGTCGTAGGAGTAGCCGAAATCGTGGTGGGCGGTGTTGGTGTCGGCGGAGTTGTCCCGCACCACCTTCACCGCGTCCGCCACCACCGTGCCGCCCGTGTTCTCGGTCAGCGTTACCTGCTGCCCGGTGCCGGACTGGGTGAACGCCCACTTGCCGAGGCTCACCCAGGTCCCAGCGTTAGCGGTCTGGTTCACGCTCACGGTCGCCGATCCGCCGTTGTAGTTCACCTTGAACGACGCGTTGGTGGCCGCGCCGGACACGGCCGGGTACTTCACGTAGACGGTGTAGTTGCCGTCTTGCGGGATGTTCAGGTGCCAGGTGAACGCGTCGCTGCCGGACCCGGCCGTATGCGTGGCGTAGTTGTACCCCTGATACCCGGACCCGCTGGTGGAGGTGGACCAGGTGCCGGTTGAACTGGTGTTGCTGAAGTCGGCGTTATCGACCAGTTCGGCCGCGAGACCGGTCGGCACCCCGTCGTCCGCACGTGACTGGAGTTTCCCGTCCGGGTAGTAGCCCGACGTCACCGTGCGCGACATCGACCCGCCCGCTGCGGTGATGGTCCGTGTGGTCTGCTCGCCCCGGTTGTTGTAGTCGTAGCTGGTGGTGATGTCCCACGGGTCGGCCGATGACTTGGCCCAGCCGTTGTCGAAATAGCCGTAGGTGGTGACGTTGCGCACGCTCTGCCCGTTCGACGGCGGCGCGGACACGCTGGCCATCCGCCCGGCCGGGTCGTAGGCGTAGTCCGTTTCGGCCGCGGTGTTGTACACGGGGTCGCTGGGGTCGTACGCGGAGAACTTCGCGCTCACCCGGTTCATCGGGTCGTAGTGCGTCACCCAGGTGAAGGCGCAGTTCTGCGTGCAGGCAGTCGTCACCCCGGCGGCTACCCCGCGCGGGGTGACCACCTTGGTGCGGTTGCCCACCTGGTCGTAGGCGTATTGCGTGGTGTCATAGACGATGCTGCTGCCCGAGGTGTCGTGCGGCACCATCACCTGCGTCATGTCGCCGCGTGCGTCGAGCGTGTACAGCGTCTGGGCGCTGGTCTCGTCAGTGGTCGAGATGACGTTCCCGTCCAGGTCGTAGCCGGTGCGCTTGACGTTCCCTGCCGCGTCGGTGACCGCGGTGACCTGGTGGTTGAGATCGTGGGTGTAGCTGGCGGTGACCGCGGTGTTCCCGGTGGTGGCGTTCTTGACCGGGTCGGTCACGGTGGCCAGATTGTGCACGTCGTCGTAGCTGTAGGTGGTCTTGCCGCCCGCCGCGCCGGTCTGCGCGGTCAGCGCGTTGATCGTGTCGTAGCCGTAGGTGGTGGTGAAGGACCCGGCGGTCGCGCCGCTGACGTTGCCGTCCGGCTGGGTTTTGGAGGTCAGGTTGCCGACCGGGTCGTAGCTGTAGGTGGTTTCCCGCTGCGGTGAGGTGGGCGTGTCCTGCGGGTCGAACTTCGCGGACAGCTCGTCGTTGTTGTCGTAGGTGTAGGTGGTGACGGCGTTGTTGGGCGCGGTGGACTGGGTGATGTTGTCGTTGCCGTCGTAGACCGGGGCCGGGGTGGTGATGTATACCCCGTTGGCCTGGTCCTTGGGCGTCACGTGCTGCCCCGGCCGGCCGAACACGTCGTAGGCCTGCGTGGTCACGTGGTTGAGCGGGTCGGTGACCTGGGTGACGTTGCCCCGCGCGTCGTAGATGAACTTCGTGGCCTGGCCGAGCGCGCCGGTGATCGTCTGCGGGTAGCCGTTCGGGTCATAGCCGGAGTATGTGGTGGGGTTGCCGTCCGCGTCGGTGGCGGTCTGGAGCTGCCCGAGGGAGTCGTAGGTGTACCTGGTGGTGTAGGACCCGGCGGCCGCGCCGGTGGCGTTGCCGTCGGGGTCGGTCACCGAGGTCAGGTTGCCGTTGGCGTCGTAGCCGAAGGTCCACAGCCGCTGCTGCGGGGTCAGTTTGGAGATCAGGTCGGCGATGTGGCCGTTCAGCCCGGTCTGGTACGTGTACGTCGTACCAGCGGTGCCGTTCTTGTTCGCCAGCGCATCTTTGTGGGACAGCGGGTAGCCGGTGTTCTGGTCGTAGGTCCAGGTGGTGACCGCGCCGTTGTCCTCGGTCAGGCTGGTGACGTTGTTGTCGCCGTCCCAGGCGAGCTTGGTGATCTGGTTCTTGGCGTTGGTGGCCTGGATGGGGCGGCCGGTGGCGTCCATCAGGTAGGTCGACGACTGGTTGTTCTGGTTGGTGACCTGGGTCTGGATCTGGCCGCCGCCGGGTTCGGTGTAGGCGAAGCCGACCGTGCCGCCGCGCCGGTCGGTGATGGTGTTCAGCGACCACTTGAACTTCGGGTCCTGCGGCGCGGTGTAGTAGGACAGGCCGGTGGTGTGGCCGCGCGGGTCGGTGACCGACACGAGTTTGACGTTCTTGTTGCCCTGGGTCGGGTCGTAGCCGAACTTGAACACCTTCGCCACCGAGGACCCGGTGCCGTCGGTCATCTGGGCCATCAGCCCCTGCACCGTGTACAGGAAGGTGATGGTCCGGCCGGAGATGTCGGTGATCGACTTGACCTGGTCGATGATGTCCGGATCGGTCAAGTTCGTGCCCTGGGCGACGTTGCCGTTGGCGTCGATGTAGCTGTAGCTGTCGCCCTTGGCGAAATAGGACAGGGTCAGCGTCTGCCGGCCGGTGGGGTCGGTGATGTAGGCCAGGAACTTGACCGGCTTGTTCCATGACTTGCGCTGGCTGTAGGTGAAGTCGGCCTCGTTGCCGTTGCGGTCCACCACGGCGGTCTGGTAGCCCTGGCAGTCGAAGAAGAACTGGGTGCGGTCGGGGCGGGTCAGCAGCCACGCCCGCGCGTTTTGGGTCTTGCCCGACGGGTCGCACTGGCCCACCTGCTGCAGGTATTCGTGTACCCCAGGCGGGGACAGCCACTGACTCGTGGCCGAGTTCCAGGTGAACCAGTGGCCGGTGCCGTCGCCGTCGGTCAGCGTGATGGTGGTGGGGTTCGGGTTGGGGTGAAAGTCCAGTGGGCTGCCGAGCCGCATCAGCGTGGAGGTTTGCAGCGACCAGCCGAACCCCATCGACGACTCGGTGGTGTCCATCGAGTTGTAGGTCAGCCGGACGAACGTGGCGAACCCGCGCGACGGGTTGGACAGCGGGTTGTAGGACCACACCACGTTGCCGTTGGCGGCGTTGTTCAACACGGCCGACCCCGCCCCGGTGCCCACGCCGGTGTACTGGTAGAACTTCTCCAGTCCGATCAGGTTGGAGCCCGGCTGCTCCACGTGGGCGGGCTGGGTCAGCGGCGCCACCGTCGCCACGCCCGGCGTTGACCCCGACAGCCAGGTGCCGGTGGTCTTGTCATACAGGTCCCAGCCGAGGGTGTAGGCAGTGCGGGCGCTGCCGGTGGCGGAGGTGTCCGGGGTTTGCAGCGCCGCCGAGATCGTGGCCGCGCCGCCGGCCGGGATGTCGGCCGGCAGTGGGGTCTGCACCTGATTGGCGCTGCTGGTCACGTCGGTGCCGTCGGGCAGCGTCCAGTGGTAGGACAGCACCCAGTTGGCCGCGCTGAGGGTGGCGCCGGTGGTGTTGGTGACGGTGACCGGCACCGTGTAGCTGGACGCCGACGCCAGCCGGTCCGGCAGCCCGGGGACGTAGTAGGTGTCTTCGGGGACGGTGTCCAGGTAGGTCACCACCAGCTCCGGCCGCAGCGCCGGCTCGGCCGCGCTGCTATTGAGGAACAGCTCCCGCTCCTGCGGGCTGGTGCTGGTTTCACCGGACAGCTTCAGCAGCAGCCCGTGCTGGCTGGCGGGGGTCGCGAGCCAGCCCTGCACCACCGGCGTGACCGGCCATTCCTGCCGGTTCGGGTCGTTGGTCAGCCCGGACACGGTGCCGGACACGGTGGCGGAGTAGGCGCCGCCCGGCGTGGTCCACGCCGTCCCGGCCGACGCGCTGTTCCAGGTGGCGGTCGCGGGGTCGAAACTTTGGGTCAGCGCGTGCGCCTCATAGCTGGCGCTGCCGCCGCCGGTGTTGACGTTCCACCAGCCCCACAGCTTCAGCTCCGCGTCGGTGACCGTCGCCCCCGCCGGGATACCGGCCGAGCTCATCGGCGGGTAGTTCACCACCGTGCGGGTCACGCCGTAGGTGGCGGAGTTGTCGCCGGCGGAAAGCCACGCCTGCCCGGCCAGTTGCTGCTCATTGGTGGACGGCTGCGCCGTGGACAGGGTCGTGTCCCCCGATGCATTGATGATCTTGGTGGTGTAGCCGGCCTTGGGCAGCCGCACCAGCGCCACCGGCCCCGGGATCACCTGCCCATTCTGGGTCTTCACCGCCAGCATGTAATAGAACGCGTTACCGAACGGGTCGGTGGAATCGGCGGGGGTGGGGATGTTCGTGGTGTCGCTGAAGCTGGTCGTGCCGGCCGCCACCGGGGACACCAGCGTCGACGCGGTCGGCGTGAACGCCTGGTAGACGCTGCGGTGCACCTGGTACTCGGCCAGGTCATCACCCGGGTTGCTGCCCGGGGTCGGGTCGGTGTAGGCCGGCCAGGACAGGTCCGCGCCGGTCGCGTGGATGGTGGTGATCTGGTTCAGCGCCACCCCCGGCGGCCCGTAGGTGACCACCAGCTGCGGGAAGGTCCCCGCTTCGCCCTGGTAGGCGTACCGGGACGCCTCATACCGCGGCCCGCCCTGGTTGAAGGTGGACTCGGTGGACGACCGCACCACAAAACCGTCGTTGGGGGCCGACCCCGACAGCCACGACTGCACGATGTTGCGCACCGGGAAGGTGTGCCACACGTTGGCGGCCGCCGGATTCCACACCGCCGACCCCCACAGCTGGAACCGGGTCGCGTCCGCGATCACCCGCGTCGAGGTGGACGCGGGACCGTCGCCCAGCACCACCTTGCCCGCGGTCCCGGCCACGAACGGCACGGTGCCCAGGGTGGCCCACACCCCCCCGGTGCCGGATTGCTGGTTCACCGTGTAGGTGTGCGACCCGCCGCTGTAGTAGACGGTGAACGGCGCGGCGGCCGACGCGTTCGAGGTGGCCACATAGTGGCCGGACACCGTGTAGCTGCCCGCCTCGGTCAGCGGCGGCACCCAGGTGAAACTGTCCCCCGCCACAGCGTCCTGGTCGTAGCGGTACTCGCCGTTGACCGCGGCCGAACTCGCCGCCGAGGGCCACGCCCCGGACGCCGCGACGCTGGCGGTGGCCGAGTCGTCCACGTCCACCTCGTTCACGCCCTCGGCACCCACATTGGCGCTGGCGTTGGACCAGGTGGCGGTCGAGGCGTCCCACGCCGCGGTGGCCTGGTCCGCCTGGATCGCCTCGTTCGACGACCCCGACCCGAAACTCTGGTCGTAATACAGCCGCAGGTCCGCCGAATCGATCTGCGTCCCGGCCGGCACCGCGGTCAGCGGGAACTTCAGCAGCGCCCGCACGTCCGCCGACCCGGTCGTGCCCACCGACAGCCGCCAGCTCGAATCGTAATTCGATGTCGGCGTATCCGACTCGATCATCGTGTTCTGCGCGTCCGCCGCGGTCGGCTCGACCACGATCGTCGGGTCGATCACCACCGGGAACCTGCGCCCGGCCTGGCGCAGCCAGCCCCCGTCCGCGGCCACCGTCACGCGCAGCAGCCCGGCGGCGGCGTCCCACGTCGCGTGCTGGACGACCTTCGGGCTCCACCCGGTGCCATACGGCGACCACGCGTCCCGCCGCGCATCGGTCATGAACGGCTTCGGCAGCACCAGCACCGGCGCGCCGCCCACCCCATCACGGGACAACGCGATCGACCCGTCGGCGCGCTGCCACGGCACCAGGCCGCCGCCCACCGTGACCGTAAAAGACAACGACGACGACGCCGCGGCCGACGCCAGCGTGATGGACTCCTTCAACGCGTCCGGCGTCACCCGGTAGGACAGATCCACGCCCGGCGCCACCCCCGGATAGGTGACCGTGTTCCCCGCCACCCGCGGACGGCCGACCTGTCCGCCGTCCACCCCCACACTCAGCCACCCACCACCCGGCGCCTCGAACCGCACCAGCCGCCCCGCGCTGGTGCCGAAGAAACTGCGGAACGTGTTCGCCGCATTGGCGTAGGCGTACCTCGGCACCGTCGACGGCCGCACCGTGGTGTCGATCGGCTGCCACCGGCCACGCGCATCCTTGTAGTTCACCGGCACCCCGGAAATCACCGCCTGCAACCGGCCATCGGCCAGCTGATACACCCGCGTGTCGGCGGCCCGCCGCGCGGTCAGCTCCCGCACCCGCCTCGGCGTCGGCGCCGCCGCCAGCCGCGGCAGCCGCCCCACCTCGGGTCCCCCGCCCGCCGCGATCACCCGCGGCCCCGGTACCCCGCTCCCGCCACCCAGCCAACCCCGCGGATCCCACCAGTGATAATGCCGCAGCGACCCGCTGGAGCCCGGCGCTAACACCGCCGCCGGACG
>WNFJ01755043.1_pt2 | contig 11217 bp, 10 predicted proteins | sample 5400461 | NCBI WGS metagenome assembly WNFJ01 (sample SAMN13153349, study PRJNA577476) | soil metagenome | isolation source: 115 cm saprolite on Douglas fir-dominated hillslope | place: USA:California | collected 2013-09-17 | reverse complement strand
GATCAGCTTTGCGAACTAGCCGGGGCCCACCCTGCCTCGCAGTCGCCTCAGGCTCCGCGCCCGGAAGGCATGACCGCGGGCTCCGAGATGAAGGACGGCAGCGTATTCCTGAGCTTCGCCAGCGAAGACCGGCAGCACGTGGACGTGATCAGGGACGCCATCGAGGTTGCGGGCCTGGACTGTGGTTCGACGCACGGCAGGTCGACATTCGGCTCCAGGGCGTCATGCGCTCGAAGGAGGCGGCCGCGCGCCCGCAGGTTCGCCCGGATGTCGGCCGCATGTGGGCGAGGCTCAGGCGGCGGAATAGCGTCGCTCCCCTTGATGGCACGCTCGGTTGCCAGTAAGATTGCAAGGAATCCTTGTTTCCTTACTGTAGGGAGAATACCCGGTGCCGATCGCCAAGAAGACCTCGAAGAACCAGATCACGTTGCCGCGCGTCGTCGTGGAGCGCTTCCCCGGCGTGCGCTACTTCGACGTGCGCGAGGAGGACGGGCGCATCGTGCTCCGGCCGGTCCGCCCCGACGGGGCCGATGAGGTTCGCAGCAAGCTGGCGGCCTTGAAGATCGAGGAGCGAGATATTGCGGCAGCGGTGCGCTGGGCGCGCAAGCCTCGCCAGCGGTGACGCCGCGGGTCGTCCTGGACACCAACGTGGTGGTGTCCGCCCTCGTGTTCCAGCACGGACGGCTCGCCTGGATCCGAAACGCGTGGATGGCCGGGCGCCTGGTGCCCCTGGCGTCCAAAGCGACGATTGAGGAAATTCTCCGCGTCCTGGCGTATCCAAAACTGCAACTCTCCCCCGAGGACATCGGGATACTGGTCGCGGACTATGTCCCGTTCGTGCAGGCGGTGCAGATCAAGGCCGGCGTCGCGACCGTGGCCGGGCTCAAGGATCCCGATGATCGCATCTTCCTGGAGCTGGCCCAGGCGGGCCGTGCGGAGTTCTTGGTGACTGGAGATCGCCACCTGCTGGGGCTGTCTTCTGTGGGCGACTGCCGAATCATAGCGCCCGCTGAGTTGGCAGACGTCCTTGAGGGCGGGCGGGAGAGGGGTTAGGCAGCCGACCGAATGGGGGCACTCTCGGTAGGGCGACTCTCGGCTGGCAAGTGCTTCCGCGTCGTCTTCGCCGCGCCGCTTCAATCCGCGCCGCGACCGGCTCGCGGCTCGCGCTGATCGGCGCGGGGCATCAGCGACGCTAGCTCGAACGCTGGGGCCGCGCGCAGCGCGGGATGCTGGCCGTCTTGCCGTGAGCTATCCCGCCCTGGCCGCGCGCGACCTTCTGCAGGTAGCTTGCTTTCAGCGGCACGACCGTACGCAGGTCAAGACCTTCGACCGTCCGCTGGGCGCGGCGTTCTAACGCCCAGGGGCGCGCGGGTCGGTGTCGGGGCGCGGGACCGTGGCGTGCGAGCGCTACCGCTGGGACCGCACGGTTCCGTCGCTCGTCGAGCGGTACCGGCGACTCGCCCAGAGCCGGCCCAGTCCGCCGCGGGCGAACAGGACACCGCCCAGCGTGGCCCCGAGGATCAGCGTGTAGATGCGCCAGGCCACGAGGAGCGCGGCGAGCTCGCCGGCACTCATGACGCCTGCGAACCCGGCCACGAAGCCGAGCTCCACGCCCCCGGCGCCGGCCGGGGTGGGTAGGAAGAGTTGCCCGTAGAGCAGGGCGAACGATCCCAGGACCACCGCGCTGAGGGCGACACCGGGGTGGCCGGCGACCAAGACCGGTAGGATGGCCACGCGCGCGACGATACTCAGGGCCGTCAGAGCCGTTGCGGCGGCCACGACCGGCCAGCCCAGGTCGCGCGCCCGCCGGCAGGCCTCGGCGAGCGGCAAGGCGAGTCGGGCGGGGAAGCGGTGGCGATAGCGGCGCGCCAACGCCACGCTCACCACGGCGAGGGCCAGTGCTGCGGCGATGAGGAGCCGCGCCTGCGGTGTGGCGGCGAGGGCGAACAGCCGCTCGGTGGCGTGTGCCCCGCTACCGGCGAACGCCGCGCCGAGGAGCACAGCCGCTGCCCCGAGCAGCACCCAATTGATGAGTCGGTCGATACCAAGCGCCGCCAAGGCATCCGGCACGTCGACGCCGGCCCGGCGGAAACCGAGGAAGCGGGCGGGGTCACCCCCCAGGCGCCCGGGCGTGACCGCGGCGGCGGCTTCGCCGTAGGCGTTGACGGTGATGGCGCTCCACAGCGTCAGCCGACGCGTCCGTGGCAGGAGCAGTTGCAGGCGGAGGGCGCGTAGCAGCAGGTCGAGCCCGACCAGGCCGAGCGCGGCGAGCTGCCGGGCGACGATCAGCGTCATGGCACCAGGTCCCCTGTGCTCCTCGGCCGTGGCTGCCAGTCGCGCCTCAGCGTCGCGCGTCGCACACTGGGGTGCGCTGTTCCTGCTTGGCGAATTCGATGATGCGTGTATCGATTGTCACGAGCGGTACCCGATGCAGCTTGGCGGTCGCGACAAGCATCCGATCGGCTGGATCGCCGTGCAGGGCGGTCAATTGCGTACTCAGCACGAGGGTGGCACGGTCCAGCGGCTGGTACCGCACGCCCGGCGCCTGCTCCGCTTGGTCGAGCCAGTCCTTAACCGGTACCGCGAGCGTCAACTTCTCCGTGGCGCACTTCTGGGCCACTTCCCAGAACGAGATGTCGCTCACTACGAGTCCGCTTTTGGCGGCGCTGTGGCTGAGCAACGCCGGTAACGCGTACGCACAGCGCCCGAGAGCGCCCTCGAGCATCCAGACCCAGATATGGGTGTCCAACAACAGCGGCCCGGTATATGTTAGCCGCGTCCCGGCCGCCCAGACCGCCGGGTCGCTCAGGACCGTCGATCCAGCGGGTCCGGCGCGGCCGCCCACGACTCGGGGTCAGGGCTCACCAGATCCTCGCTGCCGAGCAGGCCCCCGCGCAGGAAGCCTACCGGACTCGTCGCCTCCGCCGTCGCCGGCACGAGCTTGGCCACCGGTTTGCCGCGCTTCGTGATGACCACCACCATACGGCGTTGCTTCACCGCTTCCATGAGCTTCAGACACTTCGCCTTGAACTCGGTGGCTGGCACCGTCGTCTCGGGCCAGCCCGAGTGCGCGGCGCGTGGGCGGCGCTTCGTTGCCATGTCGCACCTCTGGAGTCTTACTGGTTAGATCATAATGGTCAGAATGGAGAGCGGCAAGAGGCGGCTACTAGAGGCGTTCAACGCCGTAGCGGGTGTCGAGCAGAAGCTGACGACCCGCGGGCGGGGGTTTCTCCACGGGCGCGTATGTAGCGCCGGGTGTTAGCGGGTGCCGTTCGATCGGGGCAACGTCAGGGCTGGATCAGGCCCTCACGGATGGCGTAGCGGACCAACCCAGCCGTGTCGTGGATGTCGAGCTTCTCCATGACGCGGCCGCGATGAAACTCGGCCGTTTTCACGCTGATCTCCAGTAGCTCGGCGATCTGTTTCGTCGACTTCCCCGCAGCGACCAGTTGGACGACCTGCCGCTCCCGCGGGGTGAGCAACCGAGCCGTCTGGCCTGCGGCCGCCTGCACGGCGTTGAGCACGGCTTGTGAGAGTCCCGGGCTGACGTACAAGCCATCCTCGGACACCTGGCGAATGGCGGTGGTGAGGTCGTCGATGTTTTGCAGCTTGAGGACGAACCCGCGCACGCCGACCTGCAGGGCGGAGGAGACGAACTGGGCATCATTGAGCGCCGTGAGCAAGATGACCCGGGTGTCAGGACTGGCTTCTCCAATTTGGCGGGCCGCGTCGACCCCATTGAGCACCGGCATGGCGACGTCGAGCACCGCCACGTCGGGCCGCAATTCGCTCGCCAAGTCCACGGCCGCCCGGCCGTCCGGTGCCTCCGCCACCACCTCGAAGCCGTGGCGTTCGAGCAGGGACCTGAGGGCCTGCCGCACCACCTGGTGGTCGTCGGCGAGCAGCACGCGGAGCCGCAGCACACCCTCCCCAGCGGCGGCAGGAGCCGCCCGCCTCAGGGCACTCATCGGAGCCCCTGCGGCACGGACGCGTCTGCTCCTCGCGAGCATGGGGTCGTGTCCGCCATGGCGGCGTCGTGTACCGCGCTTCGTCTAACGCTTGACCGCACCGCCTGAGGCGTGAGCGGCGGGTGCACGCGCCTCCATCCCTGTCCGCTCGCAGCGCCGGGGCACGCCGATCTGCCGGTCACGCTGCGGGGAGAGCTCGGGGGAAGCGTTCGAGCGGCAGGCCGGCCGAAGGGGTGCCTGCAAGGTCGGCTCTGGAACCGAGAGATGCCGAGCTGGCGCCGCCCCGGCCGAGACCGGGGCAGACGCAGCCGGCCGTGCTCGTCCAGGTGCTGCTCCGTGTGGCCTCCTCGCACCCCCGGAGCGGGGCGCCCACCGGCAACGGCCCGCTCGGACTGGGGGCTAGAGATGGTTGGCTGGCGCTGCTGGGGGCCCGTTTGCTCGCTCCGATTCAGGGCCTAAGGTAGTGAGTTTTGAACCACGCCGCGAACTTGCCGATCCCCTCCTCGATACGCGTGACCGGCCGGTAGCCCAGCAACCGCTGGGCCTTGGCGATGTCGGCGTAGGTGCGTTCCACGTCCCCTGGCTGCGGCGGCAGCTGCTCGATCACCGGTCGCACCTGCAGGGCTTCGCTCAAGAGGCTCACCAGGCGCTTCAAGCTGGTGGTGCGGCTGCCCCCGACGTTGATGATCTCGAACTCTTGCGGCACGCGCTCGCCGCGATCGAGCGCGGCGACGACGCCGTCGACGATGTCATCGATCCAGGTATAGTCCCGCTCGGTCGACCCGTCGCCGAACAAGGGAATCGCTTTCCCGGCCGTCATCAACGTGGCAAACTTGCGGATCGCGAGATCGGGGCGCTGGCGCGGGCCGTACACGGTGAAGAACCGCAAGCAGAGGACGCTGCCGCGGTGCAGCAGTTGATGGGCGTGGCACAAGAGCTCGCCAGCGCGCTTGGTCGCGGCGTAGGGAGAGATGGGGCTCACCGCGCGGTCCTCCTCGGAGAAGGGAACGGCGGCGGCGTTACCGTACACCGACGAGGAGGACGCAAACACGACGCGGCGGATGGCGTGGCGCTGCGCCTGGACGAGGATCGCTTGCGTGCCCAGCACGTTGGCTCGGGCGTAGGCCACGGGATCCAGAATCGACGGGCGCACACCGGCCTTCGCCGCGAGATGGACCACGGCGTCGAGCGAGCGACCCGCGAGGATGCGCTCGAGCGCCGTCGCGTCGGCGATATCGCCCTCGACCAGTTCGAACCGCTCACTCACCAGCGCGGGCTCCAGGTTCTGGCGCTTCTCGGCGGGCGAGTAGAACGGATCGAAGTTGTCCACCGCGAGGACCGCGTCCCCGCGCTGCAGCAGCCGCTCCACCACGTGAGAGCCAATGAAGCCGGCGGCGCCGGTCACGAGCACGCGCATGCGCTGCAGCCCCTTTCTGGCGACGCCAAGTCGCGGGATAAACGGTGAGCACGCCATCGGGAAGCCGCGCGCCGTGAGACGAGGGGAATCGCACCGCGAGTGGGCGCTGCGCGGCAGCGACTCCCCAGGCGTGTGATGCTGGTCACCCCCCGGCCGCGTCCACGCACTAAGATGCTGCTATGGTAGTCGCTCGCTTCCGTCCTCCCCACATCCTGGTGGCCAGCCCGGATGCCCTCGTGCACCGCGACATCGAGCGCACGGCACAGCGCCACGGCTACACCGTGCTCCAGGCGCACAGCGCCTTCCAAGCGCTCGAGGACGGACCCGGCGCTCGCCCCGACTTGGTGATCGTGGACGAGACCCTCCCCGACATCGACAGCCTCGATACCAGCCGCGCGCTCCGCGACGACCCCTCGATCGGCCCGAGCACGCCGATCCTCCTTGTCACCGCCGGCCGCCCCACGACGGGCGAGCATCGGGTGGCGCTGCGGGCCGGTGTGTGGGAATTCCTGGTGCACCCATTCGCACCGGACGAGCTCTCGACCAAGCTGCTCTCCTACGTGCTGCTGAAGCTCAACGCGGATCACACCCGCGACGCGACCTCGCTGACCGACGAGACTGGGCTGTACACGGATCACGGGCTCGCGCTGCGCGCCCGTGAGCTGACCCTGCAAGCGTTCCACCACAGGGCCCCGCTCGCGTGCGTGGCGTTCGCGCCGCTGGTGCCGAGCGGACGGGATCCGACCAGCGCCGTCGACTTCTTCGCCCGGGTGCTCAAGACGAGCGGGCGCCGCTCGGACGCGATCGGCCATCTCGGCCCCAGTCGGCTGGCCGTCGTGGCTCCGGCGACGGACGATGCTGGGGCCGTCGGGCTCGCCAACCGGTTGGCCCGCGCCGCGCGCGCCGCCAGTCCTGGCGCACCGCTGTTACGCGCGGGGTACGACGCCGTCCTGAACGCCGGCGCCGCGCCGATGGAGGCGACGAACCTGTTCGCCCACGCCACGAGCGCCCTCGAGGCCGTGCAAGCCTCGGGCGGCCTCGACTGGATTCGGCCGTTCGCGACGTAGCCCGCCCCGCGAAGGGCATGGTTTTTGCGCCTTCGCCCCCGCTGCGCAGTCGAAGGTGAAGCTGCCTGCTCGCCAGGGTGAGGCAAGGGATGAAGGCGAGCCATCAGATCCTGCCCATCTCGGGCACCGACTTGTGGCTCGTGCCCGTGACCCTCAATCCTCGAATTACCGGGCCTTGCGCCCTTCGTGTGCGACCTGGATCAGGACGAATACGCGCTGGTCCGTGCCTACCCGAGCAAGCCATTCTACTGCTACCGCTGCCGTGTGAGCAGTGAGGACGCGAATCCCCATCTCGCGGAGCTGGCGCGACGCGGGGACACGGAGCTCCTGGGCGTACCCCCCTTCGGTTGCATGGATACTGATGCGGTGGCGCAACTAATGTCTATGGGCGCACGACAGCAGTTCGAGCGCGAGTAGGCTCCGGCGGGCGGTATGCCCGCTTCGGGGCTGGGGCATCGAGGTGGGAGGAGCGCGGCCGAGGGCGTCAGTCGCGCGGGGCGCCTCAGCGGCCGCCGTCGAGAATCGCGCCGCCACTGCGCGGACCTCCGGCTGTGCCCACGCGACACCCCCCTCAATGAACCCGTCCTCCCACCCCCGTGGAAGCCTGCCATCGTCTCTGACGTGTTCGTCCCGCGTGGCCGAGGATATGCGACATCTCCTCACAAAACCTGCTGGGCGTAGGGGTTCTGGTGCGGTAAGGAGTATCCCTAGTAGCGGGCCCGGGGAGGCTCCTAGTAACGTCGGCGCTCACCGTGGGCCATGCTTCGTAGCAGGTCACCTCGCGGCGGGCTCGCCGCCGCGGGGAGCGATGTCCCCGCTCCGATGACGTGGCAGCGTCGAGGGAGGTTGTCTGAGCGCGTCCGCCACGTTATCGCCCGCTGGTCTAGCGCTCCTCGCGAGCGGTGATGAATGGTCCGCCCGCCCACTGGAAACCGTGCTCCAGGGAGCGGGATATCGCGTGGTACGCGTCAGGAGCGGCGCCGCCGTGCGCGAGCAAGCACGCAGCGCTCCGCCCGATTGTGTCCTCATCTCCTCCCCATTACCCGATGGGGATGGCGTGGACGTCTGTCGCGGATTGCGCCAGGACCCCCTCGTCGCGCCGGATGTCCCCATCGTCGGTAATGAGCGGGGCGCAGTGACGCGAGCGCGGCGGCTGGAATGGCTGCGGGCTGGCGCGTGGGACGTCTTCGGGTTCCCGCTGGACGTGGAGGAGCTCGTGCTGAAGCTCGCGGCGTACCGGCGGGCGAAGCGCAGCAGTGAGACCGGGCAGGAAGCGGGGGCGCTGGTCGACGGCGTCACCGATCTCTACACCGAGCGCGGGTTGCAGCGCCGCGCTCGCGAGCTCGCGGCCGAGGCGGCGCGGCTGCACGCGTCGCTCGCTTGCGTCGCCTTTGCACCCGAGCCGCGGTCGAAGCCGCTGGAGACCGCCGCCGTGCGGCGGCACGTCGGTCGGGTGCTGCGGACCACCGCGCGATTGTCGGACACGGTCGGATGGGGAGAGGGGGTCGACTTCGCGGTGTTCGCCCTGGTGACCGATGACGAGGGGGCGCTCAACCTCGCGCAGCGACTGGCCGACGCGATCGAGACGGCACCGCCCGACCCCGACCCGGACTCGGCGTTGCAAGTGCGTGCCGGCTACGCCGTGATGGCCTCCGGCGAGCGGCCTCGCCTGGAGTCGGACGACTTGCTCGCCCGGGCGCGGGCGGCGCTCGAGCTGGCGCGTTCCGGCGGCAACGGGGCGCGGATCCGGCGATTCGAAGGCCGGCCACCGCCGTAGCGCCTCAGTCGTCACCTCGAGCCGGCCCCGCCAAGTGACCCGCCAACGATCTCGGCCTGAACCGGCCGCTGGAGACGATTGCTGCGCTCCGCGCGCATCGGGTTGTGACGCGCGCGATCGCGCTCACGCGCTCAATTGACGTCGAAGGTGCCGCTCATCGCCGGCGTGAGTCCCGTGGCGGTCGCCGTCAAGCGATAGCCCGTGCCGGGCGTGGTGATGCTGAGCGTCGCGAATGCGGCCACGCCTCCGACGGCCGCGAGCGTCGTCGTCCCCGCCAGGGTGGCGCCGGGGATCCCCGTCACCGGCGAAATGGCGACCGTCACGCTAGCGGCGAAGTCCGAGACCGGGTTCCCCCCGGCATCGAGCGCCGTCACCTGCACCGCCGGGGTAATCGTGCTCCCGGCGGTCGTGCTCGTCGGGTTCACCGAGAACGACAGCTTCGTCGCCGGTCCGAGCGAGATATCGAAGGGCGTGCTGGTGGCGGCCGCGACGCCCGGCGCCGTGGCCGTGAGCGTGTACCCAGTGCCGATGGCGTCGATGAGGAGCGTGTAGAACGTCGCCACGCCCGCCGAGGCGACCACCGCCGGCGTTCCGTCGAGGGTGGCCCCGGGGGTGCCCGTCCCGGGGGTAATCGCCATCGTCACCGTACCGGCAAACCCCAGCGCGCGGTTGCCCAGCGCGTCGAGCGCCGTGAGGCGTACGCCCGGAGCGAACTCGATGCCGGCCCACATGCTCGCCGGCTCCACACTGAAGACGAGCGTCGTCGCCGGGCCCGAGATGGTGAAGCTCCCGCTCGTGGCCCCGGTGAGCCCCGTGGCCACCGCCGTCAGCCGGTAGCTCGTGCCCGGCGTATCGACGCTAAGTGTCGTGAACGCGGCGACACCGCCGACCGCGGCCACCGCCGTCGTGCCTCCGAGCGCGGCGCCACTCGTGCCAGTCCCCGGGGCGAGGCCGAGGGTGACGGTGCCCCCGTAGCTCGGGACCAGGTTGCCGCCCGCATCCACGGCTGACACTTGCACGGTCGTGAGCGTGCCGCCGGCCGTAGTGTTCCTGGGATTCACGGTGAGCGAGAGCTTCGCCGCCGGCCCCAGCGTGATATCGAACGGCGTGCTGGTCGCCGCCGACAGCCCGGGGGCCGTGGCCGTCAGGGTGTAGCCCGCGCCCGCTTTGTTGATGTGCAAGCTCGCGCTGCCGGAGAAGGTGGCCACCCCGCCGCTTGCCACGACGGTGGTCGTTCCGGCGAGCGTGGCTCCGGTCGTGCCGGTGCCGGGCGTGATGGCGACGGTCACCGGGCCGGTGAACCCGAGGGCCCGGTTCCCCAGCGCATCGAGCGCTGTCACTTGCACCGACGGGTTGAACGCGACCGAGGCCGCGGTGGTGGCGGGCTGCACGCTGAATACGAGCGTGGTCGGTGGGTAGGCGATGGTGAAGCTACTGCTCGTGGCCGGCACCAGAGCGGAAGCCTGCGCCGCCAGCCGGTAGCCCGTGCCAGGCGTGGCGATGCTCAGCGTCGCGAAGGTGGCCACTCCTGCGACCGCGGCCACCGTGGTGGTCCCGGCCAGCGTGGCCCCCGCCGTGCCCGCTCCGGCCGCGATCACGACCGTCACGCTGCCCGCGAAGCTCGGCGCGAGGTTGCCGCTGGCATCGAGGGCGGACACCTGCAGCGCTGGCGTCAAGACGCTGCCCGCCGTCGTGGTGGTCGGGTTCACCGTGAACGCGAGCTTCGCCGCCGGTCCCACGATGACATCGAACGGCGTGCTGGTCGCCGCAGGCAGCCCGCTCGCCGTCGCGGTCAGGGTGTAGCCGGTGCCGATGGCATTGATGCGGAGCGTGTAAAAGCTCGCCACCCCAGCCGATGCCGCCACCGCCGTCGTTCCCGAGAGCGTGGCCCCGGTCGTGCCGGTCCCCGGTGCGACCGCGAGTGTCACGACGTCCGTAAATCCCAGCGCACGGTCGCCCAGAAGGTCGAGCGCCGTGACCCGCACCGCGGGGGTAAGCGCGACGCTCACGGCCCCGGTCGCCGGGGGCTCGACCGTGAACGCGAGCGTGGCGGCCGGGCCGGCGATGAAGAAGCTCCCGCTCGTCGCCCCCGTCAGCCCGGCGGCGGTGGCGGCCAGCTTATAGCCCGTCCCGGGAGTGGCGATGCTGAGCGAGCTGAACGTCGCCACGCCCCCGACGGCCGTTACCGTCGTCGTGCCCGCGAGCGTCGCCCCACTCGTGCCCGTTCCCGCCGCGATCACGAGCGTCACGTCCCCGGTGAAGTCCGACACGAGATTGCCGAGCCCGTCGAGGACGCTCAGTTGCACCGCCGGCGTGATGGTGCTCCCTGCCGCGGCGTTTCGCGGGTTCGCGGTGAACGACAGCTTGGCCGCCACGCCGGCGGTGAGGCTCGTCGTGGCGCCCTCGATGGGGGCGGTCGCGTCCCGGGGGCCGCAGGTCGACACGACCAGCGGCGTCACGAAGAGCGCGACCGCTCGCAGGAGGCGATGGGGGACCGCGGGCGGGAACGCGCGCATCTGACCGCTGCTCGCTGAAGGACCTAGCCTAGGAGGGCACGTTCCGTACCCGCCGCTGCGGTGATGGGTTGGCACTGCGGCTCGCGGCCGCCCGCCGCAACAAATCAGGCCGTTTTGGGGGCACGCGGAGGTGGGTGCGACTTGGGGCGTTGTGGCAAAACGTCGACACATCGGCTCCTAGTGTCGCTACGCGCGTCCTCAGTCACGGGGGGAGGTGCAGGGACGATGGGCCGCCCTGCTCCGCGGGCGAGAGCTCCGCCACTTTGCCGAGCCGCTGCGGCGGACGAGCCGCCCGGGGACTGGCCTCGTGCTTCGGTGCCTGCAGTCCCACGCGCACTTCGGTAGAAGTCCGTACGGGCCGGGGCGAGGCCGGCGAGCAACCGGCCGGTAGCTGCTGGCTTTCCGTCTCGGAATACGCGATCATCCGCTGCGACACGCCCCGGGGCCTTGCCCCGCTCGGCCTGGGTGGGCG
>WNFJ01640867.1_pt3 | contig 11217 bp, 11 predicted proteins | sample 5400461 | NCBI WGS metagenome assembly WNFJ01 (sample SAMN13153349, study PRJNA577476) | soil metagenome | isolation source: 115 cm saprolite on Douglas fir-dominated hillslope | place: USA:California | collected 2013-09-17 | reverse complement strand
GTTCACGAACGCTTTGAATTTCCCAGGATTTTCATGCTTGACCGTTCGCTTGCGTTGGGATTAAGAAATCGGACCGTGGGCTGCCTCGTGTGAGGACAGCTCAGGTGGATTAGAAATTCGTTTTCATATTAGAGGGAGCGCGGGCGGATGACGAACTACCCGCGCTCTTTTTCAAGTTAGCGAGTGCACCACTGCACCTGTCATTTTGCCGGTATCGTCGCGCTTGACTGCCAAAACACGGTCGCCTGTGCGCGATTTAAAGCGTGGTGAGCGAGGCAAAACAAAAAGCCGCCACGCGGTGAAGCGTGACGGCTCGATTGTTTGAAATGCTGGCGCAGCTTTAGGGATTGTTGACCACCTGCCGCGCAGGTTTGCTCGCTTCAAGCTGTGCGCTCACCTTTTGCAAGCCTGCAGTAAGCGTTTCGATTTGCTGCTGCTGCCATGCGGCATTGGCTTCCAATTCTTTAACTTTGCGGTGCTCTTTTAGAAACTCGTTGAGCAGCATCGCGTTCACCGCTTCGTAACGGACGGTGTAAACCTTCCCCTCGGCATCACGAGCTACGAGGTCGCGGCTCACCTTTTCCACCTCCTCAGCAACGAGGCCGAACTGCGGGACGCTATCGGGATCAAGCTCCTTTTTGTAGCGAAAGGTTACCGGTTTGAGCGCCAGAATCGCTTCGCTCGCCTTGTCCATCGGTTTGATCTCATCCTTGAAACGCTTAGAGGAGGGCGCGGTGCCGAGTTGTCCAGACGAACTGACGAATACTGCCGCACTACCAGAGACGGTAGCCCCATGAATGGCGGCGATAAAGGTTCTAGTCTGTGTTCCTACCTTGCCGATGCGAATCGTGTTGGACTCGCCAGCTACACCAAAAACGTTAGCGCCAATATCGATGTTGTTATTGCCAGTGGTCAAATTTTCACCGGCCACAAAGCCCAATGCCGTGTTGTTGCTGCCGGTTGTGTTGTTAAAGAGCGCAACTTCACCGGCGGCCGTGTTGTGGCTGCCGCCTGTGTTGTGATTGAGAGCAGAAGCACCACTGGCCGTGTTGTCCTTACCGGTTTTGTTTCCAAAGAGCGCAAGAACACCGTTCGCCATGTTGTAGCTGCCGGTTGTGTTGCTAAAGAGCGCTTGAGCACCGTTCGCCGTGTTGCTGACGCCGCTTGTATTATCATTGAGCGCTTGAACACCGCTGGCCGTGTTGAACTGGCCGTCCGTGTTGCTAAAGAGCGAACCCTGACCGATAGCCGTGTTGCTAGCGCCGGTGCTGTTGTTTTGGAGTGCATTAACACCGTTGGCCGTGTTGTAGCTGCCGGTTGTGTTCGCATTGAGCGCAAGAGAACCGTTCGCGGTGTTGTTGCCACCGGTTGTGTTCAGTCGGAGCGCATCAGAACCGGTGGCGGTATTGGCGCTGCCGGTTGTGTTGCTCAAGAGCGCATTGGCGCCGTTGGCTGTGTTGCTGTTGCCGATTGTAAGGCTAAGGAGCGCATTATCACCCTCGGCCGTGTTGGAGCCGGGGTAGCCTCCGTCCGGCGCTGGAACGACCGCTCGCGCTCTTGGCGAAAGTGGGAGGCAGGCAAGCAGAAGCGCGATGAGAATTAGTGGACTTGCGTTCTTGGGCTGGATCAATGGATTCATAGGAACATTTCCTTTCTGTTTCCCCGCCTGTGGTTTCTGCGGTACAAGGTCTGGAGGAGGCGCAAGCACCTAGCGGGGGAAAGTCCTCCGCCTGATTCAGATCTTTTTTTAATGGGGAAACGTTTTTTACGGAACCCGTGCGAATTTGTCTAGTCGGGTGCTGCCTAATTTTCATGTAGGTTCTCACCTGATACGCGCACGATGCCGTCATTCGCGTTTACGATACAGCGGGAAAACGTGATCGAAACGCACGAGCACAAGGGCGATTTCAAGGAATGGTGAGTTCTTACTTGCATCACGCGTTACAACCGCTCGAATCGTCACCGTCAGCCGTGGCACGCAATCATCAGATCGCGGCCAGCGCAGCATCTACATCTGGGAAAATCTGAAATATTTGATCAAGCCGCGAAGTCTCGAAGATCGAGCGCATGGTTTGGTCCAGACCAGTCAGGAAAAACTTGCCACCAAGGCCTTTAACCTTTTCCATCGCTAGAATCAGCGCTGCCAACCCCGCACTATCGATGTAAGTCGCTTTGGAAAGATCTACCACGATCCGTTCCACTTTTCTCTGCGTCATTATGTTCAGTGACTCTGTGACAGCAGGCAAAACGCGCAGGTCGATTTTGCGTTCAAGCGGCAATACATTCGGATGGTGTTGACTAATTATCGCGGCGGCGCAGACCGCCGCCGCGCTCGGGGGTGCTTCCATTTGTGGGGGGGCCGTCTCCGGTGTGTTCACCTTGGTTTGGGATCAGAATTCGTGCCAACTCCCCAACGGCAGGGAAAAAAGGGCAGACGGTCCCGATATGTTTGTTGCTATAGCCAGAGGGGTTTAGGCAGCGAATTATTTCTCTAATCTCCGAAACCGCTATTCCCCCCGTGGAGCGAATTTCAGCTTCATTATTAGGCCATGTGGGTCACATTGAGGCCCACGGTGATCTATTGTTGGGCCACCTGCAAACATAGAATCGCCCCCTTCGAGTTGCAGAAACGCAATCAGCTTTTTATCGGCGTGCACAACGAACCGCTTTCCGTCGCCGCGATGTGCGTGAGCAATCCAGATTGTTCGTCCCTGAGAATCAAGGGCTGAGACACAGCCTCAACTCCAACCGGCTTTGCTGAGATTGTCAGCGATAATTTCCCAGTATCTCAGAGCCACAGAGTTTACCAAACGAGGATCCGAAATGGCGGCGATCACTTGCTCCACCGTCTCGAACCGCCGCCGCCGATTTAGCGCCCCTCTAATTACCTTTTTCGATTAGTTCCTACGCCTCTGTGCGGACAGCCCGCCGGAGGTTTTTGCCGTTTATGGGCCGCGAAAAGTGGCTCATCACGGACTGGTGCCGACGCGAACACTCGGGACGTGATCCACTCAACGCAATCGCGTGAAGCAGAACGGAAAGGCAAAATGCCAAAACTCAGACACTACAGCCCACAACTGTCAAAAGAGTTGGTATCTCGGCTGTATCACCAAGCGAAAGCTGAGCGAGTTCCAATGACGGTTCTAGCGAACCAACTCGTGGAGGAGGCGCTCGGAAACAAGAAGCGGAATAACACGAGAACCGTAGCGGATACCCAGCAGATAACAGAACCTAATTAGCAGTCATTTCGGTTCGATAACTGCAACTTCTGAGGCACGGCCATTCGGTCGGGCCTTCTTTTTTGAAACCATCAACTAACAACAGAAAGGAACCAACAAAATGGCAGTTAAACTAATTGCAAATTATGCGAAACGTCTGGGCCTGCCCGGATACAGCTCCCATCAATTCTCGATCTCCATTGAGACAGAAGTGCAGAATCTCGACAACGTGCGCGAAGATAGCGCCCGTCTGTACGAGTCTTTGCAACAGGCAGTCGATCAACAGATCCAACAAACCGGATTTGTTCCGCCGAACGGGTACGGCATGGAAGTGGACAAAAACGGTGCTTGGAACTGCTCGCAAAAACAGCGGGAACTGATCGAAAAGATCCAGAAAGAGAACAACCTCGACCAAAACACCCTCGACCAGCTCGCCAATGAAATGTTCGGCGCAAAAATTCCGGCACTGAACAAACTTCAGGCGAGCGGGCTTATCGACGCGCTTTTGGACCGATACGGGAAAAGAACTCAACCTGGTCGGTATGGCCGCCGCTATGTCGGTCGCAGCCATGCAACAGCGAAAAGAGCAACAGCATGATTGCGCTTGCCCAACACCGTGTTGAAACAACGGCAACCTATCAGCCACACGGACACCGAACCCTTGCTGAACTTACAAAAACGATTTCAGCCTCTCGGCTGTCCACCTGGCAGCGTTGCCGGTTACAGTTCTACTTCCGTTACGTTGCCGGAATCCAGAAATCGCCAAGCCCGGCGCTCCACATCGGCTCCACGGTTCACACTGTTTTGCAGCAGTGGAACCTCGCCCGATGGCATGGCCGTGACTTGGCGATTCATGAATTGAAGGAAACCTTTTCCCGAGCGTGGGCGATCTGGCAGGAGGGCGAACAAATTGATTGGGAGGGAAACGAGGAGGTGGCCAAATCCGCTACCTGGGATCTCATCCAGTTGTATTTGCGCGAAACCCCCATCGCTCCCGACGAGAAACCGGAAGCCGTTGAGGTTGGCGTGGAAGCTGATCTCTCAGGTCAAGGACTACCCCTACTTGTAGGTGTCATCGATCTTGTTCGATCTGGCGGTCGAATTGTCGATTTTAAGACGACATCCCGCAAACCAGACGCGGAGTTGCTCGCGCACACAGCCGAAACCCAAACGACCGCCTATGGCCTTCTCTACCGGGAAGCTACTGGCGGCAAAGAAAACGGAATTGAGATTCATCACCTCATCAAAACCAAGCAGCCAAAGGTCGTAGTGAACCAGCTTGGTCCTGTAACCGAACGGCAGGTCACACGGCTATTTCGCGTCATTGAAGGCTACATAAAAGGCGTGGCGCAGGAAGACTTCGTTCCATCGCCGGGACTGCAATGCAGCATGTGCGAGTTCTTCAATGAATGTCGCGCCTGGCGCTAGGGGCTTACTCAGTAGGCAAATAACAACCGACGGCTCTTTCCAAGCGGAACGCAGAGAGCCGCAATTAACATCAAACACGGAAAGGAGGTTCGAGTGAATTTATCAGGCATTCTGCAGGCTTTGAGAATCATTGTCGGTTGCATTGCCCTGTTTGCAGCGATCTGCGAATGGGCGGCCGGATTCTAATCGAGCTTCTGAACGTACATCGGATTAACACAAACCAGTAACAAACCTCGGCCTATAACGGACCGAACCTAACGAACGGCTCGCATGGCATAACGCTGTGCGGGCCGCTTCGCTTTTAACAAACAAAGGAAAAAACCAAATGAACAAAATCACTCTGCCCGTGAGCGAACTAAAAACAGCGTTCTCGGGCTTAAGCAAAATCATCAGTAAACGTGCGGTATTACCCGTCCTTCAGCATGTTCGTGTTGAACGGCTGTCGGACGGCGCTTTGACAATCTCAGCAACCGATCTCGACGCATTTGCTTCGTACCGGTTCGAGCAAGGCGGAGAAGGAAATGCCGAGTCGATGCTCGTGCCCTTTGCTCCTCTGCATTCCATCATCAAAGGTTGTGCAGGGAAAGAGAGCATCGGCCTTGAAAAATCAACCGGCGATCGCATCGCCATTCGTTATCAAATCGGCGGACAAGACGCAGAACAACAAGTTCCGTCTCTTCCTGTAGAAGAATGGCCTACGCCGCCGAAGATCAACGGGGAACGGGTGCTTCTAAATGGCGCACTGCGTTCAGCACTTCTGGAAGCACTCAAATGTGCAAGTACCGATGAGACGCGCTATGTCCTGCGTGGCGCGTGCATCGACGTTTCAGAGAAACAATCTCATTACATCGTCGGCACCGACGGAAGGCATCTCTATTCTTCCAATTCATTCCATGTCCCGATCGAGAGTTCGGTGATCATTCCCGGTCACCGTTTCCTCGCATGGAAAGAATTGGCTCAGGACGGAGATTGGGCGCTCCGAGTCGAGTTGGACAAGGGCCAGCCGGTGTTTGTCGAGATTAACACCTACCGCTGGACGTTTGTTTGCAAGGCAATTGAAGGGACCTTCCCTAATTGGCGGCAAGTTCTGCCGGATCTCTCTGGATTCAAAACCAGAATCAAAATTCCAGCAAGTGCGCTCGATGATTTCATCGAAGTCGTTACCAAGTTGCCGTACGACGGAATCAATCATCCAATCGCTCTTAAGCTCGGGCCACAGGGTGAAGTTATCCTCTTTGGCCGGTCAGCCGGGACAGACAAATTCACTGAAGCGGGCTTTAGTGCTGCGGAAGCCAAGGGCGATCCAGTCACAATCTGCCTAAATCGCAATTATCTCACCAAAGCCCTGCGCATCGGTCTCACTGAAATCCAGATAGCCGATTCTTTGTCGCCCATACGCTGCAGTGACCAGAGCGGACGGCAAATGATTATCATGCCGATCCGCATGGATGGCGTGACTTCGAATGCTCCAACACAACCCAGTTCGCCTGCGCCAATACAAGCGCGGTCGAACACAACACAGGAAAACGAAATGCAAAGCGCACATAGAAGTAACGGCGAAGCCGTCACTCCCACCCGAGGAAACAAAAGAACGTCACTCGAAACGGCCGTCGAACAGATAGACGCAGTTAGAAACTCGATCAAAGCGGCTGCTGCGTCACTCCATGACGTAATCACTTCACTCAAACAGGCCCAACGGGAACAGCGAGGTACGGAAAAGGAAATCCAATCCCGTTCGCTCAACCCTGCAAAACTTGCAGCGAGTGAAAATCTAACATCAGCAAATCTATGGCCGGATGCTGTGCAGGTTATGTGCAGTGTCCGGCCTGTTTTCAAAAAATAACAAACAAGGAAAGGAACAAAAAATGGAATTAGTATTACAACCACAACCCCGCCATGCGAATCTACTTCTGCACTGCGGGGCTCATGCCGTTGATCGAGAGATCATCGACGCAACACCTACACCAGAGGCAACTGCGACATGGACGCCACTCCCGCACACTGCGCTCGTTGAAGAAGTGGAACAGGTCCTGAGAGGCAATGGCCTTTCGATCGTGAACCAGGCGCACAGTCTTACTCATGATGGGCTGCGCTACTTCGGACTCATGGAAATCCAAAACAGTGTGATCCACCAGGATTACGCGTGGGTGCTCGGGCTAAGAAACTCGCATGACAAAAGTTTTCCCGCTGGCATCGTCGCCGGCGCAAACGTCTTTGTCTGCGATAACTTAAGTTTTTCAGGCGAAATCAAGATCGCCAGGAAACACACCCGCTTCATTTTGCGTGATCTGCCGTTTCTCACCGAACGAGCCATCGGGCGCCTAATGGAGCGATGGCATCATCAGGATCAGCGGATTGGTGCCTATAAAGGAAAGAACCTGTTGGATTCCTCGGCACACGATCTTATCATCCGTTCCACGGACGTTCGGGCATGCACTCCGAGGCAAATCCCGGCGATCTTAAAAGAGTGGCGCAATCCTCGACACGAGGAATTTCAAGAGCGGACGCTCTGGACACTGTTCAACAGCTTTACCGAAGTTCTCAAAGGTAATCTGAATGAATTGCCCAGGCGCACGGAAGCACTGCACGGACTTCTCGATTCGTACGTTGGACTGCCGCAGTTCAGCCATAACTAACTGCAGCGAGTTATGAATAAAAATACATAACCAAGTATCCGTTGGCTAACGGCGACTCAATGTTTGTCTCCAATCGGAGACATTTGGTGAGTTCCACCAATTTAACGATTCCCCCACTGCTTCGCTGTCAGAGCGAAAAAGGCAAAAAAGGGGGAAGAAACATCGGGGAAAACTGCGCCGTGCCAACACAGCAAAATTGGAGGAACAATGAAGCGCAAAAAGACAAAAAGAAAACAACACGACTGTGATGTATTAAAAGTCATCGATAACATCGAAAAGGCGGTCTCCACCGCAAAAAAGGTATATCGCACTGTTGAGCCGATAATCGAAACTATCGTGGCACACCGCAGGAAGACTAAATGAAACGGTAATCTCTCCGATTGTCGCACCAAATGGAGCCCCGGTCGCAATTCGGGCCGGGGCTTCATGCTCCGAGGAGAAAGCTTGCCATATTGCAGTGTTTTCCCGTCAAACTGCCCTACATGGAGGCAGAAATAGATTGCAAGTTGCGGTGAATTCGAGTTAAGCGTCATCACGCGCATCGCTTTGTTCACACTCCGAGAGGGGGCTCAGCCGAATGCAGGCAGACAGGCTTGTTCAGCTCGATGGCTCGCTCTCAGTGGAGCTGGATATAGGCTCCCAGGTTACTCCACCAAAACTGAATCAATAAACTGAAAGCAAAAACCTATGATCACAATCTATAGATTGAAGTTGGACAAACGTAGTATTGTAAAATCGGTAGGTCTTAAAGAGACACATGGTCTGTTTGGATCTCCAGAGTGGTGGCAACACATTAAGGAGGGCACACTTCCTGTGCATCATCTGAAAGGAACAATCTCACGTGTTTACATGAGTGGCATGGGTCCCATGGGGGATTGGCCTGAGTTTACTCTGCGTACCGAAGAGGGAAAGGAGATTAGTTGGTTCCGGTATGCCAACGATCCTGACTTCGGTGATGCATTTTATACAGTTGGTCGGCCCATCGAGATCGATTACGTAATTCAGTGGTTCAAATATGATCCAAGATTTGCTCCTGATCTGAAGTTTATGGAAATACCGATCGAGCTTCGAGTCGGAAACGAGGATGAAATTCTAAAGGCGGGTAGCCCAAAGGAAGAGCATTGCGGGTAGTGGGCGAAATCCTGGCGCATCGTTACATTAGCGATGAAGCCAACGGCCCCATTCCGAAGCAACCCCGGCGTGCTTGCCACGACACCCTGCCGTGGCTTATCTCTTTCTCGTTAGATTCCTATTGAATGATAGAGATCAAATGCACGAATCAACTGTCTTGGATCTTGAAAGTCAAAGGATTGGCCCATTTTGAAACAAGTATCAGTGTGCCGTTTTTCGACAAGAGGAGCTTGAGGCCATGGCAAATGAAGAACATCTCAAAATACTCAAGCAGGGTGTAGAGCAGTGGAATAACTGGCGATTAGAGAATGCTATTAAGCCGGACCTGAGCGGTGCAAACCTGATCGGTGCCAACCTGCTCCGTGCCTATCTAATCGATGCCTACCTGAGCTTTGCCGACCTGAGCGGTGCCAACCTTAGCGGTGCCAACCTGAGCGGTGCCAACCTTAACGGTGCCAACCTTAGCGGTGCCTACCTGAGCGGTGCCAACCTGATCGGTGCCTACATGAGCGGCGCCAATCTGAGCGGTGCCAATCTGAGCTTTGCCAACCTGGGCGGTGCCTACCTGAGCGGTGCCAACCTGAGCAGTGCCAACCTGACCGGTGCCAAGCTGATCCGTGCCTACCTGGGCGGTGCCAACCTGAGCGGTGCAAAGCTGAGCGGTGCAAAGCTGATCGGTGCAAACCTGATCGGTGCTAACCTAACCAGTGCTGATCTAACCGACGCCGATTTGAGCCGTACCAGTTTGGTGGAAACCGACTTGACCAACGCCACGATTACCGGCTGTCGTACTTACGGAGCTTCTGCCTGGAACGTGACCCTGGTGGGCACTGTCCAACATAACTTGATCATTACAAAGGAGGGTGAACCTGTCGTCACCGTAGATGACCTGGAAGTCGGCCAGTTCATTTGCCTGATATTGAACAATACCAAAATTCGGAATGTGATCAACACAATCACATCGAAGGCCGTACTCATTCTTGGAAGGTTCTCTGATCCTCAACGCAAGTCCGTGCTCGTCGGGTTAAGGGAGGGCCTGCGGAGCTTCGATCTATTGCCTATCGTATTTGATTTTGATCGCCCTACCGATAAGGACTACACTGAGACGGTACAGACACTGGCCGGAATGAGCATGTTTGTCATTGCGGATTTGACCAGTCCAAAATCACCCCCGTTAGAATTAGAGGCTACGGTCAAGCAGGTCAAAATCCCCTACATTCCCATCATTGATATCAGTGTAGACAAGTACCCCTTTTCAATGCTTGGTGATTTGCAGAAGTCCTTTCACTGGGTATTGGCTACCCGCCAATATAAATCGAAGGAAGACCTGTTGGACGGTGAGAACCTCAAAACCTACATCATAGAGCCGGCGTTTGCGAAGCGTGAGCAACTGAGAGAAGCCAAAAACCAAGAGCCGGACACGATCGAGATCCCCAAGAAAAGGGTCACTATTCCTCACGATAAGTGACGCAAGAGTAAAACCTTCTTCAACGTCCACTCCGAACTGATAGCCAACGCCTAACTAATCGATGAAGCCAACAGCCCCATTGCAAAACATGTTCAGCGTGTTTGCCACGACACCCTGCCGTGGCTTATTCCTTTCTCGTTAGGCCACCTCGATAGCTTAACTTAGTGCGAGACAATCTGAGAAATCGCCGCTTTGCAGGAGCCGCCGGGCTGGCTGGAGCGCTTTTATTCTTCTGCGGAGATATGTTGTTCTATGGCCATTGGGGTGCCGGCGATACCTTTAAAGAAGGCATGCTCATTGTGCTTCGGCAAAGCTCCCTGACCCGTCTTTTCACTGGTGGACTGGTCGGTCCCGTCGCTGCTTGTTTGTGCATCATCGGGTTCTGGCACGTGCGCCAGAATATCGTGTCGCGCAGTCCGCTCTTAGGGCGCGTCGTATTCTATGCTTTAGCGGCCATGATGGTCGCCGGCAGCGCCCTTCACGTACTCTGGGTGCCGCGTGGGTTGGCTATTAAATATTCGGACGCTGTTGGTCCGTACGCGCCCGAGCTTATCGCGGCATTGCGCCGTTATTGGGAGATTGCCTATGACCTGACGGCCGTGCCCGCTTATTTCGGGGCGATAGTGTTAGCGATCCTGGTAGTGCTCGGAAAGAGCCTGTATCCGCGTTGGACGGTGCTGGCGAATTTTGGACTCTTGTCGCTATTCGCCCCTTTGGCAGAGCGAGTTCCCGCTCCCGTTGGGGCAATCTTAGTTGGTGGGTTCACGAATCTTTCGATCGCAATTTTTTTTCTTGTATCGCTCGCCTCTACTTGGAACCGACCCACGACCTAACCACGCGCTGCAGCGAACCCGATCTGGCGTTGGACCCCACACGGGCAAGCTAAAGATAGCAATAACGAGCTACTCCACTGCGTATTCAATGGAGATAGGAGCAACACACAGCGAGGACTCATTCCGCATTTGCCGCCGTGGAGGTATGCGGCCCGACTTTTGACCACGCAGCGTACACGTCCTGTGCAGCGCGAAGGATTGCACTGCATTCGGATTCGAGGACATTCATCGCTCTGCTCGGGTCGCTCGGATTGCATTCGTGAGCCGCGTTTTGCGGGAGTATGTTAAGGCGCTGCAGGATAACACCGTAGCCGCGCCGCGCCATTTCCATAGCTTCCGACAGTGGAATCAAGATCTTCTGCCGCTCCATCCCCTCCCTAACCATGGATTCAGCTCTCACATTGGCTTCGACCGCCCGCGTATGCAGCGATATCCATGCCCCGATCTTTTGAACTTTCCCTTCAATCAACGCTTCCCGCAGATACCTCCAACTCTGTCGTACG
>WNFJ01626788.1_pt1 | contig 11217 bp, 10 predicted proteins | sample 5400461 | NCBI WGS metagenome assembly WNFJ01 (sample SAMN13153349, study PRJNA577476) | soil metagenome | isolation source: 115 cm saprolite on Douglas fir-dominated hillslope | place: USA:California | collected 2013-09-17 | reverse complement strand
GGCGGCGATGTCGCCGACCACGCGCATCCCCGTCCCGATGATGGAAAGCCCGGCCTCGCCTTCCGGCGCGCCGTGTCCCTTTTCGGTGAAGATCGCCATGTCAGTTCTCCTGGTTCACGACCGTGAGGGGATCGAGCGACTTGCCACCGCGGCGGATTTCGAAATGGAGGTGGGGCGCCGTCGAGCGTCCCGAGTTGCCCGACAGGGCGATCACCTGGCCCGCGGCGACCGCGTCCCCCTCCCGCACCAGGAGGCGCGACGCGTGTCCATACATCGTCTCATATCCGCCGCTGTGCCGCAAGAGGACGAACAGCCCGTAGGCGGGATCCCCGCCGGCCGCCTCGACGACGCCGCCTCCCGAGGCGCGCACCGGCGTGCCGAAGGGGGTCGCGATGTCGATCCCGACGTGCGACTCGGCCGGATCTCCGGGGCCCACCTGGCCGCGGGTAACGAAGCCGGGGACATCGCCGAGGGGCCAGTGCGCCGGCACGGAGACGCCGCCCGCGTAGCGCGGCGCCGCCGCCGGGGGACGGGCGCGCACGGCCGTGGCGCGCAGCAAGTCCGCCGTCGCGATGCCTTTGTCGCGCGGCGCGCGCACGCCGAGCATCTGGCGCAACTCCTGGTAATTCACCTCCGCCCGGTTCAGCGCGGCCGCGAGCTGCTGGACCCGCCGGTTCTCCTCCGTGAGCCGGTTCACCTCGCGCTCGAGCCCCGGCACGCGCGCCGCCGTGCGCGAGATCGGCCCGGCGAAGGCGAAGAACAACACGACCAGGAGCCCGACGACGAGCGCCCCCCACTTTCCCGCTTCGAACGCCCACACGGGCACGCGGTATTGCCGAGACTCGAGCTCGCCGTCGGTGTGGACGACGATCGTCACGCCGCGCGCCTTCGCCGTCATCCGTCGAACGGCGCGCCGAGGATCAGCTCGAGCAGGCGCGCGAGATCGTCGTTCGAGTAGAAGTTGAGGTGGATCTGGCCCTTGCCCTTGGCGCGCAGCGTGACGCGCACGTCGGTTCCCAGGCGCCGGCGCAGCGCGTCCTCGAGGCGCCGCACCTCGGGGGCCGGGCGCATGCCCTGCTTGAGCCGCGGGCGCCGCACCGGCGCCCGGCCGCCCCGCACTCGGTCCTCCACGTCGCGCACCGACAGCCCAAGGTCGACCGCTTCTTTCGCGAGCGCCGTGGCGACGCGCGGGTCGTCGAGCGCGAGCAGCGCCCGCGCGTGGCCCACCGACAACCCGCCCGCATGCAGCAGCGCGAGCACGGCGGCGGGGAGCTTCAGGAGCCGCAGCGCGTTCGCGACGGTGGAGCGGTCGCGGCCGACCGCATCCGCGACGTCCTGCTGGGTGAGGCTGAACTCCGCGATCAGCCGCTCGTAGCCGCGTGCCTCGTCCACCGGCGAGAGATCGTCACGCTGCAGGTTCTCGACCAAGGCGAGCGTGAGCACCGTGCGGTCGTCGACCTCGCGCTTCACGGCCGGGATCCTCTCCCAGCCGAGCGCCTGGCAGGCGCGCAGGCGCCGCTCGCCCGCGATCAACTCGTAGCCGCCGTTGCCGCCCGCCGCCGGCGCTTGCCGCACCACGACCGGCTGCAGCAGCCCGGCCTTACGGATCGAAGCCGTGAGCTCCTCCAGCGCCGCCGCATCGACATCGCGGCGCGGCTGGTAGGGGTTGGGACGGATGTCGGCGATCGCCAGCTCCACGAGGCTCCCCTCGCGCTCGGCTTCCTCGCGGGTGGGTCCCAGCAGCGCTTCGAGTCCTCGGCCGAGACGACGGCGGCCTGCGATGGTTTCCGTCATGCGGGCACCTCCGGCAGCGGTTCAGCGGCGGGCGAGGTAGGGGAGCGCGGTGCGCCCGGACCCGCGCCGCGCTCGACGCGGCGGATCAGCTCTTGGGCCACCGCCAGGTAACTCTTGGACCCCACCGACTGCACATCGTACAGCAGGATCGGCTTGCCGAAGCTCGGCGCCTCGGCGAGTCGCACGTTGCGAGGGATGGTGATGCCGAACATCTGGGCGCCGAAATACTCCTTCGCCTCGTCGGCGACCTGCTTCGACAGGTTGAGGCGGGCGTCGTACATCGTCAGCAGCACGCCGTCGATGGCGAGGGCGGGGTTGAAGTTGCGCTGCACGAGCTTGACGGTGTTCAGCAGCTGCGACAACCCCTCGAGCGCGTAGTACTCGCACTGAATGGGAATGAGGACCGAGTCGGCCGCCGTCAGCATGTTCAACGTGAGCAGACCGAGGGAGGGCGGGCAGTCGATGATGACGTATTGGTACTGCTCGCGCAGGGCGCCCAGCGCGCGCCGCATCAGCGTCTCGCGCGCCTGCTTGTTGACGAGTTCGAGCTCGGCGCCGACCAGATCTTGGGTCGCCGGGACGACGTCGAGGTACGGGAAGTGGACATGCTGGAAGCGCGTGTCGGCGAGGGCGCGGCCGTCGAGCAGCACGTCGTACAGCGAGTGGCGGATGCGGTCGCGCTCGATGCCGACGCCGCTCGTCGAATTGGCTTGGGGGTCGGCGTCGACGAGCAGCGTCTTGCGCTCGGCGGCGGCGAGCGAGGCCGCGATGTTGACGGCCGTCGTGGTCTTGCCCACGCCGCCCTTTTGGTTGGCGATCGCGATAACGCGAGTCATCTTATAACTTATTGCAGGTAAATGAGTTATCGTAATACTCTGGGATATGCCTGCAAAATATAGGGTTCGGTCCCAGTGGAGTAAAGCGCGAGTTTCACGTGAAACCACTACTGTTTCACGTGAAACAGGGGCCTACGATGGCGCGCTGCGAGCTTGTCAGGCCACTTGGCGGCGCCACCGCGCCGTCTCGACCACGAGATTGTGCAGATCGCTCGGAGACACCCCGGGCACCCGCGCCGCCTGCGCCAGCGACGTGGGTCGCACCCGGTCGAGCTTCTGACGCGCCTCCGTCGCGAGGCTCTTGAGCTCGAGGTAGGGTAGCTCGGCGGGCAAGGCGAATGACGCCAGCTCCGCGAGCCGCGCCGCCGCCTCGCGCTCGCGCGCCAGATACCCGTCGTACTTGAGCTCGATCTCCGCGGTGGCCACCACGTCGTCGTCGCACGTCAGCTCGACCCGCGCCGCGTCGAGCAAGGCCCGTAGCGACACGCCCGGTCGCCGCGCCAGCGTCGCGACCCGCTCGGGCGCGGCGAGGCTCGTGCCGCTACCCGCCAGGGCCGGCGCCGCTCGATCGGGGGCGATCGTCGTCGAGCGGGCCCGTGCCAAGAGCGCCTCTTCCTCTTCTAGGCGTCGCCCCGCCACCGCCAGCTCCGCCGCCGACAGGAGGCCCAGACGCTCGGCCAAGGGCACGAGCCGCCGCAGCGCGTTGTCCTGGCGCAAGAGCAGCCGGAACTCGGAGCGCGACGTGAACAGCCGGTACGGTTCGTCCACCCCGCGCGTCACGAGATCGTCCACCAGCACGCCGACATAGGCGTCGTCGCGCCCCAAGATCACCGGTTCCTGGTCGCGGATCCGGCGTACGGCGTTGATCCCTGCCACCACGCCCTGCGCCCCCGCCTCTTCGTAGCCCGTGGTGCCGTTGATCTGGCCGGCGAACCAGAGGCGCTCGACCGGCTTCGTCTCGAGCCACGGCGTGAGCTGGGTCGGGGGATAGTAGTCGTACTCGATCGCGTACCCGGGGCGCGTCAGCCGCGCCCGCTCGAGGCCGGGGACGGCGTGCAAGAACTCGAGCTGCACCGCGACGGGCAGGGACGTCGACAACCCGTTCACGTACAGCTCATGCGTATCGAGCCCTTCGGGCTCGAGGAATACCTGGTGCCGCTCGGCGTCGGGAAACTTGACGATCTTGTCCTCCACCGACGGGCAATAGCGCGGCCCCCGGCCGCTGATCGCGCCGCCGTACAGCGCCGACTCGTGCAGATGACGCTGGATGATCTCTTTCACCGGAGCGCCCGCCCAGGTGAGCCAGCACGGGACCTGGCGCGGCAGCGGTGTGCGCTCGTAGAAGGAGAAGCGGTAGTCGCCGCCGTCGCCGTCCTGGCGGGTGACGAGGGACCAGTCGACCGTGCGACCGTCCACCCGTGGCGGTGTCCCCGTCTTGAAGCGTGCGACTGTAAGTCCAAGCGATTCAATATGTTGTGCGATCGCCACGGCGGGCGGCTCGCCAGCGCGGCCGGCCGGGACCTGACCATCGGTGCCGACGTGGATCTTGCCCCGCAGGAACGTCCCGGCGGTGATTACCACGGCGCGCGCTTGGTAGCGACGGCCGTCGCTCGTCTCGACTCCCTGGACGCCGCCGGCGGCGACTAGCAGCCGCGTCACCATCCCCTGCGCCAGGTGCAACTCAGGGAAGCCCTCGAGCAGCTGGCGCACGGCCCGACGGTACAGCGTGCGGTCGCACTGCGCGCGCGGCGCCCACACGGCGGGGCCTTTGGAACGATTGAGCATGCGAAACTGAATCGTCGCGCGGTCGGTCGCCCGCCCCATGATGCCGCCCAAGGCGTCGATCTCGCGCACCACGGTGCCCTTGGCGATCCCGCCTATCGCGGGATTGCAGCTCAACTGCCCGATCGTATCGAGGTTGGCGGTGAGCAGCAGGGTCTTCGCTCCGAGTCGCGCCGCCATGACGGCCGCCTCGGTGCCGGCGTGACCGGCCCCCACCACTACGACATCGTACTCGCCCGACATGGGCGGAAGCTAGTGAACCCGCGGCAGCCGCCGCCAGGCCCGACACCCGCGGGCGCGCCGGCTCAGGCCGTCTGGACCCAACGCCACAGCTCGCGCAGGCTCGGTCGCTTCCCCGTCATCAGGATCCCGACCCGGTAGATCCGGGCCGCCGCCCAGGTGAGCGCGACCACGCCGGCGAGGAGCAGCACGAACGAGGTCACGACGTCGACCCAGCTCAGGTTCCCCGCGGCCCAGCGGGCGGGCGTCGCGATGGGCGCCGTAAAGGGCACGAGGGACAACGTCACGGCGAGCGGCGACTCTGGGTTCGCGAGGACGGCGAAGGAGCCGAAGAAGGCGATCATGATCAGGACGGTCACGGGCGTCTGAGTCTGCCGGGCTTCCTGCTCGGTGGACGACATGGCCGCGACGGCGGCGAACATCGCCGAGTACAGGAAGAATCCACCCAGGAAGAAGGCGATGAACACGAGCCCGGTCGCGGCGGACACGTGCGGCACTTGGAACGGCTGGGCCACTTCCTCGCCGGCGCCACCCAGCCGACCGAGCAACGCGGCGCGCTGTCCCAGCAGCACGCGACCCGCCAGGCCCCAGATGAGGAACTGCAACAGCGACACCGCACCCACGCCCAGCACCTTGCCGGCGAGCAGCTGGAACGGCGTGACCGAGCTGAGCAGCACCTCAACGATGCGCGACGTCTTTTCCTCGATGACCGAGCCCATCACCTGCACGCCGTACAACAGCAGGGCGAGATAGAGGATCACCATCATGAAATACGCGAGCGAGAACGACTGCCCCGCGCTTTCACCGGTGGTGCGGCCCCGCGTGATCTTGTGGGTTGCGAGGGCGACGCGCAGCCGCGCGCGCGCCACCACGCGCGGGTCGACGCCGGCGCGCTCGAGGCGCGCCGTCTCGGCCGAACGCCGCAGCGTCTCGCGCAGCAGGGCGACGGCCTCGAGGGACGACACGTTGGCGGCCCGGTACTCGGCGATCCCGCGGTCCACCAGGGAGTCCGATACGAGGAGAAACCCGTCGATGCGCTTGGCGCCCACCTCGCGGGCCAGCGAGTCCTCGACGCCCGGCGCCTCCAGAATCCGACCCACCACCGCGAAGCGCCGGGTCGAGTCGAGGCCCGCGGCGACCAGGGCGCCGAGTGGCGCAGTCGCGCGGTCCACCACCACGATGCGCTGGATGCCGCTCGGGCCGGACAGCCACAAGGGGGCCAAGAACACGGCGGCGAAGAACACCGGGCCGAGCATCGCCATCACCCAAAACGCCTTGCGTCGCACCCGCTCGACGAACTCGCGCCGGATCACGGCCAGCACTTTACGCATCGGCGGCCTCCGGGCGTGCCCCCACCGCGGGCTCGGGCGGCGGCATCCCCGGGCCCACCAAGTCCAAAAAGATCGTGTTGAGCGACGGCTCCCGCAGCTCGAACCGGGAGAGCCGCGCTCCCGAGCTCACGAGCCGCGCCAGGATCTGTTGCGCGTCCGCCCCAGGGGCGAGCTCGAGCTCGGCGTAGCGGCCGTAGTCGTCCACCGCGCGGACCAATGCCCGATCGGCGAACACCTCGCGGGCCGCGCCGCTGCTGCCGTCGAAGCCGATCACGACATGGTGCCCGCCGTGGGCTCGCTTGATCTCCCCCAGTGGGCCCTCGACCAGCTGCCGGCCCCGGGCGATGATGCAGAGCGCGTCACACAGCTTCTCGGCCTGCTCCATGATGTGCGTGGAGAGGAGGACCGTGGCGCCGCCGCGCGTGAGCGCGAGCACGGCGTCCTTGATCGCCTGGGCGTTGACCGGATCGAGCCCCGCGAACGGCTCGTCCAGGACGACGAGTTCGGGCTCGTGCAACACCGTGGTGATGAACTGCACCTTCTGCTGCATCCCCTTCGACAGCTCGTCGACGCGCCGGCGCCCCCATGCCCCGAGCCCCAGCCGCTCCAGCCACGCGATCGCCCGAGCCCGCGCGGTGCGCCGCCCGACGCCTTTCATCTCCGCGAAAAACACGATCACGTCGAGCACGCGCATCCGGCGGTACAAGCCGCGCTCTTCGGGCAGGTAGCCGATGCGCGACCCGTGCACGCGGCCGCCGCCCGCGCCGAACAGTCGCACCGTGCCGGCGTCGGGCGGGAGGATGTCGAGGATCATGCGGATGGTGGTGGTCTTGCCGGCGCCGTTGGGGCCGAGCAGGCCGTAGATCGCGCCACGCGGTACGGTGAGGGACAGAGCATCTACGGCGACGTGGCCGGCGAAGCACTTGGTGACCCGATCGAGCTCGAGGACCGGGGCGGGGCGGGGCAGGGCGGTCAGGACTTCACCGCGTCCGTGAGCGCGTTCCAGGGGAGCAGCGCGCACTTGATGCGCACGGGGAACTTAGCGACGCCGGCGAGCGCCCGCAGCTCGCCCAACGCCGGATCGCGCGCCGCGGTCTCGTCGCCCCGCATCATGGCGCTCATGCGCTCGGCGAGCGCGACGGCCTCGGGCACCGACTTCTGTTTCACGAGCTGCGTCATCATGGACGCAGCGGCTTGGCTGATGGAGCAGCCGCGGCCGATGAAGCGGGCCTCCCGGATGACCCCCGCGGCCACGTCGAGCTGCAGGTCGATCTCGTCGCCGCACAGTGGATTGGTGAGCGAGACGCTGTGCGTGGCACTCGTCAGCGACCCGTGGTTGCGGGGCCGCCGGTAGTGATCGAGAATCAGCTCCTGGTACAACGCGTTGAGTTTGGGCTCAGGCAGGGGCGTATCCAAACAGGGCTCCCGCCTTGACGAGCGACCCGGCGAGCGCGTCGACGTCGTCGAGGCCGTTGTAGAGATAGAAGGAGGCACGCGCCGTGGCGGGAACGTTGAGCCGGCGCATCAGCGGCTGGGCGCAGTGGTGCCCGGCGCGGATGCAGATGCCGTCCTGGTCGAGAATGGTCGCCAGGTCGTGCGGGTGGATGTCCCCGTAGGTGAACGACACCACCCCGGCCCGGTGACCGCGCGGGCCGTACACCGTGACCCCTTCGATCTGCGTCAGCCGCTCGATGGCGGCGGTGGCGAGCGCCTGCTCGTGCTCGGCGATCCGCTCGGGGCGGACGCGCTCCAGGTAGTCGATCGCGGCGGCGAGCCCGACGGCGCCCTCCACGTTGGGCGTGCCCGCTTCGAACTTGTGGGGGATCTTGTTGTAGGTGGCGTGGTCGTCCCACACGCGGGCGATCATTTCGCCGCCCCCCTGATAGGGAGGCATCGCCTCGAGCAGTGCCGGTTTCGCGACCAGGGCACCCGCCCCCATGGGCCCCAGCATCTTGTGGCCCGAGAAGGCGTAGAAGTCGCAGTCGAGTGCCTGCAGGTCGACTCTCAGGTGCGGCGTCCCCTGGGCGCCGTCCACCACGACCACGGCGCCGGTGGCGTGCGCCAGTCGCGCCAGCTGCGCCGCCGGGTTCACGGTACCGAGCGCGTTGGAAACGTAGGGGAAGGCGACGATCTTCGGCCGCCGCTCGAGCGCCCGTCCGAAGTCCGCCAGGTCGATGCGGCCGTCCTCGGTGATCTCGACCATCCGCAGCGTGGCGCCCTTCTCCTGACACAGGATCTGCCACGGCACGAGGTTCGAGTGATGGTCCATCGCCGTCACGATCACGGTGTCGCCGGCGCGCACGGTGGCGCGGCCGTAGGAAGCGGCCACCAGGTTGAGCGCCTCCGTCGTCCCCCGCGTAAACACGACGCCTTCCGGCGCCCAGGCGTTCACGAACGTCGCGACGCGCTGCCGCGCCGCCTCGTACGCCTCCGTGGCGCGGATCGCGAGGTCATACGCCCCGCGGTGCACGTTGGCGTTGGTGGTGCGGTAGTAGTCGGCAATCGCGGCCAAGACGGCCGTGGGTTTCTGCGTCGTCGCGGCGTTGTCGAGATAGACCAGGCGGCGGCCGTGCTCGAGTCGCTCGAGCAGCGGGAAATCTGCGCGCAGCCGGGCGGCGTCGAGCATCACGCGAGCCGCTCGCGCACCAGCCGCTCGAGCTGGGCCCGCACGGCCGGCCGGGCCATGCGGTCGAGGATCTCGGCACCGAAGCCGTAGGTGAGGAGACCCCGGGCCGTCTCGGGCGAGAGGCCACGGCTGCGGAGATAGTACAGCTGCTGCGGGTCGATCGGGCCCACGGTCGAGCCGTGCGTGCATTTCACGTCGTCCGCGTAGATCTCGAGCTGCGGTTGGCTGTCGGCCCGCGCCTCCGTGGAAAGCAACAGGTTGTTGTTCGTCTGCTTCGAATCGGTGCGCTGCGCCCCCGGCTGCACGACGATGCGGCCGTTGAACACCCCGTGGGCCCGGTCGTCCAGCACGCCGTTGAAGAACTCGTGACTGGTGCAGTGCGGCTGGGCGTGGTCGATCACCGTGTGGTGATCGGCGTGCTGCGCGTCGTCCAGGAGGTACAGCCCGTTGAGGATCAACTCCGCCCCCGCCCCACCCAGCACGGTGGTGATGTCGTGCCGGGCCAGCCGGCCGCCCAGCGTCACCACGTGCAGCGCGAGGACGGCGTCACGGCCCTGGTGGCTGTGCGTCGTGCCGATGTGATAGGCCCGGGCGCCTTCCCGCTGCACCCGATACAGCTCCGCGCGGGCGCCGTCGCCCACGACGATCTCGGTCACCGCGTTGGTCCAGTATCCGCCGTCGGTGACACCGGCGTAGGTCTCGACCACCGTCGCCCGGGCGTCGCGCTCGACGATCACGAGACTGCGGGGGTGGGACACCGTGGGGCCCGCCCCCGCGCCCCCCGTCGAGAGGAACACGAGCTCGAGCGGCGCCTCGAGCACGACCTCCGGGGGGACGTAGACGAGCGCTCCGTCGGAGAGGAACGCGGTGTTGAGCGCCGCGAAGGGACTCTGCTGCCAGCGCGCGTAGCGGGCCAGGTGGCGGCGCGCCAGCTCGCCCGCGGGTCCCGTCTGGAGCGCCGCGCCGAGCCCCGCCACCACCACGCCGGGCGCGAGGCCGGCGACGGACGACAGCGCAGGAGCGTGGCGGCCGTCCACGAACACCACGCGCGGACCCCCGGCGAGGAGGCCGAGCGCGCTCACCGTCGTGGCGGCCACCGTGACGGCCTCGCGCGGGCGCTCAAACGGCGTCTCGGCGATCGGGGCGACGCTGGTGAAGCGCCACTCCTCCTGCTTCATCGTGGGGAAGCCGAGCTCGGCGAACCGCGCGATCGCGCCCTCGCGGATCTCCTTGAGCCAAGGAGGCGCGCCCGCCGCACCGTTCCCGGCGAACGCTCGGAAGGCGGTGAGGTAGCGCGCCGTCACGTCGCTCGGCTGGGTCATGCCACCGCCGCGGGTTCCCGCAGCCAATCGTAGCCCTTCTCCTCCAACTCGAGCGCCAGCCCCTTGCCGCCCGACTTCACGATGCGGCCGCCGGACAGCACGTGCACGACGTCCGGCTCGATGTGGGTGAGGATCCGGTAGTAGTGGGTCACGATCACCGTCGCGTTGTCGGGGCGGCGCAGCTTGTCCACCGTGTGCGCCACGGTCTTCAAGGCGTCGATGTCGAGCCCCGAGTCGGTCTCGTCGAGGATGGCGAGCCGGGGGTCGAGCACCGCGAGCTGCAGGATCTCGTTGCGCTTCTTCTCTCCCCCGGAGAACCCCTCGTTGACCGGCCGACTGAGATAACTGTCGTCCCACCCGATCACCTTCAGCTTCGCCTCGAGCGCGTCCATGAACTCGACCGGCCCGAGTTCCTCCTGCCCGCGGTGCTTGCGGACCGCGTTGACCGCGGCACGCAGGAAATAGGCGTTGGTGATGCCCCGGATCGCGACGGGATACTGGAAGGCGAGGAACACCCCTTCGCGCGCCCGCTCCTCAGGCTTCATGGCGAGCAGGTCCTGCCCGGCGTAGTGGACGGTCCCAGCGGTGACGGTGTAGGCTGGATGGCCGGCCAGCACTTGCGCGAGCGTGCTCTTACCCGAGCCGTTCGGTCCCATGATCGCGTGCACTTGCCCGATGTCCACCGCGAGATCGACGCCGCGCAGGATCTCGCGGCCCTCGGCGCTCGCATGGAGGTCGCGGACTTCCAAGAGCGGGCTCACCCGACACTCCCTTCCAGGCTGATCCCGAGCAGCCGCTGCGCCTCGACGGCGAACTCCATCGGCAGCTCCTTGAAGACCTCTTTGCAGAAGCCGTTCACGATCATCGACACCGCGTCTTCGGCCGCGAGCCCGCGCTGCTTGGCGTAGAAGATCTGATCCTCGCCGATCTTCGACGTCGACGCCTCGTGCTCCATGATCGCCGTGCTGTTCCGCACGTCGATGTAGGGGAAGGTGTGCGCGCCGCACTGGTCGCCGATCAGCATCGAGTCGCACTGCGAGTAGTTGCGGGCTTCGTCGGCACCCTTGAGGATCTTTACGAGTCCGCGGTAGGTGTTTTGCCCCCGACCCGCCGAGATCCCCTTCGACACGATCGTGGACCGGGTGTGCTTGCCGAGGTGGATCATCTTGGTGCCCGTGTCCGCCTGTTGGCGGTGGTTGGTCACGGCCACCGAATAGAACTCCCCGATGGAGTGGTCCCCCTGCAGGATGCACCCCGGGTATTTCCAGGTGATCGCCGAGCCCGTC
>WNFJ01280949.1_pt1 | contig 11218 bp, 8 predicted proteins | sample 5400461 | NCBI WGS metagenome assembly WNFJ01 (sample SAMN13153349, study PRJNA577476) | soil metagenome | isolation source: 115 cm saprolite on Douglas fir-dominated hillslope | place: USA:California | collected 2013-09-17 | reverse complement strand
GCGCCGAGGCAGCAATCGAATTCGGCCGTTTCCGCATGCTGTTGCGCCGGCGGCAGCTGCTCGCCGACGGTGTTCCGATCGAGATTGGTACTCGCGCTTTCGACCTCCTCCTGGTCCTGCTGGAGTCCGACGGCGCGCTCGTCACGAAGGAGGAGATCCTCAACCGGGTGTGGCCGGACGTCGTTGTGTCGGACGAGAACCTCAAGGTTCAGATCTCCGCCTTGCGCAAAGCACTCGGCGCGGACCGCAATCTCATCCGTACGGAATTCGGGCGCGGCTACCGGTTCATTGGCATATTGCGCTCGAGTGCCACCGCGCACGCCTGCCGAGGCCCCAGGCGAGCAAAGCTGCGGGTTTGTCGAGCTTTGTTTCGGCAGAACTGCCGACAATCGCTCCAGTGTGGTTTCACTGCTAGCTGAAACCAGCACCAATGCTCATGTCGGATATTTCGGCGCGCCGGATCTTTCGCTGAATTGATACGTCACAGCAAAGGCAGTTCGAATCCACAATACGCCGGTCTTCTTCCACCAAGATCCGCTGCGCTTTCCCGATCTCAACCTCGCGATCAAACGCGACCCGCGCACTGGGATGCTCGCGGGCGGCTTCACTCCGGAATCCGCAGCCTTCGTTCCGCGAAGTGGGTCCCATTACTTCGATTGGACTTGAACGACAGCGCCGTGATCAGCGGCGGTGCCGGGAACGATCACCACGTAGCGACGCGGTATTTCGTCCGCGCCCTGCACCACTTGGCGGATTGGCCCAATGGCGTTGACGATCGCTGAACCTGCGGGGTTTGTCATGAAGCCCTGCAGCGGCTCAAGCGCACCACCGCCAGACGGCTCATTCGCCAATGCAAGCACATACGGCTTTCCTGGTTCGAGCCCGCTCACGGCAGCTTCCAGGACCTGCACCAAGCCTTGGTCGAAGAGTGTTACGCTCGTCGGGGCTTTTTCCCCGCCCGCAGTCGCGCCCTGTCCCGGCGGCATCAGCCACAACTGCGCTGTCTGCCCGGCTACGCCCAGCGGCTGCAGCCCCTCTGTCCCAGCACCGGTGGGAGCGTTGCCCTCCATCATAGTCATCGCGTTATTGCCGGTGTGTTCGGCGGGAGCTGCTTGCGGCACGTAGACGACGGCCTGCGGGGCCTGGCCGATCGGGCTGGTAGCGATCACCTTATTGGTAAGGGTGTCGATTGCTGTGATGCGGTCTTCGTTTTCGAGACCGACATAAACTCGAGTGCCGTCGCCGGAGGGCCAGATGCCATGCGGCAGCCTGCCGACGGGTATCGTCGCAACTTTGGAGAAATTGTCCGTACGATACACTTGAACCTCGTTGAGACCGCCGACCGTGACATAAGCGAACATGCCGTTTGGATTGCGCACGATGTTGACGTGGTTGGTTATGGGACCAGTGTCGAGCGTCTTTAACAGCGCGAAAGGCGGCCGCCCGTCGAAGGCTTGGGTCTTGCCGATATCTTTCAAAGTGAACCACACCTGAGAACCGTCCGGGGTCGCGGCAATATTAGGGCAGAACGGGCTCGCCTGCGGGACTCGTCCGACGATCTGATGGTCGGCGACGGACACAACTACGGTCTCTGGCGTAAAAGACGAGCAGACATAGCCGTATTTTCCGTCAGGCGAGAAGATCGTCATGCCTGGGCCGTTCGGCACAATAATCCGCGTCTTTGGCTGGTAGGTCGCGCCGTCGAGTACAGCAACATAGTTTTCGCCACGCACCGTCACCCAGACCTCAGTGCTGTCTGGTGTAAAGAACGCTTCGTGCGGAGAGCGCCCGACATAGGTTATGTGCTTTACGGAGGTGGTCGCAGTATCGATGAAAGTGACGGAATTCGAGCCGATCGAGACGACGTCGACGGTGCGGCGATCTGGCGAAAAGCCCAACCCATGCACAAGCAATTGGCCCTTATAAAGCGGACTGAGACTGGACGGCGTCGGGTCACCGAGATGGATGCTGCCGAGCAGCCTGTTGTCCGCCGGATCGGTAACAGAGACAGTGTTCGAGTACTGCTCCGCAGGGTAAACGCGGTCCATATGACTGACCCGTATTTCGGGGGCGGTAACTCCGAACGGCGCCTGGCCCGCGCAAGCATCCCGCCCGCTGATAAGGGCTGTCGAGGCGAATAGAACAGCCACAATTGAAGTGCGTCTCATATCACGGCTCCTTGCTCATGGTGCAAAGCCGCTGGAATTTGATTGGTTTTGCCCAGCAGATCGCACTTGGTCCGGCGCTGGCGCAGGTAGCGGCAACGGCTGGCCGAGCGCCAGACGCATTGCAACAATCTCCTGCTGCTGGGTCACGATAATTTCCTGGCTCAGACGCTTGAGCTGCTCATTGCGTCCATAGCGCAGCTCCGCCCGCGCCGTCTCGATGGCGCCCTGATGATGCGGCACCATCATCGCAACAAAGTCGGTATCGACATTTCCGGACGGTCGGATCCCCATGCTAATCATCATCTTCGTCATAGCGCTGACATTGTCGGCTAAGAACGATGCCTCCACCGCAGATGCAGGGTGAGCAGATACAGCGTGAAATGTCTTCGCGCAAATCGCGGCGATGTAGTCGGCGAGCGATTGCGGCTCCGCCAAATGCGCATTCAGCAATGCGGCAGCAGCAATGGCGCCGAGCGCAATTGCCGCCGCGTGCGACGCAATTGACGTTCCGAGGGTCATCGGCATAACCATCGCCTCGATGCAGACCAACCCGGAGATGCCTCGTGAACGCGCTTCAGGGAAGCGAGTTCCATGACTTTCTCAAAAGGCACCGCTCGAGGCACCGGTCTCGATTCAATCGCGGGTTCGGCCAGCGCGTGAGATTGGCATAGGCTAGCACGCCAGCTGAGGGAGAAAGCCGATGCGCCGGCATAAATCTGGATTCGTAACGACAGGTTTAGCAGCGGTCCTTGGGATCTCGAGTGTTCCGGACGCTGCCCTTTCCGCCGGCGCGCTTCAGAGCCCAGTCCCGGCGTATAACCCCTATCCGCCCGGCATTCTGCCGCCCGATTTGGACTCGGAGATTGGCAGGGTTCAGCGCGAAGTCCGATTCATCTTCAATGAAGCGCTTAATGAATGGCGGCAACTGCCGCGTCCGACTCTGGCAGGTAATCCACCGACGTTGCGGGGCAGCGGGTATGAGGCCGTGGAAATACTCGGCAAGCTGTTGAATTTTGATTTGGATATGTCGCCCTTCCGGAACGAGGCTTGCGGGTTTTGCCATATGCCGTATGTCGCCTTCAGTGGACCGATACCGTCGGTCAACCTGACGACGATCGGGTATCCCGGAACATTGCACTATCGGGCCGGCAAGCGGACCGCGCAGCGATACACGTATTCACCGGACTTCCCGGTGCTCGAATACAACCCGACACAGGGCGGGTTCTTTGGCGGAAACTTCTGGGATGCGCGCTCGACCGGCTACAAATTGCAAAGCGCCGATGCCGAGCAGGCACAACACCCTCCGGTCGACACCCAGGAAATGGGGTTTCCCGACCCGGCTTGCATCGCGTTTCGGTTATCGAAAGCGGTGTACCGTCCCCTCTTTGAGCTGGTTTGGGGTGCGGATTTCCACATCCGTTGGCCGGGCAACACCGAGCAGATCTGCGCCACCCCGGGAGGGGCAGCGCGGTTCGGCGGCAGCGCCACGCCAATTCGGCTGAGCGCAGAAGACCGCACCAAGGCAAACAACATCTATGACCATTGGGGCCAGTCGATTTCCAAATACGAACGCTCAAACCGTCTCAGCCCCTTCACGTCGAAATTCGATGCCTTCCTCAAGGGGAAATACACGCTGACGCCGGACGAAAAGGCCGGCTACGACCTCTTCAAAGGCAAGGCCAACTGCAATTCATGCCATCTCGACGGAAGATCAACGACATTGACGCCGGGCCAGACCGATGGCGGCGCCGCGGCCGATACGAGGCCTCTGTTCACCTGCTTCGGCTATGCCAATCTCGGCCTGCCGCTCAACCCCAGGGTTGCGCTGTTTTATCAGACCAAGCCGGACCGCTTCGGGTTTACCCCCAACCCCTACGGCTTCGCCTACCGAGATTTGGGGTTGGGCGCCTTTCTCAGAAGCGCCCTTAACCCGAACTCGCAATGGGTACAGCTTGCCCCAACCAGCGACGGCCAAATGCAAACCTCAACGGCGCGCAATGTGGCGATGACGCCGCCGCAGTGCCCCACCACCGAGGCCCCCGGACCATATTTCCAGAAAGAGTTCTTCCACAATGGCTACATTAAAAGCCTCAAGCAGCTCGTCCATTTCTACAATACGCGCGACGTGTATCCGTTCAAGGTCACGTCGGGACATTGTCCGGAGGGAAAGACAGAAAAGGTGGACTGCTGGCCAATGCCCGAGGTTCCGATCAACATCGACATGACGCTCGGCAACCTCGGTTTGACGGATCAGGAGGAAAGCCAGATCGTCACGTTCCTGCAGACGCTCACAGACGGTTTCACGACACCTTATCCGGACATCAACACGTACACAGGTCAGTGCATGACCGGTGGTACGGCGGTGACGCAGGGCAACGAGCTCCTGATCCCCGCCCCGCAACCGCTTCCGCCTTGCGCATCCGCGATCTGCGGCGTCCAACCGCTACCCGCGCCGCACCCTATACCTTAGGACGAGGCGTTCGATCCGGCGAGGTTCTTGTCAGTCGCGGTGCCCGACCCGCGGTGCCGACGGCCGGCTACGGCCGATCGCCCTTCGTAGCTGCAACCGCGGGGGACGCGGCAACAGCTGCCCTTGCCGGAACGTCGGAGGCGTCAACCCGGTATGTCTCCAGCGGTCCGTCGCACGCCAGCGGGTCCTGCGCGTGCCGCACGAGCCAGCCATTAGCAGCCATTATACGCACGGGCGTCACGGTCGGAGGCGATGCCGCACGCGGTCGCGACGAGAGGAAGGGCTGATGCGATGAGCAGTCGTCGCATTTGAACAAGTCCCAATCTGCTGACGCCCGGGCGCATGGTTTCTCACTTTGCTAAAATTTGATCGGACCTCCAGGGAACGGCTCGGCCGCGCAAGCCCGGTCAGGCGGCGGCGAGCGTCTCGCAGCCGGTGGAGTTCACGATAAACTCGTCGAGGGTTTGGCAAACCATGGCGGCCGGGACGCGACCCTGTGCCGATGCCCTGATCTCGGCCCTCCACGCGTATATGCGTCTTCGATGCGGCAATAGGGATAACCGCGGGTCAGCCCCTTGGCCGCCGTCTAGACGTCGAAGCCATATCCGCTGGGACGCTTGAGAACCGGTCCGATAACGATATGCATGTCAGGCCCTCCAACGGACGATGCGCCGAAATTATCCGCCGCCGAGAAGGAGCAGCGCTGGGGTCAGGCTAGTCATCCCAATCGCGATAAACACGGCGGCGACTCTTTCGCTCCGAGCCCATCGCCGCCAATCGGCTCTCAGGTCTCTCATGACATCCCCGCGACAGCTCTCTGGCATCATGAAAGCTGGAGTGGCTTGTGATCGGGACCTAATTAAGCTGGGTGAAACCCGGTTGATGATAGTAAAGCAGGCGACATTGCATTGTGTGCGCCGACGCGGTAAGGAAACGTTACAAAGCGACACCAAATTTTACAAAGCGTAGGTTGCGCTGCGATTCCGACCTGCGACAATCTGTGCCTTAACCAGAAAATTTAACTAAAATTTTTCGCTTCCAGGCCATGAGCGGGCGGGTGGATCGCTTGAAATCAGCGCGATCCGATAAGAGCGGAGGAGGGAAGCCGATGCGCCGACACACATCCGCAGTGATAGCAGCAGGTCTAGCCGCGGTCCTCGGGATCTTGAGCGTTCCGCACCCGGCCTCCGCCCAGGCCCCAAACCTGTTCCAGCCTGACATCCCCGTCCCACCCTACAACCCGTATCCACCGCTGCCTGGCTCCGTCCCGCCCACTGTTCTCCCGCCCGATTTGCAGCCGGAGATTTACCGAGTTCGACGCGAAGTTCAAACCATCTTCGATCGCTATTTCGCAGAGTGGCAAGCATTGACGCCGCCGGTTCTGAGCAATACCCAGGGGGAAGGTAACCCACCGGTACTTCAGGGCACCGGATATGACGCTGTGCGAATACTTGGCGGGCTGCTGAATTTCGACGAAAACATGTCGCCCTTCAGGAATGAGGCGTGCGCTTTCTGCCATATGCCCTACGCCGCCTTCAGCGGCCCAATCCCGTCCGTCAATTTGACGATGGTCGCGTATCCCGGATCGTTTCGCTATCGAGCCAACAAGCGAACAGCGCAACGATTCACGTATGCACCCTTCTTCGGCGTGCTCCAATACAATCAGGTACAGGGCCTGTTCTTCGGCGGAGAATTCTGGGATGGGCGTGCGACCGGATTCAAGCTGGAGAGTCCCGACGCCGAGCAGGCACAGCATCCTCCGGTCGATACCGGAGAAATGGGCTTCGCCGACACGGCTTGCATCGCGTTTCGGATAGCCGAGGCGCCGTACCGGCCGCTCTTTGAGCTGGTGTGGGGCGCGGACTTCGACATTCGTTGGCCGGCCAACGCTGCCGAGATCTGCGCCATCCCGGGAGGGGCAAGGAGGTTTGGCGGGAGCGCCACGCCAATCGCGCTGAGTCCGGTAGACCGCACCAAGGCAAACAATATTTATGATCACTGGGGGCAGTCCATTTCATTTCTCGAACACACACCGGATGTCAGCCCTTTCACGTCGAAATTCGACGCTTTCCTGGTGGGCAACTACACCCTGACGGCAGACGAGATGGCGGGTTACAACCTCTTCAACGGCAAGGGCAACTGCAATTCATGCCACGTCGACGGCAGATCCACCCTCCTGACGCCGGGCCAGACCGATACCGGCAACACGCCCCTTGTTCACCTGCTTCGGCTATAGCAATCTCGGCTTGCCGCTCAATCCCAGGGATTCCATATTCTATGAGAGCAAGGCGGATTTCTTCGGGTTTAACCCCAACCCCGACGGCATGCGCTTCAGAGATTTGGGGTTCGGCACGTTCCTCAGGAGCGGCCCCGGCTCTGCTCCCAATCCGAACGCGTCGATGTGGGAATCGCTTGCGGCGCAAGCCGACGGCCAAATGCAGACGTCCACGACACGCAATGTCGCGATGACACCGCCACAGTGTCCCACCACCGAGGCCGGCCAGGTCGACGCGAACGGAAAGCCGATACCGTATTTCCAGAAGGAATTCTTTCACAACGGCTACATCAAGAGCCTGAAGCAGCTTGTGCATTTCTACAACACGCGCGACGTCGGCAATTTCGAGTTCAACGTGACGTCCGGACACTGCCCGCCGGGAACCACGGAGAAGGTGGACTGCTGGCCGATGAAGGAGGTTCTGCAAAACCTCGACATGACCACCGGTATGCTCGGCTTGACGGATCAGGAGGAGAACCAGATCGTAGCGTTTCTGCAGACACTGACGGATGGTTTCGACCCGGCCAACCCGACTGTCAGCACCTACAAGAACATCGATACCTTTACCGGTCAGTGCATGACCACCGCGCCCGGTGTTACGGCATCGACCCAAGGTAATGAGACCCTCACTCCTACTTGGAGTCTTACTCAATTCCCTTGCGCGACGGATATTTGCGGTGTCGCGCCGCTGCCCTCGATGCCGATCCCGTAGGGCGGGGATCTCATGGGGCCGCGCGCGGCCCCATACTCAGGCGTCGCATCCCCAGGAAGAGAGCAATTGGGGTCTGCTCGATGAATAGACTGCTCGTGAAACTGGCGATCACCGCCGCGGCCGGCGGCCTGCTCGTCCTGAACCCGGTCGTCGCTCAGATCCCTCCTCCGCAGAAGAGAGCCGAGCACGTCGAAATCACCAAATCGCCGGAGCTCGAATCGGCCCACGACGACACGGCCATTGTCCGTTGGACCACCACCAACCCGCGTGGGGACGACGAGCATTTCGGCATCGTGCACTACGGCACGGATCCCGAGGATTTAAGCCAGACGGCGAAGGGTCACATTCGGCTCAACCGGAACCATCCGGAGACGATTTTCCGGGTTCGCATGCAGGATCTGAAGCCGCTGACGACCTATTACTATAAGGTGACCTCGATGGGCAGCGGTGGTAAGGGCGATGGGGTGGAGAGCGCTGTCAATCAGTTCACCACACCGGCGCCCGGCGAGCGGATCGTAAATTACCGAGCGGATAATAGCTTACCCCCAGCCTACAGAACGGTAACCCCGCAGCCAAAATAACTGCAACCGGCTGGCGCCGGCATGGATTACGACGGCTTCTTCAAGCAGCGCCTAATGTGTTCCGCGGTGGCTGAAGAGGTCGGCTCGGAGGTGCGCACAGCCGGAGACTGACCCGAAGACGCCGGTTTAACAAGCTCTCATGCGCGGGTTGGGTACCGCATGGCCGTGGTTTCGTCTCGGGGCTGCCTCACTCTAGGGACGAGCATCGGTCCGAGACGGGCTCATAACAGGGCAGGAGGCACGACCGGCCAAGCGAGCGATTCGGCATTTCGGCGTGTCCGATTTCTTGCCGGGGTGCCGCCGAAGCTCATGAATTTATTGGCTGATATCCCTGGCCGGCCAGCCTGCCGTTAAGGTTGATAAAATTTTGGGAATATCGCCAGGACGGGGAAGGGGGATGAGTGTCAAATTTCGCAATCGCGATTGCTTTTATGGTGGGCTGGCTGTGGTCTGTACGGTGGTGCTGCCCGTTGCGGCCCATGCGCAGGACGCCGCAAACGACCGGATCGGAGCAATCGAGCGTCAGATGCGTACCTTTCAGACCGAGTTGCAGCGTCTTAAGAGCGAACTCGGTGAGGCAAAGCGGCAGTTGCGCCAATCACAAACCGAGGCGCAACGCGATCTAGAAGAGGCGCGTCAAGCGCGCGAGGCCGCGGATCAAGCCCGGCAAGATGCGGCCAAGGCCGCAACCGCCGAGGCCCGCGCAACGCGAGCGGCGGCACAGGCGCAGACCGCTGCTACCGCTCCTCCCGCGGCTGCTGCCCCCGGCTTCGCAGGGTTTAAGGTCGGCATGCCGGAAGGGCGTCCGACCATCGCGAGCGCCGATGGCTCGATGTCGTTCGCGATCGGCGGGTTGTGGCAGATCGACATGGGCGGTTATTTCCAAAACCCGTCGCCAACCACGCAATTTCCACAGCTAACCACCCCAGGGGTGAACCTGCGGCGCGGCCGACTTTATTTCGTCGCCAAGTATGATGATTTCAGGGTCAACGTGACCCCCGATTTCGGCAACAACCCCGACGGGAACCCAACCCTGTTCGAAGCAAACGTCAACTATACCAGGATCAAGCCGCTCACATTCACAGTCGGATACACTCATCCGTTTGTCTCGTTGGAGGATGCGACGTTCCCGGGTAATTTGCTGTTTCTCGAGCGGCCAAGCATCGTCATCATCGAGCGGGATGTCGCGGCAGGTATCCAACGGGCTTCGCTCGGAGGGTACGCGGCGACCGATGATTACTTCGCGTCAGCGTATCTGACGGGCCCGACTTTCGGGGCTCAGAAAAACACTCTTCTCAATAGCGAGCAGCTGGCGTTTGTCGGTCGCTTGGCCGCGCGGCCCTACCATGATCAAGATTGGAACCTCCATGCCGAGGCATCCGGCCAGCATGTATTTCATTCGAACGTGAACGCCAGCGGCGAGCCGGGAGTAAGCCGCAGCACGCTATCGTTCGGCGACCAGCCGGAGCTCAGGATCAGTTTTGACCAGCTCGTCAGCACTGGAGCGTTGTCCGCGAGCAGCGCCAGTGTTTACGGCGGCGGGGTCGGGGCCAATTGGCGCAACTTCCTGGCGCAAGGGGAATTTTACCAAATCGGGGTAAACCAATCGAAATTACCCGGCGTGCCTGCGCCGATGCTCAATTTTAACGGAGGCTATGTCGAGGGCAGCGTGGTGTTGACCGGTGAGGCCCATCCTTACGATATCGATAGACATGCCTGGAGCAGGCCCAAGCCCGATCACCCATTCAGCCTCGCGGAGGGCGGCATCGGCGCTTTGGAAATCGCGGCTCGTTACAGCACGGTCGATCTCAACAGCAACGTCACGCCCAGCGTCTCGCAAAGCGTAACTGGCGGGATCTATGGCGGCCGGCAGCAGATCGGCGCTGTCGCGCTCGACTGGTACCCGAACGACTGGATACGGTTCATACTCCAATTCCAATATGTCGATGTGAATAAGTTGAACTCGGCGGGCAAGGTCCAAATCGGCCAGAAGTTCGAGACGCTTGCCCTGCGAGCCCAGGCCGCATGGTGAGAGATTATTGGCTGACCGAAATTTTCGCACCGCACTGTTCGTCACGAGGCATACCGCTCGCGACAGCTTCGTTCGTCGCCACATCGAGATTTCCCGTTCTTTACTGCGCTTAACTCCACATGGAGCGCATTCGGTCTAATTAGTGTGGGGCTCCCGGTCATCATCTGATTGCGCGCAGCCACCCCGCGCGGTTTGACCTGGCATTTCGCGCGCCCGGCAGTGCAGGGCCTCGATCTCGAGATGGATGTACGCGGCATCGTCCACGAATTCACGATCTAACGCGCGACTTTCGAAATCGAAAATTACAGCCGGGGCGAACGCGTTGTGTCGGCGTTTGCGGGTTACTGACTGGTAGCCTCGTGTAGCCGTTCCAACTTGCGTCGAAGGTGCTACGACCCGATAACGTGGCCAACTCGTAGCCGACCTCATACGGGGCTCGGCCGGCCGCTCGGCATTAGATCCAAGATGGGCGACCCGCGGATCCGGTGCCGGGCGCCAGAGGTCAAGATGGTGTGCTCCGGGTTCAGTCGGGCAATATTCCTGCATAGCGATGTCGCCCTTTTACCATGATTTACCGAGATTCACTGAGCTTAACTAGGTCTCGATCGCAAGGCAGTCCAGTTTAAATGGCTGTGGGCGGTGATGCCGGCCTATGTCGAGGTCTGGTTCGAGAAGGACGCCTGCGCGATGCGCGATATTCTTAACCTCAAGACGAGGTGGAGTAAGAAAATGGATACCTCTAGGAGAAGGCTACTTGCTGGCGTTGGTGGGCTGTCACTGGGAGCGGCAGTAAGCGCGGTTCAGCCGCGTCAGGCAAACGCTGATGAAACCTCCTCTGTCGCCGCGAGTGAAGGGAGTGAAGGCGGCGAGGAGTTGGTTGGTGTTGCAGTTAACGACGCGCTGGAAGGGGCATACGGCCGACACTTAGGAAAAAGAAGAAATCACACGACGGGGTTCGGAGCTACTGGCTATTTTGTCGG
>WNFJ01213767.1_pt1 | contig 11222 bp, 9 predicted proteins | sample 5400461 | NCBI WGS metagenome assembly WNFJ01 (sample SAMN13153349, study PRJNA577476) | soil metagenome | isolation source: 115 cm saprolite on Douglas fir-dominated hillslope | place: USA:California | collected 2013-09-17 | reverse complement strand
CCGGTCAGGGTTTCGTACTCGAGCAGACCCTTGGCCAGGGCTTCGAGATCGGCGCGCTTCTCGGTCAGGATCTTGGTCGCCTGGTTGTAGCCTTCCTCGACCAGACGCCTGATCTCGCTGTCGATCTTCTGCACAGTCGCTTCAGAAGCATTCTGGGTGCGCGATACCGACATGCCCAGGAAAACCTCGTCCTGGTTCTCGCCATAGGACACGGTGCCGAGTTCTTTCCGACAAACCCCAGCGCGTCACCATCATGCGTGCGAGGCGCGTTGCCTGCTCGATGTCGGATGCTGCACCCGAGGTGACCTTCTCGCGGCCGAACACGAGCTCCTCCGCGACGCGGCCGCCCATCATGATGGCAAGCCGCGAGGTCATCTGCTCGAGCGACATCGACAATTTATCGCGCTCGGGCAATTGCATCACCATGCCGAGCGCACGACCGCGCGGAATGATGGTCGCCTTGTGGATCGGATCGGTGGCAATCACGTTGAGGCCAACGATGGCGTGGCCGCCTTCGTGATAGGCGGTCAGCATCTTCTCTTCTTCGGTCATGACCAGCGACTTGCGCTCGGCGCCCATCATCACCTTGTCTTTTGCTTCCTCGAACTCGGCCTGCGTCACCATGCGCTTGTTGCGGCGTGCAGCGGTGAGCGCCGCCTCGTTGACGAGGTTCATCAGGTCGGCGCCGGAGAATCCAGGCGTACCGCGGGCGATAGTCTTGAGGTTGATATCCGGCGCGAGCGGCACCTTGCGGACGTGAACCTTCAAAATCTGTTCGCGGCCGACGACATCCGGATTGGGAACCACGACCTGGCGGTCGAACCGGCCGGGGCGCAATAGCGCGGGATCGAGCACGTCGGGCCGGTTGGTGGCCGCGATCAGGATCACGCCTTCATTGGCCTCAAAGCCGTCCATCTCGACCAGCAACTGGTTCAAGGTCTGCTCGCGCTCGTCATTGCCGCCGCCGAGGCCCGCGCCGCGATGACGGCCGACCGCATCGATTTCGTCGATGAAGATGATACAGGGCGCGTTCTTCTTGGCCTGCTCGAACATGTCGCGCACACGAGAGGCGCCGACGCCGACGAACATTTCGACGAAGTCCGAGCCCGAGATGGTGAAGAAGGGAACGTTGGCTTCGCCGGCGACGGCGCGCGCGATCAACGTCTTGCCGGTGCCGGGAGGGCCGACCAGGAGGACGCCGCGCGGAATTCGCCCGCCGAGCCTTTGATATTTTCCAGGGTCGCGCAGGAACTCGACGATCTCCTGAAGATCCTGCTTGGCCTCATCGACGCCGGCGACGTCCTCGAACGTCACGCGGCCATGCGCCTCGGTCAGCATCTTGGCGCGCGACTTGCCAAAACCCATCGCCTTGCCGGCGCCGCCCTGCATCTGCCGCGACAGGAAGATCCACACCCCGATCAGCGCGATGAACGGCAACCATGAGACGAGCAGAGACACGAACCACGGCACGTTGTCGCCGGGCGGTTTCGCGGTGATCGAGACCTTGCCGTTATAGAGGCGCGACACCAGTGTCGGGTCGTTCGGCGCATAGGTCTGGAAGCTCGAGCCGTTGGTGAAGGTACCGTGAATCTCCGGTCCCTGAATGACGACGTCGCGAACGTGATTCTGATCGACCTCGGTCAAAAGCTGCGAGAACGAAATATCCTGCGAGGAGGCGCGCTGACCCGGGTTCTGGAAGAGCGTGAACAGTGCCAACAACAGCAAGACGATAATGACCCAGAGGGCGAAGTTGCGCAGATTGGCGTTCATCGATCTTCCTTCGTGGCCGCGCGGATCGCAGCCCTATTTCCTTGGGTAGTGTCCTCGGGCAGGCACGAGGGAATCCCTCAGGTTGACTGCATACAATCTAGGTGCGACCCGGGTCGATGCCAAGGGAACCACATGGGACTATTTAACCCATCCTAGCGTGATTCCCGCTCAAATAATGGCGCTGAAATGGGTGTTTTCTTGGGTGGTTAAGACTCCAAAATGGATTATGGCGACCCTGCGGGTCATTCGATCCAGCTCCGGCGCATTTTGCAGCTAAGTGGAATCCGAACTTGCCGCCGGAATAGGCGCTATTTCGCCCGGCGGCGGGGCGGCGCCGGCTCGACGCGGATCCGTCCGTCGATCAGGCTGACCAGGGCACCGGCAAGGGTCTGCTTCAGCCGGGCCTCGTGCCCGGCAGCCTTTTTATCCGTCATTGCCCGGTCTACTGCCGATAGCAACGCTTCGACCTTGCCAAGCTCAGCCGGCCCTTCATGGCCGAACCGATCGATCGCGCGCAGCAAAAGCCGCAGGCGGATTTCCTCCGGCATGGCGGCAAAGACTCTTGCGTTGGCATCGAAGGCCTTGGCATCAAAGGTCTTGGCGCCGAATCCCGAACGCGGCGCCTCGCTACCCCTGAGCGCGAGATAGCGCTCGGCGCCATCGACCAAAATTTCCACCGCGGCGTTGGCGCGGGCCAGCCGCGACGCCAGCCGCGCCAGGTTGTGCGTATCACCGCCCTCGGCGGCAAGAAGGGGCATCAGCGCGCGCAGGCGCGGACGGGTGAAATTCACGTCGCGGTTGGTCGGATCGTCGGCGAAGCCGATTTTTGCTTTCTTCAGCGTCGCGATCAGCTGGGATTTTGAAACATTCAGAAACGGGCGCGCCAGCAAGACGCCATCCCGCTCCACTTCGCGCGCCATCGCCGCGAGGCCAGCGATGCCGCTGCCGCGCAGCATCCGCATCAACAGCGTCTCGGCCTGATCGTCACGGGTATGCGCGGTCAGGATATGCGTCGCGCCGCTCTCTTGCGCTGCCTGAGCCAGCAGCCGATATCGTGCGTCGCGCGCCGCAGCCGGCAATCCGGTTTTCGGTTTTGCTCCACTCCAGCGCATCGTGCGGTGGGGCAGATCAAGCGCGCGCGCCAGACGCTTAACCTCACGCGCCTCGCGCGCCGCCTCGGTGCGCAGACCATGATCGACGGTGACCGCGAAGAGACGCGGACCGCGCGCCAGAGCACGACGCCAGCGTGCCGCAAGCCACATCAGCGCGATCGAATCCGGACCGCCGGACACGGCGAGTACGATTGCGGGCGCGCCCTTCCAGTCCGCGAACAGGCGTTTTGCGTCGCTCGCCGAGATCGGGGAATTGTCGTCGTCGGGCATCATCGATCTTATTAGGAGCGAGTGGCATTGCCCAAAAAACGGCGCCGCCATATCCATGCCAAGTGATAGACCGATAACAGGGATTTTCATACCGGCTGAGGCACTCTTTCAACGCCCGCTTACTCAGGTCGGACTATGCGCTATATTGTACACAAGCAAGCACATCGAATCGAGATCATGCGCTCAACAACCTTCACCGTGCGGGTCGACGCGACCGCCAAGAAGCGGCTCGAAAGATTGGCCAAGAACACGGGCCGCAGCCGTTCGTTCCTCGCGGGCGAGGCGATCAAGGAGTACCTCGACGTCAATGAGTGGCAGGTTGCCGGCATCAAGCAAGCGATCGCCTCTCTCGATCGCGGCGAAAGAGTTCCGCACCAGCAGGTCAAGGATTGGATCACATCCTGGGGCAGCGATAGAGAGCAGCCGGTTCCCAAACATTGATGACCCCGGTTTGGTCGCCCGAGGCAATCAACGACCTCATCGCGCTCCGTGCCTACATCGAGCAGGATGACCCGGCAGCCGCGCAACGCGTCGCGCTTCATATCGTCCGCAACGTTGAAACGCTACTTCCGAACAACCCCGAGATCGGGCGACCTGGCCGAGTTCCGGGGACGCGCGAACTCGTGATCCCGAAGACGCCCTTTATCGTTCCGTACCGTCTGGTTGGCAACACGGCCAGATCCTGCGCATCTTCCACGGGGCTCGTCGATGGCCCGAGGCACTCTGACATCGATCACCATGGATCACGCGCTAGCACTTGATGGAACGCGCTAGCACTTGATCCGCTTTTGCTCGCGGTCCACGGCTGCTTTGACGCCGCTCGAAGCGCGCGGATATTTCCGCGTCACCTCGCCGAGCGCGGCACAGGAGGCCTCTTTCTCTTTCAGCGCCGCCAGCGATTGTCCGAGCCGCAGCAGTGCGTCCGGGGCTTTTGCGGATTTATCGAATTTGGTGGTGACGCCGAGGAAGGCTTCGGCGGCGTCGCGATATTGCTGGCGCTGGAAGAAGCTCTCGCCGAGCCAGTATTGCGAGTCGGCGATCAAGGGATCGCTCGGATATTTCTGCGCGAAATCGCGCATGGTCTGTTCGGCGAGCACATAGTCCTTGCGCTGCATGTAGCCGATGCCGAGATCGAACTCGTCCTTCGGAGTTGCCGAGGGCGGCAAGGTGGCGAGCGTCGCGCCGCCGACGGCGCCGCGTGGCGGCGGTGGCGGCGATGCGCCGGCCGGATTGCCGGCAGCCCCGGTGTTCGCGAGATCGAGCGGCTCCCCCGCGCCTCGCCCGCCCGGAGCGCCGACTTGTGTCTCGGCCGGCATCGGCAGCTGACCGCCGCCGAGCGCACGCGGCGCGCCCGGGGCACTCGGGTTCTGGTTGGGATCGAAGGCATCACCGCGGCGCCGGCCCTGCGCCGGCGGCACTCCTTGCAGTTCTTGCATGATCGGCGCGGGAGCTGCGATCTGCTGTTGGTCGTAACCAGGCTGCCGGTAAGCCGGGTTCGGCTGAACCGGAGGAGCTGCGGCGACGCTGGGCTGGACGACTCCAGGGACCTGACCGGGGGCGGCCTGCGCGCCGCCCTGGAGCTGCCTTAAGCGCTCTTCGAGCTGCCGGTTGCGGTATTGCAGTTCCTCGTTCTGGCCGGTGAGCTGCCGCAGCTGGTTCTCGAGCTGCTGAATCCGCATTTCCGGGTCGGCATCGTCGGACTGCGCCATCGCTCGTGAAGACAAGGCCTGCGACGACAGCGCCAGCATCGCGGACAGCGCCGCGGCACGGGTAATCTGATGAAATCTGGATGACATCCTGGCCTGACGACGAAATCGAGCGTGGCATCGAAAGCGGAACACATTGAGGATTCGAGTACGCCGAAAATGTGACTGGTGCCCCGAATCCGGCGCGCGTCTCGCGCCTTATGGTTTAGTCTCCGTTCCGAAGCAAGCAAGCGCTTGATCCAGCGGATCGATCGTCAAGTCACAGCAGACTTGCTCACCAGGAGATTGGCCATGAATGTGCTCGTCAACGGGGTGCGGCTGTTCTTCGACGTCGAGGGCGGAAAGCTGGTCCCGGACGGCTCCTTCATGCGGGAAAAGCCGACATTGCTGATGCTTCATGGCGGCCCCGGCTCCGACCACTCGATCTACAAGCCCGCCTATTCCGGCCTGGCCGATGTCGCGCAGATCATCTATCTGGACCATCGCGGCAATGGCCGGAGCGAGGATGGTCCGCGCGAGAGCTGGAACCTGGCGCAGTGGGGCGACGACGTGCGCGCGTTCTGCGATGTGCTCGGCATCGCCAACCCGATCGTGCTGGGCGCGTCGTTCGGCGGCATGGTGGCGCTGGCCTATGCCACGCGTCATCCGGCCCATCCCTCCAAGCTGGTGCTGATCAGCACCGAGGCCGCCGGAGGGTCGCATCGCGACCGGCGCGTAGAGCTGTTCGAGCGCTTCGGCGGCCCGGAAGTCGGCGCGCTGGCGCGGCGCCGGTTCCTGGAAGTTCTGGGCCACCCCGACCAGGCCTCGCTCGACGCCTGGCGACGATTGGCGATTCCGCTCTATACTCGGATCCCGCGCGATCCGGACATGGCGCGCCGCGCGGTCAACCGGTCGGAAGTGCTGCAATGGTTCACCAAACCGGGCGGCGAGAGCCACACCTTCAACATGTTCCCGGAACTAGGCCATATCCAGTGTCCGACCCTCGTGCTCGGCGGCGAGGACGACCCGATACACCCGATCGAGAGCCAGGCGGATATCGCAGCGGCACTGCCGGCGCATCTCGTGCGGTTCGAACGTTTTGAAAATTGCCGGCACGCGGTGGTCACCGATGCGCCGGAACGCGCGATCGCGTCGATCCGGGACTTCATCACCTATCGGTAGCGAATGAACAGCCAAGACAAAACCGGCGCCCGAAGGCGCCGGCGACAAACGCTCGCAAAGAGCGGGCGCTTTTAGGAGTTGGCGTTCAGCACCGTGACGGCCCGGCGGTTCTGCGACCAGCACGAGATGTCGTTGCAGACCGCGACCGGGCGTTCCTTGCCGTAGGAGATCGTCCGCATCCGCGAGGGATCGATGCCGCGCGAGGTGAGGAAGGTACGGACCGACTGGGCACGGCGTGCGCCGAGCGCGATGTTGTATTCGCGCGTTCCCCGCTCATCCGCGTGGCCTTCGATGGTGAAGGTGTAGCGGGGATAGCTCTGCAGCCATTGCGCCTGCTTTTCCAGGGTCACGACCGCCTGCGGGGTCAGATCGGTCTGGTCGCTCTCGAAGAACACGCGATCGCCGACGTTAACCACGAAATCCTGCTGGCTGCCTGGGGTTGCAGCGCTCGCCATCGCGTCGGCGCCGAGGTTCTTGTTGGCGCAGGCACCCATCGACAGCGCCACCGCGAGCACCGCGGCAAGCTTCAATCCCTGGAGGATACGCATCTGATATTTCATTCCGGAGCCTCCACGCTCACGTTTTTCGACTGCTATCCGGTCTACAGGGGGTTGGTTAAGCGAACGTTCCGTCAACCTTGATGGGATGTTGCCAAGCCCGATCAAATGCCCCCAAATGGCGAAAAGCAACCGCGATAGTTAATGGGTTGTAAATGTGGCGCGACGGTGAAGGCAAGCCGGATGTGCGGCCCGACGACCCGATTTTGGGGCCGTTTTCGAAGCCGATCCGCAAAATAGCAGGGGGAACTTCCGGGGGGTACCCGCAATAAGGGCTCCGCAAGAAACTACGCGGTGCGGGATTTGGTCCGGGGGGCGCGCACCTTTGCCGGAAAATGCCCTAGCGACGGACCGGTTCTGTCAGGATTGCGGAACGATCGATGCACGCTCGAATGAAGCTAGCGTCGCACCCGGAAATGATGTGGCGCGCTCGCCGCTGCGCTGAAACAACACCCGCCGTTCGAACGCGCTGGAGCGCATATAGGGGAAGCGCTGGAACACTTTTTCGCGGATCAAGGGATATTTGGCGGCCATCAGCCCGACCGGCTTGATCAAACCGGGATACAATCTTGGTTCGCCCCAAGGCTCCTGCAGAAACACCTTGCGATAGAAGGCCCGATGTTCGGGACGAACATTGGCAAGGCCGACATCGGCGTTGAAATGCCCGCACGCGACATAGCCGAGCCGCACCGTGACATAGGGCAGTTCCACGAATTTTTTTGCCTTCTCGGGATCGGCGACAAAGCGGGTCGGATCGATGATGACTTTCCCCCGATCGAGCTCAGGGTGAATGAGATCGGCGAACATTTCAGACGAGGGCGACCCCCGCCATTCCGAGCTCAGGACGCTGATACGGATCGAACTGTAAAGCTCGCCCTGAACGTAGATGCCGAACGTAAAGTTGTTCGGCAAATCGTCATAGCGATCGGTCACCCGCTGGGATTCCGATGGCAGGATCGCGCCTTCGCGCAGGTACGCCCGGTAGCGCAGACGATAGATCTCGTCTTTCTCCTCGGGCGTTTCCGCCAGCCGGTAGTCGACATGCTCGAGAGGGTCTAGGCTGCGTTCCGGAACAAGGGCGATTGCTTCAGCCGCCGACCTCATCTGGTACTCCTTACAACTTCCAATCAACTTTAGCGCGTAGGGGAAAAGATTAACAGCTTCTTAACGTGGATGCAAAGGGATCGCCGCGTTAGGGTTAATCCGTACAACTACGGGGAGAGGACGATGCGTCGAGACGAGGGGCGCATCCGGTCTCACCGTATCTTTTTTAGGCAATCGAGCGGGTGGGGACCACGAGCAATGGCTCGTCGGGTAAACGGCGGCCGTGCGATGCATTGAGCAATTGACGTATCCGCACCGCCGGCACCGGCCTTGAGAACAGATAACCCTGCGCCTCGGTCACCGTGCCGTCGGCGCTGATCCGCTCCAGCTGCTCGTTGGTCTCGATGCCTTCGACCACGACCGACATGCCAAGATCGGCGGAGAGCCGCGCCACGCCGCGCAGCAGCGTCAGCGGACGATCGCTATCGATGCCTTCCAGGAACGACCGGTCGATCTTCACCTTCTGCAACGGGAAGTTGTGCAGATAGCTCAGGCTCGAATAACCAGTGCCGAAATCGTCCAGTGAAATCCGCACGCCGATGGTGCGCAACTGCGACAGCACATCGTGGGTCAACTGGGTATTGCGCAACAGCGAGGATTCGGTGATCTCGATTTCAAGCCGGTTCGCCGGCAGGCCCGAGACCTCGAGCGCGTAACGGACTTCGCTCAGCACGTCGCGCTGATGGAATTGCTGCGGCGAAAAATTCACCGCGACGCTGACGCCATCCGGCCATTTCATGCACTCCATGCAGGCCTTGCGCAGGATCCAGCGGCCGAGATCGACGATCAGGCCCATATCCTCGGCGACGGGAATGATATCGACTGGGGAAACCGTGCCGCGCACCGGATGGTTCCAGCGCAGCAGCGCCTCGCAGGTCGCGATGCGCCCCGATTTGAGATTGACCAGCGGCTGATAGAACAGCTCGAACTCTTCGTTGGCCAGCGCCTTGCGCAGGTCCAGTTCCAGAATGCGACGGGCCTCGACGGTTTGCGCCATCTCGTCGCGGAAGAAGCAGAAGGTGCCGCGGCCGTCCGACTTGGCGCGATAAAGCGCCATGTCCGCGTTCTTCAACAGCGTGTCGGCGCTGACGCCGGGCGATGTCATCGCGATGCCGACGCTGGCACCGATCTCGACCAGATGATTGTCGATCTTGTAGCGCTCGCTCAAATGGTCGACGATGCGCTGGGCCAGATAGGCTGCTTCCTCGTTCGTTTTGATGTTCTGCTGAAACACCACGAATTCGTCGCCGCCGAACCGCGCCACGAAATCTTCCGGGCGCAGCATGGCGCGCAAACGGTCGGCGACCGCACATAGCAGCTGGTCGCCGCACGGATGCCCAAGCGTGTCGTTGACCTGCTTGAATTGATCGAGGTCGACGAACAAGAGCGCCGACAATTGCTCGGCGTCATGGCGGACCGCCAACAGACGCTCGATCTCGTCGCGGAAGTTGACCCGGTTGGGGAGTGCGGTCAGTTCGTCGTAGCGCGCCAGATGGGTAATTCTGGCTTCCGCGTTGCGCCGTTCGGTGATGTCCTCGAGCAGCACGACGGCGCCGCCGCCGGCCATCGGCTGAAACGTCCACGACAGCGAGCGGGCGCTCGCGGCGTCGGGATCGGTGGTGATGATATCCCTCGCCTGCGAATTCTCGATCTCCGAGAGAATGACCTTTCCGCTCGCCGCCGAGATCGATCCGGCGCTGACGCAGGCGTCGACGATATCGGACGCGCTCGCGCCGCGATCCATCAGATCGTCCGACAGGTTCATCATCGCGCTGAAACGATGGTTCATGACCGCAAGACGGCCGTCGGCGGCGAACATGCACAGGCCGTGCGGCATGTTGTTCAGGGCGGTATCGAATTGGCCGGCAAGCGCCGCCTCGCGCTCGCGCGCAATCAGCGCCCGCACGAAAATCTTCTGCAGGCTCGTCGAAATGTGCTTGAGGGCGAAGAAGAACAGGACGTTCAGGAACGCCAATCCGGTGTAGTAGGGGCTTCCGTAAAAGGCCAGCGCCAGCGTCAGTGGCCCGCAAGCCAGCAGCATTTGCACATGGAAGATCCACGGCCGCCCATAGGTTCGGCCGCCACCGGCCGCGACGTAGCAGAGCGTAACCGAGGTGCAGATCAGGTGTGCGACGGCATCGCTGGTGCCTGCCACCGCCACGACGCACCACAGCCCGAGGGCTGCCGCATAAAGCATCGCGCCAACCTGGTAGCGAATTTCCCAGCGTGCCGCTTCATTCGAGGTCGGACCGGAATTGCGCCGTTGCTTTTGATATTGACGCATGTCGAGCGCGCGGACGGCGCCGGTGACAATGAGCAGCGCGGCGCAGGGCCACAGCCATGCGTTGCCGGTCTTCATGGCTGTCATGATCGCTGCGACGGCGGCGCAAAGCGCGCCCGCGAACATCGGGCCTGGATCCTGGAATAGCGAATCGATCAGCGCCGTGTAAATCGACGGCGACATCTTCTGATCGGGATCTGCGGTCTGGCTTTCGAGCTGCATCTGGGGCGCAAACGTCCTCTTCAGGTAATTAGTTCTACCTGTCGCAGATGAAGTCTTTCTGAGGGAACATCGTTACCGAGACGTTGTTTTTCGTCTGCTAGGACGAAAATCCGCCTGATAAATCAGCAAGCTAGGCAAGGTTTGCCGGGCTTACTCGGACTGCCAAGGTGTCAGGACAAGAGCGGTGACCAAGCCGGATCGGATGCGAAGCCCGGCGTTGGAACGCGCTGCTCGTTGCGTCCGGAAATATCCACGGTGAACAGCGACGGCCCGCTATTGCCGCCGGGATCGCGGAAGAACATCAGGACGCGGCCGTTCGGCGCGAAGGTCGGTCCTTCGTTGTGGAATCCGGTGGTGAGAATCCGCTCGCCCGAGCCGTCAGGCTTCATGATGCCGATGGAAAATTGTCCGCCGCCCTGTTTGGTGAAGGCGATGTAGTCGCCGCGCGGCGACCACACCGGGGTCGAATAGCTGCCGCCGTCGCCGCCTTCGTCCTTGCTAAACGAGATCCGTTGCGCAGGCCCGCCGGTTGCCGGCATTACGTAGATCTGCGGTTTGCCGCCGCGGTCGGATTCGAAACAGATGCGACTGCCGTCGGGCGAATAGGACGGCGAGGTATCGATCGCCGGCGTATCGGTGAGGCGTGTGGTTGCCTTCGAGCGCAAATCCATCACGAACAGGTTCGAATTGCCGCCCTGCTGCAGGCTCATGATGACGCGCTGGCCATCGGGGGAGAAGCGCGGCGAGAACGACATGCCGGGAAAATTGCCGACGATCTCGCGTTGCCCGGTCTCGATATTGAACAGATAGACGCGCGGCTCGCCCTGGCCGAATTCCATATAGGTGATTTCCTGGGTCGACGGCGAGAACCGCGGCGTCAACACGAGGTCCGCGCCGCGCGTCAGGTAGCGGACATTGAAACCATCCTGGTCCATCAGCGCCAGCTTCTTGACGCGGCGCTCCTTGGGCCCGGTTTCGTCGACGAACACTACGCGGCTGTCGAAATAGCCTTTTTCTCCGGTCAGGCGCTCGTAGATCT
>WNFJ01073702.1_pt1 | contig 11222 bp, 11 predicted proteins | sample 5400461 | NCBI WGS metagenome assembly WNFJ01 (sample SAMN13153349, study PRJNA577476) | soil metagenome | isolation source: 115 cm saprolite on Douglas fir-dominated hillslope | place: USA:California | collected 2013-09-17 | reverse complement strand
TCGGTGATGATGCAGGAAAAGAAAGGCATGATGAAGATCTGGAACATCGTGCTGGTGAGCGCCACGTTCTTCCTTTGTATTCTCGGGACGCTGCTGACGCGGTCGGGAGTGGTGCAATCGGTGCACGCTTTCGCGCGCAGCGACATCGGCAAGTACTTCGTCGGCTTCCTGGCGATCGGGATCGCGGCGGTGATCTTCCTGATTCTGGATCGCCTGGACTACCTGAAGAGCGAGGCGCAACTGGAGAGCGTGATCTCGCGCGAATCGAGCTTCTTATTTAATAACTTGATCGCTGTTCCCGGTGATCAGCGAGGCCATTTCCGGCGATAAGATTTCGCTGGACGCGGATTGGTACAACCGGCTGATGGTGCCGATCGGGCTGTTCCTGCTCTTCCTCACGGGCGTGGGCCCGTTGTTCGCGTGGCGGCGCACTTCCATGGAAAGCCTGCGGCGAAACTTCCAGTATCCGGGGATCGCATCGCTGGTGCTGGTGGGCGCGCTGATCGCGGCCGGGATGCGGCACTTCTATGCGCTGATCTCTTTCGGCTTCTGCCTGTTCGTGGCGCTGACGATTCTGGTGGAGTTCTACAAGGGCGCGAAATCCATCGCCGCCAAGAATGATATGAACCTCATGCGCGCCATCGTGGAACTGACGCATCGCAATACACGGCGCTACGGCGGGTACCTCGTACACATGGGGATCGTACTGGCGTTCATCGGTTTCACGGGCCACGCGTTCAACCAGAGCGAGGTCAAGGAACTCGACACGGGCGACACCATGAAGGTGGGCGCGTACACGTTGCGCATGGTGAACCTGGCGCAGGGCGAGGAAACCAATTACCAGTGGCACCGTGCCACTATGGCGGTCAGCAAGAACGGCGACATGCTGGGCACCCTGGAGCCGGAGAAGCGCTTTTATACGGCGAGCCGGCAGGGTACCAGTGAAGTGGGCATACGGGTGCGTCCCAACGAAGACCTCTACCTGAATTTCGGCGGCATGAGCGACGACAATAAGCGCGCGGTGATTCAGGCGTACGTGTTTCCGCTGGTCTCGTGGATCTGGATCGGCACCCTGGTCGTGATCTTCGGCACGCTGGTCTGCCTGGTGCCGAGCAAAATCAAACTGCAGTACGCCCGCACGGAAGTGGTGGGGTATGCCAAGAAGAATGCAACGGTTCAGAAGTAGTCTGCTGGTTTTCACGATCGCGGTGGCGGCGCTGGCCCAAACGGCCAGCGAGAAACCTAGCGTGGATGTGCGCCGCGTGGGCGCGCGCCTGCAATGCCAGTGCGGCTGTAAGGATTCGGTGGCCACGTGCAGTATGTTGGAGTGTAGCTTTTCGAAACCTGCTAAGTTACGAATCGCGCAGATGCAGAGTCTGGGCATGAGCGATGACCAGATTGTGCAAGCTTTCATCCGCGATTACGGAATGGGGATATACCTGGCGCCGCCCAACGCGTTCGGTTGGATCGTTCCATATGCTTCGGTGGGCGTCGGACTGGTGGTGATCCTACTGTTCCTGCGCAAGTACAAGCCGAAACCGATGACCGACCTGGGCACTATCGAGGCGGACGATCCGGAACTGGCAAAGTACAAAGAGCAGATCGAGAAAGACACCGCGAACCTGGATTGAGGGGCTGAAGCGTCCTGTGATTATTGCGATTACCTGCGTTATAGCGATCGTCGTCATTGTGTTCGTCCTGGGGGTTCGGCCCAAGGACTTGCCGGAGCCGGAACCGGTCTCCCCGTTCGCTCACCTGGATGAGCGGAAAGCGGCGATCTACGAGAACCTGCGCGACCTGCAGTTCGAATACCGGGTCGGCAAGCTTTCCGACAACGACTACCAGTTGACGAAGAAAGATTTGCAGAAGGAGCTGGCCGCGGTGATGGCGGAAGTGGATCGCGTGAAGCTTCAATTGCAAGGCGGACGCGCCCAGACGGCGGCGGCCGCGGCTCCCGCGCCGAAGGTGAAGGCAGTAGACTCTCTTACTTGCCCGCACTGCAATGCTCGTTTCGAGCAGGAGTTGAAATACTGCGGCGAATGCGGCAAGCCGATGAAGGCGGTGAGAGCATGAGATTTGAACCGTGGGGCAGCCAATCCTGGCTGCAGCCGCCTTTCAGGCGGCTCCGGGGTACTATGCGCCGTCGGCAAGCGCCGGCTGAAAGCCGGCGGCAGCCAGGATTGGCTGCCCCACAATGCATTTTGCTGTTCCTGGCTTGTGCGCCGGTGTTCGGGGCGGTCACAGGTACGGTGACGAATCAGACTACCGGCAAGCCGCAAGCGGGCGCTACTGTGGCGCTTTATAGACTCGGCACGCAAACCGGGTTGGAGTTGATTGACCAGGCGAAGAGCGACGCAGCGGGCAACTTCACGATCAATCAGACCCCGCAAGGGCCGCACCTGATTCGTACAGCGTTCGACGGCGTGACTTACAATCACATGCTGCCACCGGGACGCCCCACCACGGGCATCCCGATCGAGGTGTTCAACGCCTCCAAGCAGCCGGGCGAGGCGAAAGTATCGAAGCACATGATCCTGTTCGAGCCCTCGGCCGGGCGAGTCGCAGTCGGCGAAACTTACCTTTTCAAGAATGAGGGTAAGACGGCATGGAACGATCCCGACAGTGGGACGCTGAAGTTTTACCTGCCGTCGGGCGCAAGTAAGCCGCTCGTCAACGCCACGGCGCCCGGCGGCATGCCGCTCGGCGCGCCGGTGAATAAGACCTCCAAGCCGGATGTACTCGCGGTGGATTTCGCCATCAAGCCCGGCGATACGCGAATCGACGTGACTTACACCATGCCTTATACCGAAGGCGCGGACCTGGCCGGTAAAGTGATCAGTAAGGACGAGAACACGTACCTGATCGTGCCCAACGGCGTCACGCTGAAGGGCGACGGCCTGAACGATCTGGGCGCGGAGCCGCGCACACAGGCGCACATCTTCGGCCTCACCGGCGACGCTTACAAGGTGCAGTTGACGGGAGCCGTAGCCGCGGCGCCGCCGGCCGATACATCAGGCGGCGACCAGGCGGCCAGCGAAGCCGGCCCGCGCATCGAGCAGATCATGCCGCGGGTGAATAGCAAGACGGTTTCGATTCTGATTGTGGCTTTGGGAATTCTGGCTCTCGGATTCGCACTGTTGTATCGCGCGAGCCCGCCGGCGGAGGGTTGGCAGGCGAAAGCGCCTGCCCCACGGCGAGGCCGGCAGGGATGAACGCTGTCGGCGTGGAGGGCGTCTGGAAATTTTATGGCGACTATCCGGCACTGCGCAACGTTGGGCTATCGGCCGCTCCGGGCGCGTGCCTTGCTCTGATCGGGCGCAACGGCGCCGGCAAGACCACGCTGCTGCGTACGATCGCGGGGTTTTCGCGGCCGGGTAAAGGGAACATCACAATTTTCGGAAATTCCCCGCGCGACACCGGAACGCGGCGGCTGATGGGCTACATCGGGCACGGCATCAGCGTTTACGACGAGCTTTCGGCACTGGAGAACCTGACGCTGTTCGGCAAACTGTACGGGCTGGCCGATCCGAAGAAATCGGCGATGGAGTGGTTGGAGCGAACCGGATTGGATCGCGTGAAGAACGGCCTGGTGCGCGAGTTTTCGCGCGGTATGCGGCAGCGGCTGGCGGTGGCGCGCGCCTTTCTGCACGGGCCCAAGGTGCTGCTGCTGGACGAGCCGTTCACCGCGCTGGACGATCGCGCGATCGCGGTGTTGCAACGATTGCTGCGCGAGGCGCTGGCGGATGGCAAGACCATTGTGATGTCCACCCACCAGTTGCGGGAGGCTCTGGAACTGGCCACGCACGTCGCGCTGCTCAATCGCGGACAGGTGGCGTTTCACGGAGCGCGGACGGCGGAAATGGTGGCTGATCCGGGGTGGGTGTACGCACGATACGGTGAGGGATGATGGCCTTCATCCGGCAGGTGCTGGTGATCATGGCCAAAGATCTGCGGGCGGAGTTGCGGACCAAAGAAGCCATCAACGCATCGCTCTCATTCGCTCTGGTGGTGCTGCTGTTGTTCAGCTTCGCGTTCGACCCGAGCGAGGAGACTACGCGCGAGATCTCCGGCGGCCTGCTGTGGATTGTATTCGCCTTCGCCGGGACGCTGCTGTTGAATCGCAGTTTCGCGCGCGAGTTGGGGAACGATTGCCTGGACGCGCTGATCTCGGCGCCCATCCCCGGCTCTGCGCTGTTCCTGGGCAAGGCGCTGGCTAACTATGTCCTGGTGCTGGCGGTGGAATTGATCGCGCTGCCGCTGTTCGGGATTTTTTACAATGTCCGGTGGACGTCGCAGTTCTGGCAATTGATGATGGTCATCGCACTGGCCACCTGGGGAATGACGGTAACGGGTACGATTTTCAGCGCGCTAACGGTGAACATTCGTCTGCGCGAAGTGATGCTGCCCATCTTGAATTTTCCGATTTTGATTCCGGCGCTGCTGGGTGCGATGCAGTTGACCAGCTCGCTGGTGGCGGGCAATCCGATCACGGCGGCCAACGATTCCTGGCTGAAGATGCTGATCGGGTTTGATGTAATGTACACTGCGGTCTCGGTGTTCCTGGTGGAGACGGTATTGGTTGGAGGTTGAACGATGCGCGATAAGATTATCTACATCCTCGGCGCGGTGGCGCTGATCCTGCTGGCGCGCGACATATACCTGTTTACCGGCTTTCCGCCGGAACGTAATCAAGGCGTGATTTTCAAGATCATCTTCTTCCACGTGCCGATGGCGATTACGGCACTGTCCTGCGCCATGGTGGCGTTCATCGCCAGCATCCTTTTTCTGGTGACTAAGCAGTTCAAGTACGACGCGCTCGCCGTAGCGGTGACCGAAGTCGGCCTGGCGTTCCTGGCGGGCAACCTGATCACTGGTTCGATCTGGGGGCGGGTCGCCTGGGGCATCTGGTGGACTTGGGACGCGCGCCTGACTTCGGCGCTGGTGTGCTGGCTGTTGTACGCGGGCTATTTGATGCTGCGGAATGCGATCGAGGAGCCCACGCAGCGCGCCACGTTCGCGGCGGTATTTTCCATCTTCGCCTTCATCGACGTGCCGATTGTGATCTTCTCGATCAAGTGGTGGCGCACGCAGCATCCACAGCCCGTGTTCTGGGGCGGCGGCAGTTTCCCGCCGGACTGGAAGGCGGTGTTCGGCTGGCAAATGCTGGCTGTGATGTTGGTGGGCGTGGTCTTCACGATGGTGCGCCTGCGACAGGAAGAATTCCAGCGGGAAATCGATTCGCTGCGCCGCATGGCGCATGCTCTGTGACGGAGACTCTATGTACGCACTGATGCTATTGCAAGCTTCGCCCGACGATGTGGCCCGCGAGATGGAGCGGCTACAGCGCAATTTCACTTTTTTGAACAGCGGCCTGTGGGTGGCGTGGCTGATTCTGGTGGTCTACGTACTCATGATGGTGGGACGGGAGCGCAAGTTGAAGCGCGAGATCGCCGGGCTGAAGGCGATGCTGGAAGATAAGCCGCGGAGTTGATTACTTCGATGGCAAGGGGGCACCGTCGCGCATTTCGTCGGTGGCGCGGCGGACTACCATGTCACCGGGCTGCAGGTTGCCGATGACCTCGATGTTATCTCCATCGGAAGCACCCTTTTTCACATCCACCCACTCTGCTTTGCCATTGCGGTCGCGGATGACGAAGGTACGTTCGGCGGTGGTGACGACGCTGGTCTTTGGGACGAGGAGCGACGGACGCGCCCTGTGCACGGGCCACTTCACGCTGGGATACATGCCCGGCGAGAGCGAGCCATCGCGATTCAGGACATCCAACTCTACCGGCATGGTGCGAGTTTTCATGTCGAGAGCATGGGCCACGCGCGCCACGGCGCCGGAGTAAGTGCGCTCCGGAAAAGCAGGGACCTTGAAGTCGACTTTGGCGCCGGCGACGATTCCGCCGATGTCCTGCTCCGGCACGGCGACGATGAGCCTGAGGTGCGAGACCTGCTGGATTACCAGAAGGACTGGGTCCGCGCCAGGACCGACCAGCGCGCCGGGATGAACCAGGCGGTCGGTAACCACTCCGTCGAAGGGCGCGGTGATCTTCAGGTAGTCCTCGATCAGCTTCTGCGCGCGCACGGCGGCTTGGGCAGCGCTGATCGCCTGCAACCTGGCACTCACCAGGGCTCGGGCGGCATCCACCTGTTTCTCGGCGATGGTGAGTTCGTTGCCGGCGATGACTCCGGGCGTTTCCGCCGCCTTTTTGAGTTTGTCGTAAGTGCTCTGCGCAGCGGCCAGTTGAGCCTCGGCCTGGATGCGGTCGCTCTCGGCGGCATGCACGCGGGATTCGGCTTCGGCAATCCGGGCGGCCATCTCGGGGGCGCTCAACTCGACGAGGAGTTGTCCCGGTTTGACGACGTCTCCGCGGTCTACGAGGATCTTCTCGACGTAGCCAGGCACTTTGGCGTGGAGCCCGACCATGAGGAAGGGCTGGAACTCGCCGGGCAGGTCCGCGGTGCGCGAAAGAGCCTTGGAGACGACGGGTACGAGGTCTACGGCTTGGGGGAAGGCTGGGATGGCGAGGATGGCGAGAAGGAGAAAGATCTTAGGTCGCGTCATAGTATCTGCTCGTGGGGTCCATCGGATTTAAGGATGGGGAAGCAATCGAGGCCCTGCCTTGGAGGATGACGTAGATCGAAGGGAGAATGCTCAGTGTGGCAAAAGTGGAGACGAGCAAACCGCCGATGACGGCGCGGGCTAGGGGCGCCGATTGCGCTCCGCCTTCGCCGAAGCCGATGGCCATGGGCGTCATGCCGCAGATCATGGCGGACGCCGTCATGAGAACGGCACGCAAACGGCCGCTGGCGCCTTCGCGCGCGGCATCGAACAGCGGCCTTCCTTCGCGCCTGGAATGTTCGGCGAAGGTGACCAGCAGGATGGAATTGGCGACAGCGATACCGATGGCCATGATGGCGCCCATGAACGACTGCACGTTCAGGGTGGTGTCCGTAATCCGGAGCATGAGCAGCACGCCGCAGAGCACCGCGGGGATGGTGAGCACGATCGCCAGGGCCAGGCGGACGGATTGGAAGTTGGCGGACAGAAGCAGGAAGATGACCAGCACGGCGAGCAGCAAGCCCACGCGCAGGCCCGAGATGGTCTGTTCCAGCGGCGGAATCTGGCCGCGGAAGCGGACGCTCACGCCTTTGGGCGGAGGCCCCACGCGGGCGAGAGCGGCATTCAGCTTTTGCGACGCTTCCCCGAGGGTCAGACCGTGTATGTTGGCGGTGAGAGAGACTACGCGCTGCCCGTTGTAGCGTTCGATGAGTCCCGGCATGGTGCCGAGTTTGATGCCCGCCATGTCGGTCAACTGGATTTCACTGCGGTCTTGCTGCGTCACGGGAAGGCTGCCCAACGCGTCGGCGCCCTGCATGCGGTCCTGGGGCAACTGCACCTGGATCTGAAAGGCATTCCCGGAAGCCGGATCGCGCCAGTAGTTGGGTTGGGTGAAACGCGATGAGGACGTGGCGGGCACGATGGAACGCGAGACGTCCGCCATGGTCAGGCCGAACTGGCCGGCGCGGTCGCGGTCGATAGTGACGTCGAGCGTGGGATAGTTCAGCTCCTGGGCATACTGGAGATCGCGCAGAAAGGGAAGTTTGGCCATCTCGGCGTAGACCTTCTGCGCGTAGGCGGCGTCGTCCTGCAGGCTGACGCCCTGCACGGCGACTTCGATGGGCGTGGGCGAGCCGAAGCTCATCACCTGGGTGACGATGTCGCCGGCTTCGAACGAGACTTGAGAGCCCGGGAGGGCCTGGCGTAGACTGGCTCGGAGTTTTTCGCGGAGCGGTTCGCCACGGGGCGTGCCTGGTTTCAGGGCGACCTGGATGACCGCCTCGTGGGATCCGCTGGTGAACAGGTGGATCAGGTTCACGGGGTAGCTGGAGGGTACGACGCCAACGAAGTCGCTGGTGATCTCGACGTTTTCCGGTCCGATGTCGCGGCCGATGACGTCGAGGGCGCGCAGCGTCTGGCGCTCGGACTCTTCGACGCGCGTTCCGGCGGGGGCGCGTAAGCGGATACGCAGAATGGAAGCCGCGACGTCGGGAAAAATTTCGGTTCCCATGCGCGGCAGGAGGATTACGAGCAAGGCGGCGGCGCCGGCGAGATAGAGCAGAACGAGAGGCCACCGGAAACGCAGGATGGCGGCGAGATAACGATTGTAGGAGCGACGCAGGAAGCCGAAGAAGCCTTCGCTCTCTTCGCCGCGGTGGCCCTCTTTCATCAGCCACGCGGAGAAGACGGGGACCAGGCTGCTGGAGAGCAGGTAAGAAGCGATCATCGAGAACGCGACGGCCAGAGAGAGCGGCACGAAGAGCTGGCGGCCGACGCCGAACATGAAGAACGAGGGAACGAAGACTGCAAGAATGCAGAACATGGAGAGCAGGCGCGCCATGGCGGTCCGGCTGCACGCCTCGACGATGGCACGGGCGCGGGAGACGCCGGGCAGCATCCGCGTGTGAATGTTCTCGATCTCCACGGTGGCCTCGTCCACCAGAACGCCGACGGCGAGGGCGAGGCCGCCGAGGGTCATGATGTTGATGGTCTGACCGGTGGCCCAGAGGAGAATTACGGCGCTCAGCAGGGCAAACGGAATGTTGAGGATGACAATCAGGGCGCTGCGCCAATCGCGCAGGAAGATGAGCACCATCAGGCCGGTCAGCGCGGCTCCGAGCAGGCCCTCGAAAATCAGGCCGCGGATGGAATTGCGGACGTACGGCGACTGGTCGAATTCGAGGCGGACATCGACATCGTCGGGTACGGCCTTTTTGAAATCGGGGATGGCCGCCTTGACGGCATTGATCACCGACAGGGTGGAAGCGTCGGCACGCTTGGTGACGGGAATATAGACGGTGCGGCGGCCGTTGACGTGGGCGTAGGCAGTGATCAGATCGGTGCCGTTTTCGATGGTTCCGATGTCGCGCAGGTAGACCGTGGTGCCTGGGTGCGGGCGTATGGGCGCGCTCAGGAGTTCCGGAAGGTTGCCACCGAGGGCGGCGTTGGTTCGGGCGATGCGATTGAGGGTACCGGTGGCGATATTGCCCGACGGCATCACGAGGGTCGCGCGAGTGACAGCCGCGACGGCCTCGTCGGGAGAGATGCCGTATTGCAGGAGCTTGTCGGGATTCAGCGTGATGACGATGGTCCGCTGGTTGCCGCCGAATGGGGGAGGCGCGGAGACACCGGGCAGAGTGGCAAACAGCGGACGCACGCGGTTGAGCGCGAAATCCTGCATTTCGCCTTGAGTTCTGGAGGGGCTGCTGAAGATCAACTGGCCGACGGCGACGCTGCCGGCATCGAAGCGGGTGATGAAGGGCGGCACGGTTCCCGGAGGCATGAAGGCGCGAGCGCGGTTGACATAGCCGACTGTTTCGGACATCGCTTGACTTAGGTTGGTGCCCTCGTGGAATACGAGTTTCATGAGGGCGGCGCCTTGAATGCTCTTACTCTCGACGTGATCGATGCCGGTGATGTAGAGGAAGTGATACTCGTAGTAGTAGGTGAGATAGCCTTCCATTTGCGCGGGGTCCATGCCGCCATAGGGCTGCGCCACATAGATGGCGGGGTCGCCGACTTGGGGGAAGATATCGACGGGCATACGCTCGAGAGCGAGCACGGCGCAGAGGGCGATAGCGATCAGCGCGACGACTACGGTCATCGGTCTGCTCAGGGCTGCTAGGACAAGGCGCATGTTCGCTTACCTGGCGGCCTCGGCGACGAAGGGTTGAATATCGCCGGCGGCCGCGGCCACGCCGAGCAGGCCGCGCCAGACGGCGAGGCGGGCTAACGCGTCGTCGATCTCGGATTGGGTGAGCAGACGCTGTGCGTCGGCGACTTCGGCAATGGTGCCGAGGCCGGCGTCGTAGCGCGCGGTCGCCTGCTGATTGGCGGTGCGCGCCGCCGATATCTGGATCGGCGTGTTGGCCGCAACGCGACGCGCGCCGTTCAACGCGGCCACGGCGCGATTCCACTGGGCGCGCAGGTCGGTGGCGATCTGCTGGGACCTGGCCTGCTGCGAGCGGATGGTTGCGGACTGGGCGGCCTCGCGAGCGCGGAGGGACGGGAGGTCGGCCAGGGGGAAGGTCACGGTGAATGCGAGCGCGTAGTTTTGCACGTTGGGCGCGAGGCCGTTGAGGCCGCCGAGGATTCTGCCGTCGGTCTCCGCACCCGAGCCGCGCGCGTACGCGGAGCCCTGCAAATAGAAGCGTGGAAAATAGGAACGCTCCAGAGCCCGGAGCCTTGCGAGAGTCTCTTCGACCACAGCGTTCTGCTCCAGCGCGATCGGATTCTTCGCGGGATCGAGGGCTGGGACATCCTGCTCCGGGGGCAATTGCAGCAAGTGTGAAACATCGAGGGCGATCTGGCCTGGCTCGATGCCGACAAACTGGGAGAGCGTGGCACGCGCCACATCGGCGGCCTGCTGCGCCTGAATCCATTGGGTACGCGCGGCGGCGAGTTCGGCATCGGCGCGCGAAGCGTCGGCCCCCGGGCGCAGCTGGGCGTTGACCTGCGCGGTAATGGTGCGCAGGAGAACGGCGGCGCGGTCGACTCCGGCCTGCGCGGTCCGAATGGTTTCCTGCGCGGCGGCGAGGGTCAGGCACGCGTCGGCGGTGGCGACGGCGATTTCGTATTCCGTGCGCTTGAGGCCGGCTTCGGTTTCGGCCTGGAGCGCGCTGGCGACGGCCACGTTGGCGCGGCGCAGGCCAAAGTCGAAGGGCTCCCAACTGACGAACACTCCGATGGCGGTGCCCCACGTGGTGCCGAGATTGTTGATGCCGAGGACGGGGCCAGACATGGAGGGAATCGTGTTCTGGGGCAGGAGCATTCCGTAGATGTTGTTCCTGGTGGCGCGATTGACTTGGGCGAGCGCGTCGGCGTGGGGCAGGTAGGCGGTCCGGGCAAGGCGAATGCCGGCTGCGGCGGCATTGATCTGTTCCTGGGAGACGCGGACGGCAGGGTAATTCTTGAGAGCGCGCTCGACGGCCTGGCCGACGGTCAGGGTTCCGGGGGCGGGCTGCTGGGCGATGGCGGGTACAGCGGCGGCCAACGCGAGGGAAAAAAACCGAGGACAGACGGAACGTTTTCCAGTTTTCACTGCGTTACTCGCCTTCCATAAGTTCTCGAAACAGCTCGCGTACCTTGATCCTCGATGCTTCCAACGCTTTGCGTCCCAGAGCGGTGGCGCTGTAGACCTTGCGGAGGGATTTGC
>WNFJ01237905.1_pt1 | contig 11223 bp, 8 predicted proteins | sample 5400461 | NCBI WGS metagenome assembly WNFJ01 (sample SAMN13153349, study PRJNA577476) | soil metagenome | isolation source: 115 cm saprolite on Douglas fir-dominated hillslope | place: USA:California | collected 2013-09-17 | reverse complement strand
TCCGCATTTTCTTTTGGCACAGGTTCGGCGTGCTTTGGCGGCAACGGTTCGTACCGTGATTTCCAAAATGAAAACGGCCGAATGTTTTCATTCCGGTTTTGCCACGCTTGTTCGCTCAAATCCTCGCGCCGGTAACCGTCAGTGCCGTAGTACAGCAGCGTATAAAAATATTCGCCAGGAACAAACGGCAGATGCGTCACAGCGCAGGAGTCCGCCCGATGCTTAATCGCCCATTCATTCGGGAGAGGGTTCATCGCGCAACTATACGTCGCGCAGTGAAAAGATGAAAGCTGGGCGGTTCGCGATTGAAGGCGCGCAGATACAACAAGTAGAGACCAATTGTCATGAAAAGAAGGTTTGGTGTCCACGCGGCGATCCATGCAGGGACGCGGTATCCCTCACCTAGCGCGAGGAAAAGGTGGACCAAAAAGTTCATCGAAAAAACAAGAAAAACCGCAGACGCAACACTGGATAGAACGCCCCGACGCGAGTAACCGATTCCCAACGGGGCCGCAATGCATACAACAACAAAACAGGTCCACGGCAAGGCAAGGCGATACTGCAGATGCGTGCGAAACGGCGCGAGCAACGTAGCGGGAAAGTCCGCATTGAAACGCAAATACTCTCTGAGCTCCGGCAGGCTTAGGAATTCTGCCCGTTCATTCGCGCTGCCCAACCGGAACGGAGTTTCGCTCCAGTGTTCAATCGTGACAGTGGGGAAAAACTCTTCATTGGTGATGTTCCCGGCTGGATCGTAATGGGCGACCCTAACGTTCTCCAACTCCCAGGTTTTTGTCTCAGGGCGGTAATAAGCGCGCGACGCCACATAACTCATAACGATGCTATCGTTGGCGTCCTGTTGAAGCACCTGAACGTTATTGAACGTATTGCTGCGCGGAAGAAAACTCTGAATGAACCAAGTGCGCAAGTCCGTACGATTACGAAAAATTTGTCCCTGGATGTAGCGTCCGGGACGTGACTGCGCTTCGGAAAGGAATGCCTTACGTGCCAGTTCGGAGTGCGGCGCCAGCGAATAGTTTAGGGCCATGCTCGCCGCCACCGTGAGCAGTCCCATGCCGATCAACGGCAGCAGGACACGGGGAAGACTTACGCCTGCCGTGAGCATTGAAACGATTTCATTCGAACGCGACATTCGGCCCAACGCAAAAAGGAGCGATAGAAGCAGCGAAACGGGCAGCAGAATGATGAACACCTGCGGGATTTGCGTGCCGTAATAGCGAAGGACAAGGGAAAGAGGCACGTGCTCGTCGATGAACGTCGAGATATTGTCGCTGACATCGAAGATGAGCCAGATCGAGATGAAGCCGGCGATGCAGTAAAAGTAAACCTGCAAGAAGTTCCGAATGACGTATCGATCTAGAAGTCTCATTGGCAATTTGGAATTTCAGCTCGCAATTTGCGATTTACAATACGATTTCGGCTAGCAAGCGGCTGTCATTCCGAGCGAGGCGAGGAATCTCTGATCATTTTCTTGGGCAACAAGCTAGGGAATATTCAGAGATGTTTCGCTTCGCTCAACATGACAGGAATGAGATGTCGAATTGCAAACCGCCGAACAGATACGCGTTAAGCGTCGGACTGCCTCGAAATGATCGCTTTCAAAGATAATTTGGACAGTGAATTTGTGGAACGCGTCCGCGCGTTCTTTTCTGAAAACGGGCTGCTGTCCAAAGCTAAGAACTTCGAGTTCCGCCCGCAACAGCAGGAAATGGCAGCGCGCCTAGCGCAGGCGCTGGAGGAAGAGCGTCATTTGGTGGTCGAAGCAGGCACCGGCGTGGGCAAATCGCTGGCTTATCTCGTGCCAGCGATCCTCTTCGCGCTCGACCAGCACAAAAAAGCCATCATTTCGACGCATACGATTAATCTGCAGGAACAACTGCTGCACAAAGACATTCCGATTTTAAAAAAAGTGCTGCCGGTCAAGTTTGAAGCAGCGTTGATGAAAGGCCGGCAGAATTATCTTTGTCCGCGCCGGCTCGAACGCGCGTTGCAAAACGCGAAGGAACTTTTCACCGGACCGGAGGAGAACGAATTGCAGCGACTGGCCGAATGGGCCAGCACAACTCCCTACGGATCGCTCAGCGATTTATCCGTCGAGCCCGATCCAAAAGTTTGGATGCAGGTCTGCAGCGAAGCGCACATCTGCACACAGAAAACATGCGGCCAGAATCCGCGCTGTTTTTATCAACAGGCGCGGAAGCGTTTCCTGGCTGCCGACGTAATCGTGCTCAATCACACGTTGCTCTTCATATTGCTCGGCTCGCCGGATGTACAGCAAGAGCGCGAGAGCGGGTTTGTTTTTCCGAACGATTTCATCGTTTTCGATGAAGCGCACACGGTCGAGCAGGTCGCGTCCAGGCAGATCGGTATCGGCGTTTCGCAATACGGACTTCGAGCGACCATTCAGCGACTCTACAATTCTCGAACGCGCAAAGGACTGTTCACTGTAATGCGCGACGCGGCTGGCGTGCGGCTCGCGGCGGAACTGATCGACGACGTTGATAAATTTTTTGCGGCGGTCGAGTCGAAATCAGATTTTCGCAAAGGCCGCGAGTTTCGAGTTCGCGATGTCGATTTTGTTCCCGATACGATTACTGGCCGATTGACTGCACTTCAGGCGCGCGTGGCCGAGGTCGTGAAACGCGTCGATGACGAAATCTTGAAAGCGGAGCTGCAGGAATTCGGGCGGCGCATCCGCGACGCGCGGGACGGCATTGCTATTTTTCTGGAGCAAAGCAAGGCGGAACACGTTTACTGGGTCGAGCGGACCGGTAAAACGGAGCGGTTCCTCGCTGTCCACGCTGCGCCTGTCGATCTCGCGCCCGTGCTGCGGCCGATGCTATTTCGCGAGAACTGCTGTTGCGTCATGACCAGCGCCACTCTGGCGGTGGGTCGGCCGGACCTCGCTTATTTTCGTGAGCGCACCGGCGCGACGGAGGCAGAACCGTTGCACCTGGGCAGTCCGTTCGATTTTCAACGGCAAATGAAAATGTTCGTCGTGCAAAAGATGCCCGACCCGCGCGACGCCGCTTATCAGAAACAGCTGGAGCATTGGATCGCGCATTTCGTCAAAAAGACTGATGGGCGCGCGTTTGTCCTTTTCACAAATTACCGCGATATGCAGCAGGTGGCCGGCGCGATGGAGAAATTTTTTGTAGAGAACAGAATGAACCTTCTCGTGCAGGGACCGGGCGCGCCGCGCAGCAAGCTCCTTGAGCAATTCAAATCAACGCCGGGAGCTGTCCTCTTTGGCACGGACAGCTTTTGGGGCGGCGTCGATGTTCCGGGCGAGGCGCTTTCGAACGTGATCATCACGCGCCTTCCGTTTGCGGTGCCCGATCATCCGCTGATCGAAGCCAAACTCGAGTTGATCGAGGAGCGCGGCGGCGATCCCTTCACGGAATACTCTCTGCCGGAGGCGATCCTGAAACTTCGACAAGGCGTTGGTCGCTTGATCCGGACGACGAGCGACCGCGGCATCATCGTCATCCTCGACAATCGCATCGTCACCAAACCCTACGGCCGCGCCTTCATGCAAGCGTTGCCGAAATGTCCGGTGGAAATAATCTAAGAGCCTCCCTTCAGGAATTGTCATTTCGAGCGAGGCCGAAATCGAAAGCAGAAAAGTCAGAGATGTCTCCACTCCGCTCGACATAACAGGCCCAAGTGTTCACTTGAACATATACAGCGAGAGCTTAATTTGAGCGCATGGAGCGCTCTGATTGGTCAAATATAGAGGCGGAAAACGCCCAACGCTCAACACATTTAAATGCGGAGAAATCAGTTCAGGAAATCCTGACGATCCTGCACAAATGGGGAATTCACACGCTCGGGCAGCTGGCGGCGCTGGACAAGGAGCAGCTTGGCGCGCGACTTGGGTCCGAAGCAATACGTATGTTGGAGCGCGCGAATGGAGCATACAATCGAGTGCTCAAACTGGTTCGGCCGCCAGAGTCGTTCGAGGAAAGCTTTGAGTTTGAAAATGAAATTGAAACGGCCGAGCCGCTGCTGTTCATGCTCCGCCGTTTTTTGGAGCAGCTCGCGCTGCGATTGAGCAGCATTTATCTCGTAGCAAAAGAACTGACGCTGCAAATCACGTTCGCGGACAAACAAATTTACGAACGCGTTTTCAAAATTCCGCAGCCTACAAACGATGTCGGTCTTCTCTTTCGCATGCTCCAGACGCACCTGGAGAATTTTCGATCGGAACATCCGATTGTTGCGGTCGCGCTTATTGCGCAGCCGAGCAAACCTGCAAGGGAACAATTCGAATTCTTCGAAACGACATTACGCAATCCGCATCAACTATCAGAAACACTTGCTCGTTTGACCGCGCTACTTGGCGCCGATCGCGTCGGCACGCCGGTTTTGGAAGAGACTCATCGCCCCGACGCATTTCGTCTGGAGCCCTTCACGTGGGCTGTAGAGTCCGCTGTCCCCAGCGGAGAATCTTCCCATGCGCTAAAGACAGCGCACGCTACAGCAGTATTGCGCCGATTTCGTCCTGCAGTGGCTGTATTAGTCTTGTTGGATGCAGACATGCCGGCCCACGTTCGCAGCCCAGAAATTTGTGGGGAAATCATCGAGCAACGCGGGCCGTATTTGATTTCTGGAAATTGGTGGGACGAAAAATCGTGGGCACGCGGCGAGTGGGACATGCAGATGGAGAATGACGAACTTGTTTGTGCTCATGAAAGCGAGGGAACTTGGAAGGTGGATGGAATATATGACTAAGATTGTCATCTCGAGTGGAGCGAGAGATCTCACGAAGCACGATCGAGCACTCTTAGTCTCCAGCGTAATCAATGCTTCGTAGTGGAGATCCCTCGCCTCCGCTCAGGATGACTCGCATGCCTTACGTCGAACTCCATGCATGTAGCGCGTTTAGCTTTTTGCGCGGCGGTTCGTTCCCAGAGCAATTAGCTGAGGTCTCAGCCGAACTGGAAATGCCAGCCATGGCTTTGCTCGATCGCAACGGCGTTTATGGCGTGCAACGATTTTCCGTCGCTGCGCGCGAACACAACGTACGTCCAATCATCGGCTGCGAATTGTCGATGGAAGACGGCAGTGTCCTGCCTGTGCTGGTCGAAAATCGCACCGGCTACAAAAATTTGTGCGAGTTGCTGACCCAGGCGCATTTGCGCAGTGAAAAAGGCACATGCGCGGTACGATGGAAAGAGTTACAGCAATTCGCGAAAGGTTTAGTCGCGCTTCTGGGTCTGGGGAGCACAGAACGCCAGCCTGTAGTTTGCGGCAGCTTGCCGCAAACATCTTTTCACTCCGCGCGTACAAACACTGAGAGCGTCCGGCAAGCTACCGGACGCGACAGGCTGGCAGCCTGTGCTCCCCAGAACGCAGAAGATCGCGCGCGATTGCTGATCGATGCATTCGGTCGCGAAAATGTTTTTGTGGAAATTCAGCGACATTTCATTCGCGGCGAAGAACGCATCAATCGAGAACTGATTGAGCTTGCGCGTGTAAATCGATTATCGCTCCTGGCTACGAACGGCGTCCAATACGCAAAACCATACGGACGCGAGGTGCTGGATGTTTTCACCTGCATTCGCGAACACACGCATCTCGATGCTGTCGGCAAATTGCTGACGCAAAATGCCGAGCGCCATCTCAAGAGCGATCGCGAAATGCGCAAAATTTTTCGCGATTTCCCGGAAGCGATTGAAAACACATCGCGTTTGGCCGAACGGCTCACGTTTTCACTCGAGAATCTCGGGTATGAATTTCCCAAATACCCGGTGCCGACGGGTCACACGATGGATTCATTCTTGCGCACCATCGTCTGGTTCGGCGCGCAACAGCGTTACGCCGCGATCAGCGCAAAAGTAAAACGTCAAATCGAGGAAGAACTCGCGTTGATAACCAAGCTCGGTTTCCCCGGCTATTTTTTGATTGTCTGGGACATCGTAAATTTCTGTCGGGAACACAACATCATGGTTCAGGGCCGGGGCAGCGCCGCCAACAGTGCGGTTTGTTATAGCCTTGGGATCACGCCGGTTGATCCCGTGAGCAATCATCTCGTGTTCGAACGTTTTTTAAACGAGAGCCGCAAAGGCTGGCCGGATATCGATCTGGATCTTCCCAGCGGCGATCGCCGCGAAGCCGTGATCCAGGAAATTTATCGTCGCTACGGCAAACACGGCGCGGCCATGACTGCGAACGTGATCAGTTATCGTGGACGCAGCGCCGCGCGCGAGATCGGCAAAGCGCTGAACTTTTCTCCCAGCATTATTGATCGGTTTTCACATCTATTTGCGAGTGGCGATTTCCCGCACACGCTCGAGCTCGAATCACAGATTGAGCAGGCTGGTTTGCCAAAGGTGCACCCGCGGATGCCCGCATTCATCAGGCTATATCACGCGATTTATGGATTGCCGCGGCACCTTGGGCAGCACTCTGGAGGGATGATTATTTGCCAGAATAAACTCAGTTCATTTGTACCGCTGGAAAATGCGTCGATGCCAGGCCGGGTTGTGGCGCAATGGGACAAGGACGACTGCGAAGATCTCGGCATCGTAAAAGTGGACTTGTTAGGCCTCGGCATGATGTCGGTGATGCAGGACGCGTTCGAGCTTTGCCGCGAACGTGGGCGGCCGCTCGATCTGGCTCACATTCCCAAAGATGATCCGGCGACCTTCGCGATTATGCAGCGCGCCGACACGATCGGCGTTTTCCAAATCGAAAGCCGCGCGCAAATGGCGACGCTGCCCCGGATGAAACCGGAATGTTTTTACGATGTCGTGATTGAAGTGGCGATCATCCGCCCGGGACCGATCCAGGGCGACATGGTGCATCCGTATTTGAACCGACGGGCTGGTCGCGAAGAAGTCACGTACTTTGACGATCGATTAAAGCCGGTGCTCCGCCGCACACTTGGCGTGCCGTTATTTCAGGAACAGATGCTCAAGATCGCCATGGTCATGGCTGATTTTTCGGGCAATGAAGCCGAAGAGTTGCGGCGCGCGCTGAGTTTTCATCGGTCCGAGGAACGCATGCGAAAAGTAAGCGTGAAATTACGCGCGGCGATGGAGCGAAAAGGCGTCGCTTCGAACAAGATCGACAAAATCATTCAGTCCATCTCATCATTTGCGCTTTACGGGTTCCCCGAATCACACGCGATCAGTTTCGCTATTCTCGCTTACGGCAGCGCGTATTTAAAAGTTCATCGCGCTCCAGAATTTTATGCGAGCCTGTTGAACAATCAGCCGATGGGTTTTTACACGTCGGCAACGATTGTAAAAGACGGGCAGCGACACGGGTTGAAGTTCAAGCCGGTTTGCGTATCGAAATCCGAGTGGCGCTGCAGCGTTCTTGATGACAAAACAGTGCGGCTCGGGTTTTGCGTCGTGAACGGATTGCAACAGCAACACGCTGAAGAACTCGTTAGGCAACGCCAAAATCGACAATTCGAGTCGTTGCAGGATTTCAAGCGGCGGGTCCTTCTCTCGAAAGATGAATTACGCATCCTGGCCGAATTGGGGGCACTGAATTGTTTTGCCGAACATCGCCGAGCGGCGATGTGGAACGTGGAAGAGACTCTGCATGACGATTTGCTGGGGAGCGCGGGCATTCTGCCGCGAACCACACAGGAAGTTTACAAGGCTAATGGTAACAAGCTCACAATCCATGTTGCGGAAGAGCCGTCCGGCAACATGCCGGACGGTGCGAGCAGAATGCTCGCGCTCCCCAGAGCAGCGAAATCACCTCTTGCACCGATGAGCTTGCCCGAGCGCGTAAAGGCCGATTACGAGACGATGAACCTGACCACCGGGCCGCATCCGATGAAACTGTTGCGCGGAAATTTACCCAATATTTGGCGGGCGATCGATCTTATTCACGCGCGCGACGGTTCGATCATTCAGATCGCCGGCAACGTGATTTGCCGGCAGCGTCCCGGCACAGCAAAAGGATTTGTTTTTATCAGCCTGGAAGACGAGACCGGCGTTTCAAATGCGATTGTCGAGCCAGAGTTATTCGAGCGGTTCCGGCTGGTGATTACGGAGGAAGCCTTTCTACTCATCGAAGGCGAAGTGCAGAATTCGGACAACGTCGTTTTGATCAAAGCGCGCGAAATCAGACCGCTCGTGCATGAACAACTCGTCGGAAGCGCGTCGCACGATTTTCATTAATTGTAGCCGCTTCGCTGTACGAAGCGTACAGGTGAGCTGCCATATCCCTGCGCCACGCCGCCCACAGGGCGGCGGCTACAGCTACTCCCCCGCGTGATGCGGCTCCGGCGTTTTCGGTTCGGCCGGTTTTTCGGCCGGCTTTTCCTCGGACCCGGTCCAGTCGGTGTGAAAAAAGCCCGGCTTATCGATGCGCTCGTAAGTGTGTGCGCCAAAGAAATCGCGTTGCGCTTGCAAAAGGTTTGCCGGCAACCGGGCAGAGCGATAACTATCAAAGTAAGCAAGCGAGGCGGAAGAGGCGGGGACGGCCACGCCGTGTTTGATAGCCGTTGATATAGCGACGCGCCAATTGCGCTGCGTCTTCTTAATGATCTTCGTGAAATAGCGATCAAGGAGAAGATTGTGCAGCGCGGGATCGCGCCGGTATGCTTCCACGATTCGGTTCAAAAATTTCGCGCGAATGATGCAGCCGCCGCGCCAGATGGTGGCGATGTCGCTCAGGTTAAGGTTCCACTCGTATTCGGCGCTTCCAGAGCGCAGAAGCTCCATTCCCTGGGTGTAAGACACAATTTTCGACGCGTAAAGCGCGTCGCGCACCGCATCGACTAGCCGAGTGCGATTGCCTTTAAATTTTCGAGGTTTTGGCTGCGGCAGAATTTTCGACGCGGCTACGCGTTCTTCTTTTCTCGCTGAGATAATGCGCGCTTCAACGGCGGCGTTTATCGTTGAAATGACGACGGATTGCCGGATTGCAGCTTGAAGTGTCCATATACCGGTTCCTTTTTGTCCTGCTTTATCCAGGATCATTTCAACGAGCGGCTTGCCTGTGTCAGGATCAATCTTTCGGAAAATTTCGGACGTGATTTCAATAAGATAGCTTTCCAGTTCGCCCTTGTTCCATTCGGCGAACGTGTCGGCGAGTTGTGCGGCGTCCATTTCCAAAACGTCTTTCAGGATGGAGTAGGCTTCGCAGATCAATTGAATATCGCCGTACTCGATGCCGTTGTGGACCATCTTGACGTAGTGACCGGCGCCATCCGGTCCCATGTATCGGCAACACGGTTCCCCATCCACTTGCGCGGCGATCTTGCGGAAAATCGGCGCGATAATTTCCCATGACTCACGCGACCCGCCCGGCATGAGCGAAGGGCCTTTGAGCGCGCCTTCTTCACCGCCGGAAACGCCCATGCCAACAAAATGAATTCCTTTGGCTTGTAATTCCTTTTCCCGCCGTTGCGTGTCGGTGAAGAGCGAATTTCCTCCGTCGATGATGATATCGCCCTTTTCCAGCAGCGGTGAGAGTTGATTGATGACCGCGTCCACGGGCGGCCCGGCCTTCACCATCATCATTGCTATGCGCGGCTTTTTCAGCGCGGCGACGAATTCTTCCATTGTGCGCGTCGGCTGAATATTTTTTCCCTGGGCGCGTCCAGCAGCGAATTTCTCGGTAACTTCCGTCGTGCGGTTGAACACGGCGACAGAAAATCCCTTCGATTCCATGTTGAGGACGAGATTTTCGCCCATCACACCCAGACCGATTAGGCCAATATCACATTGATTGGTTGTCATTTTAGTATCTTCTTTCTAAGCACTGTAACGAGGAGTTTGAGCGTATGGCAAATTTCGTTTGTGAAGTTTTAGTGACTGAAGCGCCGCTGGATGCGCCGGCGCGAAACCAAGATGCCGACGCGGGAGCGATCGTCGATTTCGCGGGAGTGGTGCGGAGACTTGAAAATGGATGCGAAATTGAAGGAATCGAATATGAGGCGCATCGAGAAATGGCCGAACATCAGTTGAGACAAATTGCCGAGCAGGCCGTGGAGAAATTTCGAGTTCAGCTTGTTATCATTCATCACCGAATCGGTTTTATCGCCGTTGGGAAACCATCGCTTTTTATGCGAGTGGCAGGCCTCCATCGGAACGAAGCATTTCGCGCCAGTCGGTGGATAGTGAATGAGTTGAAGAAGAAAGTGCCGATTTGGAAGAAGCCACGATTTAAAACGGACAAGCAGTCTGATGCGGTCCACAGGGCCGCGGCTACAGTATGAATTGGGCAAATCGGATCACTTTAAGCCGGCTGCTGCTCACGGTGCTTTTTGTGATCGCGCTCAATTCTTCCTGGCCGTATGGGCGCACCACTGCGCTCGTTATTTTTCTGATCGCGGGCCTCACGGATTTCATCGACGGAGAAATCGCCCGGCGCTACGGACTAATCACTAACTTTGGGAAACTGATGGATCCGCTCGTTGACAAGATAATGGTGGCCGCGGCGTTCATATCACTGGTGCCTCTCAAAGCAGTGCCAGCCTGGGCAGCTACGACAGTGGTGGCCCGAGATTTTTTGATTACCGGATTGCGCCTAATGGCCAGCGCTAAAGGGCGGATTCTTCCAGCGGAAAGTCTGGGTAAACAGAAAACTTCGTGGCAAATCATCACGATTGTTTTCTTTCTGGCGCTCCTCTCAATTGCGGAACTGCACTACGCTAACGAAACATCTACATGGTGGGTCCGGGCCTGGAGCGAAGCCGGTCCGGTGCTGGTATGGATTACGGTGGCGCTGACGATTTATTCAGGTCTGGGCTTCACCTGGCGAAACCGCGAACTGATTGCTCCGGATCAATAGCGGGCAACGGGAATCGAACCCGCATTTCGATTGGGGTAAAAGCGAGGCTTCTATAGGTAAAATACCCCGGAAATGACCCTCCAATGGGCTTGGTCAGAACATCTAGTCAGAACAAGTCCCCCGAAATCTGCCAATGTTCGCCCGTCTATTGTGAGCGGTGAAACTGCTCGCGCGCACGTGGAGATCATTCGGAAAGGCCGGGCGGCAAGGAACCAAGTGCGCGAAACTCCGAAAGCGAAGTGAATAGCAATCGGAGCGTGAGCTTGGGCAGGCAGGGCCGGCTTGATTACGTCTTTCGGCACCTATGTTTCCCCGCATTTAAGCCGCTGCCCAAAGTTTTTCTTTCCGGACCGACTCGACACACTATTTCACTTGAACTTCGATAGCTTTTGATCTTGCTATCGGCGTTGTCGGGAGATGCACTTTCAGCACTCCGTC
>WNFJ01030370.1_pt1 | contig 11223 bp, 8 predicted proteins | sample 5400461 | NCBI WGS metagenome assembly WNFJ01 (sample SAMN13153349, study PRJNA577476) | soil metagenome | isolation source: 115 cm saprolite on Douglas fir-dominated hillslope | place: USA:California | collected 2013-09-17 | reverse complement strand
CCGATAGCGGTTTCACGATTCACGGCAGCGGACGAGCGCGAGATGCGGCGCAAGTCGGCCTCGGCGCCCGAGTGTCACTGGGCCGACAAGTCCACGCCTTTATGCGCTGCGCTATGACGGCGAATTCGGCGGCGGGGGGCACACACACGCTGGAAAGGCGGGTTTCGATTACCGGTGGTGACTTCAAAAAACCTGGTTCGACTTGTTTAAGGCATTTTACGCAACTGCACTGAGTCCGAAGCCAAGCTGCACACGTTGAATCGATTCCAGGTTCAACAAACCCTCAGGTACTCTCCGAGGGATCGAACCATCGGCTCAATCAACGGCATTAGAAGGCGCTTCGCCAAACGGCAGGGCAGCAACGTCCGCCACGAGCCCCAGGCCGCAGACACCAAACCGGTCGAGCAGTGCTTGCACGCCCTCGGCCGGGACAGCACGAGAAAAGAGAAACCCTTGAGCCTCGATAGGCCCAAGCCGCGATAACCACGCAATCTGCTCCTCGGTTTCCGTCCCTTCAACCACGACCGTCAACCCAAGCGACCGGGCGAGATTAACAATTGCAGAAACCATCACGCAGACACTGCGATCGTGCGGAATAGCCTGAATAAACGACCGGTCGACTTTGAGCGTATCGACGGCAAACCGGTTCAGGTAAGAGAGCGATGAATACCCCGTGCCGAAGTCATCGAGCGCGATCCTGACTCCGAGCCGCTTCAAAGCAGAGATCTTTTCGGCGACGATATCCGGAAACTCCATCATCACGGTTTCAGTAATCTCGAGTTCCAGTTTCCCCGGCGCGATGCCGCGCTCGCGAATTGCAGCCGCGACCGTCTCGAGCAAATCCCCGCGCCAGAACTGCACTGCCGAGATATTCACCGCAAGCGACAACCCGTCATACCCCTGACTCTGCCAGATGGCCAACTGCCGGCACGCCGTATGAATCACGAAGTCGCCGATGGGCACGATCAACCCCGTCGATTCCGCGACCGGAATGAACTCGTTAGCCGGAATCAGCCCATGCTGCGGATGATTCCATCGCGCCAGCGCCTCGAAGCCCGTGATACATCGCCGGGTCAGATCGATCTTCGGCTGATAAGCGAGAAACAACTGATTCTGGGCCAGCGCAACTCGTAACTGCTGCTCCCACTTCATCAAATGATCCGCGCGATGCGACAACTGCGGCGAATAAAACTGATAGCAGTTCTTGCCCGCATCCTTCGCGCTGTACATGGCCAGATCAGCCTTCTTCAGCAAGTCTATTTCGCTTTCACTCGACACCGAATACAACGCAATGCCAATGCTCGCGTGCAGCACGAACGCGCTGCCACGCACATCGAACGGCGTCGCGAACATGTGCGAAACCGCCTCTGCCAGTTCGACCGCTTGCCGCTCGACATCGGTGCCCTTGACGACCACGACGAATTCATCGCCGCCAATACGCGACAGCATGCCGTTGTCGCTGACCGTTTCCGCCAGCCGCGACGCTGTCATCTGCAGCACGATGTCACCGGCGTTATGGCCGAGGGTGTCGTTGACGGTCTTGAAGTTGTCGAGATCGATGAACAGCAGCGCGAGATGGCCGACGTTCTCCGGCTTCGCGACGTCGTAGCGCAGCATCTGCAGCGTGGAATAGCGGTTTCGCAGACCGGTCAGCAGATCGTATTCGACCAGATGGGTCATCTCGCGCTCGCGCCCGAGCAGTTTGCCGATCAGCCCGGTCGCGACCGCGAAGAAACCGAGCATGGCGAGCGAGATGAAAGTCGCCATGAGCAGGTAGACGCGGCGCGTGTGATTGAAGTCGGTGAACTCCTCGGCCTGCGAGAGCCCAACGAGCACGCCTAGCGGATAGCCGTCTATATGCCGATACGACACGATGCGCGTGACGTCGTCGATCGGGTCGACGTAGATGCCGGATGCGTGCTCGGAGGTCGGGTACACACCGCTTGCCGTGAACGCGCCTTTCGGGTCGCCGCTGCCGTCGACCTTTTTCATCAACAGGCTGTCCGGTTTGAAGGGCGTCGATCCGGCGCTGACCCCAGTGCTGCGCGCGAGCACGGAGCCGTTGTCCGAAATCACGGCGACCACGCCGTCGCGTCCTATCGACGCTACGTTGTAGAAGTCGCTCGTGAAATAGCTGGGATCCTCCGATACCACCACCACGCCCGCGAACGAGCCGTCGGGATGATTCAGGCGGCGCGTGATCTGCAGCGTCCATTGCCGGGAGACGCGGCCGAGAACCGGCTTGCTGATGTACAGCAGGTCGTCGTTGGAAAGCTGGTGAACCCGGAAATGTTCGCGATCGGAAAGATCGACGGGTTTCGGCGTGGCTCCCGAGGTCGAGGCGATCAACATGCCGTGTTCGTCGATTAACGAGACCTGCACGAGCGTGTCGCTCTGCACTACGCCTTTTTCAACCGTACTCGCTAGATTGAACTGTCCGGGCGTCTTCTCGAACTCGTATTTGACGAATCGGGTGATCTGGTCGACCTGGTGAATGGCCTTGATCGTGTGCTGCTCGAGTGCGGACGAAAGGATCGCCGCCGATGCCATCGACGCGTGCGTGGCGGCGTCGCGCTCCACCGACAGGCGCGCGAAGATCACCGTCCACAGCAGCACGAGCACGAGCGCGCCCAGCGCGGGAATGGCGAACAATGCGCGACGCCGGCGCGGAAAATCCGCCTGTTTCATGTCGCGTGGCGCTCTGGGCCGTGATCGATTCATGGGTTTGGTCAGTCCATGGACCCGGTGACGCGTTGCGCCGATAGTGCGTCCGGAACAACACAAATGAATTTCGGCATTGTTGTAGCGCGTCCAATGCCGGTGAGGCGGGGCGTTATTGCCGGTATTCGGTGAATCCGGGCCCATCGTTCGAGTTCGTTTGCAGGCCCGAGCCTACACGTGCATCGAGAATAATTACATTTCTCTTACGATGGTTTTAACCATGCCGCCGTTCACAAACCGGTTCGGCGTTGCCCGGCACCCGCTGGTTATCCAGTCTCCCCCGCGTGAGGCTGATTTCCATAATGGCGGTCGAGTCAGATAATACCAATGACAACCGGCTTAGATATTACTGAAGGCGACCCATTTAAGGAAGCGCGGCGGCGAGGCGAAGTATCGAGGTATACACGGATAGGCTGAAACGCTTGTCTGGAGCGGCTCCGGCGGGGGCAGTGATCGTTTCGACAATGTGAATTCAAGTCACGAAACGGTGGTAATTCAGGTCCCGATGCCGGGCGGCATCGGGATTAAGCCTCAGGATTAAGAGCGAGACTAAAATTCGTTACAATGATTTATGCGTCTTAAGCGTTTAAAGCAGCGGTTTCAGCCCACTTCGGCAATCAATTCGATTTCGACGCACGCGCCCAGCGGAATCTGCGCCACGCCAAATGCCGAGCGTGCGTGTTTGCCGCGCTCGCCAAATACATCGGCGATTAGTTCCGACGCGCCGTTGGTCACCAGATGTTGCTCGGTGAACTCGAACGTGGAGTTCACCAGGCTCATCACCTTCACGATCCGCGTCACCTTGTTCAGGTCGCCGACATGTGCATGCAGCGTCGCGATCAGGTCGATGGCGATGGAGCGTGCGGCGGCACGGCCTTCTTCGGTCGTGAGCGTGGCACCCAGTTTGCCCGCCCACACCTTGCCGTCCTTCTTCCGTAGGCGGCGGCGGGGGCGCCGGCCGTCGGCAATTCGATGCCGAGTTCCTTCAGCTTGTCGTAGACGTTCAGTTGGGCCATGGTGTGTTCCCTGGAAATGGAAAAGATGACCCGCGCCCGACTGGTCGATGCCGGTCAGGCGCGGCGAGCGTGAGTGTCTCAAGGCATACATCCCGCCTCGAGACACTCTCATTGCAACGAGATCAGACCAATGCGCGGATCAGCGCGCCGAGCTTCGCGATACCTTCGTCGATCTTCGCCGGCGGCACCGTCACGAACGACAGGCGCAGCGTGTTGTGCTCGGCTTCGTTCGCGAAAAACGGGCCGCCCGGAACGAACGCGACGTGCTGCCCGATGGACTGTTCCAGCAGCTTCATTGTATCGATGTGTTTCGGCAGCTTCACCCACACGAACATACCGCCTTCCGGCCGGTTCCATTCGACGCCCGCCGGCATGTGCTGTTGGAGCGAGGCCAGCATGGCCGCGCATTGATCGCGATACAGCGCGCGGATCTTCGGGATATGCGTCTCGAGAAAACCGTCCTTGACCACCTCGTGCACGATGCGCTGCGTGAGGCTCGGCGTATGCAGGTCGGTCGCCTGCTTTGCCTGCACCAGCTTGAAGTGCAATTCCTCGGGCGCAATGATGTAACCCACGCGCATGCCCGGTGACAGCACCTTCGAGAACGAACCCACATGGACGATGTGATCGGGCGCCATCGACAGCATGGTCGGCAGCGGTGCGCCCGCGTAGTCGAGGGCGCCATACGGATCGTCCTCGATCACCGGGAAGCCGGCACGCTGCGCGAAGGCGGCAAGTGCGGTGCGGCGTTCCAGCGACAGGCGGCGGCCCGTCGGATTCTGGAAATTCGGCTGTGCGTACAGCAGGCGCGCGCCGGCAGTCAGCGCAGCGTCGAGCGTTTCCGGGATCAGGCCGTGTTCGTCGGTGGGGACTTGAACGTAATTCGGTTCGTACATGGAAAACGACTGCAGCGCGCCGAGATACGTCGGCGTTTCGACCAGTACGCGGCTGGCGGGATCGATCAGCACCTTGCCGAGCAGGTCGAGCGCTTGTTGCGAGCCCGTCGTGATCAGCACTTGCGATGGCCGGATCGACGCGCCGTTGACCGAATAGCGTTGCGCGACCCACTCGCGCAACGGCAGGTGGACGGGTTGTCACGCAGGATGCGGTCGCACGCCACGCGCATTTCCTCGACCGGAAACGTCGCCGGAGATGGCAATCCGCCCGCGAACGAAATAACCTCGGGCCGCTCGGTGACCTTCAGGATTTCGCGAATCGCCGAACTGGTGAGCTTTCTGGCGCGTTCGGAAAGTTGCCACGGCTGGGCTTGAAGGTCAGCTTGATTCATGGGGTCCTCAGTTGGTCTCGGTGAGCGGTTTTAATGCTTGATGCGTACGGGTGGGTTGATCGAATGCCGCACAGTGCCTCGAATAAGGTCTTGCGCGTTGCGTTTCCTGGCTCGTTTCAATCAGTGCAATTTAGTGCAATTCAGCGCAATCGATGAATGTCGGCGGACGCTCATTATCGCGTGTTCGATGGTCCAGTGGTCCAGCGTTCAATAGTTCTATAACCCGCGCGAAGCACACTTGCCCGCCGTCCTGTGTTCTAACGTTGGTCTTCCTGCTGCGTCTCGTCTTGTGCCAGATCGGCCGTGTTCTCGGGCGTGTCCGCGGCATCCGCTGCGTCCTCGATCTTCTTGTTCCTGGCCCGCTTGCGTGCCGGCTTGACCGGCGCAGCCTCAGCCTGTTTCGCCGCTTCGATCGATTCCGCCGATTCCCCAAACGTAACGATGGAGCCATCCGGCAGCTCAAACTCCGCGACGAGCACCGGCGCCCCCGCCGTCACCTCGACCTGCATCAAATGCGACGCTCCGAGCCACGCCAATTGCTCGGAAATCAAATGCGCGCGCGGATGAAACCCCGTCAGCGACTTCAGCGCGATACCCGTTTCCGGCAGCGACGCGCTCGGATGCTGCGGCGTGTCCCACTGGATCAGCGACGGCAGAAGCCCGTCGCCGGCACCTTGCCACGCGGGGAAAGTGCCATCGACGGGAACGCTGAGATCCCAGGTGTACACACCACGCGTCATTGGCACGACAGCCGGAATGCGTTCCGGATATTGCGCCTGCCAGCGCGCCAGCAGCTTTGGCCGGTTCACCCGCACAACCCAGTGCACAAGCTGCGGACCCGCTTCGAGACGCTTGCGCTGTGCCGGGTCGTCGAGCGCGAACAGGCGCGGGCGCGGCGTTTCGATCACAGCCGCGTCCGGGGCGACCGCGATCACTTCGAGATATGCGCCGCCCCACAGGTTCAGCAAGCGGTTATGTGTGCGCATCAGCGGATGCGCACCGCCTCCGGTCATCTCGATCCCCAGTTTCCCGGCGATAAAACTCTCGCCTTCTTCCAGCGTCCGGGCAGCGATAACGAGGTGGTCGAGTTCCAGCGGATGAGCGGTCATAGTGCACGAATAGCTTGGAGGAAAATTGCCCGGACAACGCCGGCTGAACTCACAAGCATACCCGTTCCGCCCGGTCGTGCCGCTGCGTTAGCCATCCGGCCGGGTAATTGGCGCATAGTCCAAAGCGGCCGAAAACCGCTTTGGAAAAGCCCCGGTCGCTCGGAAAATGCATAAAAGCCGCACGGAAACCGCCAATTTTACCTATCGTCCTAGTCTCAAATGTATCGGCTCTGACCGTAACAGTAACGGTACAATCCATCCGATACTTCACGGTACAGTCACCACACGCATTTCAACCCGATGGAACCTGACATGTCCGTCCCGCTCGACCAGATTCCCGCGCCGCACGATGCGCCGCAACTGACGCTCGTGGACCAGCTGGTCCAGTGGGGCCGGCGTCGTATCGACGAGCGGGTGTTCCGTCCGGGCATGCGCATGCCGTCGATTCGCAAACTCGCGGTCGACAAAGGTGTGTCGCGTTTCACGGTGGTCGAGGCGTACGAACGGCTGGTCGCGCACGGTTATCTCGACTCGCGGCGTGGTTCCGGCTTCTTCGTGCGCGACCGGACCAGTTCCAACGATTCCCACGTCCACCCGCCGTCCGCCACCGAGCGGGCGCCGGTGCCAAGTACTATCGACGTGGTCTGGCTGCTGCGCAATATGTTGCACACGTCGAATCCGGCGAAAGGGCCGGGCATCGGCTACCTGCCGGCTAGCTGGCTGAATGGTGAACTGCTGACCAGCGCATTTCGCTCCATGAGCCGGCAAAGCGGCGCGCAAATGCTTGGCTTCGGCACGCCGCAGGGGTTCCTGCCGCTGCGCCAGCAGATTCAGACGCGCCTGGAGGAGCTTGAGATCGGCGCATCGACGGAGCAAATCGTGATGGTGTCCGGCGTCACGCAGGCCATCGACCTGATCGCGCGGATCTTCGTGAAACCCGGCGACACGGTCATAGTAGGCGACCCCGCCTGGTTCCAGATGTTCGGCCGTTTCGTGGCGCAGGGCGCGCGGCTAGTCGGCATGTCTTACACGCCGGACGGCCCCGATCTCGACGCGCTCGAAACCATGGTCCAGACGTGGCGCCCGAAGATGCTCGTGATCAATTCCGTGCTGCAGAATCCGACCGGCACGTCGCTGACCGCGGCGCAGGCGTTTCGCATCCTGCAACTCGCCGAGACCTACGATTTCATCGTCGTGGAAGACGATATCTACGGCGATCTTTGCCCGACTAATTTCGCCGCGACGCGCCTCGCCAGCCTCGATCAACTGAAGCGCGTGATCTTCCTCAACAGCTATTCGAAGACGCTCGCGCCGAACCTGCGCGTGGGGTACGTCGCTTGCGCGCCGGAGGTGGCGAACGCCATTGCCGATCAGAAAATGCTGGTCGGCATGACAAGTCCCGAACTCAACGAGCGCGTGCTGTACAAAGTGCTCACGGACGGCCACTACCGGCGTCACGTGGAACGGCTGCGCGTGAAACTGGACGGCGTCCGCGAAAAAACCGTCCGGATGTTCGAAAAAGTGGGCTACAAGCCGTATCTGGTGCCATCGGCGGGGATGTTTTTGTGGGCCGATACCGGCGTGGATTCCGAGGGGCTTGCCGCGGCCGGGCACGAAGCAGGCTTTTTGCTGACGCCCGGCAGCCTGTTTTCGCCGCATCAACTGCCGAGCACGTGGATGCGCTTTAACATCGCAAACTGCGGTGATCCGGGCCTGCCCGCGATGCTCGCCGGTTACGCGGATCGCGTGGGCTAGGGCGGTTCACGGCTCATCAGGTTCTGCGACGCGTCCCTTGAAATTATCGCGGGCGACCTCATGTTCCGCAGAATTCGAGCGGTGCATTCCGGCACGTTGCCTTGACGCTCGTGCGCCGTCCGGCTGCTTCGCGGTCGCTGAAAAAACCCGTCAACATTAGACACAACTAGAGGAACCGACCATGGCACAAGAAACCATGAGCTTTCAGGCAGAAGTGAAACAACTTCTGCATCTGATGATCCATTCGCTCTATAGCAATAAGGAAATTTTCCTGCGCGAGCTGATTTCGAACGCTTCGGACGCGGCGGACAAGCTTCGTTTCGAAGGTATCGAAAACAGTGCGCTGTATGAGAACGATCCGGATCTGCGCATCCGCATCTCGTACGACAAAGCGGCGCGGACCGTGACCATCGACGATAACGGCATTGGCATGAGTCGCGACGAAACAATCTCGCATCTCGGCACGATCGCGCGCTCGGGCACGAAGGAATTCTTCTCAAAGCTGTCCGGCGATCAGCAGAAAGACGCTGCGCTGATCGGCCAGTTCGGCGTGGGTTTTTATTCGGGTTTCATCGTCGCGGACAAGATCACGGTTGAAACACGTCGGGCTGGTTTGCCGGCAAGCGAAGGCGTGCGTTGGGAAAGCGCGGGCGAGGGCGATTTCGTGGTCGAGCAGATCGAGCGGGCTCAACGCGGCACGAGCATCACGCTGCATCTGCGGCCTGAAGAAGACGAATTTCTCTCCACGCACAAGCTGAAGTCGATCATCCAGAAGTACTCGGATCACGTCGCGTTGCCCATCCTGATGAAGAAGGAAGAGTGGGACGCCGAGAAGTCCGAGATGGTCACGAAGGACGAAGACGAGACGGTGAACCAGGCGAGCGCGCTGTGGACACGTTCGAAGAACGACATCTCCGACGAGCAATACAAGCAGTTCTATCAGCATCTCTCGCACGATCACGACGATCCGCTCGCGTGGACCCACAATCGCGTGGAAGGCCGCAGCGAATACACGCAGCTGCTGTACGTGCCGAAACACGCGCCGTTCGATATGTGGAACCGCGATCATCGCGGTGGGTTGAAGCTGTATGTGAAGCGCGTGTTCATCATGGACGACGCGGAGCAACTCGTCCCGGCGTACTTGCGTTTCGTGAAGGGCGTGGTTGATTCCGCGGATCTGCCGCTGAATGTATCGCGTGAAATCCTGCAGGAAAGCCGCGACGTGAAGGCCATTCGCGAAGGCGTGACCAAGCGCGTTTTGTCGATGCTCGAAGAAGTCGCATCGTCGTCCGCTGAAGCTACCGATGAAGCCGAGAAGGCCAAGTACGCCACGTTCTGGAAGGAGTTCGGACAGGTGTTCAAGGAAGGCATCGGCGAGGATTACGGCAATCGCGAGCGTATCGCGAAGCTCGTGCGATTTGCATCGACGCACACGGATTCGTCGGAGCAGACTGTCGCGCTCGCCGATTACGTAGCGCGCATGAAGCCTGAGCAAACGAAGATTTACTACGTGACCGCCGACACTTGGCAAGCCGCGAAGAATAGTCCGCATCTGGAAGTGTTTCGCAAGAAGGGCGTGGAAGTGCTGCTGCTGACGGATCGTGTCGATGAATGGATGCTCTCGTTCCTGAACGAATTCGACGGCAAGCCGCTGCAAAGCGTGGCGCGCGGCGACCTTGATCTCGGCGCGCTGAACGACGAGGAAAAGCGGGCGCAAGAGAAGGTCGGCGAAGAGTTGAAGCCGCTGGTGGAAAGCATGAAGGCCGCGCTGGAAGGCAAGGCGAAGGATGTACGCCTGACGTTCCGCCTGACCGATTCGCCGACGTGTCTCGTTGCGGATGAAGGCGACATGAGCGGTTACTTGCAGCGCATGTTGAAGCAGGCGGGTCAACAAGCGCCGCAGATGCAGCCGATTCTTGAAGTGAACCCCGAGCATCCGCTGGTCAAGAAGCTTCACGCCGATGACGCGAATTTCAGCGACTGGTGTCATCTGCTCTTCGATCAGGCGATGCTTGCCGAAGGCGGATCGCTGGAAGATCCGGCGAGTTTCGTGAAGCGGACCAACGCGTTGTTGCTGGCGCGTTGAGTTAGCGTGGTTTGATTTACGGTGCGCCCCATGTGGGGTCTACGAGCATTAGGGCGCACACGCCCAATTGCTGATTCAGCAAGGCGTGCAGGTCGCCTTGCATTGATCGGGCATTGACGCGCGTTTGCTGTTGAAGCGGCGCGTGTCTTTATAATCTCGCGCATGCCGAAAGACCTCTCTACGACTCAATGGCGTCCCCGTCCGCTACCCACCTTCACTGTCGACCAGAAAGACTGGCTTACGCGCGGCGGCTCGCTGACCGCGCATTTGCGTGAACTAGGCGATGTCACCGTCGATGTCACCCGCGAGGCCGTCGGCCAGCCGTGGCGCGACGAAGCGGCGGCGCTGGACATCACGGCGCGCACGCCGGTGTGGATCCGGGAAGTGGTGCTAAACGTGAACCGCGTGCCGTTCGTCGCGGCGCACAGTATCGTGCCGCTCTATGCCAGTTCGGGCGTGTGGCAGGCCATGCGTCGATTGCGGACGCGACCGCTCGCCGAGTTGTTGTATAGCGATAGCAGCGTGTGGCGCTCACCCCTCACGAGCCGGAGGATCGATGCGAGCGATCCGCTATACAGGCTGGCTGCCAGGCAAACGCCGCGTGAAAAACCGCACGCATTCGTCGCGCGCCGTTCGGTGTTCGTGAGACTGGGCGCACCGCTGATGGTCACCGAATGCTTCTTGCCGTCGCTGTGGTCGTTTCTTGCGCGTCGCGACTCATGACGCAGAAACGCTGCTTTCCTCCAGTCGTCGATGCGAATACTCGGGTACTGGTGCTAGGCAGCCTGCCAGGCGAAGTGTCGTTGGCACAATCCCAGTACTACGCGCACAAGCAAAATCGCTTTTGGTATTTGATGGGCGAAGTCATCGGAAGGGACCTGGCCAGCATCGACTACGAAGCACGCTTGCAAATGCTGCTGCTTCATCGAGTTGGACTGTGGGATGTCGTCGCGCAAGCGCAACGTCAAGGAAGCCTGGATAGCAACATACGCAATCACGCCAGCAACGATCTGATCGCGCTGGTTGAGTCGCTGCCGCAGCTTGTCGCAATAGCGTTCAACGGCGGCACGGCGGCACGGCTCGGGATGCGCGCTTTGCAGGACGCGGCCGGGCAATATCAATTCATCAGCCTTCCTTCAAGCAGCGCCGCGCATACCAAGCCCTATGCCGAGAAGCTTCACGCATGGGAAGCGTTGCGCGCCTGGCTTGTCGAGACGAACGCCCAACGCACCACCAAGGACTAGCTTC
>WNFJ01694681.1_pt1 | contig 11224 bp, 9 predicted proteins | sample 5400461 | NCBI WGS metagenome assembly WNFJ01 (sample SAMN13153349, study PRJNA577476) | soil metagenome | isolation source: 115 cm saprolite on Douglas fir-dominated hillslope | place: USA:California | collected 2013-09-17 | reverse complement strand
GCGCCCGCACGGCATTATTCCGGGGTCCTCGTCGGTGAGCGCTCTATGGCCCGGGTCTCCGCCTTTCCGATCGCGACGTTGATGGTCCTCGCGGTCCCAATCACGCTCGTCACCGCGCTCGCCAGCCAGTCGCCGCAACGGACGGTCGCGGACCGATACGAGCCGGTGTTCGACGGGTTCCGCCACATCGTGCCGCAGGGTGATCGGGTCGCGACCGTGCGAAACGTGACGTTGCGGCGCGACGTCTTCGAGTTCGCGCTCGAAGAGGGCAAGCTCTACGCTGTGACGCCCGTAGCCGGTCGCACGATCGGCGCGATCTTCGTGGGACACGGGTCAGTATCGTTCGCGCCCCCGATCGCGATTGAACGGCGGGAAGTGCAGCGCGTGCTCGGCGACTCCGCGCTGCATGCCCGGTTCACAGCGGCGGCCTTCGTGTTCACCGACTCCACCTGGGCCGAGCTCGAACGCCAGCTCAGCTTCGGTGCCGGCGGCGTGGTGGGCGAAGCGTCGGGTGTTCTCAACGATGCCCTGGCCCGTCTGGTCGATGGTCGCCAGAGCCTTCAACCCACGCTGATCGCCGGCCTCCTGAATGGAGCGGACAACGGGTTCTTCTACGCCCATGTCAAGCGGGAAAACGGCGATGACTTGATGTTCGTGGTGGACCCAGAAGATGAGGAGCAGATCCAGCTCCTCCGCGGCGGCCGGCTGGAGAGGCAGAAGGTGCAAGTCATCAGCACCTTCAAGCGGACCGAGGAGCTGCGCGACAGCACGCCGCTACCCGAGGGCCACGACGCCCTCAAGCTCGACTCCTACCGCATCGAAGCGTCGATCGCGAAGGGGCTGGCGTTCTCCGCGACCGCCACGATCGGCCTGACGGCGCGGCGGGGCGGCGTTGGCTGGGCCCGCTTCAGGTTGCTCTCGGAACTCGCGGTGGACTCCGTACGCGAGGAAGGGGGAGGCGCGCTGGCCTTTTTCCGTACGAAGCAGAGCCCGGAGCTGTGGGTCCACTTCGACCCACCGCCGCGGGTGGGGGAAGCACGCGCGGTGCGCGTTGTCTATCACGGCGACCTGATCGGTTCCACATCGGTGATGTTGGAGACAATGCGCGGTGGGACGATGGGGATCCCACCGGATCGGTGGCTGTACGTCAAAACACCGTTCTCGTGGTTCCCCCGGTACGGTGACCGCGCCGCCAACGTCGACCTCACGTTTCACACGCCGACGCGATACCACTTCGCGAGCGTGGGCCGGCTATTGGACTCCCAGGTTGGGGGCGATGTGGCGACAACGCATTGGCGCACGGACCTGCCGGCCGACCAAGTATGCTTCAGCATCGGCGAGTACGACGAGTTCAAGATCACCGATCCCCGGATTCCGCCGGTAACGGTCCACGTGAACAGCGAGGCGCATCGCCGCCTGAATCAGCTCTTCCTCGAGCTACGCGATCGGTCGGCCTGGCCTACCAGCTGGTACAGACTCCTGTCGCAGCGCAACCCGGAGCAAGAGGTGGGGGCCGACATCGCGAACAGCCTCGCGTTCTTCACCCACGTCTACGGCCCCCCGCTGTTCGACCGCTATTACGCCGCAGAGATCCCCTTCTCCTACGGAGAAGCGTTCCCCGGACTCATCTACCTCCCGGTGTGGACGTTCCAGGCGACGAGCGATAGCGGGTACGACGAGATCCTCCGTGCCCACGAAATGGCGCATCAGTGGTGGGGCATCGGCGTGGAGCCAGCGACCCAGCGGGACTGGTGGCTGTCGGAGGGGTTCGCCGAGTTCTCAGGCATGTGGTACATGCAGCTCATCCTCCGGGACAACGAGAAGTTCTTCAAGCACCTCGAGCACTGGCGTCGCGAGATCCGCGACCGCCGCCGTGACGCATCCCCGATCGGGGTCGGTGCACGCGCGAGCCAGCTGAATCCCCGAGACTACACCCTCATGACCTATTACAAGGGGGCGTGGGTGCTGCACATGCTCCGCAACCTGATGCTCGACTTGCGCACCATGAAGGAGGATGCCTTCATCGCGATGATGCAGGATTTCTATCGGGAGTATCGCGGGCGCCGTGCCACGACGCGCGACTTTCAGAAGGTGGTCGAGCGTCACGTGGGACTTAGCATGAGCTGGTTCTTCGATGAATGGGTCGACGGGACCGCGATCCCGCGCTATGTCCTGTCGTGGCGCGCCGAGCCCGCCAAGAGCGGTCGCTACACGCTGCAGGTGCGGGTGCGGCAGGAGGATGTGCCCCACGATTTCATCATGCCCGTTCCCCTGAAGATCGCGTTCGCCGACACCGCGCTCCACGCGATGGTGCGGCTCAACGTGACCGGGCCGCTGACCGAGGCGTCCCTGGACTTACCGGCGGAGCCAAAGCGCCTGGAGCTCAACCCGCTGCAATCGGTGCTCGCGGAGGTGAAAGAGGAAGACTGGAATTGAAGGCCCTCTTGCTCGAGGGCACGCGCCGTCCCCTGCGGACCGCCGAGATCCCGCGCCCGGAGCCCGGCCCGGGCCAGATCCTCCTCGCCGTGCGGGCGTGCGGCGTGTGCCGCACGGACCTCCACGTGCTCGACGGCGAGCTACCCGATCCCAAGCTGCCACTCGTGCTCGGCCACGAGATCGTCGGCACGGTTGCAGGGGTCGGCCCCGGCAGCGAGCGCTTCACGTCCGGCCAGCGCCTCGGGGTACCCTGGCTGGGCTGGACGTGCGGCGTCTGTCGCTATTGTCGCTCGGGCCGCGAAAACCTGTGCGACCGCGCGCGCTTCACGGGCTACCAGTTGGACGGTGGTTACGCCGAATACGCCGTCGCCGACGAGCGTTTCTGCTTCCCCCTGCCCGACGCCTACCGCGACGTCGAGGCCGCTCCGCTGCTGTGCGCGGGGCTCATCGGCTACCGCTCGCTCGTGACCGCCGGGGACGCGCCGCGGCTCGGGCTGTACGGCTTCGGCGCAGCGGCGCATCTCGTGGCGCAGGTGGCGCGGTCCCAGGGGCGGCGCATCTTCGCCTTCACACGCACGGGCGATCAGTCGGCGCAGCAGTTCGCCCGCGCGCTCGGCGCCGAATGGGCCGGGGCGTCGGACGCCCTGCCCCCGGAGCCGCTGGACGCCGCGATCATCTTCGCCCCGGCGGGTGCCCTGGTCCCCGTGGCGCTCCGCGCCGTGGCGAAAGGCGGCACCGTGGTGTGCGCCGGGATCCATATGAGCGACATCCCGCCTTTCCGGTACGACATCCTCTGGGGTGAGCGCGTGCTCCGCTCGGTCGCGAACCTGACGCGCCGGGACGGCGAGGAATTCCTGGCGCTCGCTCCACGCGTGCCGGTGCGCACCACGATCGAGCCCTATCCGCTGGAACGGGCCAACGAGGCGCTCGAGCGGCTGCGCGCGGGGCAGGTCAGAGGAGCGGCCGTGCTCGAGATCGCGCGGTAAACGCGGGACCGGGTGGCGCGGACCCAGGCGCTGCTCATCACGCCTTGACTTCCTCGAGCTCCTTTTTTCGCACCTCCACGACCTTCTGCGCTGCGTCCGGCGGGACTTCCTGGTAGACGTGGAATTTCGCCCGATAAGTGCCGCGCCCGTGCGTGATCGAGTGGAGCGTCGTGGCGTAGCGATCGAGCTCGGCCTCGGGCACGAGCGCCTTGACCTTCACGTGCCGCCCGTCGGGCACGGTGCCGAGGATGTGCCCCCGGCGCGAGGAAAGATCGCCCATCACCGCCCCCTGGTATTCGTCGGGCGTCGCCACTTCGAGCTCGAGGATCGGCTCGAGCAGCACCGGCCGACAGTTCGGGCTCACGTTCCGAAAGGCCAGGATGCCGGCCATCTTGAACGACATTTCGTTTGAGTCGACGTCGTGGTAGGAGCCGTCGTAGAGCTCGACCTTGAAGTCGACTACGGGGTACCCGGCGACCGGGCCGCGCGCCGCCGCCTCCTGAATCCCGCGTTCCACGGCCGGGATGTACTGACGCGGAATCACCCCGCCCACGATCTCGTCCTTGAACTGCAATCCCGCTCCGCGCGAGAGCGGCGCAATCCGGATCCAACAGTCGCCGTACTGGCCGCGTCCCCCAGTCTGCTTCTTGTGCTTGCCCTGACCCTCCGCTTTGCCGCGGAACGTCTCGCGGTAGGCGATCTTGGGTCGGCCGATTTGCGCGTGGACGCCGAACTTGCGGGCGAGCCGTCCGACGATGATCTCGAGGTGACGCTCTCCCAGGCCCCGGATCAGCGTCTGCCCCAGCTCCCCGTTGTACTCATGCTGGAAGGTCGGGTCCTCCTCGTGCAGCTTGTGTAACCCGATTGAGAGCTTCTCCTCCTCGCCCCGCTGCTTCACATCGATCGCTTCGGTGATCACCGGCTCCGGGAAGGGGATCTTCGGCACCACGATCGCGTGGTCCTTGGTGGACAGCGTGTCGTTGGTGTGGGTGTCGCGCAGCTTCGCCACGACGCCGATGTCCCCCGCGTGCAGCTCGGGGATCTCGAGGCGGTCCTTGCCGACCGTGACGCAGAGGTGGTGGAGCTTCTCGACCGCTTCGCGGGGCGCGTTGTAAACGTCTTGGCCGTTCTTGACGGTCCCCGCGTATACCCGGAAGTAGGTCAAGTCCCCCACGTGCGGCTCGGAGATCGTCTTGAATACCTGCGCAACGAACGGGCCCGTGTCGGTCGCCTGGAGCGTCACGCGCTCGGCGCTGCCCCACTGCTGCGCTTCGACCGGCGGCCGCTCCGTGGGCGTGGGAAGGAGCTCGACCATCTTGGAGAGCAGGGCCCGCATCCCGTACGTCAGCTCGGCGGCGCCGCAGAACAGGGGAAACAGCTCGCCCGTTGCCATGCCCGCCTTCATGGCCGCGATCGCCTCGTCCCGCCCGATCTCCTCGCCTCCGAGATAGCGCTCGAGCAGCGTGTCGTCCGTCTCGGCGATGCGCTCGATGAGCTCCTTGGAGTACTGCTCGAAGCGCGCCTGATACTCGGCCGGGACATCCACCTCCTCATACTCCCCCGTCTTCGTTCCTTTGTTGTACAAATGGCACTTTTTGGAGAACAGATTGATGACACCGTGGAAGTCGGGCCCCTCGCCCACGGGGATCTCCACGGGGATGACCTTCGGAGACAGTCGCGCCTTGACCTGACCGTAGACCCTCTCGAAGTCGGCGTGCTCCTTGTCCATGAGGGAGACGAAGAACAACCGCGGAATCCCCCGCGCCTCGCAGTAGTCCCACACCTTTTCGGTGCCCACCTCCACGCCCCCCGTCGCCGACAGCACGACCACGGCCCCGTCCGCGGCATAGACGCCGGCCAGCGCTTCGCCTGTGAAATCGAGGTAGCCTGGCGTATCGATCAGGTTGAGCTTCGTGTCCATCCACTCGGCCACGGCGATGGCGAGGTTGATGGAGTACTTGCGTTCGATCTCGTCGGGGGTGTAATCGGTGAGGGCGGTTCCGTCTTTCACGAAGCCGTGACGCTTGCTAGTGCCGGCCACGAACGCGAGGGCGTCGACCAGGGAGGTCTTGCCGCTCGCGCCGTGGCCCACGACCGCGACGTTGCGGATCTCTCCGGTCTTGTAGACGCGCATGCACACCTCTGGCCTGGGGGAAGGAGAATATGCCGATGGTGGAAACGGTCGGCTAGGCGATGGGAGAAGCGCCCGCAACGCCCTGTCGCCCGCGCGGCTGCCGCTCGAGCGCCAGGCTCGCGAGCCACGCGAGCAGCATCACGCCGCCGGCCGCGAGGAACGCCGTGCGCGCCCCACGCGCATCGAACAGCTTGCCCAAGATCTCCGGGCCCGCAAACCGGCCGAGCGCCCCGAGCGCCTGGGCGGCGCCGAGAATCGCGCCTTGCTCGCTGGGCGCGGCGTAAATCGACACGAGCCCGGTCGCGGCCGGCGACACGAGGCTCTGCGAGAACGCCAGGAGCACGCCCGAGGCGTAGAGCTGGAGCGAGCTGCCCATGAACGGCGGCAACGCGAACCCCAGGGCTATGCCCAGCGTGCCCGCGACCACCAGCGCGCGGTCCCCGAACCGCCGCGCGAGCACACCGAACAGCCGCCCCTGTACCACCGCCATCGTGAGGCCGACGACGCTGAAGAAATACCCCAGCTGCCGCGCCTGCCAGCCGTAGACGCGGGCCGGGTACAAGGACATCGCCACCTGGTAGCCCGCCCACGCGAACGGAATGATCAGCCAGACGAGCAGCAGCGGACGCAGGCGCCGATCCCGCAGCCCGCGCACGATATTGCCGAGCCCGAGCCCCGATCGTTCGCTGCGGTGCTCTGCGCGGAGCGACTCCTCGAGGATCGCGTACGCGGAGGCGAAGTTGGCGATCGACAGTGCCGCGGCGATCGAACCCGCCAGGACCAGCGAGCCCGCGAACCCACCGATCGCCGGACCGACGACGAACCCGATGCCAAACGCGGCGCCGATCGTGCCCATCGCCCGCGAGCGCTCCGCCGGCGTGGAAATGTCCGCCATGTAAGCCTGCGCCACGGAGATGTTCCCGCCGGCGAAGCCCGAGACCGCCCGGGCGAGGAACAGCAGCGGATACGTGCCCGCGAAGGCCAACAGCACGTACCCGGCGGCGTTGATGAGCATGGTAGCGAGCAGCACCGGTCGGCGTCCCACGCGGTCGGACAGCCTGCCGAGGAGCGACGTACCGAAGAACTGCATCAGCGAATACACGCCGAACAGCGCCCCGAGCCCGAGGCCCCCGGCACCGAGGGTCTGGGCGTAGTACGGCAGAATGGGGATGACGATGCCGAACCCGACGAGATCGATCAGGACGGTGAAGAAGATGATCGCGACCCGCGAGCGCCCGGTCGGCATACGGGCTGGAATCTACACCGCCCTGCTGCTACGCCGACGACGCAGCTGTGGCGAAACGCGATCTGGGGCGCTCGCTATCCGGCCGTCACCCTCACCGCGCCGAGCCGGGAATCGCGCCACGACTTGGCGGCGGTCGCCCCCAGGATCACCGCCCCCCCCACGAGTGCCATGGGCCCGGGCGTCTCACGGTGGACGAGCCACGCCCACAAGGGCGACAATACCGGCTCAGCCAATAAGGACAGCGAGGCGTCGAGCGCCGATATCCGTCCGATCGCTCGGGACAGGAACACGTAGGCGAGACCCAGCTGGAACACGCCGAGATAGATCACCACCAGCCAGTCGCCGGGGCGGCCGGCCATCAGCGGCAGCGCCCACGGCAGACAGGCGAGGAATACGATGAGATTGCCGATCGCGGCAGCGGCCGCGACGACGCCGGGGTCCCCCACCGCCTGGCGCGCGAGCCAGCGGTAGCCCATCACCGTAAAGGCCCACGCGACCGCGCTCCCCGCCCCGAGCAGGTTGCCGAGCAGGGGGTCGGGCGCCGTCGCGAACCGTCGCTCCCCACCGATGAACAGCAGCCCGAGCCCGAGGGCGAGCACCGCCATGAACCGGAGGTCGGCTGCTCGGACCCGCTCGTGCAGCAGCCACGGCGCGAGGGCGACGACGAATAGCGGGTTCGTCGCCTGAAGAAACACGCTGTTCGCCGCCGTGGTCAGCTTGTTGGCGAACACGAAGAGAAGCCCCGCGGCAGCGTACGCCACCCCGACCAAGGCGGTGCGAGCGCTCCAGTGATGGCGCGACGCCGGAATGAGGAAGACGATCGCGAGCATGGCTACGAAGGCGCGAAACGCCGCCACCTGCGCCGCACCGAACGCGCACCACTTGATCGCGGCGCCCGCGGTCGAGAAGCACACCGCGGCGAGGACCAGTTGCAGCCGTGCGCTCACGGCCGAACGGCAGCCGCGCCCGCGCCACGGACGAACGTGTCGCCATCCGCTCCGCTCACGGGACGTGTTCCGCGAGCCACGCGCGCGCGACGGTGGCGATGTCCCGATGCTCGACATCTGCCAGGGCGTTCAGCCGCCGCATCTCGGCGTCGGAGATCCGACCGCCGAGCTCGGTCAGTGCCGCCACGACCGTCGGGTGAGTGGCGAGCGTCCGCGCCCGGATCACGGGCGCCGCCTGGTAGGGCGGGAAGTAGCCCCGGTCGTCGTCCAGCGCCACGAGGCCGAGCGCCGCGATCTGTCCGTCCGTCGAGTTACCGGCGATCACATCGACCTTACCGTCGGCGAGCGCCCGGTAGGTCAGCCCGAGGTCCATCGCGGTCGGCGGCGCTGCGAACCGCAGGCCGTAGAGGCGACTGAGTCCCGGAAACCCGTCCGTCCGCTCGAGAAACTCGTAGCCGAACCCAGCGTGCCAGCGCGGCGCCAGAGTCGCCAGATCCGAGATCCGCCGCAGCCCATGACGCTCGGCGTCCGACCGGCGGACCAGAATCGCGAAGCTGTTGTTAAAGCCGAATGGCTGACCCCACACGAGATCGAAGCGCTGCGCGTATTCCGCTGCGACGGCCCGGCGCAGGCTGTCCGCGTCCTTGAGGGGCGGGAGCTTCAGGACCGCGGTGTACGCCGTGCCCGTGTACTCCACGTAGAGATCAATCTGGCCCGAGGTGATGGCCTCGTGGCACACGAAAGTGCCACCCAGGTGAAAGCGGCGCTCGGCGCGGACCCCAGTGCGGCGCTCGATCTGCTGCGCCACGATCTCACCCAGCAGGTCGGACTCGGTGAAGTTTTTCGACCCGACGACGATCCGGTCCCGGTGCTGACAGCACGCGAGCAGCAACAGCGGGGCCGTGGTCAGTCGCCGCCATGCACCGGCAGCGCGGCGGAGCGGGCGGCCGAGCGTCACGTGGCCCGCCAGGCGAAGCGGCGCTCCGCGAGACCCAACAGACCGTCCGCCGCCAGGGCCATGAGCGCCGCGGGGAGAGCACCCGCGAGGATCAGGGTGTCGTCCACTACGGCCACGCCCCGGAAAATGTAGACCCCGAGTCCTCCCGCACCGATCGCCGCCGCGATCGTTGCCGTCCCCACGCTCACGACGGTCGCCACGCGCACCCCGGCGAGAATCACGCCACCGCCGAGCGGCAGCTCGACCTGCGCGAGGAGCTGCCAGTCGGTCATCCCCATTCCGCGTCCCGCCTCCCGGACGGCCGGGTCGACGCCCGCGATCCCGGTGTAGGTATTCCGCACGATAGGCAGCAGCGCGTATACCACGAGCGCCGCGATCGCCGTCGTGGCGCCGATCCCACCGATGAAGGGGAGCGGAATCAGGAATCCGAACAGCGCGAGACTCGGGATCGTCTGCAGCACGTTGGCCACCCCGAGCACCGGCGTCCGCCACGCGGGCCGGCGCGTGAGCAACACGCCGAGTGGCACGCCGATGAGGATCGCGAGGCCAGTCGAGACGGCCACGAGATAGAGGTGTTGCCCGACGAGGTGCAGCACCTCCTCGAGGTTGCGCGCATAGAAGCCCCAGAGCGTCACGCCGGCTACGCGGCCCCCAAGAACGCCCGACACTCCGGCTGCTCCGAGTCACGGAATTGCTCGGGCGTGCCGAGGAACACGAGTCGGCCAGCCTGCATCACGCCAATGCGTGTGCCGAGCAGCAGACCTTCCCGCACGTCGTGGGTGACGAACACCATGGCCTGGCCGAGGCGCCGTTGCAGGGCCTGGAACTCGCGCTGCAGCTCGACTCGCGTAATCGGGTCGAGCGCGCCGAATGGCTCGTCGAGGAGCAAGAGCGGCGGGTCCGCGGCAAGCGCGCGCGCCACACCGACCCGCTGGCGCTGGCCGCCGGAGAGCTCATGGGGGTAGCGGGTTGCGAAGCGGTCCGGGTCCAGGCCCACGACGGTGAGGAGCTCGCGGACTCGCGCCGCGATGCGTCCCTCTTCCCATTGCTCCAGGCGTGGCACGAGCCCCACGTTGCGCGCCACCGTGAGATGCGGGAACAGCCCGACCTCCTGGATCACGTACCCGATCCGGCGCCGCAGCCGGGTGACGGGCAGCTCGGCCGCCCGCTCGCCCGCCACCCGCACGGTTCCCGCCGTCGGCTCGAGCAGCCGATTGATGAGCTTCAGGGTCGTGGTTTTGCCCGATCCACTCCGGCCGAGCAGCACGAGTGTCTCGCCGACACCGACGGCAAACGACAAGTCCTGCACGATGACACTCCCCCCGCCCCTCCCGCCCGCCGCCCTCGGCCCGGGTCCGGGCAAGACGTAACCGAGCCCGTCGACCTCGAGCGGCGGCGTCACGCCGGGGAGGCGAGCGCCATGAGGAACCGCTGGTCATCGCTCAGGGCGTGCCAGCGAACCGCGAACCCGGCATCCGTGAGAATGCGGAGCAGGGTATCCGGGGCGTACTTATACGAGTGGCTCATCTCGAGTCGCTCGCCGCGCTCGATGCGCAGCGTCTCGCCGCCGAGCCGTGCCTCAACCACGCGGGTCGCGCGGAAGTGTTTCGAGATGAGATGCAGGCCCGGGAGCCGCGGGTCGTCCCCGGGCTCGAACACCAGCTGCCCGTCCTGGTCGTCGATTCCGACGGAGTGGAGCGGTGCCCACGCGAAGCGGCGGTTAACGGGGTTGTCGTAGCCCGCGAAGGTAGCGTCGCCGGCATACAGCTCGCCGTCCAGGAGTAGCGCGTCGTCGGGCCGCAACAGGCGCCGCAGCTCGCGCGCCTGGGCGAGCGGGTCGAACGCGCCCAACGTGTTGCCGACGACCAGGACCAGGCGACGCGGGCTCTCGGGCTCCGCCGCCAGCGCACGCAGGTGTTCCGGCTTCGTGAAGTCCGCCTTGACCCCATGGGCGGCGAAACCGGCGCGCAGCGCCCCGCCGCACGCCATCTCGAGCAGCGCCTGGCTCGTGTCCACGGGCACGTATACCGCTCGGACGCCGCCGCCGCGCAGGGCCTCGAGCAGCAGCAGGTCCTTGTCGCCCTGTCCGGCGCCGAGGCTCAGGACTTCGAGCGGCTCGGGTGCGAATCGCTGGGCGAGGTCCGCGGCCGTGCGCGCGATGAGCGAGCGGGAGCGAACGAAGTTGCGGTAGGCGCCGTCCGAGCACAGCTCAAGCCACGCACGCACGGAGAGTGGCAACCAGTAGAAGAACTTCTCCGCCAGGTGTCGCGCCGCGAAGCCAGCGACGAACTCCGCCGCCAGCTCGTTCTCCGTTAGCAGGGTATCTGTCGAGATCATGCAAGGGGAGTATTACCGGTTGACGGCCGCGACAGCAACCCACTAGGATTCAGCGACCAGACCACTCCCTGGCCTTTACTCAAGGAGGAGTCGATGCAGATCGTCGAAATGCAGGAGCTCGTGCCCAGCTGTCATCGTCCCGAGATCGTCGAGACGGCCGAGCTGGTGCCCACCTGCCAC
>WNFJ01291003.1_pt5 | contig 11224 bp, 12 predicted proteins | sample 5400461 | NCBI WGS metagenome assembly WNFJ01 (sample SAMN13153349, study PRJNA577476) | soil metagenome | isolation source: 115 cm saprolite on Douglas fir-dominated hillslope | place: USA:California | collected 2013-09-17 | reverse complement strand
CTCCTGCTAGGACCTCCCAGGTCAGCAGAGTTACCCCGATCACTGCCATCTGACCGAGCAACGTGATAACACGATCCGAGGTACCGCTATGCGTCATCGGATCACCTCACAAAAATCTTTCCAGAGTTGCTCATAGACGCTCCGGAATTCGGGCGCGAGTTTGAGATCCATTATCGTCCGCGGATACGGTATCTCGATATTGCGACTGGTCCGAACCGATGTCGGCCGCTGTGTCATCAACACGACGCGAGTGCCCAGCAAGATCGCTTCTTCAAGATCGTGCGTCACAAAAAGCACGGTCTTCCTTGAGGCGGACCACAAGTCGAGAATTTGCTGTTGCAGCATCATTCGTGTATGGGCATCCAACGCGCCGAGCGGCTCGTCCATCAAAATGATTTCGGGGCCGTAAGCCAGAATTCGGATGATGTTGCCCCGCTGCCGCATGCCGCCTGACAATTGATACGGATACCGATCTTCAAACCCACGGAGTCCGACACGCTCGATCCAGGCCCGCGCTATCGACTGACGCTCCCGACGCGGAAGACCAGCAATCTCAAGTCCATATTCGACATTCTGGATTAACGTCCGCCAAGGAAACAGTGTGTCTTTCTGAAGAATGTACCCGACCGTTTGTTTTCGCTCCGAGTGGTCCACAACCACCTTTCCCGTTAGCGGGCCGTCGGCTTCTGTCCAGAATTGTCGATTTCCCACACCCGCTGGGGCCAACGATTGAAACAAACTCGCCTTCCTGGACGACCAGGTTGACGTCGCGCAAAACGTCGACAGTGCTGGCGGCGTCTCTACCAACATACCGAGCGGAGACCTGCTCGAGGACGATTTTTGCTTGGCTCAGTTCCGGCTCCCCACAAATCGTGTGTCGACCATCTCGTCATACCTTAGTGGTTGCTTCAAAACGCCTCCCCCATGCGCCAGCTCGACCTCAACCTCGATTCCGGAACGGCTAACCCGGCCGTCGGAGCTGAAGTTATCCTTGATCCGCTCAAAAATGCGCGTGAGGAGCGCGGGATCCATCTTAAAGCCTTTTGCCGTAGCCTGGGCCACCTCGCTGGCCGGCCTCGACCGAATAAAAACCATTGATTTCTTGAGCGCATTGATCGCACCCTGGACCAACTGCGGCCGTTTGCCGATTGTGTCCTCAGAGACTGCGAGAACCATCGAGGTTGCTGATTTTCCGATCCACCTCTCGTGATCGGCGGGATCTTCGACGTCCACAAGCGGGAACCCGGTCTTCCGGTCCATCAGAAATGCCGATATCGGCTCCCAAGATATGAGTGCGTCGGCTTGTCCGTTCTCTAACACGGTCATCATTGTGGCCGGATCAGCAGAATGTACGGGGATGAAAGTTACGTCATTTTCCCTAAGGCCAGCTTTGTGGATGAACGCGAGGGCGGCCATGTGGCTCGAGGATCCAAGATCAGTCACTGCTATCTTGCGGCCCTTGAGGTCGGCGACAGATTTGATCTCGCCCCGCAACTTCGTCGGAGCGAACAGACTGAAGATCTCTTTAGAGTAGTACTCGAAGACGATACGCTGCGGCAAACCCCGCGCCCGCCCGACGATGTAAGTGAACGTGCCAACGTCCCCAAAATCCAGCTCGCCAACTGCGAGCGCCTCTCGCACCCTAGGGCCGGGTCCCATCATTGGGTTTTCAAGCTTCAGCGCCTCCTCAGCCAGATATCCTTGGCTCATGGCGACATACAGCGGGGTTTCGAGTTCAATGGACGGCGTGCCGCCCCATCGGATCATCGTCGGTTCGGGCTTTTGAGCCAGCGCCAACGCTGCGAAGACCAGGACAAGGCTAGCGGAGACCATCAGAGCTAAAAAAATGGCCCGGCTCCGCTGGCGGATTACGTATAGGCGATCTTGGAATTTGCGATTCATGAAAGTTCCTCCTCTTCGGGTTTCAGCACCTCATCAGCGTTAGCGACGCTGCATGCGCCAATATGGAAACTGAATCGATATGGGCTGTTCATCGTTACCGCAGTCATGCGACTTTGTCGTAACGCGTAAGGGCTTGGTCCTGGAGCCACTCGAGAAGCGGATAGTCGAAGCCGGTGGGCCACAAAACGAAGTAGCGCACGCCAAGATCGACGAGGTTATCTAGCCGATCGAGAATCTCAGGTTTTGTCCCGACCATGTAGTCGGCTTTAATGTCTTCGAATGGCATATTCGAGATCTTGGAGAAGCGCTTGCGCCCCTCCTCTTTTTCCTTGTCCGTCTCGGCAGTCAGAAAGACGAAATTGATATGAGCGAAGGTGATCTCGGAAGGATCGCGTCCCTCCTCCTTCACATATTGCATCAGGTGCGCCCAGTCCTGCTTCATAAGTTCTGGATTCGTAACAGCCCGTGAGATCCAGCCATCACCCTGACGCGCGATGCGCCTTAGAACGCGTTCAGTTTGCGGTTTATAGACGGTATTTGCGTGTCCGGCTGCACTGCCGCCCGCAAACCACACCGGGATTTTTTTCTGTACTGGCACGGGTACCATTGTGACGTTGTTGAACGACCAAAACTTCCCAGAGTGACTTATGTTAGCTCCAGACAAAAGCTTGTTGACAATCTCAATAGTCTCTTCAGTCCGGGCTCCGCGCTCTTTCTTGGACACCCCACTTACCTCGAACTCCTGATCCCACCAGCCAATTCCGGCGCCGAAAATTATACGGCCATTCGAAAGATAGTCCATCGTACCCAGCGTCTTGGCCAGGATTGATGGTGTCCGGATCGGGGTGACGAGAATGGATGTGCCAAGCTTTACGCGCTTTGTCACCGACGCCATTGCAGACAGGACACTCAGCGGCTCCAGCCATGCCGTCCGATAGATCGGAGGTGCCACAACGAGATGATCGATAACCCAAAGGCCATCGAAGCCCATCGTCTCAACTTTCTGAGCAAACTCGGTCAGTCGCAGCAGCGTCGGCTCGTTGTCTTCGTATGCACCTCCGTAAAATGTCGGCAGCACGATTCCAAACTTGACGGGCATGTAGCTTTCCCCGGCGATCCGCTGAAAGGCCGATTTCTATCCAAAAGCGCGGTGCTAGACTGCACATTTCGGAACTAAAGGGGCAGATTTGAGCATTATAATGGTCTTGTCAATACTGCCAAGCATTCTGCGCATTTCCGGAACGGCGTCTTGAGGCTGATCCGGTCATTTTCGGTCGTATTCTGACGCCCGCTTGCGGTGCTTGCCTTTCTACGTGAGTATCGAACGTCTGATACTGGATGTGGTCGTGGCTCTGTGCGCAAACTTTCAAAGCTCTGCGGACTCGGACGAGGTAAAATCATGGCGCGCCGCGGGTTGCTGAATAAGTTTCCCAATGATTTGGACCTGGCCATCATTGTGCAGCTGCAGGGCGACGCGCGGAAACCGTTTACCGCGATCGCAGAGGAGCTTGGGGTGCCTGAGTCGACGGTGCGCAAGCGAGTCGATCGGCTTGAGTCGGCTGGGATCGTGCGCTTTACTGGATTTGCAGATCCACTCCGGCTCGGATTTCAGTACTGGAGCTGGATTAGTGTCAACGTCGAACTGACTGCGCTAGAGCACACGGCGCATACAGTGGCGCAAAATTCCGAGATTCTCTTCGTTGGATTGACCACCGGTGAAAACAATCTTTTCCTCGCCGGAGTGTTCCGGTCGAACTTAGATCTACTCAATTTCTTGACTGTTCGCTTGGCGAAAATTCCGGGGGTTATTGACACAGCAGCATCTAACGTCCTGCAGATCGTTAAGCGAACTGGTCACCTCTTTGCTAAGCCACCGCAAATCGCGCCGAGTGCGCGGTCGATGCGCTCGAACCTAGAGGAGGAGATTTCGGCTGTTGACCTTCGGATTATCGCCGCGCTACAACCAGAGGGGCGGAAGCCACTCGCAAAAGTTGCCTCAGAACTCGGCATCGCCGAATCCACCGTGCACAGCCGGGTCGGTCGTCTGAAAAAGTTTGGTATTCTACAATTTGAGGCCTATGCCGATCCCCTGCGCCTGGGTTACGAGTACTGGACCCTGCTGAGCTTACGCGTGGACCCTCGACAGGCTTCAACGGTTAGCGCAAAGCTCGCGCGGTTCTCAGAGCTTTTGTTCGTGGGTTTGACGACAGGTGAGCACAACATTTTTGCCGCGGGGGTGTTCCGATCCAATGAGGACCTGCTCACGTTTCTCACTAACCGGATAAGCCGGCTGCCCTCGATCCGCTCAATCAAGACGACGAACGTGTTACGACTTATCAAGCGTCAGTCCGCGTATCCCCTTTCGGTGGAGAATCGCGCCCGAAAACCTGAACGACATGCGCGTTACTGATCCGCTCCAGTCAGGAAAACTCGCGCGAGGGATCGCGGCATGGCGGTTTTGCTCAATTCGCTGGCTAACCGACTTGTTTCAATGAATTGCCGATTTCCACGATTTATCAGGGTAGCATCACGAACAATCGGCTTTCAAGTCGCCAATAATGCCGCTATCGTAAATCAGGGAGCGGACCAGGTCGGTGGTGGCCCGCTCAAGGAGGTTCTTCGCTGAACCAGCGCAATCCCGCCCACTCTGGACGGCATCAACAGCGCGGAGCGACTCATGACCGAACACGGCAAAGCAGGCAAGGGTATCGGCGCGCGACTTTTGCGCAAGGAGGATGCGCGCCATCTTCATGGGCGCAGCGAATTCGTCGGCGACATCGTAATGGCCGGATTGCAAGAAGCCGCTTTCCTGCGGAGCCCCCTCGCGCACGCGCGCATTAGAGGAATCGCCGTACCGCCCGACATCGCCGATCGTGCCTATTCCGCAGTCGATCTGGCAGGAGTGGTGAAACCTGTAGTCGCGGTCTCAAGCATTCCCGGTTTCAAGGCATCGGAATACCCGGTACTTGCCACCGGCAAGGTGCGCTTCGCCGGCGAGCCGCTCGCGCTTTGTGTGGCCCCGACCCGCGCGGAGGCTGAGGATCTCTGCCAACGGCTTGTACCCGATCTTGAGGAGCTTCCAGCGGTGGTGGACGCGCTCGAGGCGCGCAAACCCGGCACCCCCCTAGTTCACGACCAATGGGGCGACAATGTCTTTGTTTCGACCAGTATCGACACCAACTTCGACCAGGTCGTGGCGAGCGCCGACGTAATCGTTAAGCGCGAATATCACCTCGCTCGCCAGTGTATGGTTCCCATTGAAGGCAAAGGCGTTCTCGCTTATTGGGACGACCGTCAAGACCAACTAATTGTCTACACGTCAACGCAGGTGCCGCATTTGATCCGGACCGGGCTCGCGCTCGCGCTCGGCCTCGACCAACGACAAATCCGCGTCATCGCTCCTGATGTTGGTGGCGGTTTTGGCTACAAATGCGTGCTACAACCCGAGGAGATCGCGATTGCCTGGCTGGCAATGAAGCGCCGCCATCCCGTTCGCTGGACCGAGGATCGCCGCGAGCATCTTGTCGCTGGCGCAAATGCTCGCCAGCATCACTATTTTATTACTGCTTATGCCGATAAGCGCGGGCGTCTACTTGCCCTCGATGCCGAAATCACTGTGGACGTTGGCGCGTATTCGGTTTGGCCCTGGGTTTGCTTAGAGGGACCTCAGGCAGGAGGCAATTTACCAGGCGCCTATGTCTTAGATGGCTACCGTTGCAAGACCTACTCGGTAGCCACGAACAAGCCGCCATTGGTTCCATATCGCGCCGTATCGCGTCCGGGCGTGTGTTTCGCCATCGAACTCACAATGGATGCCGATGCGCGCGCAGTCGGACGCGAGCCGGTCGAGGTGCGACTCGAAAACCTCGTGCCCGCCAGTTCGATGCCCTACACTAACATTACCAAAAAGCACTACGACAGCGGGGACTATCCCAAGAGCGTGCGCACAGCGATGGAAAAGATCGACCTTGAAGCGATACGTATGCGCCAGCTGAAGCGCGAGCCGGACGGCAGGCTTATCGGCGTTGGCTTCGCGCCCTACACCGAACAGACGGCACACGGAACAGAGGTGTTCGTAGCCTGGGGTATTCCAGTGACGCCAGGCTTCGAGCAGGCGACAGCACGGCTCACACCTGATGGCGGGCTTGAGATTCGTGTCGGCGTGCAGTCCCACGGGCAAGGCATGGAAACTACGCTCGCCCAGATTGCCCATCAGGTTCTGGGTATTGATCCATCGAAGATTAGCGTGGTGCATGGCGACACTGGTCTCACACCTTACTCGACCGGCACGTATGCCTCGCGTAGCATCGTCATGGCAGGGGGGGCTGTATCGCGTAGCTGCGCGGTTCTGCGTGAGCGGATGAAGCGCATCGCCGCCCATCTATTACAGTGCAAGAGCGATGAGGTGCGACTCGAGGGCGATACGGTCCATGGGCCGCGCGGCCAAGTCTCAGCCCGCGAGATCGCCGATGTCTGGTATTTGCACCCCGAGCAGCTGCCCGACGATGTCGATCCAAGCGGGCTCGAAGCCACGGTTGGTTATAAACCGCAAGTCGACAGCGGCGCCTTCACGTATGGCACTCACGCCGCCCTCGTGGCCGTGGATCCGGAGATCGGGACCGTCGAAATTCTCGACTACGTCATTGTGCATGATTGCGGAACGCTCGTGAATCCAATGGTGGTAGAGGGGCAGACCTATGGCGGTACCGCCCAGGGGATCGGTACCGCTCTCTACGAGGAGATGAGCTACGATAAATCCGGCCAGCCACTTGCTTCGACGTTGGCAGATTACTTGGTGCCCGGTGCAGCCGAGGTCCCGCGCCTGCGTATGTTTCATACGGAAACGCCCTCACCCTTTACCGAGCATGGCATCAAGGGAGTCGGCGAGGGCGGCGCGATCGCACCTGCCGGCGCGGTTGTCAACGCAATAAACGATGCGTTACGGTCGCTTGGGGTTGAGCTTAATGAGATCCCGGCAACACCTCGCCGTATCCTAGCCGCGATCGCCGCGGCGCGTGGGAGCAACCAAAGCGCTGGTTAATGAAAGCACCTGCATTCGATTACGAACGCGCAAATACCGTTCCGCATGCAGCGACGTTACTCGCTCGAGCCGACGGCGACGCACGCCTGCTCGCGGGCGGCCAAACCCTTGGCCCGATGCTCAATCTGCGCCTGGTGATGCCACGGCTCATCATCGACATCGGGCACATCGCCGCCCTAAGGCATATCCGCGAGCAGGGAGATCATCTCGTAATCGGCGCTGGGGTCACCCATGCCATGCTCGAGGATCGTAACGATCGATCACCCCTCGGTCAGCTGCTTTCCTACGCAGCTGGATCGATCGCCTATCGTGCCATCCGCAATCGCGGCACGGTGGGCGGCAGCCTTTCCCACGCTGACCCCGCGGCGGATTGGGTAACGATAATGATGCTGCTTGATGCAGAAATCGTCATCGCCGACAGCGCGACACGACGCCGTGTACCAATGGGCGAGTTCATGCTAGGCGCCTTCACGACTTCACTCAGGCCAGCCGAGGTGCTCGAATCAATCGAGATCCCAAAGGCTTCGGCAGAGGCACGGTGGGGCTATTACCGCATCTGTCGCAAGAGCGGAGAATTTCCCGAAGCGATCGGTGCCGTGCTGCTCGATCGGGCGCGTGGCATCAGTCGGATAGTGACTGGCGCCCTTGACGGCGCGCCGGCACTTCTTCCCGATCTTGCACTGCACGTTGCCAGCGACGGCGCCGCGGCCGCAACGATTGAAAATGCCGAGCGGGTCCTGGTCAATGCGGCGCCTTCCTTGAATGCCGTTGATCGCCACCTCCATGCGGCGGCAGTGCGCCGCGCCATCGTGCAGGCGACCGCCTCATGAAAGAGATCACACTGACTATTAACGGCCAGAAGGTCTCAACTGTTGTCGAGCCGCGCATGAGCCTTGGCGACTTCCTTCGCGTCCGGCAAAACCTCACCGGTACCCATTTCGGTTGTGAACACGGTGTGTGCGGTGCCTGCACGGTGTTAATCAATGGTGCGCCCGCACGCTCTTGTATCGCCTTTGCGGCAGCGCTTGATGGCGCAGAGATCCGCACGATCGAGGGTTTCGAGGATGACCCGGTAATGGCAGCCGTCCGCGATGCTTTCCATCGGGAGCACGGGCTCCAGTGCGGTTTCTGTACATCGGGGATGCTAATCACTGCGCGCGATATTGTGACCCGGTTCGAGAATCCTGATGAGAAGCGCATCCGGAATGAACTTGCGGGCAATCTCTGTCGCTGTACTGGTTATATGGGCATCGTCAACGCCATTCAGCGTGTGATGCGCGAGTTACCTATCGAGGCTCGGCTCGGCAAGACGCCGCCCCTGCCGAGGGTTGCGCTGGCAATTCCGGCAACATTGGAACCCGTCACGCCGAGCATCAAGGCGGATAGCACTGCAATCGCTCCGGAATCCGGGCAGCGGGAATACCTGCGAACACAAAGCTCGTCTCGCTTGACCGACAGCTTTGAGATCGACCGGCCGCGGTCGGAAGTCTGGCAGCTGTTCGCCGATCTGCCGCGTATAACAGCCTGCCTTCCCGGCGCGCGACTGACGGAGAGCGATGGGCGCAATCTCAAAGGCGAGATGCGCGTCACCTTCGGGCCGATGCGCGTCGGTTTTGCTGGAACTGCCACCATCAGGCGCGATGATGAAAGCTTCACAGGGGTTCTTGAGGGCGCCGGAAGCGATGCAAAGAACAGCTCGCGGGCAAAGGGGCAAGTGAGCTACCACCTAATGGAGAGCAACGGCGGGACGCGTGTCGAGCTCGCTGTTGAGTACCAGGTCCAGGGCACGCTAGCCCAGTTCAGCCGACCTGGCTTGGTCAAGGATTTTGCAAGCCGTCTAATCGCCGAGTTCGCTCACAATCTCGCTAATGAGCTCGCCGGTGCTTACCCTGGCGCCTCTACGCCACCCCGTGACCTACAGGCCATGGGAATCATCTGGTCGGTGCTATGGTCGCGGTTTAAGCGGTGGTTCGGCATGTAAGGTTTACCCCGTCAGATCCGTAGTAATATGATCTTTGGAGCGTACGCGCCTCAAGCCTCGCTTGATCTACTCTGCACTTGTGTCGCGAATGACTGCCCAGGAGGTCTGTAAACGGCCACACCAATGAAAACAATCTTGCGCGCAAGCCGCATCGTACTAACGCCGGAAACTGATGAAGAGAGGCTCGCGCTTGCGTCCTGGTCGAGTACACATGATGATTTTGCATTTGCCACCCTTACGAAATCCGGGTCTAGTGCCACATTGATTGCATTAGGGCAACGTGATGAAGCGTGCCGTGCGCCGATTAATGTCACGAGCACCAGTCCCGATCCAATTCGACTCATCGCCAACTTTGCGCCGACTCCCTTTGAGTTTGACGGGGGAGTCTACTATTGCGTGGAGGCTTTCTGGCAATGTCTGCGTTTTCCCATTGATGAGCGACCGCGCATCGCCGCGCTAGACGGCGCCACAGCTAAACGAGAATCCACTCGAAAGCCGTATGGCAATTACGTACTTTATTGTGGTCGAACCATTCCAGTTGGCACTTACCAGCATTGGCAGCTGATGCGCCGCGCGTGTCGGGCGAAATTTGAACAGAATGCCGGTGCGCGCGCTGCCCTTCTAGGGACTGGCAGCCGCCCCCTGGTTCATTGCATCCGACCTGATAGCCGAACGATCCCGGGTGTCATTATGGCAGATATTTGGATGAAGCTTCGGACGATCCTGCGCCGTCATTCGAAGAGGTGACACGCTGGTACCATCGTTGCGCTACAACTCCGCTCGCCTGCTGACCTAGAGCTACAGCATCGGGAAACCGATACTCAGCCCACCGCAAACGAACAAATGTTGGCCGGTTGTAAAACTCGCCCCCTCCGACATGAAGTAGGTTACCGCACTAGCGATCTCTGCGGGCTGGCCTACCCGGTCCTTCGTGTTGGGCGTGCTCGGCGCTTCGGGCACGATCGGCGTCGTCATCCCGCCCTCGCTCGCGCTCATTCTCTACGGCATCGTCACCGAGCAGTCAGTGCCGAGGCTTTTCCTCGCCGGCATCCTGCCCGGGCTCTTGCAGGCCGGCGCGTTCTTCCTCTGGGTGCTCTACTACGCTCGGCGCAAGGACTTTCCGGCCGAGCCGCCGACGCCGATGCGCGATCGGCTGCGCGTGACCTTGCGGGCGCTGCCGGCCATGCTCGTGCCCGCGGTGGTGATGGTCGGCATCTACGGCGGCATCGTCACCATCTATGGGCCGGCCGGCCCATTCGTGGGGGCGGGCCTTTCCTCGCCGCCTCGCACACCGAGAGTGTCACGAAAGATCTCGATTGGTTTTCAACGTTCCGAGGGCGGGTTGGCTTCACGTGGAGTCGCGCTCTCATTTACGGGGCTGGCGGGTTGGCCGTCGGGCAGTTCAGGTCTGCTACAAACGTTGCGTTCAGCGAGGACCAGCCTTACGCGCATGGGGCAATCTTACAGGGTTCGGATACCGCGACTCGGACCGGCTGGACCGCAGGCGCAGGCATCGAATGGGCGGTTACTCCCAAGCTGTCCCTAAAGGCCGAGTATCTCCATCTTGACTTCGGCACGTTCGGCTATCTCTCGGGGTGCGTGAGCCCCGCCACTTGCGGCCCAGCTACGTTGTTGCCGGGGCAAGCACTGTAACGGCATAGCTTTCGGGCCGCAGATGCGTGCCATGGCACTCGCCTCTGCTCGAAGGCGGGAGGCGGTGAACTGCGTAGATCATCGTCGGGGAATTTGATCGCCGGTCCTGTCCGAGACCTGCTCTTCGTCTTTGATATCGAAGAGAGTTTCCAGCTGCGCTGCTTTCTCCGCAAGCTCGATGCCGAGGGTTTCAAGCTTCTGGGCGGCGGTGGAATTCGGAACACTCTCGGGCAATCTCAACGCATTGAACAGCGATATGTCGAAGGTATATAGCAATCCCCGGGACCATTTCCGACGATCGCACTGCCTCAGGGAGCCCCCTCGGTGTACGTGTTTTGGCAACGCCCTGCTTCAATTTTGGGGCAGCCCGAGCGTTGGTTTCGGCGGCCGGGCCTTTAAGGGGCAATTGCATACGATCAGAGGACGACAGCATCAACCCGTTGCCGACGAGGCGAACGATCCCGATCCGGTTCGGCGGGCACCCGATGCCACGTTGCGGCGGATAGCGAAAATGGGTGACGGCTGGATGATGCTGGAGCACGCCAAGGGCACCGAAGCCGAGACCGCGTTCGCCGAGCCGCCCCGCTACCGAGCGCGATCGGCTTGGAAATGTGGGTTTTAACCGGCAAAGGTGGCCAGGCGGACTG
>WNFJ01124233.1_pt5 | contig 11224 bp, 11 predicted proteins | sample 5400461 | NCBI WGS metagenome assembly WNFJ01 (sample SAMN13153349, study PRJNA577476) | soil metagenome | isolation source: 115 cm saprolite on Douglas fir-dominated hillslope | place: USA:California | collected 2013-09-17 | reverse complement strand
TTGCTGTGCGTTTCGATGTCCGTCGGAAATTCGCTTTGATCGTGCGAGTGCGCGCCTTGCCCCGCAATGTAGATCACGCCGTTGTGAATGACCAGCGGAGTGATGAAGCCAGTTCCCGCGGGCTTCCCTTCGTAATCGAGCTTCTGCACGCCGCTCGGCGCTTGTGCTGCCGTAGCAGGGGGATTGGAAAGCAAGCTCGCGGCGCCCACACCGGTAAAGAGTGACGCCAAACGAGCGGCAAAGCTCCTGCGAGAGGTCAGATTGGAAAGCATTGCGTTTCTCCTTTAATTAAAGTGGACGAAATTGATTCGTACCGCCAAATAGAAATCCCGCCAAACGAAACCACTCCCCTGCCCTGTAGAGTCTGCGTGAAAACCCGGTAACCGGGTAGGGCATGGCTTTATAGCATGCGGAAAAATCACAATTCGTTGTCATCCCGAGCGAAGCGAGGGATCTGCTTTTCGCAAAATGCCTAGTTCTTACGCAGATTCTGACCCTCACAGCCGGCCAAATTTCTTCACCGCCTCCTCAATGGATTTCAGTTTCTCGATGTACGCGTACATGGAGTGCTCCTTGAAATCCATTTCCTGCGCTAAGGCCAGAACTTTTTGTGCGTCCGCTCGCGGCACCACCACAACGCCATCCTGATCGGCGGTAATAATGTCCGCGGCCTTCACTTCCACGCCGTCGCAAACAACCGGGATATTCGAGCCGCCAAAACGGTAGTGATGAATCGAAGTGGAAGGAACGATTCCGAGCGAGTACACGGGAAACCCAATCTTCTTCAGGTAAGCAACGTCGCGAACGCCCCCATCAATCACCGCGCCCGCGTATTCCCGCGAATACATGGCGGTACCCATGAGGCCGCCCATGCCCGCGATGTCGATGCCATCTTCTACCACCATCACGTACACAGAGTCCTTCGTGCCCTGATCGATGGCAGCCAGCATGCCGCTGAGCGCGTTGGGATCATCGTTGGCCTCCTTTTTCAGGAGCACGGTCACCGCGAATCCCGCAAATTTTGTGGCGAAGATGGGACGCATGCGGTGCGACATGTACATCTTGCGGCCAGTGATTTGTTCGAGCGCGTCGGAGACGGAAGCGACTTCCACGTGGCGAAAGCCTTCCAGCAACGCGGCGCCATCCGCTGGAGGTGCTTGCGGGCGAGTACGCGCAAACGGATTCCCCGCGAATGCCAATACCCCGACCACAAGCAGAGCAAGGACGAGCAACGCCTTGCGGGCGGCGCCGTGGGTCGCAAACGAAAGCAGCGGCCTCATAGATCCTCCAAATTGCAACCGCACTGGACTTTACCATCAGAAGCGATGAGAGCAAATACCTTGAATCGATTTAATTTTGAAAAACAACTCGATGCGACGACTTTGCCGGTGTTGGGCCACACGCAATTTCACGTAGTGAGAATTCGAAGCGCTGCAAACCCGCCACCCATCGCGCTAGCTTTTTAGCGCTCCCTGAAGCACTTCGTGCAGGCGCTCCGCAACGATAGCGTCTTCCCCGGGCTGCAGCATCCACACACCCACAATGATGGTATTCGCTCCACCAGGCAAACCAGCGCTGGCCGGGGCGCCCCCGGTGCCGGGATTCAATTCGATCCGCGGAGTTCCCTGCCGCAATTTCTTTGCGACATCGGTGGCCGCGATCGCGATGCGCTTTTGATCGTACGTGATCAGGAGATGCGGGACGTGATTGGCAACGGGCGGAATGAAAGTTCTGGCGTCAACGGTAGGCAGCGTTTTCACGCCAGCGGCAATCAGGTCGGCGCGCTTCTGGAACTCGGCTTCGAGCGCGGCATCATCCTGGCGCAGAAACCAATCCACCGCAGCAACCAGACCAACAACTTCCTCTTTCGCCACTTTCAGCCCGCGGCCGACGGTGTTGGAGTTAGGCGAATTGTTCAGCTTGGCGGCTTCGATCAGATCCTTGCGTCCCAGGAGCAGGCCTGAACACTGCGGACCGCGAAGTCCTTTCCCGCCGAAAAAGTGACCAGATCAAAACCCATCTGCGTGTAGTTCCAGAGATTCGAAATCGGTGGCACATCAGCGGCAGCATCATTAAAGCAAGGGACATTGTGCTTGTGGGCCACGCGGATCCAGTCCTCGCGCGAAATTTTGCCGCCCTCCGCAGCGTTGAAGAAAAGCGCCATCACCGTCTTCTCATTAAAGGCGCGCTCGTAGTCATCCAAGGTTTCCACTTCGACGTAGCGCGTCCCGCAATTGCGGATCGCGTGGTCGTAGTCGTAGCGATGCGCTTTCTGCACGACAACTTCATTCTTCAGGCCAGTCATGTCGGTGGGGAGGTTAAGGATGGCGGATTTATTGCCCAGCGTGATGCAAGCTGCAGTGCCAACCGTCAGAGCGGCGGCTGCTCCAGACGTAACCAGCGCACCTTCACATTTCAAACGCCTGGCAAGATATTCGCCCGCGGCGTCCCGCAGTTCGATGATGTTGACAGGCTGGCGCGAAGCCAACGCGATGGCCGCCTGGACCTCGTCGGGCATTGTCGAAGCGGAGAACACCGTGTACGTGCCCGCGGCATTGATGAAGGGAGCGACGACAAGTTTCTGGTAGTAGTCCACACCGGTCACGGGAGGTACACCAGGAGATGCTTCGGACGCACGAAGAGCGGGCGCCGCACAGGCCCCCACAGCCCCTGCCAGCACGCCGCAGCCGCCCTTGTGCAAAAGTTTTCGACGAGAGATTTTTTCCGGCATGGAAGCCTCCTGAGATCAAAAAACCTAGCACAAACAACCGACCCGAACAGTCTGTCCGATAACTCTTGTTCTTCAGGGAGGGCACGGCTTCAGCCGTGCCACAAGTCCGAAAATTCAACGCGGCTTTAGCCGCCGATCAGTGACGCGGAAAATCATCCGCCGTCGAAGGCTTGTCATCACCAAGCACCGGCGAATTGAAATACTGTTGTCGCGCCTTTTCCCACTGCACCATGCTGAGGCCAGAAGGATCGTAGACGATTCGTCCGGCACGCACAGTCATGCGCGCCGTGATGCGCACATTTCCATCCATGCGGGCGACACCGCAATCAATGTAGCCGAATTTGCCGTGAAGTTCCTCGAGCACGGCGATATCCGCGTCCTTGCCAACCGAGAGCGTGCCAAGCTCTGGGCGGTGAATCTCGTTCGCGGGATTTACGGTTGAACGCTTGATCAGATCCTCGAGTGGCACTCCCATTGCCCGGAACTTGGAGAGAACATTGTCAAAACTAAGGATGGCGAAATTTCCCGTGTGCAAATCGGTGGACATGGAATCGGGGATGAAACCCTGCTTCACCGCGGGCACCGCATTGCGGAACCAGAAACTTCCAGCGCCGTGTCCAACATCGAAAATCACCCCGCGGCTGCGCGCTTCGGCAAGGATGGGATTCAGTTTGCCGTCGGCAAGAAGGATGGGAAATTGCTGCGCAAAGACGTGGGTGTGAATGTCGCCGGGTCGCGCTTTCTTGAGAATCAAATCGGCGTAGGTCCGCTCGGGACGCGGCCAGAAATCGTACATTACCGGCCGGCCGGTGGCTTGCGCGCAAGCGATCGCGTTATCGACCGCGGCCCACGGTGTGTGCTCGCCGTCCCAGGGCGCGTCCGTCCAGTAGTGCGCCGTTTTCACTCCCACGATGAGGTCGGGATATTTCTTGATCGTCTCGGTACAGCGCTTCACGTCCATCTCGTAAACGCTCTGCTCCAGCCCCCCGCTCATGCCGTTCGCAACGATGTTCAGGAAAGCCAGAACACGCACCCTGGCGTGGTCAATCACCCCTTCTTTTTCCTGGAGAAATGTTTCGGCGCCGGAAGTTCCCGCGTCGACGATCGTGGTCACTCCCGACTGCAAGGCCAGATCCGCAGGAATGCCCAGTGGAGATTCGTGCGAACGCGATTCCGGATCAAACCAGTTCAGCGGCGCCCCGCCCATTCCGACGTGGTAATGGATGTCGATCAGGCCAGGCGTAACGTAAAGCCCCGAAACGTCCACCGCCTTTCCCGCGGAAGTGGCGGGAATGTCTTTCTCGACCGCGGCGATTTTGCCGCCGGAGACCGCAACATCCATCGCTGCGTCGATGTGATTGGCCGGATCGATCACATGGCCGCCCTTCAGGACGAGATCATAGCGAGGAGATGGAGTTTGCGCTTTGGCGCCAGGAAGCAAGGCTAGAAGTGAGAGTACCGCGCCGATGTGAATTCCCTTTCCAGAACAATTCATACGGGGTCCTTTCCACTTGTCACGTACGCGTAATGCCAGAAGCGCCAAGCCTCAGCTCCTAAAACGCTCGGAGTAAAGAAGCAGCCGCTACACAAGACTTCATCAAAATCAAGAAGAACAGTTTTTCGCCAAGCCCTGAATCCGGCTTTTCCTGAAGCCATTGATGAGGCAACCTGTCGAACAACCAATTATCCGCTATTGAAACGAATCAATGAGAGTCTACTCAGTCCGGAGGAAGTTGTCACCCTCTCGTACCAAACCGCTTTTCAGAGTAAGCTGTTGGTTCACAACTGTCAGCGTTGCCGTTTTCCAGGAACCAGCGAGGCGCGGAGCGACCATGGGAATGGACCGTAGGACATTCGTTAAGCGAACGTGCATTGGAAGCGCGGGCCTCCTGGTCGGCGGATTGCCGGCGCTGGGTAGCGACGAAGTAATCCTGCCGCAGCCGCCACCAATCGATGTCCATGAAGCGCCGCTCGCCAAAAAATCTCCTCTGGGAATGCCGGGTTTATTTCCCGGGCGCGTAGTGGAAATCTCGGACCAGCGATCGATTGTCACAAACCGAGTTTCGCAACCGATTGTGCACGAGATGCTGGAACGCGGCCTGAAAGAGCTGACCGGCGAGTCATCCGCGCAGGCAGCGATGGCGAAATTCATCGAGCCGAAAGATGTGGTTGGCATCAAGATCAATCCATCCGGCGCGCCGGCCTGCTGCTCTTCGCCCGAACTAGTAAGAGAAATTATCAGCACCGTGCGCTCCGTGGGAGTTCCGGCCCGCAACATCGTGGTCTACGACCGCTTCGGCGATGAAATGGACCAGGGCAGCTACCACGCGTTGCTCCCTCCCGGCGTCCGCGTGGTCAACATACAAGACGGTTTGCTCGACGCTTCCGGCTACGACCCCAATGTGTATTGCCAGGTCAGTTTTTTTGGCGAGTGGGAAACGCGCTCGTACATGGCGAGTGTGGTGGCCAGCGGATTGGACAAGATCATTAACGTACCCACGCTCAAGGACCATTCCGCGTCGGGAGTGACAGGCTGCCTGAAGAACGTGGCATATGGAACGTTCAATAATGTCGCGCGATCGCATGTCGCGCCATACACCTTTGCGAATCCGTTCATTAGCGTGATGTGCACCGTAGAACCGCTGCGCTCGAGAGTGGTGTTGAACATCATGGACGGCATGCGCATGGTGTGGCACGGTGGCCCGCTCACGCAAAATCAGCAATTCATCTATCCGTCTGGCCTTTTGCTGGTCAGCACCGACCCCGTAGCGATGGACACGATTGAACTGCAAGCCATCGACAAAAAGCGCCTCGAACAAGGTGCGCCTTCCGTATGGGAGCACAAGGCTTCCAGCATCACCGCGGATAACCGAATTTTATCAAGATGCCAGCAAGAACCTGTTCTACCGGCAGCCGGGCCATATTGCGGCCGCGGGAAAATTGGGACTAGGCGTGTCTGACCTGAAACAGATCGATCACCGGAGATTGCAGCTCGGCTAATGGAAATGGCGAACAAACCCTCTGTACCGGATGTGCCGGCGGTTTCGGAAAACGATTGGATAACCCTGCTGAAAGACAATTCGCGAGGCGGCGGCCAGAGCGCCGTGGCTTTGCCATCTCCCGGCAAAGCGCGTTGGCAGTTGCGCGTGGGCAGTTCCATTCGCACCGCTCCGGTGCTGTGCGAAAGCACCCTATATGTGACTTCAACGGCAGGCCACCTCCACGCGATCCAGACGGATAGCGGACGCCTGAAATGGAAATTCAAGGCCGGTGGACAGATTCACTCCACTCCTTCGCTAAACGGCAATACCGTCCTCTTCGGGTGCGATGACGGGAAAGTGTACGCGGTGAACGGTGAGTCCGGCGCGAAGGTCTGGGAGACAACCACCGAGGGACAAGTCTGGACCTCGCCGGTCGTGCGGCAAGGAGCGGTGTTCTTCGGCAGCGCCGACGGACACATGTATGCCGTGGAAGCGCAAACGGGAAAGCAACGTTGGAAGCAGGAATTGGCCGGGCGAGTCTATTCCACGGCGTTTGCGGCGGAAAAGAAAATCTACGTGGGCTGCGGCGACGGGCATGTGCACTGCCTGGACTCGGCAACGGGCAAGATTCTCTGGAGCACGCTGACGGGCAATGGGATTGATTCCTCTCCGGCGCTCGCAGGAGACACGTTGCTGATCGGGTCGCTGGATTTCTATGTCTACGCACTCGATGCGAGCACTGGTGCCGTGCGTTGGAAATATGAGACCGGACTGGGAGTCTCTTCTTCCCCAGCGGTTTCCGGAGAAGTTACCGTCATCGGGAGCAAGGATGGCTACCTCTACGCTCTGGAAATCGCTACCGGGAAATTGCGCTGGAAAACCCGTGCGAGCCAGGTGATTACAGCTCCGGCTGTCTTTGGCGATTCAGCGATTTATCTGCAGTCCGGCGGATTGCATGCCCTGGACGCAACCACGGGAAACATGTTGTGGCGCGCCGGGCTGGCCTCCGGCGTGCAGAATGTTCCGGTAATCGCGGGACGGACAATGTACCTCACGAGCAACGAAGGCGAAGTGTATGCGCTGGAATAGGGTGCTCGCTTGTGCGTTGCTGGCCTGGGTTCCCCTGCTCATCGCGGCTGCTCCCGAAACAAAAACCCCGCTGGTCCACAAAGCAAAGTACATCATGGGAACGGTGTACGAAATCGCCGTGTACGACGATCAGCCGGCACGCGCCTGGCAAGCCATCGACAAAGCCTTCACCGAAATTGGGCGTATGGACGCCATCCTGAGCAATTTCAAGCCCGACAGCGATCTAAGCCGCTTGAACCGCAACGCGCACTATCATGCGGAAGAAGTCCCCGCGGATTTGTACCGTGTAATTGAAGAGTCGGTCCGCTATTCGAAAGTGTCGGGCGGAAAGTTCGATATCACCGTGGCGCCGTTGGTGGATCTTTGGAAAGCGGCGCTACGCGGCGAACGGGTTCCGACCGAGGCAGAGCAGCAGAAACTGCGGGCGTGCGTCGGGTACGAAAAGATCGAACTGATTCCGCCGGACCGCGTGGAATTCCATTCACCGTGCATGCGCATCGACGTTGGATCGATTGGAAAAGGATACGCGGTGGACCGCGCGGTGGAGATCCTGCGCGCCAACGGGATCGTGAACGCGCTAGTCGATGCGGGGCAAAGCACGATCTACGGAATGGGCGCGCCGCCAGGCAAAAGCGCGTGGGAAGTGCACTTGCGGGATCCTTCGAACCGCGTCGATCCACAAGTGATGTTGCGTGAGAACAGCGTCTCTACATCGGAGCAGACGCCCGCGAGCCTCCTGGGCATCGAGTCCGCGGGACACATCATCGACCCGGAAAACGGCAAACCCCTCGAGACCAAATACGCGCTGAGCATCGTGGCGAAAACAGGAACCGCTTCGGATGCGCTGTCGACGACCCTGCTGCTCGTTGGTCCGGCGAAGGGGAAGCCCATCGTGAAATCGCTCGCTGACGCCGCCGCGATCTGGATTTCCGCACAAGGCGAAACGGAAACGGTAACCACCGGGCCGCAAATTCGTCTGGAAGAAAAGCCGCAGCGAGAAGCCGCGAAGGCGGAAGGCGCCAAATAAAAATTGTGCCCTATAAGTTCGAGGGAAAAGTGATCAGGATTTGGAAAGAGATTGCATGCACCGTGTTTCTCGTGGCCGTGATGGCACCGGCGAGCGTGGCCAAGGTTTATGTAAGGTGGACTCAAAGCACCGTGCCATCTACAACTGTATTGGGCGTCAGCGATCTCGTGATTCCGTGGAATGACGCAGCGAAGGGGCTGGTTGAAGCCGCGAAAAAGCAGGGATATCACGTATTTCTGGAGGTGAGATTGGAGGAGGCACCAGCAGCAGCTGAAGCAGCGACAAAGTCGGGCCTCGCAGGACTCATTCTGAAGGGTGAACCTTCCGAGGCGAACCTGTTGGAGGAAAGAGCCAGCAAGTTGCGCTCGTCCTACGCGAAATTGAAGATCCTCGTCCTAAACGCGGGCGGTAGACAGCCGGAACTGCGCGGGTGGCTGGTATTCAAAAAGGATGGGATTTTGCAGGTGTCCAGCCCGACCTCGCAGCCATGGCTCGACGCGAACCTGGCGATGATCCGCCACGAACGCGCATTTCAAACCGCGCAGCCACCGCTGTACACATTTTCCTGGGACCTCAGCGACGAGGTCGCGAAGGAGCGAGGCCCCAGCGCGGCGAACTACTCTCTAGCTGTCGCAGAGGCCGGAGCGTTCCATGCTGACTTGCTGCTGGAATTGCACCCGCGGCAGCAAAAAGGACTGGCGAGCGGCGACAAGGATTCGTTGGCCAGCTGGAACGAAGTGAAACGAACGATTGAATTTTATCAGCGAGGCAATCCGGGAACGAAGGAATCGGCAGCCCGCGTCGGCGTGCTCACCAACGATTATGACTCGTCGCACGAAGCGATCAACCTGATGGCGCGGCACAACATCCCGTACTGCGTGCTGCATTCGGCCGAAGTGAAGGCCCAAGACCTGCAGGGCTTCGACGTGCTGATTGCGTTTGCCGCCCCCAGCGCGGAATTGACGGCAGACATTCGCGAGTTCGCGGAGCGCGGTGGAGTGGCAGTGCTCGTGAATGTGCCCGGCAACTACCCGTGGGATTCTTCCCCGCCCGCAAGCACGAGCGGACATTCGGTATCGTACACCGTGGGAAAAGGCCGCGTGATTGAGTTGGGAGAATCAGTCACGGATCCGGAAACCTTTGCGCGAGACGTGCGGCGCTTGATGCTGAAGGAACGCATTCCTGTCAGCCTCTGGAACTCGCTGACGACTCTGGTTGCCGCTTATCCGGCAGAGAAGCCCGGCGAGGTCATCGTCGAATTGGTGAATTACGACGAGGAACCCACGCAGGTCCAGGTGCAGGTGAGAGGAAATTTCGCAACCGTGACGGTTGAAACCCCGGAGAGGGCCTGCTGCGAGAAACTGAAAGCAGCCCAGGTGGATGGTTTCACGGAATTCGTTGTGCCCGACGTATTCATCGGCGCGCGCGTACACCTGCAGGCGCCGACAGGTATCTCAGCGCTGGCAGAAACGAAGCCCAAACCCTAAAGCACTATGTAATCCGACGCCGGCTAATCCAGAGCGTACAGATTGCCGTCCGCGCTTCCCACTGTAGGTCACATCCTTCACCACCACCGGCCAAGAGAGAATCGACCCGATACTCAACAACTTGCTCACCGCAATCACCATGTCGTCATAAAAGTTTGCGACATGATGGCGCCGAAGTTCAATGTTCCATCCGCATTCTGAACCGCGGGCAGGTCCTGCTTGGACGTGTCGTTCTGAAACACCCAAGCCGCCTTTTGCGTGTTCAAATCCACTGCGGTCAACTTTCCGTCGAGCGCGCCGGAATACAGCATTCCATTCGAAATCGCGATCGAGGCGAACACGGGGAACTTGGTATCGAGAGCAAACACCTCCGCGCCGGTCTTGGCACGGCGTGCAGCAAACCGGGAATTGAGATCCCGAAGTAGACCTTGCCGTCGTACACAGCGGCCGAATTGTTCACCCAGGAACCCTTGGTGGAGTAAAACCACTTTTGTTTGCCCGTCTTGGCGTCCACCGCGTAGACATTCGAATCGCGACACCCAAAAAACACGCTGCCGTCCGCCACCGCGGGCGAAGCTTGGATGCCCACATGATTGTGGATTTCCGCGTCGTCGCCGGTCTTGCATCGCCACACTTCTTTGCCGGTCGCAGCGTCCAGCGCATACAAATAAGTGTCTCAGCTTCCAATGTACAGCGTGCCGTAAGAAATCGCGGGCGACGAGTGCACCACGTCGGCGGTTGCGAACCTGCATTTCAGCTTGCCCGACGCCGCGTCCAAGGCATACACGAGGCCGTCGCCGCTTCCGAAATACACGCCCCCGTTCCACACCGCGGGAGAAGAAAGAAAATAATCCCAGGAGTCAGGCATGGTTTCGCCCGCTGGAAGCAACCCGTGAAGGTGGCGGCCCGCATAACGCCGCTCGCCGGCCGTCTCAAATTTCCATTTCAACTGGCCTGTCGCCTCGTCGAGTGCGTAGAACGGCCGTCGTAGCCCCCGAAATAAACAATCCCGGCCGCCGCCGCCGGAGAACCTACCACCGGCCCGTCGGTAGCGAACTTCCACTTCAGCGCGCCCGTTTGCTGGTCGACGGCGTACAAGTTCTAGTCCGTGCTACCGATATAGACCAACCGCCAGTCTGGAATTTCCATTTGACGCCGCCCAACTTCGGAACGCCTGCGCCGCTATAGACGCCGGTATGCTCCAGGTTTGCTCGGAACATGGGTGCATCCTGGGAGAGTGTGGGGAGGGGAAGGAGCAGAAGCACAAAAGAAACTAGATATGATTTCATAGCATGAATCCAGCATATGGGTTACGTTACCCCCGTTACATTCGCACGGTGCTTGCCACGCAGACGGCCGACCTGGCCTTCGCCAAATAGGGTATCCTCTCCTCTCCGGTAAACGTTCATGGGTCCTTTATTCTTTCGGGGACAATCGCAATCGATGGACGCGAAGCCCTCTTCCCTTCTCGGCTGGCTGTTTGCCCCCGAGCGTAGTGCGTCAGACAGCCTGATCCCTCGCTGGCTATTCCTGCGCGCGCTCGGCCTGATCTACTTCTCCGCCTTTTTCTCACTGCTATTTCAGATTCGTGGCCTGATCGGCCCGGAAGGAATTCTTCCTGCTGGAGAATACCTGCAAGCAGTGGCGCGTACGGCGGGCCACGCGCGCTACTGGTACGCTCCAACTCTGTTGTGGTTCAGCACAAGTTCGCACATGTCGCTGGCGCTGTGCTGGGCGGGGCTGATTGCCTCAGTACTGTTAACGCTGAACATTTGGCCGCGCGGCATGCTCGCGACCTGTTGGGTCTGCTTCCTTTCGTTTGTCAGCACAGCGGCGGAATTTTCCGGCTATCAGTCCGACGGAATGCTGCTGGAGGCAGGATCTATTTCCCTCTTTCTTGCTCCCCCAG
>WNFJ01334087.1_pt1 | contig 11226 bp, 9 predicted proteins | sample 5400461 | NCBI WGS metagenome assembly WNFJ01 (sample SAMN13153349, study PRJNA577476) | soil metagenome | isolation source: 115 cm saprolite on Douglas fir-dominated hillslope | place: USA:California | collected 2013-09-17 | reverse complement strand
AGGGCCTTCTTCATCCATCGTCGCGCAAAGCATGACGGTGCGGCGAGGCGCATGCCCGACGCCCACAGCCTGAGCGAGCGCGATCATCGCCACGGCCAGACCCGACTTCATGTCGCAGGCCCCGCGGCCAAACAATTTGCCGTCGACGATGTCGGCGCCACACGGATTGCGTTGCCACCCGCTCCCGAACGGCACCGTATCCATGTGAGCGACGAAGGCGAGCGGCGGCTCGTCCGATGAGCCGGCAAGGCGCGCGATGACATTCGGCCTTCCCGGTTTCACCTCGATCAGTTTGACCGTGACGCCCGGCAGCCCGGCCAGCCAATCCCTGACCCACGCCGCGATATCGGCCTCGGTCCCCGTCGGGTTCTCGCTCGGTATCCGGACGAGTTCCCGCGTGAGGTCAACGGCCGAAAGGGCGGCGCCCTGCCGATCAGGCATGCTGAGGGCCCCCGACCGGATTGCTCAGCGCGCCGATTCCTTCAACCTCGCAGGAAACGACATCACCGATCTGCAGATAACCCCCGCGCACCACGTCGTTTCGTGAATAGGGCTTGCCACCCAACTCGGGGTCGTTACCCCAGGCGGTCCCGCCCGGCGTTCCGGTCGCGATCATATAGCCGGGATAAAGTGTCAGAAACGTCGAGAAGAAGTGCGTAAGATAAGCCCCCGAATAGGTCATGTTCTTGGTGTTGTTGTTCTGGCGCAGCTCCTTGTTTACGTAGGTGCGCAACGCGAGGTTTTGCGGGTTCGGAATTTCATCGCGCGTAACGATGCACGGCCCGATCGGGGTGGATTTATCGAAGTTCTTGCTCGATCCGGCTTCATAGAACATCGAGCCATCGGATTTGTAACGGACCTGTCGCTCCCGCGCGGTGATGTCGTTGATAATCGTGTACCCGAAAATATGATCGAGGACGCGATCCTCGGGAATATGCCGGCCGGTCTTGCCGATCACGACCGCGAGCTCAACCTCGTAATCGAGTTTTGTGGTCACTCTCGGGTCAAGCTCCAGCGGCTCGTCCGGGCCGACAACCGTATGAGGGGTCTTGAAGAAAAATTCCGGCTCGCGACCGGCAAGCGGCGCCTCATCTTTTTCGTCGCGGTGGTCGCTGTAGTTTCCGCCGCTCGCAAGGATCAATCCCGGGCGAAGCGGTACTACGAGATGCGCAGCGGCGCTCTTGCTGCGACCTTTTCCGCTCACTCGGCTTTGCTCAAGCGCCTTGCTTGCGAGATCCAGGCCCCGTTCGCCGGCCTCAATGAGCGCCGTCATGGTCGCGGTGGCGGCAAGATCGGCCGCGGCGAGCGGCTTTCCATCCGACAGCACGTCGACGATATCGACGATGTCAGCTGCGTCGATCAGCGCGACGCGAACCTGATCGTTCTTCTTGTAGCTCACAAACTTCATGCCGGTTCTCCGTCTTTTGCTTGATTGCAATCCGACCGTTGAATAATTTTGAATGTCGCACCCAAGATGGGCGATTGTCAACAATCTGTTACCGCGCGCGTTCTGTTTCTTTAGGCAGCGCGTGGACTCTCTTTCCCGTCGGCCGGCTAGCCAGGCGCCGCCGCATGTCCGCCACGCTCCAGGAGCCCGACAGGCCGGAAATTCTGGAAGTCCCAGTGACGGCCAGGAGCCGATTCTATCAGGGCGCGAGTGTAGTCTTGCCGTGGCGACGTCAGCACCTCGGCTACGGGGCCGGCTTCGACGATGCGCCCTTTCTGCATGACGATAATGGTGTCGCAAATCTGCGCCGCAACGCGCAGATCATGGGTGATGAACAGGACACCGATCTGGGTTACTGCACGGATATTCTCGAGCAGATCGAGAATTTGAGCCTGAACCGAAACATCGAGCGCCGACACGGCCTCATCGGCCACCAGGAGATCCGGACGGAGGGCCAGAGCACGGGCAATGCATATGCGTTGTCGTTGCCCTCCGGAAAACTGATGCGGATAGCGTCGCATGACATCCGGATCGAGGCCGACCAGGCGCAGGAGTTCACGCGCCTTTGCCGAGGCCTCCTTTTGCGACGTTCCGAAGTTGACCAATCCCTCGATGATGGAGTCGCCGACGCATCGGCGCGGATTCAGCGATCTATAGGGGTCCTGAAACACGATCTGGAATCGCTGTCGCAGCGGGCGCAGAGCCCGCCGCGACAAGCTCGCTATGTCGCTGCCATCAATCTGTATCGTTCCTGTCGATGGATCGACGAGACGCACAATACAGCGCGCGACGGTCGACTTTCCAGAACCGGACTCGCCGACGATGCCGACGACTTCCCCGCGTGCGATCGTCAGGTTCACATCCGTCGCCGCGGCGACCCCGTTGTCGCGGTAAACCTTGCCCAGGTTTCGAACGGTCAGGATGTTCTCACCAACCGGTGCCGCTCGCCCATGCGGGACGAGGCTTGGCACCGCCGACACCAGCATTCGCGTATAGTCGTCACGCGGACGGGCCAGAATTGCCTCGCGCTCTCCGACCTCGACGACACGCCCCTTGTTCATCACCACGATTCGATCGGCGATCTCCGCGACCACGCCGAAATCGTGCGTGATGAACATGACGGCGGTCTTCTGCTGATCCTGAAGTTCACGAATCAGCATCAGGATCTGCTTTTGAGTCGTAACGTCCAAGGCCGTGGTAGGTTCGTCGGCTATCAGCAATTTTGGCTTCAGGATCAGCGCCATCGAAATGACGATGCGCTGCCTCTGCCCGCCCGAGAGCTGATGCGGATAGGAATTGTAGATGCGCTCGACGTCCGGGAGATGCACCGCCTTGAGCATCGCGATCACGTCTTCGCGCCGCTTCTCCTTGCTCAATCTCGTGTGCGTCCGGAGAACCTCGTCGATCTGGGCGCCGACCGTGTGTACCGGATTCAACGCCGTCATCGGCTCCTGGAACACCATGGCCATGCTCGTCGCACGCAGATCGCGAATCCGGCGTGGCGCCGCCTGCAGAATATCCTCGCCATCCAGCAATATCCGTCCGGTCGGCGCTGACAGACTGTCCCGCGGCGTAAGTCCCATGACTGACAGCGAGGTCAAGGACTTTCCCGAGCCGGACTCCCCGACGATGCAAACCATTTCTCCCGGCCTGACGTCGAAACTGACATCATCAAGTATGCGGCGAGGCGACTTGCCGAGCGTGGAAATCGACAGATCGTCAACGACAAGGACAGGCGATGTCATAGCTTGCGCGCCATCCTGGGATCGAGCGCGTCGCGCAGCGCATCGCCAAGCACGTTGACGCTCAGGACCGTCAGCGCCAGCATGATCCCCCCGTATAGAATGAGACCAGGCCGCAACTGAAAATACGTGCGTCCATCGGCCATGATGCTTCCCCAGGACGGGATCTCCGGGGGCAGGCCGACACCAAGGAAGCTCATGGCTGCCTCGGTCAGCATCGCCGATGCGAAGATGAACGTTCCCTGCACGATCAGAGGCGCCACCGTGTTGGGAGCCATGTGGCGAGCAAGCAGCGCGGGGAGCGGCGTGCCCAGGGTGATGGCCGCTTCGACGTAGGGCTCGTTGCGCACGCTAAGGATAACGCTTCGCACCAGGCGCACCACCCGGGGCACTTCCGGCAGCGTGATGGCGAAAATGACCGTTGCGAGGCTTCCGCCGGATACAGTCACAAGCGCGATGGCGAGCAGAATGCTCGGGATGGCCATAATGCCGTCCATAATCCGCATGATGACGGAGTCCAGGGAGCGAAAATAGCCCGCGATGATTCCGATCAGTAGGCCGAGCGCGACGCTCGCGCATGAAGCGCCGAGCCCGACAAGCAGCGAAATCCGGGCGCCATACATCACCCGCGAATACACGTCCCGACCGAAGGCGTCGGTGCCCATCCAATATTCACTGGACTCGCGCTTCAGACGCGCAATCGGGTCGATTGCGACCGGATCGCCGGTCCAGAGGACCGGCGCCAGGATCGCGATCAGTACGACGATCGCCAACACCGTGATCGCCGCGACAACCGGAGCAGTCGTCAGTGTCTGCCGCAGCGCGACGAGAGACGACGAATTCGCCGAAGGCACGTCATCCGTCTCCGCAGCGCGGTCATCCAACGCGATTTTTTGCTGCGGGAAAATCATGTGACCGGGTCTCCGATTTGCTGAAAAAGTCAGTAGCGAATGCGGGGATCGAAGAGCACGTACAGCACGTCAACGATGATGTTTATGGTTATGAACGCAAATGAGAATAGAAGTATGAGACCCTGTATGACGGGATAATCGCGTGCGAGAACGGCTTCAACGACGAGACGACCCAGGCCGGGCAGATTGAACACGGATTCCGTCACCACAACGCCGCTTATCAGATTCGTAATGCCGAGACCGATAATGGTGATGATCGGCACTGCCGCATTGCTCAGCGCGTGCCGGACCAGAACCGCGCGCTCATTCAGGCCCTTGGCACGCGCGGTGCGGATGTAGTCTTCGCCCATGACTTCCAGAACGCTCGTGCGGGTGATCCGGAAGATGAGCGCGATATAGGCCGTGGAGAGAGCAAGCGTCGGTAGAACCAGGTGCTCGAGAAACGGCCAGAATCCCCCCGACATCGGCCGGTAGCCCTGAACCGGCAACCAGCCAAGGCTGATCGAGAGCAAGAGGATCAGCAAATAGGCCGTCACAAACACCGGCACGGAAAACCCGAGCACTGAAAGCGCGCTGACCGCACGGTCGATCATCGTACCCTGTTTCCAGGCGGCTAGGATTCCGAGCGGAATGGCCGTTACGATGCTGAAGATGATGATCGTCACGCTGAGCGAGATGGTCGGGCCGATGCGATCGGCGATCATCCCTGAAACCGGCACGCCCGAGATCAGCGAAGTCCCGAGATCGCCATGCAGGACTTGGAGCGCCCATAGCGGAAACTGGACATAGATTGGCTTGTCCAAACCCATGCTGACGCGCATCTGCTCAAGTTGCTGGGATGTGGCGCTATCGCCTGCAATGATCGCCGCCGGACCCCCCGGGGTCAGACGAAGAATCGCAAAGACGAGCACCGCCACGACCCCCATGACCGGGATCGTGGTCAGCACGCGGCCCGCGATGTAGCGCAACATCGCGGTGTTCACTTATTCACTTCTTTCTTGACGTTCCAGAACAGCACAACAGGAGCCTCCAGAACACCGGAAAGCTTTCTGCTGTATCCGGCCGGAATGACGAATTGTCCCAATGGCACAACGACGCCCTCGTCAATCACCTGCTTTTGAATTTCTTCGGCGAGCGCCTTTAGCTCGGCAAGATCCGACGTCACGCTGAACTTGGCACGCAGTTCCTCGATCTTCGGAAAACTCGGCCAGCCGAACCACGCATTCTGGCCACCGGTGGCCACGGTCTGGTTCCGCAGCGGGTCCGTCATGCCGACCAACGGCCCAGTCGTCGTGTGGATGCTCCAGCCACCTTCGTTCAAAGGCTTCTTGCTTGCGCGCCGCGTCGTCAAGGTTTGCCAGTCCATGGACTGGAGATCGACGCGAAAGCCCGCCTTGCGCAGGGCGCTCGCAATCACAACGGGCTGGCTACTGACTTGGCTGTTGTCGGTGGGCTGCAGAATGACGACCGGCTCGCCTTTGTAGTTCGCCTGCTTGAGGAGCTGCTTCGCCTTCTCGATGTTCGGCTCTCTGAGCATCTCGGACCCGTATGTGCTCTCATACGGCGTTCCACATCCGAACACGGCGACACAAGTTTTGTAGTACGCTGGATCTCCCGTTAACGCCGTGAGAATATCTTTCTGGCCGACCGCGTACATCGCGGCCTGCCGGATCAGCTTGTTATCGAAAGGAGGATTGAGAAAGTTGAACCGCATATACGTCCAGAGACCGAGCTTGTCCTGGATCGAAACCTTGATGTCGTCGCGTCCCTTGAGCATGTACAGCAGGTCGTAGGGAAGCACCTCGACATAGTCGACTTCGCCGTTCATCAGCGCGTTCATGGTCGTCAAGGGATCGGGAATTGCGACCCACTCGACACGATCGACGTTGACCACCTTGCCGCCCGCGGTCCAACTGGGCGGCTCTTTGCGCGCCACATAGCTCTTGTTCTTCTCATAGACAACCTTGATGCCCGGCCGGAACTCGGCGGCCACGAACTTAAACGGACCGGAGCCGATCTGCTCTTTGATTGGTTCCGAAGCCGGCGTCTCCGCGATGCGCTTCGGCATCATGAACGCGGTTCGCGTGCCGATCTTCGCCAGGCCGGTCAGCACGACATCGCTCGGGCTCGTGAGGGAAATCTCGAAGCTTCGATCGTTGAGGACCTTCATCTCCGCGGTCAGGCCGATGAGCACCTGACCCATCACGTCCTGCTGGCCCCACCTCTTGATGGAGGCGACGCAGTCCTCCGCCGTCACGGGCGTGCCGTCATGCCATTTCAACCCGTCCCTCAGGGTGAATGTGTAGGTCTTCCCATCCGCTGAAATCTCCCACTTCTCCGCCATCTGCGGCTGGACTTTATAATCGGCGTCCATCCCCAGAAGCGTGTCGTAGATCATGTATCCGTGCGTGTTGCTGATCGCCGCCGAGCTCACGATGGGATCGAGTACGCGCAAGGGCGACTGCATCACGGCCGTAATCGTCTGCGCCGAAAGCGACGATGAAGGCACCAGCGCGGCCGACATCGAAATGCCCGCCCAGAGGGCGCAGCCGAAAATAGAATTCTTTTGCACGAACGCCATTTTACATCCCCGTTGACTAAAGCTTAGCGTCCGACGCGCTCTTAAAGAGCCGCGATCGCGTCGACCTCAAGCAGCATGTCTTCGTGATTGAGCACAGCCTGAATGACAGTTCTCGGTGGCGCACTGCCATTGGCGAAAACCTTCGCGGAGATCTCGTTGAAGGCGTTCTGATCCGCGATGTTTCGCAAGTAGATCGTCAGCTTTACGATGTTGAATAGATCGGCGCCGGCGGCACGGAGGAGTTCTTCGAGGTGCTCGAATGTCTTTGTCGCCTGCTCCCGAATGCCTCCGGACATCCATTGCGCTTCTTCTTCGGGAACGTGGGGATGCTTATGATAGGGAGGAATGGGACCGCAGCCTGCGAGGAAGAGGAGTTTGCTGCTTTGAACCAGGAAGGCAGGAACGAACGGCATATTGTACTCGGGTTTCACCTCCCGAGATTGGATCGGCGTGATCGTCATGTTTTGCTTCCCCATCGCGCTAAGTCGCCCTTGGAACAAGCTGGACTCGATCGCCGGCAGACCAGAGCCTCCAAGCAATGCGGAACTCTACCGGGCGATAGACGATTGTCAACAATGTGGCGGGCGCATTTTTTAGGCTGTTCTTGGGCAACAATTCGCCATTCGAGCGCAGGCGATCGGATATCCGTCTTCGCGCGGACGTCGCAGCCAGCGCACAATGCGATAAAAGAAGCAGATCCGCGCACGCCTGCTGCCCCGTGTTCATTGCATTTGCAGGATGGCGGGAGCGCATGTCTGCGACGCAAAATAGGAGATGCTTGCCAGATTGTCGACGACCGCCCATACTATTGCGATCGCTGCGGTCGCGAGAGCAGACCGCGCCCTTCAGCGATCAGAAACTCCCTCCCCTCGCGGGATCAACGACGCGATGCTTGGCATGGCCGGCTCCCGCAAGGCCCGACGCGATGGCCACAGTTACGCGATGATGAAATCAGCCCGACGCGGCCGGCAGATGAGAAAGGCGACGCACCAAATGACACAGGAGACTTCCACCCGGCGCGGCAAGATGGTCAACGCCTTCGATCCGTCTCATCTCGCGGGTCTCAGCGCCGAGATGCGCATCATGATCGAACGTCGAGCCCGTCTTCTTGGGCCGGCCTACCGATTGTTCTACGCTAATCCGGTCGAAGTCCGCCGGGCAAAAGGCACCCTCCTCTACGACTCGGACGGCAACGAATATCTTGACGCGTACAACAACGTGGTCTCGGTCGGCCACACGCATCCGCGGGTGGTCAAGGCGATCACCGAGCAGTTGCAGACACTGTGCACGCATACGCGCTACATCCAGGAGGGTATCCTGAACTATGCCGAGGATATTCTCGGCACGTTCGGTGGCCGCATCGGCCACATCATGTTTACCTGCACGGGCTCCGAGGCGAACGACCTCGCCGTCAGGATTGCAAAGCACCATACCGGCCGCAAAGGCGTCATCATCACGTCGGAGGCCTATCACGGCAACTCGGAGCTGACCGCCGGATTTTCTCCCTCGCTCGGCGAGAACTCCCCGCTCGGCACCTGGGTCAGACGCGTGCCTGCCCCCGATTCCTATCGGCTCGAGACCAAGGACATGGGCCAATGGCTTGCCGCCCAAGTGGCCGCACAGATCGAGGATCTTGAGCGGCGGGGCGAGGGAATAGCCGCGTTCATCGCGGACTCGCTGTTCTCCTCCGATGGGATCTTCGCGGATCCGGCAAATGTGCTCGGCCCTGTCGCCGAAATCGTGCACAAGGCCGGCGGTCTTTTCATCGCCGACGAGGTCCAGTCCGGCTTCGGCCGTTCGGGGGCCAAGTTCTGGGGTTACCAGCGGCACGGCTTCGAACCCGACATCGTGACGATGGGCAAGCCCATGGGCAACGGCTACCCGGTGGCCGCCGTAGCGCTCGATCCGGACGTCGTTGGAAGCTTCGGCCAGGACACGCGCTACTTCAACACGTTCGGCGGAAACAGCGTTGCGATCGCGGCAGCGCAAGCCACCCTGAACGTCATCCGCGACGAAGGCCTGATGGAAAGCGCGGCCAGGATCGGGAAGACGATCCGCGACGGGCTCACGGAGCTTGCCAGGCGGCACCGACAGATCGGCAACGTCAGAGGGACCGGACTCTACATCGGGGTCGAACTGGTCAAGGATCGCGACACCAAAGAGCCGGATTCCGCTTCGGCCCTCGCGGTCGTCAATGGTTTGCGAGAGCGCCGCGTCCTGATTTCCGCCACGGGATACAACGCGAACACGCTCAAGATCCGGCCGCCGCTCGTCTTCTCAGAGTCGGACGCCAGCCGGCTCCTGACGGAGCTCGACGTCGTCTTCAAAGGGCTTTGAGGGAGCAGCACAAGATGACAGCTGCGGGACGGACGCTGCGGATATAGGTGGCAAATCAGCTCGAGGATCGATCTGCACGGTAGCGGTCATGCCAGCCACCAGGCGCACGGCATCCGGCACCTGATCGATGTGGATGCGCACCGGCACGCGCTGGGCGAGACGCGCCCAGGTGAAGATCGGATTTACCGAGGCGAGCCCCGCCTGGTCCGGCTGTGCGTTCGGGATGTCGATGCCCCGGGCGACGCCGCCGACATGGCCACGAACGAGCTGGCTGTAGCCCATCAGCTTGACGGTTGCCGGGTCGCCATCATGGATCCTGCCGAGACTGGTCTCCTCGAAGTAGCCGACGATCCAGAAAGAATCGGTGTCGACGAGGGCGATCAGTTTTTGACCGACAGCGGCGTAGTCACCGAGCTGCGCCAGCAAATTGGTCACATATCCGTTCACCGGCGAGCGAATCACGGTCCGGCTGAGATCGAGCCGCGCCTTGGCGATGGATCCATGAGATCAAGTTCGACGGTTATCGCGTCCAACTGCACATTGCCAACGATGACATCAAAGTCTTCGCGCAACTTGCGGGCCGCCCAATCGAGCGACGTCTCTCAAACTCCTTAGAACGAGCAATTTTCGGTCATTTGCGCGAATTTTGAGCGGGAGTTATTTAAAAATACCGCGCGTCGGTCGATTGACGACTGCACTTCCAGGTCTCAAAATCAAAAACATGGTTCCATTTTCCGGAATTTTTTTGGAAGACTGGTGGCAAGGCCGTGAGCGCCCTCGACAACGCCATTGAGATCTTACGCTGCTTCTCCCCGCATCAGCAGGAATACGCAAAGGACAGGCGAGGCTTGCCTTCAACCGCCCCGTCCCTCGCCGAGCAGTTCACCGTCGTCGCTGACTGAAGGAGCCCTACGATCAGCTTTGTCTCGACTCCGCACAAAACATGCCGCAGAGGCGTTCCCGTGACATTGTCTCACCGGCGGCAAACTGGACCTTGACATGCTGCCCCGGTTCGCGAATGCCGTTTCCTGATAATCACACAAGCGAAAAGTGACATGACCATCAATATTCCCGCCAGCGTCGGCATGCCTGTCGAAGACATCGATACGCCCTGCCTCCTTGTGGAACTCGATGCTTTCGAGCGCAACGTCGCGAAGCTGGCCAAGTTCATAAAGGATAACGGGCTGCGGCACAGGGCGCACGCCAAGACCCATAAGTCGTCCGATATCGCGATCTACCAGATCGAGAAGGGCGGGGCTTGCGGTGTCTGCTGCCAGAAGGTGAGCGAGGCCGAAGCGCTGGTGAGCGCTGGCATCCGGGACGTCCTCGTCTCGAACGAGGTGGTCTCCCCCAAGAAGATCGAACGCCTCGCCGCCCTGGCGACGCGCGCCCGCGTGATCGTCTGTGTGGACGACCTGGATAATGTGGACGATCTCTCGGCTGGTGCACAGAAATACGGCGCGACCATCGAGTGCTTGGTCGAGATCGACGTCGGTGCCGGCCGATGCGGCGTCACCCCCGGTGAACCGGCGGTTAAAATCGCTAAGAAGATCCACGCAGCCCCGGGGCTTAGGTTTTCCGGTCTGCAGGCGTACCAGGGGAAGGCTCAGCACGCGTACGACTACGCGGAACGGAAGGCCTTGATCAAAGCTGCCATTGAGGAGACGGCGAACACCATCCAGTTACTCAAGGCCGAGGGGTTGGATTGCGACATTGTCGCGGGAGCTGGCACCGGTACCTTCGAGATGGAAGGCACAAGTGGCGTCTACAACGAATTGCAATGCGGATCGTATATCTTCATGGACGCGGACTATCAGCGCGTAAAGGACGGCAACGGCAAATTCATCTCGGAGTTCGAAAACAGCCTCTTCATCTACACGTCGGTCATGAGCAAGACCAAGGCCGACAAGGCCATCTGCGACGCAGGTCTGAAGGCCCAAAGCGTCGACAGCGGCATGCCCGTCATCTATGGGCGGACCGACGTCGAGTACATCAAGTGTTCCGACGAACATGGTGTAATCAACGACCCTCATAATGTGCTGCGGCTGAACGAGAAGCTTAAGCTCGTTCCCAGCCATTGCGACCCGACAGTCAATGTCTACGACTGGTATGTCGCGGTTCGAAATGGTCGCGTCGAGGCACTTTGGCCTGTGACTGCGCGTGGCATGACTCTGTGAGCTTCTGAGCCACACATTCGTTGAGCTGAAG
>WNFJ01237571.1_pt1 | contig 11226 bp, 14 predicted proteins | sample 5400461 | NCBI WGS metagenome assembly WNFJ01 (sample SAMN13153349, study PRJNA577476) | soil metagenome | isolation source: 115 cm saprolite on Douglas fir-dominated hillslope | place: USA:California | collected 2013-09-17 | reverse complement strand
TGCGTAGCCAGCAGGTCGCGGACGCGGCTTACAAGGGGTGCCGCGTCAAGGAAGAGATCGTGCCGGTGGAAGTGAAACAGGGGAAGAAGACCATCCTTGTGAGCGAAGACGATCACCGGCGACCGGAGACGACCATGGAGACCCTGGAAAAACTTCCGCCGTCATTCAAGAAAGAGGGGATTGTGACGGCGGGAAATGCCAGCGGGATTGTGGATGGCGGGGCCGCGGTTGCGGTGACGAGAGAAAAAATCGCGAAGGAGCGGGGATTGAAACCTGTGGGGCGAATCGTATCGTGGGCCGTGGCGGGAGTTGATCCGAGCATCATGGGGATCGGGCCGGTGCCGGCATCGCAGAAGGCGCTGAAGCTCGCGGGCCTCACGCTGGGGCAGATGGACCGCGTGGAAGTGAACGAGGCTTTTGCGGCGCAGTATCTGGCGGTGGAGAAGGTATTGGGATTGAATCGCGATAAGACGAACGTGAACGGTGGTGCGATTGCGCTGGGCCATCCGCTGGGAGCTTCCGGAACGCGGCTGGTGATTACGATCTTGAATGAGTTGCGGCGGAATGGATTGCGGTACGGGCTGGCGACGGCTTGCATCGGCGGGGGGCAGGGAATTGCGATGATTGTCGAAGCATTGAACTAGATGAGGTAAATGAGGTAGGGGAAGTAAAGGACCTAAAGGAACTTCGTCTCTGGTAGAATTTGGGCGCAATTGAACAGGGCACGATGTATCGTGCCCCTACGATACGCGAGATTGCATGGCTCCTCCTGCCGGCGTGGTGGGCGGCATTTCCAAGAGGAAAAAATGGCGATTCGAAAAGTGGGAGTCGTGGGGTGTGGGCTGATGGGTTCGGGGATCGCACAGGTGGCGGCTGCGGCGGGATTCGAAACCGTGGTGCGCGAAGTGAGCGCGGAATTGCTGGATAAGGGACTCAAGAGCATCGAGAAAAATCTGAATCGATTGGCGGAGAAGGGCACGATCACCGAAGCATTGAAGGGTGAAATCCGCGGACGGCTCAAGGGAACAACGAAGGTTGAAGAGCTCAAAGATTGCGACGTCATCGTCGAGGCGATTATCGAACAGCTTCCGGCGAAGCGGGAACTGTTTGCGGCGCTGGATGCGATTTGTCAGTCATCGACGATCTTTGCGAGCAACACGTCTTCGTTGACGATCACGGAGATCGCTACCGCAACCAAGCGGCCGCAACGTTTCGTAGGTTTGCATTTTTTCAATCCCGTGCCGGTAATGAGGCTGGTGGAAGTGGTGCGGACGATTGCTACGGAGCCTGCGGTTTACGACGAGATGGTGGCGTTTGGCGCGAAGTTGGGCAAGACGCCCGTACGCGCGCAGGACAGCACCGGCTTCATCGTGAATCGATTGCTGGTGCCGTATCTGCTGGATGCGATTCGCGCGCTGGAAGAGGGCGTCGGGTCCATCGAGGATATTGACAATTCGATGAAGCTGGGGTGCGGGCACCCGATGGGGCCGCTGACGTTGCTGGATTTCGTGGGACTCGACACGACCTATTACATTTCACAAATTATGTTTGATGAATTCAAGGAACGGCGATTCGCGGCGCCGCCGCTGTTGAAGCGGATGGTGCTGGCGGGGTGGAATGGGAGGAAGTCGGGACGGGGGTTTTATGATTACTCGGACCCGGGGAATCCGAAGGCGATGAAGTTTTAGTGGCGAGAGGGAAATGGAAGAAAGAGATAACGCAGAGACGCCGAGTACGCCGAGGAACACAGAGCCGAGAAGAGGGAAGAGATGGGTTACGAGAACATTCTGTACGAGAAGAAGGACGGGATTGCGTACATCACTTTCAATCGGCCGAAGGTGCTTAATGCGTTGAACCGCAAGACAGTGGAAGAATTGCAGTATGCGCTGCTCGACGCGCGCAATGACCAGGCCGTGCGCGTGTTGATCCTTACGGGCGCGGGAGAAAAAGCATTCGTCGCGGGCGCGGACATCAGCGAGCTGGCGCTGCAAACACCCGTCAACGGCAAAGAATTTTCGCTCTTCGGCCAGGGGGTTTTCCATCTACTGGAAACGATGGGGAAGCCATCGATCTGCGCGATCAATGGATTTGCGCTGGGCGGCGGCTGCGAGCTGGCGCTTACTTGCACCATTCGAATCGCCAGCAAAACGGCGAAGCTCGGGCAGCCGGAGGTGAAACTGGGGATTCTTCCCGGTTATGGCGGATCGCAGCGGCTGGCGCGGCTGTGCGGCAAGGGTGTGGCGCACGAACTTTGCCTTACCGGCGAAATGATCACGGCGGAAGAGGCGCAGCGCATCGGACTGGTGAATCATATCTGCGAGCCGGCGGAGCTGATTCCCGCCGCGGAAGCGATGGCGAAAAAGATAATCGCCAATGGGCCCCTCGCCGTGAAATTCACAATGGAAGCGATCGAACGCGGCGTGGAGATGGCGCAGGAAGAAGGTCTCTTTCTCGAGGCAACGCTTTTTGGCGTGGCTTGCGCGACGGAAGACATGCGCGAAGGCACGAAAGCGTTTTTGGAGAAGCGACCGGCGCAGTTCAAAGGGAAGTAAAGGAAGTAAATGAGGTAAAGGAAATAAAGGATAGGAATAGGGAACGGCGCGGATTGGCGATGGCGGAGAAAATACAGCCCGGGAAGATTGATGGCGCATTGAGCGCGGCGGGTTTTCGCTTTGGCATCGTCGTGAGCCGCTTCAATAGCTTTATTACCGAGCGGCTTCTTGCGGCAGCGGTGGATGCGCTGGAGCGGGCGGGCGCGGGCAGCAAGGATGTTGATGTGGTGCATGTTCCGGGGGCGTTCGAATTGCCGCTGGCGGCGAAAAAACTGGCGGCGACACGGAAGTACGATGCGCTCATCGCCATTGGGTGTGTTCTGCGCGGCGAGACGACACATTACGACTACGTGTGCTCGGAGACGGCTCGCGGATTGCAGCTTGCGCAGATGGACAGCGGCCTGCCAATTATATTCTGTGTGCTGACCTGCGACACGCTGGAGCAAGCCATCGACCGCGCGGGGCTCAAGGGCGGGAACAAAGGATTCGAAGCGGGGCTCGCCGCCATAGAAATGGCTCAACTGTCACGAAAACTTCGGGCCGCGCATTCGAGAGTGGCGCCTGCCGGAAAGCCGCGGCGCAAGTAACGTGTCTCTGCGCACAAAATCCCGCGAGTTTGCGATGCAGATGCTGTTCCAGTGGGACATGAGCCAGCAGGATTTCACCAAGCTGGAAGTGAAATTCTGGAAAAGCGCGAAGGCCGCGGACAAGACGCGCGCATTCGCGAACAAACTTTTTGAAGGCGCGGCGAAAGACGTCACCACGCTGGACGCGATCATCGTCAAGCACGCCGACAACTGGCGGTTCGAAAGGCTCGCGGCCATCGATCGCGCCATTTTGCGGCTGGCGATTCATGAAATGAAGGGCATGGACACGCCGCCTAGAGTCGTCCTGAACGAAGCTGTGGAATTGGCTAAGAAGTTTTCGTCGGAAAACTCCGGGGCGTTTGTGAACGGAGTCCTCGACGCGGTCCATAAGTCATTGAAAGTACAGTAGTTATAGTTCATTTTCCTTCCTTCAATTTCCCCTGTAACAATCAGTTCCAAGAGTGGCGAAACTTTGCTGCTCTACCTGTGTTTGATTTTGTAAGTGTGGTGGTGAGTTCAGGAATCATTTCAATAGGAGAGAAGACAATGAAGGCAGAACTCATGGTCGGTCGAGGTGTGATGGCAGTTGTGTTTGCCGGTTTGCTCGCCGGTGGCACGTATGCCGAGAGCCAGGATCCGACTCTGCAGCAGCAAGACATTCAGAATGACAAGAAAGACGTTCGAAACGATAAGAAAGATCTGGCGAAGGACCGTGCGGATCGCAATGCCGATCAGCGCGATATCAACCACGACAAGCGCGACCTGAGCAAAGACCGCGCCGATCGCAACGCGGACCAGCGGGACATCAATCACGACAAGACCCAGCTTGCGCGCGATGACAAAAAGTACGGCGACAACAGCGCGCAGGCGCAAGCCGATCGCAAGGACCTTCGCACGGATCGCGTCGACCGGAACAAGGATCAGAAGGATATCAATCACGATCGACGTGATTTGAACAGGGACCGTGTGGACCGCAACAAGGACCAGCGGGACATCAACCACGACAAGAGAGACCTGCATAAGGATCGCAAGGATCTGCGCCACGACAAACGCGGGCACTAAAAGCGGTTCTTAGTTGTCAGTTTTTGTCAGTTTTCAGTTATCAGTTTCGGAGAAAGCAACGAAGGCCGCTCGGAGTTCCCGGGTGGCCTTTGTTTGTTTCAGTATTTAGTGAAAGAAGTCAGACGCGGATGGTGCCTTCGAAAACTTTTACGGCTGCCCCGCTCACGCGGGGGACGAGTTTCTTTCCACTCTGCGTGACTTCCACTTCGATCAGGCTTGGGCGCCCCATTTCCGCGCCCTGAAGAATGCTCAGAGTGTGGCCCGGCGCTAACTCTCCGTTTCGCACAAGATACGCGCCCAACGAACCAGCAGCGGAGCCCGTCGCGGCGTCTTCGTAGAGTTCCCAGGGCAGCATGCCGCGGGAGAAGGCCTTGCCATTACTACTAAGGGCGAAGCAGTAAGCCATCGTCGCGTTTTTGCCTTGAAGCCGCCGGAGCTCGGTCATGTTCATAGCGATCTTGCCCAGCGCGGCGCGATTGCGCAGCGGCACCATCAGGTTGAAGATGCCGGTGGATACAAACTCGGGTTGCAGTTTCGGGTCGAAATCTTTGGGCGAAATTCCCAGCGCGGAGGCAAGCTTTTTCTTGTTGATTTTCGCGAGCTTGAAGATGGCTTCTTTCTGAGTCATGGTCACGCGCTGCGGGCGGCCATCCTTAAAGCGGATTTCCACCGGCAAGACGCCCGCGCCGGTCTCTTGCAGGATGTGGACCCCGCCGTCCTGCGCGGGAACGACGCCCAGCTCCGCGAGCAAGAACCAGGTTCCAATCACCGGATGTCCGGCGAGCTTGAGTTCTTCTTTCGTCGTGAAGATGCGCAAGCGCGCAAGAGCTTCTTCTTCCGTCGGCTTTTGCACAAAGACGGTTTCCGAAAGGTTCATTTCGCGCGCGATGGATAGCATTTGGTTGTCCGAAAGTCCGTCACCGTCGGTAAATACGGCTAGCGGGTTGCCTTCGAAGCGGTTGTTGGTAAAAACGTCGAGGGTGTAAAAGCGGTGTTCCATGGCTGTCGTGGATCGCCGCGGGAGCGGAATTCAGATACGCTCGAGCTGGGCGACAGTCCTTTCGTTAGTGATGTTGCCGGTATTCAACGTCGATTTTGGTTCGATCAAGATGAGGTGGACTTCCTCGTCAGCAGCGGGGCAGTGCTCGACGCCACGCGGAACGACGACAAATTCGCCTTCGCTGACGACGGCTTCGTGGCCGTGGAACTTCATCCGCAGAGTACCTTTCACGACCAGAAAAAGTTCGTCTTCGCTTTCATGATGATGCCAGATGAATTCGCCTTTTAGCTTTACGGCTTTGACGTGGCAGTCGTTCACCTCGCCGATGACGCGCGGGTTGTAGTAGTCGGAGAAGAGGGCGAATTTTTCTTTCAGATTGACCGTTTTCATGATCACACCTATAGATTTTGGACGATTCCGGTCACAGCTTGAAGAACCCGCCGCGTCGTTTCGGATTTTGACGTTTCGCAATAAACTCGCAAAAGATTTTCGGTTCCTGAGGCGCGGACCATCACCCATCCGACATCACTCAGATAGAGCTTGATGCCGTCCATATCTTCCCGGCGAACCACCGGCAGATCAAGGATACGGGTCAGTTTGGCATCCGAAAAGTGGGCCAGGGCTTTTTCTTTTTGGCCTGGTTTCAGATCGAGATCCACGCGGCCGTAATGATACTCGCCAAACTCGGCGGTAAGTTCGGAGAGAAGCTCACCAAGCGATTTGCCGTGCCAAGCCATCAATTCCGCAAGGAACAGCGCGGAAACCGTAGCGTCGCGTTCGGGGATATACAGGTTGGTGCCGATGCCGCCGCTTTCTTCGCCGCCGATCAAAATGTTCTGTTCGAGCATCAACTCGCAGATGTATTTGAAGCCGATGGGGGTTTCGCGGAGTTTCCGGCCGAACTTTGCGGCGAGCTTGTCGATGAGCTTGGTGACGGAAAAAGTTTTGGCGATATCTCCCGGCAGGTTACGGGTTCCGGCGAGGTGCCAGACGAGCAGTGCAAAGATTTGGTGAGGATTGACAAACGTGCCGTCACGGTCGATGGCCCCGATGCGGTCGCCATCGCCATCGGCGCACAAGCCGGCGTCGAATTTTCCCGCGAGCACCGCTTGCCGCAAGGCCTCGATATGCGGCTCAATCGGTTCCGGGTGCACGCCGCCGAAGCGCGGGTCGCGCGTCCCGCGAATTTCATCGCAGGCGATGCCATTGCGCTGGAAAAGTTCGAGGAGCAAGCCGGTGGCCGAGCCATGCATGACGTCGGAGACGAAGCGGAACCTCGCCTTCCTCAGCCGTTGCCAATCGACCAGTTTTTCGAGTGTGTCGAGATAGGGTGCGCGCGGCTCCATGGGCTGGATCAGGTTTTTTCGCGGCGGCAGACGTGGCACGCATACTTTCTGCACCACATCAAGATCTTTTTCGATCTGCGTGACAATCGAAGGCAATGCCGAGCTGCCATAGCTCGCTTTGTACTTGAGACCATTCCATTGATAGGGATTGTGGCTCGCGGTGATCATCAGGCCGCCAGCCGCTCCGCGTTGCCGCACGAGCAAGGAAACCGCAGGTGTAGGACAGGGCTTATCCGTCAAAAAAACGGGAGTGCCGCTGGCGGAGACCACTTCGGCGACGGTTGCAGCGATACCGTCCGAGGCGAAGCGATGGTCATAGCCGACGATGACCCCCTTGCGCGCGTCCTCGCAGCGCACCACGTAACGGGCGACGGCCTGGGCCACGATGCGTGCGTTCGCGAACGTAAAGTCTTCAGCGATGACGCCGCGCCAGCCGTCCGTGCCGAATCGAATGGAAGTCATTTCAGGTGAGTATACGCGAACCGAACTCTTCGCCAACAGCCGGATTGGCCTGGTTGCCGGAGGACGGGCCGGGTCCCCGCAAAGCGCGGGGCAAGCCAGGAGGCCCCTACAAGAGCGTTCTTAGTTTTTGTTCTTCCAGCCATTTCACGATTTTTCCGACGTCCTGGGCGCGGTCGCGCGGGCAGATAAGAAGAGCGTCGGGCGTATCGACGACGATCAGGTCGTGCACACCGATCAGGGCGGCGATTTTTCCAGGGCAAGAGATGAGATTACCGCGAGCGTCGAGGGCGTAGCCCGGAGTGACGAAGACGTTGCCGTCCGAAGAGTTCCTGTCCAGCAGCAGCCCGTGTACCGCTCTCCAGGAACCGATATCGCTCCAGCCCACTTCCGCAGGAATCACAAACACGCGCGGTGGACCTTCTGCCCTTGTTGCCGGCTCCAGGACTGCGTAGTCTACGGAGATATTGTCGAGTTTCCGGTAAATCTCGCGTAGCTTGCGTTCGTAATTCCGGGTTCCGATAAATTCAGCGAGCTCTTGCAACGCAGCGTGCGTCTTTGGCAGAAAACTCTTCAGATTGTCGAGAAACGTGGAAACCCGCCAGAAAAACATCCCCGCGTTCCAGTGATAGCTACCGGAAGCAACGTATTCTTGCGCGAGCTTCAGCTCGGGTTTCTCAGTGAATCGCCTCACGGCAAAAACGGGGAAGCCTTTGGTTCCAACCGGTTCACCCGTTTTTTCGATGTAGCCAAACCCCGTCTCCGGCCCGGTTGGAGGGATGCCAAGCACGACCATTCGCCCAGGTTCGCGAGCCACGCCGAGGGCGGCGTTCATGATCTCCCGGAACTTTTGCGGCTGCTCGATGTAGTGATCGGCGGGGAGCACCGCCAGCAACGCGTCGCCGTGTGCGGCATGGCGCACGTGAATGGCCGCCAGCCCAATCGCCACCGCGGTGTTCAACCCCATCGGCTCGATCAGCACGCGCTTGCGCGCGGCTGCCGGAACCTGCTTGCGGACGGCGGCGGCCTGTTCCGCATTCGTGACCGTCCAGATGCGCTCGGCGGGGATCAGCGGCTTCAGGCGCGCGATGGTCTGCTGGAGCATCGTATCCTTGCCGACGATGTTCAAAAGCTGTTTAGGAGTGCGCGTGCGGCTGCGCGGCCAGAAACGAGTGCCGCGCCCTCCCGCGAGAATCACAGCGTGGACCGCTAATTTTTCCTTCGCCATCGTTACGCAGCCTTAATCGAAAATAACTTGTGCGAGTGCCGCCGCTGAAATTCCATCGCGATGCAATTCTGTCCGCATTACAGGAATGTCCGGCACGTAAGTCCGGATCAGAGACGTACCCGTTTCCGGCAAAACCTCGATGCGCGCTTGCGAGGCGGGCGCCAGCCAGCATTCGCCGCGGTGATAGCGCGCCGCACTATCCGGCCAGGCAAAGCTGCCCGCGCCTTCCAGAATCACGATGAGCTCGAACCGCTCGGGAGCAACCAGGATTTCGCATTTCGCGAAACACTCCCAGCGCTCTGCCGCAAAGTAGCGGCAAGCAGCGAGCAGCGATCTCGTTGCTCCATCGGCAGGAAGCAGCAGGGGAGTCACTTTCCCTCCCGCCGGTTTCCCGAAGTTGGTCACCTGGAGCGCCTTATCGATGTGCAATTCGCGCGGTTTTCCGTGCGCATCAACGCGCCCGAAATCGTAAACGCGGTACGTCAGGTCGGAATACTCCTGCACTTCGCAGATGACCATGTTTGGACCGATGGAGTGGGGCGTGCCTGCAGGGACGAAAAAAGTGTCGCCCGTTCGGACTGGTTGTACATCGAAGAGATCGTCCAACATGCGTGACGCCAATCCCGCGCGGAATTTCTCTTGGTCCACGCCCGGCTTCAGCCCGAGCTGCAATTGCGCACCGGGCAGCGCGGATACCGCGTGCCACATCTCCGTTTTTCCACGGCCACCTGCGGACTTTTCGTGGACGGATGCGTAAGCGTCGTCCGGATGAACCTGGAGCGAGAGTTTTTCGGTCGGAAAAATAAATTTGACGAGAAGAGGGAAGTTCGCTTCGGCGGCGAGCTGGCTGCCGCGCCACTCCACGGGCATTTCCGTCCAGGCGGCGCCGAGCGTCTTTCCGGCGAATGAACCGGAAGCGATCCGGCAATCCACGCCCGTGAGCCAGGCTTCGCCCAACGGCTCTGTCAAATTGGATTTTTCGGGGAAGAGAGGCGCTAGCGAGCGCGCCCCCCAGAGGCGCGGGCTGAAGATGGGCTCGATGCGTGTGGGCGTGGGCCTCACGGCTTAGGATGCGGCTTCAGCGCGAGAGAAAAAACGTTTGAGCCGGCGAAGCCCTTCGTCGATGCGCTCGATGGAGGTGGCGTAGGAGAGCCGCAGGTATCCTGGTGCGCCAAAGGCTTCGCCCGGCACGACGGCCACTTGCACTTTCTCCAGGAGCATTTTGGAAATTTCCGTGCACGTTTTCGCCAGCGCCGGTTTGCCTGGTGCGCTCGAAAGGTGTGCGGAAATATTCGGGAAGGCGTAGAACGCGCCGCCCGGCCATTCGCAGGTCACGCCGGGAATCGCGCGCAGGCCTTCTACGATGCGTTTGCGGCGCTTGGCGTACTCGGCGAGCATGACCGGGACGGTCTCCATCGTTCCGCGCATCGCCTCCAGCGCGGCGTATTGCGCGATCGACGTTGCGTTTGACGTGGACTGGCTCTGCAGCTTGATCAGCGCCTGGATCAGGGCTTCCGGTCCCAGCGTGTAGCCGATACGCCAGCCGGTCATCGCGAACGTTTTCGAAACCGAGCCGATGATGATGACGTTTTCTTTCGAGCCCGCCGCGCTGGCGATCGAGTACGGTTTGTGCGGCTCGTAGGTGAAGTGCGAATAGCACTCATCGCCCATCAGCCAGACATTGTGCTTTTTGCAGACCGCTAGGATGCGCTCGAACTCATCTGGCGGTACGACGCCGCCTGTGGGATTGCTCGGCGAATTCAAGACCAGCAGCCGCGTCTTAGGGGTTATGGCTTTTTCGATGGAGGCCGCCTTCACGCTGAAGCCTTCTTCCGGCTTCGTCTCCACGAATACCGGCGTCCCGCCCGCGTACTTCACGATGTCCGGGAAGCTCACCCAGTACGGCGCTGGGATGATGACCTCGTCGCCCTCCTGGATCAGCACGCTCATCACGTTGAAGATGGAGTGCTTTCCGCCGACGCTGACGACGCATTCTTTCGGTTCGTACGACGAGCCGAGCTCGCGCTTGTGCCACGCGCAGATGGCTTCGCGCAGCGGCATGACCCCGCCGGTCGGCGTGTATTTCGATTTGTTTTCCTCGATCGCTTTGATCGCCGCTTTCTTGATGTGGTCTGGCGTGGGGAAGTCCGGCTCGCCCGGGCCGAAGTCCGCGACGTCCACGCCGCGCGATTTTAGTTTGTCCGCCTCAGCGATCACCGCGGCGGTTGGCGAAATTTGGATGCGATTGATACGGTCCGTTAGTTGCACCTTGGCTCCTTGAATGAAGTTCACAGTTTGCAGTGGACAGTTCACAGTCAAGAAATGAGAAGAAACTCGAGGTGGTTCGCCCGCTTCGCGAGCACTCGCCTCAACTGAGAACTGACCACTGAATACTGAAGACCAAGAAATACGGGAAATGTCTCCAGTCCAAAACCCACTACAAAACTTTTGCGCGCAGTCTCTGCTCCACTGTAGGCGGCACAAGATCGTTCAAAGGCCCGCCATGTTGGGCGATTTCGCGCACCAGCTTCGAGCTCAAGTAGCTGTACGGCTCGCCCGGCAGCATGAACACCGTCTCGAGCCGCGGCTCGAGCTTGCGGTTCATCAGCGCCATCTGCAATTCATATTCGTAGTCTGAGACGGCGCGAATGCCGCGAAGGACCACGCCCGCGCCCCGCTTCCGCGCATAGTTGATGAGCAGGCCTTCGAACACGTCCACTTCCACATCGGGCCATTTTCCCGTGACCTCGCGCAACATTTCCACGCGTTCGGGAACCGTGAACAGCGGCTGCTTCTCCGTATTCCGCAATACGGCCACGATTAAGAGATCGAACATTTTCTCGCCGCGCTCGATGAGGTCGAGGTGTCCGTTGGTGACTGGGTCAAACGAACCGGGGTAGATGGCAATCGAAGTTTTCATCGTGGAATCATCGGCGCCGCACGTCTGCGCTTATTCTAACTCAGGCTGGGAAAACCACGGCTTGCAAACTTA
>WNFJ01056500.1_pt2 | contig 11226 bp, 13 predicted proteins | sample 5400461 | NCBI WGS metagenome assembly WNFJ01 (sample SAMN13153349, study PRJNA577476) | soil metagenome | isolation source: 115 cm saprolite on Douglas fir-dominated hillslope | place: USA:California | collected 2013-09-17 | reverse complement strand
GTAATCTGCGGATTTTCGAGCAAGGGAGCATCACCATCGATCCCATCACCTTCAAAGTCCTGATTGTCGCGGCCATCGTCGTGATTGCGACCGTGCACGGTTATGGCGCGGCGTGGCTGGCGATCTGGATGCTGTTTCACCCTTACAAGCCAGTCAAACTTTTTGGCATCACTATCTGGCCGCAGGGCATGATCCCCAGACATCGCGAACGATTGGCGCAATCGATCGGCAACGCCGTCGGTAATGAGCTGGTCTCGCAGGAGACGGTCTTTCACGCGCTTTTCGAAACCGGATTTTTCAGTCGCAAGATCGAAGGCTTCGTTACCTCATACACGAATGAATTGCTCTCGACCGTCTATCCGTCGCTGATCGAAGCGTTGCCGACGGGCGCGCGTGCGCCGGTGCTGGATACGATCGCGGCTTTGCAGTATCGGCTCGCCGAACACATCGCTGCGGTACTGAAAAGCGAACAGACCGCCGAGGCAATTGAAAAGTTTGTCGATCGACAGGTCGACAAACTGCTCGAGCGAAAGCTGGATGAAACTGTCAGCGAGGAAACGTTTACGCTAATCCTGCAATTTGCGGAAGATCGTTTTCACGGCCTGGTAGGCGAAGCCGCATTCGAAGCCAAAGTGCGCGCTTTTGTCGGCGAGCGGTTGGATGATTTGGCGCGCACCGACGCGACCCTGGCAGAGATGTTCACCCCGGAAACCATCGCCCTAATCAAAGAACGCATCGATGAGCAGGTGGGACCCATCGCCCATCATCTGGCCGACATCGTCACCAGCAAGAGTACGCGGCAACAGATCGGCTCGCTCATCAAGCGCGAAGTGGACGATTACTATCGACAGCTATCCTTCTTTAAAAAGATTTTCATTTCCCGCGAGCGCATTTATCAGGAAGTCGACGACCTGGTGCACTCCACGCTGCCTCGCAAGATCGACGAATATTTGCGCGGACCTGCTTTTGCCCTGGAAGCCACCACGTTTCTTAACTCGACGATCGACAATCTGATGACGAGGCCGCTCAACGAGTTAATCGGACAGGTTTCGAGTGAAAATTTCGACGCTCTCAAACAACAGGCAGCCACCCGCCTGGTGGCCCTCGCGCGGAGCACCGAATTGTCCGGCTCAGTGCTGACTTACCTCCGCGACGCGCTGGCAGGCTTGCGGCCGCAGACGTTGCGCGAGCTGCTGGAAACCTTGAATCCCGATTCCGCCGCGCGGGTGAAAACGTTTTTGACGAAGAGCCTACTGACGGTGCTGGCTCGTGACGATACGGCCAAAACCATCAATGGAATTCTGAGTATGCAGATTGAAAGATTCTTAGTGGCGCCGATTGGCCGGCTGGGAGATCACATGCCCGCGGGTGCAATCGAAAAAGCCAGCGCCGCCTTGACTGAAAAAATCACCGCCGCCGCGCGCGAACGTCTGCCGGCGGCCATCGCTGAGTTCGACGTCGGCGGACTGGTAAGGCGAAAAGTTTCCGAGTATCCAATTGAGAAGTTGGAAGCGCTTGTATTATCAGTAGCGCAACATCACTTGAAAACGATCGAGCTGTTCGGCGCCTTGATTGGATTTTGGATCGGAGTGGGACAGGCAATCTATTTTTGGTTTACCTACGTGCCGAAGAGATGAGCAACGATGAAGTCGTTAGCAACAATCCGCACTTTGACGGCGTGATATATTCCGCTATGCTATGATCCAGTTTCGCCGCATCGTATCGCCGATTACGGTCATTGAAAATATTGCGATTTCTCGCGGCATCAGAGAGCTCAAGCGTCTTCGTCGCCTTTACGGCGAAAGGCGTTGGTGGAAAGTTAAGGGCTCAGCGCAAGTTGAGCTAATAAATGGCGAACTTCATCTAGCCGAGGTGCACTGGTATGAAGCGCACGGAATCGGAAAGAAGGAAGTAAAGATAAAGAGACTATTAGACTGAGACACGAATATGACTTTCGCGATTTGTCTGGACAACGAAGGATATGAGGCGTCATTGGAGTTGCGCAAAATCTATCAAGTGCTCCCGCCGGAAACCAACGACCCTAAAGACTACGTGCGTGTTGTTGATGAATCTGGCGAAGATTATCTCTACCAAAAAAAAGGGTTTGAGCTAATTGAACTCCCGCAACGAACGGAGCGAAAATTGTTAGCTACGTTAAGGTGACGATCTCGCGCTTCGCAACGAGAAGAATTCGTACGCCGATTAAGGTAAGTCAAAGCACTGCTCCAAAATTTTTATTGACATTCAGCTCATTAGATAATAAACATTTGTTTCGAGTGAAAGGAGTCATCCGCGAATGACCTACGTTGTAGTGGAAATGTGCGTTGACTGTAAGTACACCGACTGTGCAGCGGTGTGCCCTGTCGAGGCGTTTCATGAATTGCCTGACCGTCTTTATATCAATGCCGACACTTGCATCGATTGCGATGCCTGCGTTCCGGAATGTCCGGTCGAAGCGATCTTCGCCGACACCAGCGTGCCTGAACAGTACGCGCACTGGACCCAGATCAATATCGACGAAGCGCCGAACTATCCGGTGATTAGTCAGAAGATTCCCGCCCTGCACGGACCGAACTGTTCCGGACCAGCGGAATAAGAAACTCCCCCAACTCGAAGCGCGATCAAAGTCGCGCTCTTTATGTCAGCGATGTGGTCGTGCGAGGCAGTGAACGAAACTTGTCCAGCGGTTAATCTGTCAAGTCTTACTTCAGAAATCTTCCGTCCCAAAGTCTTCAAATTGGCGCAGGGCCCGCTGTGCTTCTTCAGAAGCGAACTCACTCGCCTGCCGTTCCAGGGCGAAACGCGCCACGGCGGCATCGATCGGATCGCGCAGCAGGGCCGTTAACAGCGGCGCGGGCATCTGCGTCAGGGCTTCGTGGGCCAGCGCGCGCACAATCACATTATTTGACCGTGCCAATTCGCAAACTTCGCTGGGCGCGAGGCGTTCAGCCAGCATACTCGCCAGCGCATCGACGCGAGCGTAATCCTTTTGCTCGTGCGCGCGCTGAATCAGTTGGGCAAAGACTTCTGCGGACTGGGTCTGCTGAGTCAGCACATTGGCACAGGCGTCGGCAAAACGGCGCGCTCGCCGGGACGGCCCGTCGGCGGCCGCGGGTTCGGCCTCACTCGCGCGCTCGTCTAATGCCGCCAGCAACCGGCTCAGTTCACGGTCAGCGCGAGGATCATATGGAACTGAGCGCGGGGATGGCATGCCTGAGCCTCCCGCCGTGGATTGCCATGCTCGCTCAACCAGGCTGCGAGTCGCGGTACGCAAATCATTCCAAACACTCGTGACCCGCGGCCCAAAGTCTTCAATCATCATTGAATTAAGATTCCCTTGTCTTTCAGTAAAATCGGCCAACACCCCTGCACGAGGGATTGTACTACATGCGCTACAACAAATCGCGCAATGCTGCTAAGCTTGTTTTTTTTCGCGTGTTCCTATTTGAGAAGACCGACTCTTCCTGCTCGAAAGGTTTTTGCAGCTATGGCTATCAGTGAACAGTTGCTTGAGATTCTGGTTTGCCCCGCTTGCCGCGCCAAAGTTGAGCTGAAGGCCGACGGCAGCGGCTTGAAGTGCGTCGAGTGCAAACGCGTCTACCCGATTCGCGACGACATTCCGGTGATGCTGATCGACGAAGCGAAGATCGAGGATGAACAGCCTGCGGGAAATAATTGAGTCGTCACCGAGCGTTCGTCATCTCGCTGTCGCGAATGAAGCGACGACTAACGAGCCGCAACCGCTGGCGCCGGCACGCTGGGATTGGTCACACGTGCGGCGTGTATTAGTCGTGCGTTTGCGTTCGATCGGCGATACAGTGCTGACCACACCTTCGCTGTTTGCGCTGCGCCGATTCCTGCCGCAAGTACAAATCGACATTCTGTTGGAAGATTGGGTGGCCCCGCTGCTGGACGGGTCGGAGTTGATCGACTCTGTGATCACGATTCCGCGCGAGAGCAAAGCAGCGCGGGCCCGTATCGCGCGCGAACTTCGGGCCACGCGCTACGACGTTGTCTACAACTTGCACGGCGGCACGACGGCAACGCTTTTCGCGCGCGCCACCGGCGCGAAGCATCGCGTAGGATTTGCCCATTATCAGTATGCGCGTTTGCATAATCACATAGCGCCTTCGTCACAGGAAATCTGGCGGCGACCGTTTTTGCATTCAGTTGAGCAGCAGCTGGCCTTGATTGGTTGGACCGGGGTCCCGGTGACTGATCGACCCGCGACGCGGCTGGCTGTCAGTGAAGTTGCGTTGCAGTCTGTTGCCGAAAAACTGCGCATCGCTGGTTTTGAAGATTTCCAAAACGGCCCGTTCGCTGTGATTCATCCCACGGCGGCGTTTGCTACCAAGCAGTGGGCGGTGGAAAACTTTGCGCGCGTGGCTGAAGAATTAACGGCGCGCGGTTTGACGCCGGTCGCAATCACTTCAAAAAGAGAGGTTGCGGCGATCGATTTGCTTACTAAGGAATCAGCCGCAGGCGCTTTTGGTCTTAATGATCTTTCGTTGCCCGAGGTGACGGCGCTGACTTCTCGTGCCCGTCTGTTCGTGGGCAACGACAGCGGCATCGCCCATATTGCCGCCGCCGCGGGCGCGCCCTGCGTGGTGATTTTCGGTTCGTCCAATGTCGCGCATTGGCGGCCGTGGACGACGAATCCGAATGAAGTAGTACGGGAAGAGATGCCTTGCCAGCCTTGTCATGGCTATTTCTGTGCCGAGTTTGAAAAGCCGGAGTGCATTCTGCGCGTACCGGTGGAACGAGTTGTCGGGGCGATCGATCGGGTGTTAAGAGATCTGAATTGAAAGCATTTGCCGCTTTGCGTGCGTCTGCATTTAAAGAACATGCCTTCATCATTGAGCAAACAACGCGCTGAAGTATTCATTAAACAAATGCGGGACTGCCAAATCGTTGTCCTGGGCGATGTGATGCTGGACGAATTCATCTGGGGAGACGTCAGCCGCATTTCCCCGGAAGCGCCGGTGCCGGTCGTGGAAATCAAACGCGAATCGACCCACCTGGGTGGCGCGGCGAACGTCATGGCGAATCTTTTGGCGCTGGGCGCACAGGCGTGCGTGATCGGCGTCGTAGGCGAGGATGCGGCTGCTGAAAAACTGCGCGCGAGCTTACGAAGCGCGGGCGGCGGGCGAACCGGCGACCTGCTTGTCGCCGATCATTCGCGACCTACTACGATTAAGACACGCATCATCGCGCACAATCAGATGGTCGTCCGCGCAGACCGCGAGCGGCGTACTCCGGTTACCGGCGAAACGGAAGAACGAATTATCACGGCAGTAAGAGCGGCAATTGAAAATGCCGGCGCCCTGGTCATTTCCGATTACGACAAAGGCGTAGTCACACCACGGATACTTTCTGAGGTGCTGCCGGCCGCTTACGGTCGCATGCCGGTGCTCGTCGATCCGAAAATCCGCAACTTCGATTCATATCGTCCGGCGACGCTCGTGACTCCGAATCATCACGAAGCACTGCGTCTGACAAACCTCGAAGAAGATTCCGACGATTCGCTGACGGCAGCAGCGCGGCAGATCCGCAGCCGCATTGGTTGTGATGCCGTGCTCATCACTCGAGGGAATCGGGGCATGATACTGGTGGAAGCAGACAGCGATCCGGTGTTCGTCGAAACTTCGGCGCGCGAAGTTTATGACGTGACGGGCGCGGGCGATACTGTGATCGCGACACTGGCAGCCGCGCTCGCGGCGGGTGCCTCGATGACTGAAGCTGCTATGCTGGCAAATCACGCGGCTGGAATCGTCGTAGGGAAGCTGGGCACGGCCACGACAACCGCTGAAGAAGTTCTGGATTCGATTCAATGAAGTATTTAAGTCAGGTTGGTTCCGATCTCATTAGCACCTCGCTTTAGGCGAGGTGGATGGAGATCTTCTCAGAATCGGACTGAGCCTTAAACACCGTCATCACCTCGCTGAAGCAAGGTGCTAATGAAATTCAGAGTTGTTTCCTGGAGATGAGTTTGAGAAAAGACTTTCGCCAGCTTTTTATTGCCGGGATTTCGCTGTTGGCTCTGGTGATCGCTCTCTCGGCGCCACTTAACGGAACCTGGGCCCAGCAGCAACGAGATCGACGAGTCGCCGCAGAGCCTACGCCGACGGCAACCACCCCTCCGGCAACCACGCCCGAGAACTCGCGTTCGATCAAACCGTCGACCAACGCGCCGCGAACGCTTGCCGAACTACGGTCACGCATCGAACAGATCGCGCACCAGCCCGCGCTTGAGCCCGGATTTTTTGCGGTCAAGATCGTTTCACTCGACACGGGCAGTGTCATTTACGAACAAGACGCGCACAAGTTTGTTCGGCCGGCGTCAAACATGAAGCTTTATACGGTCGCCACGGCGTTTGATCGATTGACGCCCGACTATCACTTCATCACTTCGGCTTACGTCAAAGAAAAGCCCGAAGACGGTAAGGTTAAGGGCGACCTGGTCATCTATGGCCGTGGCGATCCGTCTATTGCCGCGCGCTTCAATAACGGCGACTACTTCAAAGGCATAAACGATCTCGCTGATCGCATCGTGGCCGCCGGAGTGAAACGACTCAAGGGCGACTTAGTCGGCGACGAGAGTTATTTCAACGGCGCGCCGCTGGGCAGCGGCTGGGAATGGGACGACTTGACGTGGTCGTATGGCGCGCAAGTGAGTGCGCTGAACATCAACGACAATGCGATCGATTTGACGGTAAAGCCGGGGGCCAGGGTTGGCGCTCCAGTTGTCGTCACAACCGGTCCGCCCGCGGCGGGTTTCATGACGATTGCCAATCGGGCCATCACGTCGGCGCGCGGATCGAAAAACGAACTGCAATTATATCGAGGCGTCGGCGAGAACACTTTGGAGATTACCGGCAGCATACCGTTGGGCGACGCCGGATTCATTGGCGGTGTCGCGATTCCCGATCCGGCGCTGGCTTTTGTGTCAATGTTTCGTGACGCCCTGGTGAAGCGTGGCGTGAAGATCGACGGGCGAGTGCGAACGGTGAATGCTCGGTCAGGTGGCAGCATTGTTCCCAATACGTCAGTAGCTTCGCCTCCATCGACAATTGTTTCGTCGCCCGTTGAGATCGCCAGCCTGCAGTCTCCGCCATTCAGCCTAATCGCTGCTCACACCTTGAAGCCCAGCCAGAATCAGTACACTGAGATAATCCTGCGCACTCTGGGTAAGGTGAGGCTGACTCCGATGGGTCAGTCCTTAATGGCGACGAACCAGGATAATGAGACAGCGGGGTTGGAAGTAGTGCGGAACTTCTTGCACCAGGCAGGCGTTGGCGATTCCGACTTAGTTCTCAGCGACGGCTCAGGCCTTTCTCGCAACGATATGATCACGGCGAACGCCACGGTGCAGTTACTTACTTTCATGTCAAAGCACAAATATTTTGCCCAATTTCGCGATGCGCTGCCGATCGCCGGCGTCGATGGCACGTTGCGGACCCGCATGAAAGGCACGCCTGCCGAAGGCAACGTGCGGGCGAAGACCGGCTCGTTAAGTTCGGTTGCGTCTCTGTCGGGTTACGTGACCACCGCGGCCGGCGAGCATCTGGTTTTTTCCATGATGCTGAACAACTATCCCGACGCCGGGGCTTTGCGCCGTGAATCGATTGACGCGATTGCGATCCTGCTGGCCTCGTTTGCGGGTAAGACACAATAGTGCCTGCCGATGTGGATTGACCCTGAACTCGGAAACTGGCTATATTCTGTCAGCAGCAGGAAGAAAATTATGTCCGCAAACATCAAGGAAGAAGCACGACGGCTGGTCGAGGCTTTGCCGGATGATTCGACCTGGGAAGACCTGATGTACCAAATCTACGTCAGGGAAACTATTGAAGCAGGGTTGGCTGACAGTGAGGCGGGCCGGGTAACTGACGTTGAAAAAGTTCGAGAAGAATTCGGATTGCGCCCATGAAGGTCGTCTGGACTGATACTGCAAAACATAATCTTCGAACAATTCACGACTACATCGCCCAGAATTCACCCGCCTACGCCAAGCGCATGGTTGATAGACTGACCGCTCGCAGCAAACAAATCGGCGACTTCCCGCTTTCCGGGCGTGTCGTGCCAGAGTTCGAGGTAAGCCAAATCCGCGAAGTGTTCCAGCGTCCTTACCGAATCATCTATCATATTCGACCTGATCACGTTGATGTAATCGGTGTCGTGCACATGTCGCGAAGAATCTAAATCTCGCTTCCTATTCTCAAACATCTGAAACGCGACCTTCTAAGGAGAAAGCCAGATGTCAGTTGAATTCAGTACCGCAGGTTCAAAGGAAGTGCCTTCATAATCGATGCCTCCGCGCTTCACCAAATTTCACGGCTTCGGCAATGACTACCTGGTCTTTGAAGCTGAACAGCTCACCGGCATCGGTGACCTGGGCGATTTTGCGCGCCGCATTTGCAACCGTCATTATGGCGCGGGCGCCGACGGTATTGCGATCGCGCAAAGATCGGCCGACTGCACCGCGGACTTCACAGTTCGCATTTTCAATCCCGATGGCAGCGAAGCCGGCATGTCGGGCAATGGCACGCGCTGCGCTGCCGCCTATCTGCTCTTTCACAAGTTATGGTCGGACGAAGCGCTGCGGCTGCTGACGCGCAACGGGGTAAAGCGTTATTATCTTCGCGAGCGTTCCGGCGACGGTTCTTTTCTATTTGAATCTGAGCTGGGTCAACCGCGGTTTGACAGCGAGTCAATTCCGATGGCAACTGACCAGCCGCGCGATCGCGTGATCGATTATCCGCTGGTGGTCGATGGTGAAACACTTCAGGTGACCGCGCTGCAAATGGGAAATCCTAATTGCTGCATCTTCGTTGACGACTTTGAGGCAATTGATTGGCGCCGGCTCGGTCCGATGATCGAAAATCATCCCCAGTTCCCGGAACGCACCAACGTCATCTTTATTCGCGTGCGCGATCGTCGTAATATTGAAGAGCGCATATGGGAACGCGGCGTGGGCGAAACCGAAAGTTCCGGTACTTGTTCATGCGCGGCGATGGTTGCTTCGGTCGTTAACGACAAAACTGATCGCCAGGTCGACGTGCACGCGCCCGGCGGAATAATTCCGATCGCATGGCGCACGGATGACGAAGTAGTCCTGACAGGCCGCGCCGATGTGATTTACACTGGCGAGTGGTTGCTCGACTAACAAATTAATAGTCTCGGCTTTCTTAACGAGGATCCCCCTTTTGTTAAGTCTTTCTTTCCCCTTCCGTTTTCGCCGTCTTGTCGGCGTCCTGCTGGCGATCTCTTCCGCCGCTCTGCTAACCGGCTGCACGGGAAAGGCCGTCACTGAAACTCCTCCGCCAAAAATCGAAAAACCAAAGCCGCCCACGGCGGTGCCGATGTGGCTCGGCAATCCCACGCGCAGTTTTTTTGGCACGGGACCAGTGCCAAAATCTCTGAAGGTAATTTGGGATTTCAAAACTGGATGGTCACGCGGGCGTCTTCATGACGATCCCTGGGGCGGCTCGGGCTGGCCTGGGCAGCCGGCAATCGTTGGCGACCGGGTTTATTTCGGATCCGCCGACAGCTATGTCTACTGTCTCACCAAGGGAGACGGCAGTGTTATCTGGAAATTCAAAACTACTGACAGCGCCAAGTCGTCACCTTGTGTGGTCGGTGATCGTCTGGTAATCGGCAATCTGGATCACACCGTCTATTGCCTGAATGCGAATGACGGAACATTGATCTGGAAATATCAAACCGGCTTCGAGACTGATTCATCATCTTCCATTATCGATGATCGCGTGTATATCGGTGGCGAAGATCACTTTTACTATTGCTTCGATTTAAAAGACGGCCACATCATTTTCAAAACGCAACTCGGTGGTTCAGTCGAGGGCGGCACTACCGTGGTGGGTGATCGTATCTTTGTCGATACAGAGGCCGGTGATCTTTTTTGTCTGAACAGAGATGACGGCTCGGTCGTTTGGAAAACGCGCATCGGCGTTGATTCAAATTCGACGCCGGCGGTCGTCAACGGCTTTATTTACACCGCCGCCGAGGATGGAATCGTGCGTTGCTATAAACAGGACGGCGGCGAACTTGTCTGGACTTATAAAGCTGAAGGCGGATTGAATCAAAGGACAAAAGAGAAGAATGGCTTCTGGGCCAGTCCGGTCGTCGTCAACAACCGCCTTTATATCGGATCGAACAACGGGCACATGTATTGTCTGTCCGCGGACAAGGGAGAGCTGGTCTGGAAACATTTGTTCCGCGCCGCGATTTGGGGAACATCGCCGGTGGTTGATGGCCGCGTTATCTTTGGCGACAAGAGCGGCTACATCTACCTGCTTTCCGCAGACAACGGTGAATTGATTACAGAACTCAAAATAGGGGACAACGTCGACGCGACTCCAGCGGTGCTCGACGGCAGAATCTATGTCGGCGCTTTCAATGGAAAGTTTTATTGTTTGGGTGAGGATGAAGCGGCCAATAAACCGAACGGCAGCCCTCAGCCGCCGGTGGCACAATCGCCCGCGCCGAAACCTGTTGGTCGCTAATTCAATTATTACAACTAACCGCCAGCCACTGACTACTGACGAGCAATGATTCTGCTAATCGACAACACCATCGAAGGCCAGGGCTCCAGCCCGCGCGAGATTCGCTCTGCCCTGCAACGGATCGAACCCGATACGCGCGTCGTGATTGAGCCATTTCATAACATCTCGCCGGAATTTGTTAAGACGCTCAGTCCTTCGCACATCATCCTCAGTGGCCAGAGTCATCCCTGGGACAAGTATTCTGCCGAATCGCTGGCTGGAATATTTTATGTGATTCGCACCGCGCCACAACCAATCCTCGGCGTCTGCGGCGGCCAGCAGCAGATCGCGCTCGCATTTGGGGCGCCGGTTGATTTGATCGAGCGCGTCGCGCCGGGCGCAGGTTACGAAGGCGCGTTTCGCGAGCGTGGTTTTTCAGAGGTCAATGTGGATGTCAATACCGACACTCCGATCTTTGCCGGCCTGCCGGAAACCATCACGGTGTGGGAATCGCACTGTGATGAAGTCAAAGAGTTACCCTCCGATTTCATCTGCACCGCGTCCAATAACGTCTCGCCCATCCAGGCAATGCAGCACACCTCGCGTCCGCTGTTTGGCGTGCAGTTTCATCCCGAGCTCTTTGATGAAGGGCATCCGCACGGTCAACAAATTCTTAAGAATTTTCTGAATTTGTAAGTTTGTAGTTCGACAAACTTAAGTTTGT
>WNFJ01554426.1_pt1 | contig 11227 bp, 11 predicted proteins | sample 5400461 | NCBI WGS metagenome assembly WNFJ01 (sample SAMN13153349, study PRJNA577476) | soil metagenome | isolation source: 115 cm saprolite on Douglas fir-dominated hillslope | place: USA:California | collected 2013-09-17 | reverse complement strand
AACCCTGCCGTAAAGGCGATCGCGTTGATGAGGTCCTGATTGTTCGCGTCGACATCAGTTCTGGGAATTGCGGTATGAAACCCGTTATTCAAACTCGGGACCGCTTTAGCAAAACTGGCTGCCGGATTGAGATCCGGATTATTGTCATCGCTGCGGTACCGACCCCAAAAACTCGTATCTATAGTGAGTTGTGTGAGGTTTGTAAGCCGTTTCTTTCCAGATGAGCCCGTCGCCGTACTGCCAGGGAGCGTACGAAACGTGGGCCCAGCAAGAAGATCAATATCCGCTGTCGAAGCTCCTCTTGAAGCTAAGAAGGCTCTGATGAAGGCCTGATGGCTAAACTCGTCATCTGTGTTGTCGGTGATATATTGAGGCATGTCACCATCAAGAATTTCAAGGGCTGCGGTATACGCTGCGTTCCCTCCGCTAAAGACTGGCGGGGACTCTCCGCGAGGAATGTCAACGTGCTCCCCAAGGGGTACTCCCCCGAGTTCCCAGTATTGTTCCCACAGGTCACTCTCGAGGATTTCAGCAGCGGCGAGAAACCTCAAAATGGCGGCATCGCCTTCTGTTAGGGTGCCGCGGCTGCTCTGCGCTGACGCTTTACGCGCGCCGCTTAATAGCGCCGCCGCGGGCGACAAAGCCATTGCGCCAACGCCGACGCTACGCAAAAAAGATCGACGGTGATAAAGCCGTGGGGACCGGCTTAGGTTACTAACTTTAGATAATGTGTGATTTTCTGTTTCATTCATAAAAGATTTCCTTTCTATCGTAGGTTGAATTTCGAGTTGTGAATGGTGCTCCTGCAGATCATTCGATGTGTTCATACGTGTAACTTGGACACCGCTTTTGTGGTATGCGCTACCTTACAAAAGTTACGCACCTGTTACCGGTTGAAGCCGATGCAGTCGGCGGGCTGTTACTCGTTACTTGTTTAACTAACACGAACTCACTTTGGACCACTTTTTGATCCACGAATCATTCGTAACTTCCTCTATCAATGAAAGTGACAGCAGTGTTACTCTTGGTACCTTGTGCACTCGTTTAAACGGTTGTCTATCTTACTAAAATGAAATCTCAGCTACGAAAGGAGTGTAACAAACATGAAACCTACAACGTCGATGCGCATTCGCGCCTCTCGCTTCCTCACTGATCGATATGCATACAGAGAACGGCCAGATTATCTGATCGAGCTTGTCGCCTTTGGAATAATCGTAGTCACTGCAATTTTGTCGCTGGCTGACGCGCTTTAGTGAGTTTAGCAGGATGATCGGTGTCATCCAATTCTTAAATAATGTGTAGGAGTCGGCCTAGTACGGTTTTGCTGGTAGAACCTATCCGCTAGGTGTTGGCTATTTTTCCGCATTTTCGCCAGCAAAGGGCCACGGCAGTTTTTCGGGAACTTGGTTCCGTCGTTACCGTAGAACCGAAATGGAGCTTGGAAGGCGTATTTCCTTCCCGCGCGGTTTTCAAGCGTAGCCGCGCGTCAGGAAACACGCTGCGAATGGACTGAAGTTGGAGCTGCCTCTCAGCGATAGATCCCAACGGACAAACGATCTGGATTGCTGACGCACATCGCGACAATGGAAAGCGTTTCGTTGTGCGTGCGGATGAAAAGTTGACTGCGTTTATTGAATCAGCACCCAGCGCATACCCCCTCGGCATATGCCTCTCGGCTGGGGCCTTAGCGGAATCCCGGTTTGTCCGGTCGGTGACGTATAGGGTTACCGGAATAAACTCCAAACGTCCCATACGCGGAGCTGGATTTTCTGCACCCGCTCGTAATGCTGGAGTGTTTCTTGTAGGGCTTGTGTTCGCACATCATCTGATTCGAAAAACGGCAGGCCGCGCAGGAAAAGATCGTGCATCAAACTGAAGATCGCTGTGTTTATGCCGATTCCGAGCGCCAGCGTGAGCACCGCTAGAAAAGTAAATCCGGGCGACTTGCGGAGTTGGCGGAGAGCGAATCTTAGATCATTCATCGTTCCTAAAGTTAGGGTCGTGCGCTTGATACTTCCATCCACCATAATAATCATCATTGATCACGTAAGGCTTGGGCTGGATCGATGCGCGTCGCCCGCCGCGCGGGCAAAAAACACGCAGTGAGCGCGACGGTGATCATGATCACGAATGCGAATCCGAAGGCCAGCGGGTCGCGCGGACTAACCTTGTAAAGAAGATTGCCCATTAGCCGCGTCAGCATGAACGCGGCGATTGCGCCGAGGACAATTCCAGCGGTCGTTAGGCGCACGCCGCGCGAAATCACCAGTCGCAACACGTCGCCGGCCCGGGCGCCCAGCGCCATGCGCAGGCCGAGATCGCGCGTGCTTTGCGAAACCGAATAGGACATGACCGCGTAAAGTCCGATCGCCGCCAGAAAAAGCGCCATTGCGCCAAAAACCGCGACGAGCGTGACGGCAAGACGCTGGCTGTAGCTCATTTCGTCTACCTGTTCTTGCAGCCGGTATGGGACTCCCGGTGCCAAATTCGGATCCAGGGCATGAACTTCGCGGGCCAGCGGGTTCACCATCGCACCTGGTGTTTCGCGTGTGCGAATCAACAATGTGTTTTGCACTCCGAAATTTTGCCGCAGTGGAACGTAAAAAAATGGCGTGGGCGTCTCCAATTTCGTTCGGTAATTCGCGTTCTTTGCGATCCCGACGATCTCCAGCCAGCGGTCCTTAACTTTTACGCGTTGACCGAGCGCGCTTTTCCCCGGCCAATACTTCGCGGCCATCGTTTCGTTAATGATTGCCACCGGTGGCGCGTTTTCGTCATCAGTGCGAGTAAATTCCCGTCCGGAGGTGATCGGGATGCCGATCGTAGCGAAGTAATCCTCCGCCACCTCGTTGTACTCCATGGTCGGCTGTTCGTTAGGCGGCGGTTGGTAGCCGTCGACTTCAATCGCACTTGAGGAAAACACATTGTAGCTAAATGGAATGATTCGCGTCAGCGTGGCCGATTCGACGCCGGGAAGTGTGCGGACACGATCGAGAAGCTGAGTGTAGAACCTTTTTGCGCGGTCCAGCTTGTAACCGGCGGAGAACAAAGCCGTTGAACAGCCGACCACATCCGTTGAAAAACCCGGATTCGCGTTTCGGATTTTCGCCAGGCTTTGCAACAGCAATCCCGTTCCGGCGATTAAGACAAAGCTGAGAGCGACCTGAATTAGTACGAGCGCGGAACGCAATCGCGAACGGCTGCTTCCACTGACCACGCCGCCGCCATCGCTCTTCAACGCGCCGGAAAGATCGACATGGCTCGCGTGAATCGCAGGGACGAGCGCGAAGACAAGCGTCGACAGGATGCAAATCGTCGCGCTGACCACGAGCACGCGCCAATCAATCTGCCCGGGAAAATCGATGACGATCCCCGGCGCGGGTGGCGGAAAAGCGAGCACGAGTGCGTTGCGACACCAGTAGGCGACAGCGATTCCGCCAACGGCAGCGATGACAGAAAGCAGCAAGCCTTCAGTGAAAAGCTGTTTAATCAATCGGCCCCGCCCCGCGCCGAGCGCGAGTCGCATTGTCATCTCATGCCGCCGCAACAATGAGCGCGCGAGCAGCAGATTGCTGACATTGGCGCAGGCAATGAGCAGCACCAGAAACACAACGGCCATTGTGATGGCCAGCGTTGGTGACATGTTGCTCGCCTGGTTGAACGGCGTTTTCCACAATGGGAACAGCTGGACTTCGTGGCCGCGGTTGGTTTCCGGAAAATCGTTTTCCAACCGTTGCGCGATGGAGTTCAGTTCGGCCTGCGCTTGCTGACGAGTTACGCCCGGTTTTAAGAACGCGTAGCCTTCAATCCATCGCGCGCCGCGGTCTTCCAATTTGTAGCCGGTCGTATCGAACGTCTCCTGCATCGACGTCGGCACCCAAAAGCTAAACGAGTAACCAACGAACGTGCCGTGAAACCTTTCCGGCGCAACGCCGATGATTGTGTGCTGAACACCGTTGAGATATTGTGTCCGGCCGATAATGTTTGGATCGAACTTATAGCGATCTTTCCAAGTTCGATAACTAATTACCGTCACCGGATGGGCGTTGCGTCCAGTTCCTTCTTCCGGTCGGAAACCGCGGCCGAGAATCGGTCGCACGCCGAGCGCGTTAAAGTAGTTTGCCGAGACGATTCCGGCTGATGCCCATTCCGCACGATCCCCGACGCTGAGCGCCGTGCCCGTGATCTTGTCAACAATGAACGATTCAAACAGCGTTGAGCTCTTTTCGAAATCGAGAAAATCTGGATAGGAGAGTCCGTTGTGTCCTTCGACTCCGCGCGTTGTGCCGATGAGCGCGAACATTCGGTCCTGATGCGGCACAAGCGGGTAGGGACGAATCAAGATTCCTTCGATCCAACTGACCACGGCCGCATTGGTTCCGATCCCCAAAGTCAGGCAAAGGATCGCCAGGATGGAAAAGCCCGGACTGCGCCGAAGCATTCGTAGGCCGAAGCGAAGATCCTGGCTGAACGATTCTATAAACATACGAGTTTGGGACACGACCCGTTCAGGCGCGTTGAGTCGTGTAACTATATCAGCTCCCTACAGGACGCGGTGTCGTAGTCGTATGGCAAGCTACGCACGGCTCGCGTCCAGGTGCAGAGATCTTGACAGGAGTCTGCGCGAACTGCCCGATCGATAAGACGACACCGAGAATAAAAACGGCGTAAACTAAAATCTCGAGCACGCCACGGCCTTTTTCTTCGGAGCGTACTAAGAGAGCGTAAGTGGATTCGAATTGGTTGTTCATAATATTTGTTTGGTTGATACCAACAGTCTATGCACGCCGCGTGCCATGACATCGGCTTCCGCCCTAAGTTGCTCATCATAGAGTTATTGCGATCCAATTGGTGCAAAAAGCACACCATACGTTGTTCCGTGTTTGGGAACTGGCCGTCTCGTTTTTGGGACGGCCGGCGCTGCCAATGTTCACGGGCAACTAAATTGTTTTTGAAACGAAAAGGAACGCCTTGAAATCGACGATTTCGCAATCCTAAGTCTGGCAACTCCATAGGCCTGCTTCCTTGAAATACCGAGCGGTCAGACCCAGCGACACATCCCTTGCGCGACACTTCAGCGCTCCTAGGAACTCGCAAACCCGGAAGCTGGATCGTGGTTGAGTGCCCATGAGTTGGAGCGAACTCTTTACTTTTCGGCACTTGGCGTGGGTTCCTTTTCGCTTCTGCTCCCCTGCATATGTATTTGTTGGGTCGTAACATTTTGGTCGATTTGTACCGAGATCGCGCGAAGCTCCAAAACATCTCCGCGCTCCACAGCCGCTCTAGCGTGTAATCAGAAAGAGCTGGGCGACCTGAGATTCCGTACACGCGCTAACCATTTAAAAGTCGCAGCAGTTCGGAACGTGGCACGAGCAGCTTTCCGCGAAGGGCGCGACAGGCGCGTAACTTCCCGCGCTGGATGAGCCGATAGACGCTGAAATAATCGACGCCGAGCAAATCGGCAGATTCTTGGATTGAATAGGCCAGTCGTTCCGTTTCCCCAATGTTCGTGTCCGAAGGCGGCGATGCAGTTGTCGTTTCCATCTGTCGTCATGTTGCGGCCCAGCACGATCAAGGAGGCTCCCACTTTGGAGCGGATTTTATTGATGCTGATACGAGCGGAAGAAACGCACGCGCGACCGCCAGAGAAGACGCGCCGCGTTAATTCCTACGAGGTAGGGCAGAAACACTACAAGGACGAGGCCAACAATAACGAGCAATCCATCTTCGGCTTTGGGCGATCTCAAAAACGGATGGCCGTTTGCGACTTCATAGCCGCGCAAAAAGACACCGAAGATCAGAATAGCACCTGCGACGAAGGCCAAACCAACAAACGAACGCTGTCTTCGACTAAGACCACGGACTACTTCAGCGCCGCAGCCCACACAGACGCTCGCGCTCTCAGGAACTTGCGTGTGACAATGCGGGCATACCAAGGTCTTCACAGGCGTACAATAACATTGTCCTTATCAGAGTAAAGGACGCGCTTACACACGCGCCTAACTAACAGACGCATCGGAAGCAACTTGTTCACGGGTGTTAGCAACGGTAAGCGTCACGCACCGAATACATTGTATTGTAACGCCCTTTCGGTAATGCTCGCATTCGTGTTAGGGTTCCATATTTCGGGTTACGAAGTGACCAGCCGAGGCTTAAGGCTGTCGTTGCGGATTCGAGCGCGGTAACGCGATAACCAAAGCCTTTTTTTGGGCTAGGCGCTCGCCTAAAATGTGACATCCATACCCCCAGTTTAGTTACATCGACAAAGACGGCGAAAGGGTTCACCCTAACGCTAGCTCCTAACGAACGAGGGGGATTCGAGACACCTTTGTTCGGGATGTAGGCAACGTAAGCATCAGCGATTGACACATTTGCCTTGTAATGTCTTTCAGCATTGCTCACCGTGGTTGTTAGGGTTGCCATGTTCGGGTTACGAAGTGACTGGACGAGACTTAAGGCTGTGGTGATTGCTTTCAGGTGCCTAATGCGGTAACAGAAGTCTCTTTCGGACGAGTCATTCGCCTAAAATGTGACCCCTACACCCCCGCGAAAGGTGGTCACCCCTCACCCTAACACTAGCGCCTAACGAACAGGCAGGTCCAAGACAACTTGGTCACGGGTGTTAGCGACGGTAAGCGTCACGCGCCGACTACATTGTATTGTAGTCGCTTTCCGTATTGGTCCGATTCGTGTTAGGGTGCCATGTTCCCGGTTGCGAAGTGGCCCACGAGCTTCCTTTCGCTTAAGGCTTTCATGACGGCGGAGCGTGCTAATGCGATAAGCCTTTTTGGGCGCGGGGCATTCGGAAACACCAAGGCTGCGAGCTGATTGTTCAGAGTGAGTAAGGCTTACGCTATTTAAGTGGGCGAAGCACAGGCTTACGCTGCTTGAGATGGGCGACGAAGTCGGGAGAAATTGTTTAACCTTGTTTTAAAAAAACGAGCCCCTACACCCCCGCGAAAGGTGGTCACGCCCAAAGTCGCGAAAATGCCTTATGCCCAAGGCTTATATTTTAGGGCCCTACTCCTGGGGTACGAAAAACAATGTGCCTGTTCTAGTCTTGACGTAACTTTTGTCCCGCAGAGTGCCTTTGTCGGCGGTCTGGAGATAACCGATCAAATTGAGAAAACTTCTTGTTGGCCCACCCGATGAAGGTGGCACTGTTTGGCGTGGCCCGAAACTTTTGAATAAAACCTAGCAGCTGGGGAGCTAGAGAGCGCGTCTGAGTCTAAATAGACTGCTGAGATAATATGCTTTCATGTCTTTATGTTTTTGATCCATGATTAAATTCCATGTAACGTGTGTCCCCCAATTGATCTGTCTACCGATGGGGGATAGAAGAAGCGCGCCTTCTCCTGTTCTGGCATATCGCCTAGGTGTGCAAATGCGGTGACTGTAATCCCAGTCAGTAACATGAGGAGTAACGTATCCATACAGCCACTCGAATTTTGTCGTAGGATAGCGACATATCACCGAATCCAACATGAGCCGGCTGCTGTCGGTAAACGTCTAATCGTTCATGTATTTGTTTACGAATTCTTCGAATTCTGCTTCGGATGTGCACGAATGACCATTGTTCGTATCTCCGTCTGGGTAGACCAGAGAAATCTGCGGTTGAACTTCCCAGAATTTTTTGCCCTCTGTGTTAGTCCAGAAATAGGTCGCGTAGACTTTGTGCTCGAAGGCGTCTTCGAGTGTCCTGCTTGACTCGGGGACGCCTCCTACAACTCCTGTCCACTCGATGTAGACAAAGCATTTGTTGCGTTTTCGACTGTAGTGATTTGCGCGGGACGCGAACACCCCTTTCGGGAAGTCCGCTTTTTCCTCGTTGAAGACCTGCAGGGCTTGCTTCGCGCATTCTCCGTCTAGCGTCACCAGTTGAGCGGGATCGAGAGACTCTCGTGATTCCAGTTTTGACGAGATGAACTGGATTCGTCTCTGTTGGGCGGCAAGAAAGGCGGCTTGCCTGAAATTCAAATATACAAGCACACCCACTATGGTGGTTGCGGCGATGCCAACCATGATTGTCTGTTTATGCATAGCTCTTTTGGTCAAAATGCGGCGACAACTGGTCGTTCATCTTCTGTCCGCTGTTTCTGATCGGGTTATCACGGTGCGTTAAATCTTGCGAGTCAACATTTAGTAGCTGGGAAAAGCCAGCCGAGCCAAAGGGCAGCATCAACGATTTCCACGACGAACTCCCACAGTTGGGCACGGTATTGAGAAAACTCGAATCCACGGTGCTGCTTCGCCCATGTAATAAGGGCGGCGGTTGCATCGAGCGAATCAATATCAGCAGGGTCTAAGCCCAAGTGCTGGTGGTAAAACGCTCGCGCTCGATCAAGTGCTTTTTCGCCTGCTTCGTGGCACAATTGTTGGCAAACGGCTCCGCATCCAACAGATTTGTCGCCCACTGGCGAGCGTCACGCACCCATTGCGCAAGCGTCAGATCGCTTCCGAAATAGTCGTCTTCGCTCTCAAACCTTGCTTGATGCATTGCGCGTTCAGAAATCGTAGCACCTGTTTTTGCTCAACGCTGCCCTCGCGGTATTTCAGTCGGGCGAGGCGCAGGATCGGATGCGCCATTAATTCGAGGCGCGGTGTCGTCGAAACTCGCTGAGGCGCCTCGCGGATTAAACGAGCATGCAAGCGATCGTCATCCCACCAGCCGTTGCTTGACGACTGAGCCAGTGCGCAGCGAAAAGGCCACAGCCGATGGTTTTCGTCGATTCCTGCTTCCAATAAAACTGCCACCCAAAACCAAACCTCTCCTCCGAAGGGTATGTAAACCTCGTTGTGCCAGTTTTCGTCGGTTTCGCGCCACTGGGCGTAAATCTGTGTGAACGCACGAACCAGTCCGGAGTGAGTGATGCTGTCGCCGGCTGTGTGACTTGTTAGTTTATCTAGCGCCCGAATCGGTAGCTCTGATGTCGACTTCTGAGCCAGAACCGCGAAGGCCCAGTTCGGTTCCGCTTCGGCTAAATCGAATGCGGATTCAAACAACAGTGCATAGCATTCATCCATCGCACGGCCTGCACGCGGCATTCCAGCGAGCGATACTTCTCGCCAAAAGTGAATCATGCGTTCGAAGTATTCGGGAATTCTTGTTTGTTTCTGGATTTCGCCGCCTGTCCCGTATTCGATGAGCGCTTTCTGGACAGGGTCGTGGAGCCGCAGATAGGGAGCCGGAATTTTGCCAGCGATTGCGTCGGCAAACTCTTTTGTGATGAATTGCCGTTCTTCAGCAATCGAAACGTTATTTTTCATGTGCGCTATCCTTCTAACGCGCACTAGAAACGAACGAAAAAGGCCGCCATTCACACTAGGAACAGCGGCCTCGCCCGGAGATTTTGTTCGGGAGTTTACTCACTCCCGCGCATCGGCCGAGAATCCAGTTCTCAACCAAGCCACCGTGGTTATCTCCTACCCGGTTGGCAGACCGCCGCTTTCGCGACAGCCATTCCTAATGCTTATCTAACTAAAGTAGCTCCACCGCCGGATGACAAGCCTAATTTTGGAAAAATCACTTAACCTTGCTTCGGGGTAAAAGACCCCCGTATACCCCTCGATGGTCCCATCCACGACTTGACGGGCGAGTTCAAACAGTGGTGAAGCTGGCTTGCCAGCGTGCAGCTTTTTAGCGGATATTCCCTCTATGGAGCAAGAAATAGATTGCAAGATGCAATCTAATTCTCGTTAGGCCGAAACGCAGACAGAACATGTGTGCATTCGACTTCATCATACTTGGCGCCGGTTCGGCAGGTTGCGTGCTTTCCAGTCGGCTCTCGGAGGACCCATCGGTTCGGGTATTGTTATTGGAGGCTGGAGGCCCTGATACGCGAGAGGATGTCCGTGTCGCGAACAGATATTACCAACTTCGCAATATTTCCCTGAACCCTGACGTAGACTGGCAGTTCTCGACTGAACCTGAAAAGGAAGCAGGGTATCGTCGCATCCCTTGGCCGCGCGGTAAAATTGTTGGAGGAAGCAGTTCGATCAACGCGATGATCTACATCCGGGGCAATCGTCGCGATTACGACAATTGGCGAGACCTTGGCAACGACGGTTGGAGCTTTGAAGAAGTACTACTTTATTTTCTCAAGTCAGAGAACAATTCCCGAGGATTGTCTAAATTTCACGCAGTGGGTGGACCGTTGCTCGTTAACGATATTCCGGCTGACTTTCGAAGCGCTGCGGGTCACGCTTTTATTGAGGCGGCTATTGATGAGGGTTATGAAGGTGGAGAATGGGATTACAACGGCGCTCAGCAGGAGAATGGCATCGGCTTTTATCAATTAAACATCTCAGACCAAGGAATGCGTTGTAGCGCGGCGACCGCATTCTTGCACCCTGCAATACACCGAGACAATCTCACGGTTCGCTCCAACAGCGAAGTGATTCGTATTGTCGTGCAAGGCACACGCGCGACCGGGATCGAATACACTTATGAGGGAGGGACATATTCAGCGGAAGCACGTCGAGAGGTGATTCTGTGTGCAGGGGCTATCGGATCACCCAAGCTTCTCATGCTATCTGGCATCGGACCCGCTGACCACCTGAGGGCCGTCGGTGTTCCACTCGTACATCATCTGCCCGGAGTGGGGCAAAACCTGCAAGATCATCCCGGCATAGAATTGGCTTTTGAATCCCGACGCGGCATGCCGTCTCTTTGGGGTGCCGGTTCTGAGATGTGCTTGTTCCTCGAAAGCGGTGATCATCGTTCGGGAACTTGGCCAGATCTACAGCTAGATTTTTGGCGAGAGCGGATTCCTGGGACAGATCGATGGCTTTTTGCATTTGCACCTGTTTTAGTCCGGCCTTGGAGTCGTGGCTCTGTGACATTGCCGTCAACCGATCCTAAAGCCGCCCCCCTCATCCGCGCAAATTATCTGTTAGACCCACGCGATACAGACATTATCCTTGTTGGATTGAAATTAGCACGGCAGTTCTCTCAAAAGAACCATTTCGATGATGTGCGCGGCTACGAGATAACTCCCGGCTCTGCAGCCGTCAGTGACGACGACCTCCGTACCTATATCCATTCCGCCTGTAGGACGCACTACCATCCTGCCGGTACGTGCAAGATGGGTCCATCCACTGACTTAATGGCCGTTGTCGATGCCGAATTACGCGTATATGGTATGCGTGGGTTACGCGTGGTGGATGGGTCTATTATGCCGACAATAGTTGCTGGGAACACAAACGCCCCAATCATCATGATCGCTGA
>WNFJ01215250.1_pt7 | contig 11227 bp, 7 predicted proteins | sample 5400461 | NCBI WGS metagenome assembly WNFJ01 (sample SAMN13153349, study PRJNA577476) | soil metagenome | isolation source: 115 cm saprolite on Douglas fir-dominated hillslope | place: USA:California | collected 2013-09-17 | reverse complement strand
CGGGGCCGCCTTGGCGGGGGTAGTGGTCCTGCCCGTGAGCGCGCTGGTTGCGGACAGCGCGCGGGGAAGCGGATTCCCCGCCGACGTGGTGCTCGCTCACTCGGTCCACCCGGTGGCCTTTCTCCAGGTGGTGATCGCCGGGCTCTTCGGGGATCCCTACGATCTGGCCGAGCGCTGGTGGGGGATGAATTTCTTTCCCCGGGGCTTCCCTTACTTCCTGAGCCTCTACCTCGGTCCCGTCGCCCTGAGCCTGGCCGCGGTCGCCCTCATCGCCCGCCGGCCGTGGAGCCGCCGGCTGGCTCTCCTGGCCGTCCTGGCCGCTTTCGTCTGCCTTGGTCGGTGGGCGGGGCTGGAGGCGATGGTCGAGGCGATGCCCCTCCTCCGCAAGCTCCGCTTCCCGTCCAAGGCCTTCTTCACGATCCACTTTGCGGTCGCGCTCCTGGCCGCCCTCGGCCTTTCCGCGCTCGCTCGCGTGCGGGAGGGGCGCGCCTGGAAGGCCTGCGCCGCCCTGGCTCTGGGGATAGGGCCCCTGGTGGCGGCCCTGCCCGCCTCCGCCCTCCTTTGCCCCCCGCTCGCGGGCTATCTGCTCGGGGGATTCTTCCCGCCGGAGTATCCCTGGCCGCTTCGGTTCGAACGGGCGCGCTTCGTGGCCGCGGACGCCGCGGTGGCCGGGGGGCTGGGCATGGTGGCGGGCGTCGTGGCCCTGGTGACGCTGGCCGGACGGCTGCGGCCCGAGCGGGCGGCCCTGGCCCTCGCCGTCCTGGCCGCGGTCGACTTGCTTCGCGCCGGGGCGGGCCTCAACCCGATGGTCTCGCCGGCCTTTTACCGGCTTTCCGATGAGGGGGCACAGCTCGCGGAAGAGCTGCGCCGCGAGGGGGGACGGGTCTTCACCTTCGACCCCACGTACAGCGCGGCCTATTTCCGCGGACGCGCCGCTCGTGGCGAGCGCCACGAAGCTTGGACGTTCGCGATCCTGCAGGAGACGTTCACCCCCGACTTCAACGTGCCGGTGCGGATCCCCACCGCGTACAGCCTGGACCGCACGATGCTCGTCCCGGTGGAGCGCGTGCTGGACCCGGCCGAGGCGGGCGCCCGGTCGTTCCCCGCGCTCGTCGATCGCCTGCGCGCGGCGGGGGTGGCCCACGTCGTGTCCCTCGATCCCATCGAGCACCCCGATCTCGAGCCGCGCGCGGTCCTGAGTCCGGAGCGCATGGCGCCGCTGGCGGCGCATGTCTATCGTCTGCGGGGCGGCTGGCCGCTCGCCTCCCTGGCGAGCGATGATCCGGCCCCGGCGGGGGAGGCCGGACGGCTGGAGGTCATCGCCCACGCTCCCGGCCGCTTCGAGCTCCTCGTCCGCCCGGTTCGCCGGTCGCTCCTCACCCTGCGCGAGGCTTTCGCCCCCGGCTGGTGGGCGACCCTGGACGAGGGGGCGGCGGCCGTCGTGCCTGCCGAGGGGCGATACCTCGGGATCGAAGTGGGTGCGGGCGAGCACCGGGTCCGTCTCGGCTACCGGCCGCCCTTTTGGGTCGCCGGGCTGGGCCTGAGCGTCCTCTCGGCGCTGATCGTGCTGTGGCTCGGAGGTCAGGGGATGAGGCGGTGAGATTGGGCGAGGGGGCGAACGCGATTCTCAGGCCGCTTCCGTATCTGTTCGCGGTCGCCGTAGCCCTCGCTTCGGAGTTCTACTGGGTTCGCTCGACGAACTTCGGCGGCGTCGACGAGTGGCTCTACCTGTCCCTGAACTCGCGTGGCATCGTCGCCTTCCCCCACTCGAACCGCCCGCTGACCCTGATGTGGTCGCAGCCGGCGGTCTGGCTCGCACCCTACAGCTTCCGCGGATACTTTCTTCTGCACGTGGCTTATCTCGCCCTCGGAGGGGGGCTCGTCTTCCTGATCTGCAGCCGCCTCACCCCGGATCGGAGGCTGGCCCACCTCGCCGGCGTGTTCGCGGCCACCTGGGCCCCCCTCGACATCCTCGATGAACAGCGGGGTCCTGCTCGGGACCCTGCTCGCGTTGCTGCTCTTAACCGTCTCCTGGGAGCGGGCTCGCGTCCCCGCGCTGGCCGCGGGCTGTCTGCTGGGGCTAGGGGCGGCGCGCGCCTATGAGGCGGTGCTGGCATTGCTGCTCGGCGCCCCCGTGCTCCTCCTGCTCGTGCGAAGCGGGCTGCCGGGAAGGCGGGGCCGGGCCGCGTGGCTCGTCGCCTGGGAAGCGAGCGCCGTCCTCGCCCTCGCCCTGGCCGCCTTCCCCCTCCTCGCGAAGCAGGCGGAGAGCGCCTATCAGACCGAGGTGCTCGGCCTCGACCTCGCGCCCGCGCGCTACCTGGGCCGGTTCCTTCGCCAATACGCGCTCCACCTGGGCCCCCTCGTGCCCGCCGACCCTCGCGAGCTCCTTCATCCGGGCGTGGCCGCCGCAGCGGCGCTCTTCGCGGCGTCCTGGTGGATACTGGGTCTCGTGCGCCCGGTGGACGAGCCACGCGAGCCCCCTGCGCGCCTCGCCGCCCTTGCCGCCGCCGGGCTCGGGCTCGCGGGCCTCGGATACGCCGTGCTCGTAGCGAGCCCAAAGGTCCAGGGCGCGACCCGCACGCAATTCTTGGCGGCCCCCGGGGTGGCGCTGTTCCTCGCCGCCAGCCTCGTCCTCATCGCCTGGGCCCTCCCTTCACGGATTCAAGGGGTGGCCCTGCTCTTGGGGGGGGCGTGGGTGGTCGCGGTCGGCACCGGCCACACCATCGCCATGCAACGCGAATGGGACCGGATCAGCTATTACGATGCCCAGGTCTCGACCCTCCGACAGTTGACCGGCGCCGCCCCCGACCTGATGCCGAACACGCTCGTCCTGCTGATCGACGGGACCCGGGCCTGGCCGTACAGCCTCTCGTTCCGCCACGCGGTCTCTTATCTCTACCAGGGCAGGGCCGTGGGCCACGCGCTGGGAGCGAACCCCCTCCTCTACTCCCTCGCCGCGACTCCGGAGGGGATCTGGAGCGTCCCCTGGCCGGTCATCGAGAAGGCCTGGAGAGCCGCCCCCACCCTGCATCGCTACGACGAGGTCGTCGCGTTCCGACCGGACGCGTCCGGCCGGCTGGTCCTGCTCGAGGGCTGGGACGCGACGGGCCTGCCCCCCTTGCCCGCCGGTGCACGGTATGAGCCGCGCCGGCGCATCGAGCTCGGAAGAGGGCCGCCCCCGGAGCGGCACGTGCTCGAGCCGGCGGGCCTGCGATGAGGGCACGCGGGGTCTATTGGTTCCTGCTGGCCGCGGTTGTGGCCCTGTGGCTCAAGCACCTTCGGGGAAGCCTCGGTATCGACGAGGCGGTCACATATTGGGTGGTCGGCGCGGGCCCCGCCGAGACCTTTCGGCGTGGCATGGACTACCAGTTCTCGCCCGTCGCTTTCTTCCTGCCGTGGGTGTCGGCCACCCTCCTGGGGACGACGGAACTCGCCCTGCGTCTCCCATCCCTGCTCGCGATGCTGGCCACCGCCGTCCTCGTCGCGCAGATCGCCGCCCGGATGTGGGACCGCGAGGCGGGAGTCCTGGCCGCCCTCGTCTTCGTGTGCGAACGGTTGATCGCCTTCCAGGCCGCCAACGCGCGGCCCTACGCCTTGGGCCTCGCCGCCCTGACCGGCAGCCTGCTGCTGCTTCTGCGCTGGCTCGACACGGGCCGTCACCGCGAGGCGGTGGGCGCAGCCCTGCTCTCCAGCCTGACCGCCTACGTGCACCCGCTGCTCGGCCTCGCTCTCGTCGTCCACGTCGTCGTGCTGCTGCGGGCCGTCCTGGGGCGGCGCCTGGCCTGGAGCAAGGCGACCACGCTGCTCGGTCTCACCGCGCTCCTCCTTATGCCTCTCGCGGCGGAGCTTCGGTCCCTGGCCGGGCGCCGCGCCGCGCTGACCTACGCCGCGGTCCCCGGGTTCTCGGACCTGTTCGAGCTGATCGCGCCCGCGGAGACGGTGGGCACGGTGGCTCTGGCCCTCGTCGTCGGTGTCCTCCTGGGGGGCCGCCCGACCACTGCCGGCATCCGGATCGACCCCGACGCCCCCGCGCTCGCCCTCTGCTGGCTGGCCCTCCCCGCCCTGCTCCTCTTCGCGATCTCACGTCTCACGCCCTCGAATGTCCTGACCCCCCACTACGCCATCGCGGGGACGCCGGCCCTGGCGCTCGTGCTGGGCGGCGCGCTCCGCCTGCTCGCGACCGTTCCCGCGCGGGTCGCCGGGGCCGCGACCGCGGTCGCGGTGACTCTGGCCGCCCACGCCACGGACCCGGACCCCCAGCGCACCTGGCGTCAGGACTGGCGCGCGGCGGCGGCGGTGGTGCGCGCCGAGGCGGGCCCCGATACGCCGGTTCTCGTGATCTCGGGCCTCGTGGAGGCCAACCAGCCTGAGTGGCTCACCGACCCGGAGAAGGCCAGTTACCTCCTCTGCCCGTTCGCCATGTACCCGGTGCCGGGCCGCCTCGTGCCCCTGCCGTGGCGCAGCGACACCCCCGCGCTGTCCGCGTACGTCGCAGGGGTCGTCGAAGGCGTGCGGCCCTCCGCGCGCTTCCTCTTCGTCGCGCGCGGCGATGCCGCCGTGGTGGAGGAGTTCCTCCTGCGCCAGCTCGCCCCCCAGGGGTTCCGCGCGCGGCGGGCCGCCGGGACGGAAGGGCTCCTCGTCTCGGTGTTCGAGCGATAGGGTGTCCGCGGAGGCGGGCGGGGTCGCGAAGGGGGCCACGAGCACGCGGCCCCCATCGGCCGCAGGCGTAGCCGCGGCGACTCTCGTCGGGTGGGCGGCGCTAGCCCTCCTCGTCTCGCTCCCCTACGCTTTCGCTACCGCGTGGCCTCCCGGGGGCCGCTTCTTCAGCGGCGCCTTCGCGTTCCAGGACGACTTCTACCAATACCTCTCCTTCGTCGAACAGGCAGGACGGGGGGCCGTGCTCTTCCGCAACAAGTTCGACGTGACTCCCCAATCGCCCGCCCTGCTGAACCTGGCCTGGTGGACCGCAGGCCAGCTGGGGGCCGCAGCCGGCAGTCCGGTGGCGGGGCTCCACGCGCTGCGTGTGCTGGGCATCGGCCTGTTGCTCCGAGCCGCCACGCTGATGCTGGAAGCCGCGGGATTGACGGGCGGCCAGCTCGCCTGGAGCGTCGCCCTGGTCGCGACCGGGGGCGGGATGGGCTGGCTGCGGCTGTGGCAGGGAGTGCCCCCGATGGACGTGGGCGACGTGGGGATGTGCCTCTACCCCTGGTGGGAGGCGCTGGTCAGCGGCCACGCCCTGGTGGGGACCGCCCTCCTGCTGCTCGCCCTGGCCTGGCACGTTCGCTGGCGCGAAGGGCGAGGGCCCCGCTGGCGATGGCTGCTTGCCGCCGCCGTGCTCGGCCTGTGCCGCCCCTTCGATTTCGGCCTGTTCCTGCTCGTGGTGGCGGCCGCCGCCGGGCCCCAGCTGGTGCGCGGTCCCTCCCGGCGCGACGCTCTGGATTCTCTCGCGGAGCTCCTGTGGCTCGGGCCCGTGCTGGTCTACGACCTGCTCATCTTCGGGTTCCACCCGGCGTTTGCCGTGTACACCCGGCAGAACGTCGTGCCCACGCCACCCCTCTCCACTCTTGGGTGGGCGCTCCTGCCGGCCGCGCCCTTGGCGGCCCTCTGGCTGTCACGACGGCAGGAGGGCCCCCCCGGGGCTCGCGAGCTCCAGCGCACGCTGCGCGCCTGGACCGTCGTGGAGGCGGCATTCCTCTTGGCTCCCGGGGGGGGGTTCGCCCTGCAGTTCGTGAACTCTCTGGGAGCCCTGGTGCTGGTGGCCGCGGCGCTCGCCGCTCCTCCACGGTGGCTGCCCGCGCTGACCCTTGCCGCCTGTCCGACTTCGCTCCTGCTCCTCTGGGTCGCCTTCCACCCTGCTCCCGCCTGGTTCCCACCCGTCGCTTATCGCGAGGTCGCCCTGGAGCTGATGCAGGAGTGCCGGCCCGGGGACGTCCTGCTCGCACCCCTGGACCCCGGCTTGATCGTGGCCGGGCTCGCCCCCTGCCACGTCGTCCTCGGTCACCGCGTGCTGACCCCCGGGTTCGCCTCCCGAGTGGAAGAGGTGCGTCGCTTCTACACACGCGAGACCTCCCCGCGCTGGCGATGCGGTTACCTCGATGCCGTGCGCTCGCGTTTCGTGCTGCTGCCCGCCCCAGGCGCGGGTTGGCTCGACTGCGGGTGGCGCCGGGTCCGGACCTTCTCCAACTTCGAGCTGTGGGACCGCCTCGAGCCGGTCCCTTCCGTCGGTCCCTAGCCATGCCCCCATCGCTCACGGCCCGTCGTCCGCGGTGGTTGGCCCTGGCCGGCCTCCCTGCCCTCGTTCTTCTGCTTTTTCCCGGGGTCGTTCTCAGGGGCCAGGTGTTCTACGAGCGCGACGTGCACCTCGTCTGGTATTCGCAGGTCGAGTCCTTCGTGCGGGCGGTGCGGGGCGGCTCCTGGCCGGTCTGGGATCCCTACGTGTCCTTCGGCCATCCGATGCTGGCCAACCCGAACACCCAGGTGCTGTACCCCCCGACCTGGATCAACCTCGTGCTGGCTCCGGAGAGTGCCTACGTCGTCCTCACCCTCGCCCACGTGGCCTGGGCGGGGCTCGGTCTCTTCCGGCTCGCCCGGAGGCTCGGGATGTCCGAGGCCGGGAGCGCGGTCGCGGGCGCAGCCTGGATGGCCTCGGGGCCCCTGCTGTCCCTCGTCAACGTGTGGCACCACCTGGCCGGCGCGTCCTGGATCCCCTGGGTGTTCCTCGCGGCCGAGAACGCGCTCGCCGCCCCTTCCCTCCGGGGCGCGGTCCTCTGGGGAGGCGCCCTGGCAACGCAGCTTCTCGCCGGGTCACCCGACATGAGCGCGTTCACGGGGGCGGCGCTCATCGCCTTCCTGCTGGCCCACCTCGAGTGGCGTCAACCTCGGTGGGCCACGAACCGGCCCCGCGTCGCCGCGTCCATCCTGGCCTTGCTGTTCGCCCTCGGCCTCTCCGCCGCCCAGCTCCTCCCCACCCTCGAGGCCACGGGCCGCAGCATGCGCTGGAACATCGACCCGGCCCTGCGGGGCGGCATCGGCTCGCTGCACCCCCTGGGTGCGTTCGCGAAGCTCATCTCCCCCGTCCCCCTCGGCGAGCTCCCGCTGGACCCCGTGAGGGGACACCCCTTCCTCGATGAAGGCATGCCCTTTCTGCGCTCGCTCTACCTCGGCGTCCCCGCGCTCGCCTTCGTCCTGGCCGCCCTGGGAGGAAGGTCACCAGGCGCAGCGTGCAAACGTTGGTTTTTCGCGGGCCTCGGGGCAGGCGCGACCCTCTTCGCCCTGGGCCACAACACCTGGGTCTACCTCGCCTTCGTGGCCGTCTTCCCGGTTCTGCGGATGCTTCGCTACCCCTCGAAGGCGATGGTCCTCGCGGCCTTCGCGTGGGCGGTCCTGGTTGGCCTCGGCTTCGAGCGATGGCGAAAGCGCGACCCAGGCCCCAGCCGCTCCTGGCTCCTCGGCGTGAGCCTGCCCCTGGCCGCGGCGACGGTGCTGCTCGCGGTGGCGTGGCAGGCCGCCCGGAAACCCGCCGCCCTTCTCGGTATCCTCCTCCTCCCCGAGGCGACGCTCGGGCGACCCTGGACGGAGGCGCTGTCCGGCTACGTGCTTCCCCTCGGCGCGGCCACGCTTTTCGGAGCCGCCGCCCTCGTCGCGGGCCTCGGTCACCGGCGCCCGAAGGCGACCGCCTGGGCGCTCGCGGTCCTTGCGATCGCCGACCTCGCCCTCGCGGGGGGCCGGGTAAACCGCACCACTTCGCCCGAGTTCTACCGGTACCGCCCCTCCCTCCTCGACGCGGTCGACCAGCGTGACCTGTCGCGCCTCTTCGTCCGCAGCCCCCCGGAGTCGCAGCCCCTGCTCGGGGTCGAGAACCCGTACAAGATCGCCGGGTACCCGGAAGGGATCGATTTCCAGGCCGGACGCGCGCTGGGCGCCCGCCTCGCCCTGATGCCCCCGGTCGGCGCCGCCTGGGGGCTCTTCGCGAGCTGGGAAAGCGACCTCCTCGGCCTCTACCCCGAGCACCTGGCCACGCTCGTGGCCGCGGTCCACGAAGCGGAAGGGACGCCCGCTTGGCGGCGCTGGCTCGAGCTGGGAGCGGTGCGCTACGTCGCCACCCTCGACGACCGCGGCCTCTCCGGTCTCACGTTCGTCCGGGAGCTGCCCGCCCCCCTGGTGCTTCCGCTGCGCCTCTACCGGGTCGGCGATCCACTCCCGCGAACCTACGTAGCGGGCGGGGTCCGCGTGGCCTCCGGCGAGGCTGCGCGGCGCCTGCTCGTCGACCCCGGCCTCGATCTCCGGCGCGAGGTGGTGCTCGCCTCCGGTGACCCGTCGCCCGCGCTCCCCTCTCCCACGGGGACGAGCCGGGTGACCGAGCTGCGGGCCGATAGGGTCCGGCTGCACGCCAGCCTGAGCCGCCCCGGCTACGTCGTGCTCGTGGACGCCTACGACCCCGGCTGGCGCGCCCGGATCGACGGCGCGGAGGCGCCGGTGCTCCGGGCGAACGAGGCGTTCCGCGCCGTAGCCTTGCCGGCGGGGCAGTACGATGTCGAGATGACGTACCGGCCCCCCTCGGTGCGCCTGGGGCTCGCGATCTCGGCCGCGGCGCTCGGCCTGGGTCTGCTGGCCCTCGCGCGCCCCGTCGGACCGTCCGGGGGAAGCAGGGGGTGAGCGGGTGGCGGGCCTAGAACCCGTGATCGGGAGGGATCGAGAAAACAGGGTGCCGCCTCCGACCCTCGTCGGGGCGAAGACTCGCAGGCTGGTGGCGCTGGATGCGCTCCGGGCCGTGGCGGTCCTGTTGGTGCTCGGACGCCACCTCGCCCCCGTCGACCCTGACCTCCCACCCGCCTTAGGCGCCCTCTTCCGCCTTTGGCAGCGGCTCGGGTGGATCGGGGTGGACCTCTTCTTCGTGCTTAGCGGCTTCCTGGTCGCCGGCTTGCTTTTCACCGAACACGCGCGGTACGGACGGATCCGTCCGCTTCGCTTTCTCGCCCGGCGTGGCCTCAAGATCTACCCGGGCTTCTATTTCCTCCTGGGTGTGACCTGGCTCTGGGCCCACGGTCGAGTGGCGGGCAGCCGCTTCCTGGCCGAGGCGTTCTTTGTTCAGAACTACTTTCCTGCCGTGTGGAACCACACGTGGTCGCTGGCGATCGAGGAGCACTTCTATCTGGCCCTGACCCTGCTCCTTTGGAGCAGGGCCCGAGGCCGAGAGGGTCCGCAGGCGTTCCGGGGGTTGCCCGGTTTCTGCGCAATCGTCTTCGCTCTCGTGCTCGCGTTGCGGGTCCGCGCCTTCGCCCCGTTCCCTCGAGGCTATCTCCTGCTCCCGACTCATTTCCGGGTCGACGCGCTCCTGTTCGGCGCCCTCCTCTCGTACGGCTGGATCTTCCACCGCGAACGCCTCGCGGCGTCGGTGTACCGCTTTCGCCGGGCGATCGGTTGCGCGTCGGTTCTGTTGCTTCTGCCCTGCTTGCTGCTCCCCCTCGAAGACAACCTCACGGTCAACACGATCGGGCTGACGGCCAACTACCTGGGCTTCGGTGGCCTGGTGATCCTCACCGTCGCGGCGACCGCGCGCGGGGCTCCCCGACTGGAGCGGGCCCTCGCGCCCCTGGCACCGATCGGCCTTTTCTCCTATTCGATCTACCTCTGGCACATGCCGGTCGCGCTCGCGGTTGATCTCCTGGATCTGCGTCGCTTCGGCTGGCCGGCCGAGGTCGTCGTGTCGCGCTGGAGCTGCCGCTCCTCCGCATGCGCGACCGCATCATCCCGTCCGTGACGGTTTCTTCCACCTGATCCGGACAGGCTCGAGCCAGCCCCTCGGGGACCTTCGCCTGAAGCCCTGCGGGGCGGCGGCGCGGAGCGAGGTTTCAGCGGCGGACGGGCGAGGGACCTCCCCCCGGCGTTGTCGCAGCCCAGGGCGTTCGAGGACAATGGGCACCCGATGAACCCTCGATGGCTCTTTGCCTTCTTCCTCGTCTCGGGCTTCTGCAGCCTTGTCCTGGAAGTGGTGTGGCTGCGCTTGGCGATGGCCCGGTTTGGGGTCACGACCGCCCTCACCTCGATCGTATTGTCTGTCTTCATGGGCGGACTCGCGGTGGGAAGCTGGGGCGCCGGGCGCGTCTCGCGAGGGTTGTCCAGGCGCCCGCCCGCCCTGGCCCTCCGCCTCTACGGGGCAGCGGAGGTCATCATCGCCTTCGGGGCCACGGCGGTTCCGTGGCTGTTGGACTGGGGCCACTTCGTGCTCCTGAGCGCTACCGCCCAGACCGGGTGGGACTCCGCCGCGTACCACGCCGGCGCGGGGTTGTTCGTCACCATAGCGCTTCTTCCCTTTTGCGCCTGCATGGGAGCGACGTTCCCGCTGGCCATCTCGGTCCTCCACCGCGGTCCCGGGGATCGTGCGCGCTCTTTCAGCTACCTCTACCTGGCGAACGTGGTGGGGGCGACCGCGGGGACGCTTCTCTCGGCATTCGCGCTCATCGAGCGGCTGGGGTTCCGCGGCACCCTGTCCGCGGTCGCCTTTCTCCGTTGGCCCTCGGTCTCAGCCTGGCCCCGCCGCTCTCCGGGTCGAGCATGGCCACCGCCAACGAAGCGGGTGCGGGATCGGCGCGGAGTGCCGAGGCCAAGGCGCTCTTCGCCCTGTTTCTCACCGGACTGACCGGCATGGGCATGGAGTTGGTCTGGGTCCGTCAGCTCACCCCCTACATGGGCACGGTGGTCTACACCTTCGCAACAATCCTGGGGGGCTATCTGGCCGCGACCTTCCTCGGCTCCGCGCTCTACCGTCGCTGGTCCCGGATGGACGCAGGCGAAGCTCTGCGCCCTCTCTCCCCTCGGATGTGGGCGCTTTTGGCGATAACTGCCATGCTCCCGCTCGTCGCGGCGGACCCTCGCATACCGCTATCCCGCACCTTCGAAACGGGGGCCGTCCGGGCCATTTTCGGCACCTGGCCGTTCTGTGCCGCCCTCGGGTTCGTCACGCCTTTCCTCACCGATCGCTGGTCGGGAGGTGACCCGCGGCGGGCGGGTTCCGCCTACGCGTTGAACGCGCTGGGTTGCATCGTCGGACCGCTGTTGGTCGGTTTCGGTCTGCTTCCCTGGCTCGGAGAAGGCGGCGCGCTCGCCGGGCTGGCGGTCCTCCTCGTGGGCGCCGGCGTCGTGGGGGCCTCCCAGGCCGGCGAGCCGGAGGCTCGGCGAGCCGGCGCGCTCTGGCTTCTGGGTGCGGGTGGGCTGGTCGTCGTGACTC
>WNFJ01123617.1_pt1 | contig 11227 bp, 15 predicted proteins | sample 5400461 | NCBI WGS metagenome assembly WNFJ01 (sample SAMN13153349, study PRJNA577476) | soil metagenome | isolation source: 115 cm saprolite on Douglas fir-dominated hillslope | place: USA:California | collected 2013-09-17 | reverse complement strand
CCAGATCGCCTCGAAGACTTCAATTTCACCAGTGATATCGATATAGTTCGTCTGCGTAGCCAAACACGCATTCAGCATCGGAGCAGAAGTCGCTGCGAACGGACCCGCCATGTGCACAACGCACGCAATGTCTTTCAGGGCTTCAGACAGTTGTTGAGCGTTATTGAGCCCGACTACGCGTATTGGCAAACTCAGCCGATCGCCCAATCCCGCCAGCGCGTCTTTGTTGCGACCCGCGAGAACAACATCGAATTTTTTTGCTGCGGCGAGTTCAGCCGCCAGGCGACCCGTATAACCATAAGCGCCGTACAGTAAAAACCGCGTTTTGCTTCCGCTGCCGAGCATAAGTGGGCTCGCCTAATGTGCACCCATTAATTCGTTCCTCAATCGCGCGATCCGCGGAGTGATGCGTTCATGCTGGCGAAGGTGCGAGGGCTGAGCCAAAGAAAAGTTGGGTTGAGCTATTACGCTGAGAACCCGGTTCGATGCGCCGCGTGAAGGTTAACCGTATGATCTGGCTGCTTGGCTCCGATTATTGGTAATAAGCAAGGATGGAAGAATTGAGGAATTCGCCGAGCGCAGCCAGCCCTTCTCGGAGCCGCTGGCGGATGCAGGGATGGGTAGGGCTGTTGCTCATTGCCACATGTTGGCCGTTGAACTGGACGCTGAAAGGCGTTACGGCGTATCTCTTTTTCCCCTTATGGCTCGGGTACGTACTGGTGGTGGATGCGCTGGTGGCGGCGCGGACGGGTAGTTCGATGTGGACGCGGTCGCGGAAAGAGTTCGTGCTGCTGTTTGTGGCTTCTTCGCCGGTTTGGTGGATGTTTGAGATGATCAACCACCGCACCGCGAACTGGGAGTACGTGGGAAGTAACCATTTCACCACATTCGAGTATTACCTGCTTTGCACGATTTCGTTTTCGACGGTGATGCCGGCGGTGTTTGAGACGACGGAGTTGGCCGGCAGCTTTAAGTGGGTGTGGAGCGGTTCACCTTTGGACCCCGGGTTCGGGACACTGCGGCATTGGAACTAGGGTTCTTTTTAGCAGGCGCAGGAATGCTGCTGCTGACGCTAGCCTGGCCGAAATACTTTTATCCGTTTGTTTGGACGTCGCTGGTGTTGATATTGGAACCGCTGAATTGCTGGTTGGGAAGAGAGCATTTCATGGAATACTTGGAACGGGGGGATTGGCGGCCAATCATATCGCTGTCGGTTGGGGCGTTGATTTGCGGATTTTTCTGGGAGATGTGGAATTATTATTCGTGGCCGAAGTGGATTTATCACACGCCGGGGGCGCAGTTTCTGCATGTATTTGAGATGCCGCTACTTGGTTATGGCGGGCCGTTTGCGCTGGAGTTGTTTGTATTGAGAAATCTTTTGTGGCGAGGGGCGCCAGGGATAAAGAGTCGTGGAAGACCGCGCTTTGCCTGTCATTCCGGGCATAACTAGGCAATTCGTGGTGATTCAACGCTGACCAAACTTACCTGTCACCGAATAGCTCGTGTCAGTCACTCTTCCCGTTTCCATTAGCTCCTTCAATCTTTGCAGATTTGAAGACACCTCTTCAGCCGGAAATTTTCCAATCAGGGCGAGCGCTGCGCGCCCAAGTCGCCCGAAAGGTATTCTCATCACTGAGCGCACTTCCGTCTCACCGGCGTGAGATCCACGGGCGAAATGGATTTCCCAGTAGCCTTTCAGTCCAGGCACAGCGACCGTTTCGTAGCGGATCAACTCGTTTGTGCGCTCCTCAGTTACTTTGATCGTCCAGTTCACTCGAATCCCCAGGGGGCCCTGTATTGTCCATCGAAAAGTTGCTGGACCGATTTGCTCAACCGCCATTACGTCCCCAAGGAAACGGGGCAGATTCTTAAAATCCCGATAAAATTCGAAAACCTCCTCAACTGGGCGTCGAATTGTTACTCTTCCTTCGATCGTATTTTCGTCCCGCGGTGGTGATGAAGTTCTTCGCATAAACTGTCTCCTGTCGGTTTTCTAAGCATGCTTCCGGAGTCGTTGATTTTGTCTCGTTAGAGCACGAAAGGAATGATGCGCTTAACGCGTCTCTGATACGTCGCGTACTGATCGGGGAATTGCTTGAGCATAAGCTTCTCTTCGTTCCCTAGTTTTATCCAAAAGCTTACGAACACGAGCAGGGCACCAACGATGCCACCCAAATGTCCAAGGACGATGACTGTCGCAATGAACATCGTCAGCATTCCAGTGTAGATTGGATGGCGCACGAATCGATACGGTCCGCGCTCAATTAGTTCATGTCCTTCTTTCAACGAGACAGTGGCGCTCCAGTTGGGTCCGAGCGCGGCTCTAGCCCAAATAGAAAAGGCCAGCCCCGCGATGCACAAAAACGCGCCGGTCCATGCTATGGTCTCTGTAGGCGGAATGACGCGAGCATCGAGCGGATAGGGCAATCGGTGTCCGTTGAGCAGAAGAACGTATGCTAACACCAACAATATCGAGTAACGTGTTCGTTGCTCCCTGCTCTCGCGATAAATTGAAGGCTTGGTCGAGGCGGCTGCGAACAGCCACACAACCAAAAAAATCACCCAGCAAGCTCTCACAATATTAAAGGCTAATGGAGAGGCAGGCATGAAACCCATGATCATCTAGACAACTGCTTGGAATCATCGGCAAGGCGTTCAAATTCCGCCGCTGGGCGAAGTCCCGTAATCAATTGTCCATTTAATAACCAGGCCGGCGTTCCTTGAACGCCATATTTGAGTCCAAGCATTTCGGCTTCGCTGACAGCTTCAGCAGCACTGCAGTCGGCAAGGGCGGCGTGCAATGCTGTGAGATTGATGCCCAACTCACTCGCGTACCGGTCAATCACGGCCGAATTGCCGAGGTCTTCGCCGAGAACAAAGTGCGCGTTAAAGAAATCTTTGTATAGCTGCGGGAACAGCTGTGGCTGATGTCGCCGGACCCACTCAGCTGTAGCCAAAGCACGCCGCGTGTTGGGAAGATGTTGAGGCCACTTCAGCTGCAATCCAGCTTCTCTCGCCTCGCTTTCCAACATCGCGTACATCGGCCCGGTGCGAGGTCCCGCTAAAATTCCCTCCGGCGGGATGTCCGGATGCGCTTGGAACGGTAATTCGATGACCTGAAACCCATTCTGCACCAGGATGGTGTTTCGCTGCTGTCCGACATAGCAGAACGGGCAAATGAAGTCATACCACTCGAGCACCGTTTGCGGGTCGTCCAGCATGGATGTCTTACTCATGCTGCACGCCTCTGGCCCGAAGACCCCATAAAATAGGCACCACAGACGCGATGATCACAATCGCGACACCTAGAAATCCGGCCCCGACCAGACTCTCTTGCCAAGGTTCCCCATGATGACCCGCACTTGCGATTGGAGTCGAGGCTGCCGTGCCGAAAACCGCAGCGAGCGTGGTGAACAGCCAGTTCCCATACGTGGCGTAGAGCGTGCCCCAGTATGCAGTAGCCTTTGCTGGCTGCGCCAGTCTGACCTGGCTCCATATTGCGCCGAGAGCAACCAGAAAAGTGCCGTTCATTAAACCCTCCAGGTGCGCCGCGACTCCCATGCGCATATTCGTGAAGCGTTGTTCGAGCAGGCCGGTAACCAGCCCGAGCAGAAACAAGAACATGCCATGCCACATCAGTTGTCGGTTTGTCTTTTCCATGCCGACTTTCCTGGATATTTCGTCGTGGTGAGCCTATCACACCTTCGCGACGAACTTGATCTCAATCAGTTGTGTTGGCAGCGCCAATCGGGGCGTTACCACAATCGTACTTGCCACTTCGGGCCTTTGTGACCCATACACTTCCTTCCGAACCGGGCCAGCAGCGGCGAACGCTCGATCCATGTCTGTGACGTAAAGCACCCCCTCGACGACATTGTCCAGGGTGGCGCCAAACTCAGTGAGAATCTTCTTCCCATTCGCGTAGGTTTGGTGCATTTGAATTTCCATGTTCGAGTGGTCACGGATCTTCCCGCTGTCATCGAGCGCGGCAGCGCCGACCATATTCCCATGGTTATCGTGGCTCAGTTGACCGGAGACGTAGATCGTGTCATCGACCCTCACGGCCTGGGCGTAACCATACTGGCCCTCCCAAGGCATTCCAAACCCTTTCACATCTTTTCGAAGTGCCATCGAAAGTCTCCTTTCACTAGCTCATGCTGATTCGCCGAACTGGACATTCCCGACGCCGTCGCTTCATCGCTCGCCATTGCTCAACTCCTCACTTGCGCAAACCCCACAACGCCCTCACGAATGCTGTGATCGCGGCGATAACGGCGATCCAAAAGATCATGCCTATCCATCGATCCCATCCTTGCGGATGATAAATGAGCATGATAATCGCAAGCCCGACGATGCATGCTGCAGCGAGCATTGTGGCAGTCGAGTGTGCAATCGCGCGCTCCACGCGTTTCACAAGCGGCTTAACATTCTCGATGCTCGTCCACATCCGAAGATTGCCTCGTTCGATTTCACCAAGCAGGCGATTGATTCGGCGAGGCAGTTCGACGGTGAGCTCGGCGGCGTCAATCGCCGAATCACGCACACGATCGAGGAACTGATGGCCGACTAGTCCCTGGTAGACCAGCTTTCCGGCCATTGGCTGCAAGTAATCCGAAAAACTCGAATCGGGATCGATGGCCAGCAATATTCCTTCGCACATCGCCAGCGCCTTGAAGAACTGCACAAGATTCCCCGGCACACGCAGGCCGTGGCGCCGAACCAATTGAAGGAGTTCAGTGGTCGCGTCGCCGAAACGCACGTTTTCAAGCGAAACATCGACATAGAGCTCGAGCATTCGATCGATCTCGTGCGTAATCAAAGCGAGATCGATAGGACGCGTTGAAGACGTGACCTCGATCAGACCGTCCGCCAGGCGTTGTGCATCGCATCGCCAGATAGCGATGAAAATTCCGGCCACGCGCCGTCGTGCTTCCGGCGTAAGGCGACCGACCTTGCCGAAGTCGATGATTGATAGCGTTCCATCTTCGGCGATGAACAGATTGCCCGGATGCGGGTCCGCGTAAAACACGCCGCGCTCGAACGCAGGTTCCAATACAAAACGGATGATGCGTCGCGAAACGACAGCCCGGCTCCGTTTCGACAGGCCAGCAACATCCGTATGTTTTCGTCCTTTGACACGTTCCTCCGTTAGCACGCGATTTTTGGAGAATTCCTTTATGACATCGGGAATTTTGAATCCGCGTTCTTTTAAGAATAGATCCCGGAAAAATTTTTCGTTCGCCGCTTCGCGGGAATAATCGAGTTCCGCGCGCAACGCGTCGCTGAACTCGCGAGCCAGGTTTCGCGCGTCGTACTCCTCGAGAATTGGAAAACGAGGAGACCATTCATCGATGAGGTCGATCAAAATCTCGAGATCGACTCGAACGAGTTCGTCCACGCCGGGCTTGCGAACTTTCAGCACCACCTCGCGACCATCGATAAGCCGTGCGGCATGAACTTGACCAATGGACGCACTCCCGAGCGGCTCCCGATCGAAGAAAGCGAAGAGCTTGTTGGGCGGTGCGCCCAAGTCTTCTTGAATGACTTCGGCAATGGCTTTTGCGGGCAGCGGCACAACTTCGTCCTGCAATTTTGCGAGTTCCGCGCAATAAACCTCCGGGCGCGTCGAAAGCACCTGGCCGAGCTTGATGAACATCGTCCCGAGCCCCTCAAATGCGCGGCGGAGATGCTCCGCACGCGCATGATCGCCGGCCTCGTGCTTGATAAATTCATCATCGACAACGCCGATCCCGTGACGCGCGAGCACAGCCAGTATCTCGCGGTAGCGCTCGCTCTTTTTTATCATTTTATGCTGCGCCTCGCGCTGGGCGCGCTTGTCGATGGTGTCTTCCGGAACCTCTTCTTAACGGTTCGCCGTGCCAGTATTCGTAAAGGGGACCCATTACCAATCCGGCCAAGAACCAGAACACAAACTCCTCGATGGGGATGCCGAACACGAGCACTCTGCTCAACGTCTTGAACTGATAGGTGTGATTAATCCAATCGGGAGCCAGCCATATTATCGTAAAGTAAAAAAAGAGGGAGATTGCTGCCATCAAAATGCCGCTCAATATACCAATCAGAAAAAGGTCTGGACGGAGGTAGAAGAGCACGCCGGCCCCAACCAGCAGCGCAATCGTGCTCGCCCAGAACGAAGTGAAACCCATGCCCCAAAACAACCACGCAGTAACGAGCGCGAGCTGAATAAGGATAGAGTACCGGTGTGGGCGGTGAAGTCATTTGGTGCGAATATGATAGAGGTGCCGGCGGAATAGCACCTCATAGGCGCCGGCCATAATGCCGCCTGCGGAAAAGCCCATCACCAAGTCCTCAACGCCAACTATCGTATGCGTGATGGTGGGTGGTTTCCACCAATCAACCGTCCACCAAACATAACCGGTCACGACGCTTAAAACGCCGATGAGTACGCTCATCGTCAGCATCTCTTGGTGTAAATCCTTTCGAAGAAGAAAGAAAACGAGCCAGATGGCGAACAATACGACCGAGCCGGCGAGGTATGCGTAATACAACGGGGTCAGGACTATTGTCATAATTCCTGTTTGCGAGTTTTTTGCCTGATGCGTCAGTCGACTGGAAAGCCACACCGGCCAAAAATCCGGTTATTATGCCGACCAACGGGCTAAGCGTGGCAAATCAGTATGCAATCGAGGCTACGCCCATTTCCAATGTTCCTTCAACGCTCGAAAAGTCGAGCGAATTCCGTCAAGCAAATCATCGGTGATGATGATGATCGTATCAGGCGCAGTGGGTTTGCGCGGATAAGGTGCTTTCTTCTATTAAGGACGACGTTATAATTCGTCCCAAGGAATGAGAAATGGGGTCTCGCCGAACGGGCTCAGGCGGAACCGGGAGCTGGATGCCAAGTTCTGTCAACCGTTGCTCTGCACTGACCGGCCGAGAGCTTTCGCTCAGTTACCATTTGCCAACGTGCGCACCGCCGTCCACGTGCAGCACTTCCCCTGTGATTTCACGAGCTTCTGTCAGATAAACGACAGCGCTGGCAATGTCTTCAATCGTTGCGAGTGAGCCCATCGGCGAACGCGTTTTTAGGAACTCTTTCGAAGCCTTGGCGTGAAGCGGTGTGTCGACGGTGCCGGGAGCCACGGCGTTGAATCGAATATGCTCTTTCGCGTATTCCATTGCCAGACTTCGGGTGGCGGCGTTCAGACCACCTTTAGTGATCATAGAAAGGGAAGCGGGTTCGCCAGCAATTGGATTATCGACTAGCGCAGCGGTAATACTTACGATGCTGCCGCCGGTCTGCTGCGCCTGCATCTGTTTGACCGCGAGCTGAGTGACGTAGATGAAGCCGAGAAGGTTAGTCGCAACGAGCGCCTGAAAATCGTCGGGCGTATACTCGGTGAACGGCTTAACGATGAAAATGCCGGCGTTCGCGACCACGGCATCTATCGAGCCAAACCTTTCCACCGCGAGCGCCGCAACCTTCTGCGCGGTACCGAACTGGCCTATGTCACCGTCGAGCAAGGCAAGACGATCGGAAGCTGGAAGCTGCTTCGATCTTGTCGCGTTTCGTGCGGTTCCAACAACATTATACCCGCGGGCGAGAAAGGCCTGAACAGTGCCGGCGCCAATGCCTTGCGATGCTCCTGTTACGATGACTGTCTTAGACGTGTGATTCATGCAGTTATCATGGATTGCTTTGGCGTGATCTTAGCAGCGAATAATGTCAGATCGCATACGAACTTTTCGGGTTAAATGACATTTTGTTCATGGTCCGCATTCACTTTGTCCAGCTGCTGGCGAAAATGGCGGCGCCAGGTTTCGGGAAGAGATTTGGTATCATGGCGCCGTAATTCAGGTCCCTGGCTAGGTTATAACCCAAGATCGCTCAATCCCGGATGCTCATCGGGCCGCCGCCCAAGCGGCCAATGATATTTTCTCTCCGATTCCTTGATTGGAAGATCGTTGATGCTGGCATACCTGCGCTGCATTAACCCATGTTCATCAAATTCCCAATTCTCGTTACCGTATGAGCGGTACCAATGCCCGGAATCATCGTGCCATTCGTAGGCGAAACGCACCGCAATTCGATTTCCATCGTGGGCCCAAAGTTCCTTGATCAGCCGGTAGTCCAGCTCTTTCGCCCACTTCCGTCTGAGAAATTCGATGATCTCCTGTCGGCCAGTGGGAAACTCGGCGCGATTTCTCCAACGCGAGTCGATGGCATAAGCAAGTGCCACCTTTTCTGGTTCACGAGAATTCCAGCCATCCTCTGCCAGTCGCACCTTCTGAATCGCAGTTTTACGAGTGAAGGGAGGGAGCGGGGGACGTGTTGCCGTTTCGGTTGAGCTCTTCGATTCGGGATTCCGCGTCTGCTGATCAGCTAATTTCGTTTCCATAGGTTTTAATTTTGGAGTGTCTCTCCCATCGGATTTGAATTGGTCTTGCAGCGTGTGGCGTGGATAGATTCAATGAGCGTACTTTTTGAAGTGATCGAGTGCCATCTGAGTGTATTGGCCGACCTCGATTAGGTAGCCGTCGGGATCGCGCATGTAGCAGCGCCATTCCCAACCGTGGTTGTCGAGCGACTCGGTGAGGAAGAACGCTCCTTTGGCGCCATTGTTTGTAACAGGCCCAGATGTCGGCGACGCGCAAGTTGAGGAAGCTGTTCACCCTGTTGAGATCCGTAGGGGTTTCGAGCAGGACATCGGGCTTGTCAGGCGTCGGGCCACCACCAGAATTGAGAACGATCCAGGAATTGGCGAGCTTGATATAGCAGGGATTTTCCGGCTTGATTACTTTCCCGCCAAGAATTCGGACATAGAGGTCCTTCGATTTTTCCTGATCTTTCACAGTGAAGAAATGCGTGACGAAAAAGCCTTCGCTGGCAATCGGCGCGTCAGGTAGATTCATGTGGTGACTTCCTGTGAGGAGCTTCTTCCCTATGCTGAGCGTCTGAGCGTGCTCCGATAATCCGCCACAAACTTCTGGATGCCCGCAGTTGTGAGTTCATGCGCGGTGTCGAAGCTCTGCCACGCACTCTTGAGATCCAACGCCTTGTACGGAATCGCCTTCAGGGGCTTGCCAGTCGCATCAACAGCTTTGTAGCTGAAGTCTTTATCCGGCATCGGAAAGTTTTTTGTGGCCCATTCGACCAGGACCTTTGCGGGAACAGTGGTGAGCTCAGCGCCAGTCGCAAATGAAGCGAGTAGATGATCGAGGTGCCGTATGCTCGCGGCCAGAACATACACGTGCCCATCGCCATTCTTGTACATTTCCTTGATGTTCTTGATCAGGTCGACGCCGTTTTCGCCGTGGTCATCACGCCTCCCAATAAACGGCGAGACGTACACCGGCTCTCTTGATCCCGTGGTCGCGGCATACACCGCAGCTGCCTGGTCTTGAGAGAAACACAGCGTCATGTTCACACGAATTTGTTTCCGGACCGATATTTCTGCGGCTCGCAAGCCTTCGCGGGTGCATGGATATTTAATGTAGGCATTGGAGATCCAAGAGAACATTTCCTCGCCCTGCGCGAGCATCTCCTCGGCTTTCGTGTCCACGTCCGCAAAAACTTCAATAGAGACTCCAGCACCGCCGACCAATGGCGAGATAGCCTGAACAATCCTCCTATACTCGTCTTTCTCCTCCTGCGGGCTCAACGTGTGGCCCGATGCAATTCGCTTCCAAATCTCCGGATTTTTCGCGATGAGGCTTGGGTTCGTGGTTTGACCATCAACAAACCCGATCAATTCCTTGACTCTAAGTGTCTCCTCAGGGTCTCCACCATCGACGAGTATTTTGGTTTTCGGCTTGTTTACCAACATGTTGTTAACCTCACACAGGAGCTACCGATTCGTTAGGCGAATCCGCAGCCAAAGCCATTCTTACATCAATAGCCGGCAAATTCGTCAGTTCGGATGTCATCTTCGTCGACACCGGATTCAACCACCATCTTTCTCATCCCACTGACCATGGCGGGAGGACCGGCGATATAGTAGATGGGCCCTCGCAGATCATTCAGATAATTGGACAGCATTTCTTGGTTGATCCGCCCGGTCTCGCCGTTCCAGGTTTTCTTCGAGCGCGGCATCTCCGTCATCGTGGCAATAAAATGGAAATTTGGGTTTGTCTTCTCCAGATTCTGCAGGACTTCGATGAAGGGCGCGTCCTCGGGCCGCCGATTGGAATAAAAGAGGTACAACTTGTTTGGCGCGTGGTCATGGTCGGCCTGCCGCACGATGCTGGAAAACGGTGTAATTCCGATTCCACCCGCAAGGAACACGCCCGGTTTAGCGGAATTCTTATGCAGCGTGAAGGAGCCCATTGCCGCGTCCATCTTCACGACGGTGCCAAGCGGCACTTTCTTCAGCAAGCGCTTAAATGCCGTGTCGCGCATGCGGGTCGCGAACATTAGCTGGTCTTCAAATGGAGCGCTGGCAATGGAAAAAGTGCGGACATTCCCTTCGGAGTCGGTTTCTGGCGGATTTAGCAATGTCAGGTCAGCGGATTGTCCGGGCTTGAAATCAAATCCTTGCGGTTTCTCAAAGTGGAAAGCCATGGTGCCTTCCGCTACTTCAACTCTATTCAAGAGCTTAGGTTGGTAGCCAACTAGCGGCATTTCCTCAGTAGCCTTGATGAGGCTTACGGCTGGTATCCGTCCGTCTGCCACTGGGCGAACAATGCGAGCTGGTCCGCTGTCCAATAGGGCCCGCCGGGTGGCATGGAAGGCGGGTGGCCATCGTGCGGCGAAAGTGTCCCAAGCACTTTGTCAGCATTGTCCGGGTTCGACATGAAGCTGTAATCGTCCAGTTTTATGCCGTACGACTTCATGTGCGAAATATCGACGGCGCGAAACAGTGGCCTGATATCACGCGCGAAAGAAACCTGGGGCGCCTTTTTATGTTTGCTCTGCTTTTTTATCATATGTTCTCCTCCATTTGCATTGTGGCTTATCTGGTTGATTGCGCGGCTGGCATCAATGGTGCAGCGCCGAAATTCTTACTAAACCGTTTGCACCACACAGACACCGTACGGTACTTCGCCAAGTCTAGCTCGGAGCCGAGAGTATAGTTTTGGTCGCCGATGTTCCCCTTGATGAGTCCCAGATCGACGAACGCGGCGTGTTCCACACTTGCGTTGTCCCTGGCGTCTTCGGCGGCCACCATGTAAATGTGAACGTCAGGGCCGTTAGATGTCTTGAAGTTCGTGAACCGAAGAACTCGGCTCCCATTCTCGATGCGAT